>Ga0209156_10002876_pt1 | contig 13264 bp, 13 predicted proteins | sample GraSoiAngelo_124_FD_185881 | JGI IMG/M metagenome (GOLD analysis project Ga0209156, IMG submission 185881) | Grasslands soil microbial communities from the Angelo Coastal Reserve, California, USA - 14_0927_05_20cm (SPAdes) (version 2) | ecosystem: Environmental > Terrestrial > Soil > Grasslands...
CATTCGCGCGCTACGCTGATGAGCCTTGAGCAGACGCGGCCGCAAGCCGCGGTAAGGACCGGTCACATGCAGTACCGCGACCTGCGCGATTGGATCGAGCGCGTGCGCGACCTCGGTGAGCTGCGCGACGTGCGCGAGGCATCCTGGCAAGAAGACATCGGGCGCGTCACCGAGATGCTCCACCACACCGACGACTCGCCGGCCGTCCTCTTCGACGACATCCCCGGTTATCCCTCAGGCTTCCGCATCCTCGCGAACGCGAACGCGACCCGGACACGTCTCGCGCTCACGCTCGGCCTTCCGATCGATATCGAGCGGCGGCCGCTCATGGACCATTTCCTCGAGCTGACCGAGCAGGGCCGCGCTCTGGCTCCGCGCGTCGTCAAGGACGGCCCGGTGATGGAGAACGTGCTGCGCGGCGATGCCGTCGACGTGCTCAAGTTCCCCTCGCCGCAGTGGCATCCGCTCGACGGCGGCCGGTACCTCGGCACCGGCGTCGTCGACATCCTCAAGGATCCGGACTCCGATTGGGTCAACCTCGGCACGTACCGGGTCATGGTCCACGATGCCAAGCGCGTCGGCGTGTATATCTCGCCGGGCAAGCACGGCCGCCAGTTCCGGGACGCGTACTTCAAGCGCAAGGAGCCGTGCCCGATCCTCGTCGTGTGCGGAGTCGACCCGCTCCTCTTCATCGCGTCGACGCTCGAGGTCCCGCAGGGAGTCAGCGAATACGACTGGGCCGGCGGCATCCGGGGCGAGCCGTACGAGGTCATCACCGAGCCGATCACGCACCTGCCGATGCCGGCGTCCGCCGAGATCGTCCTCGCGGGCTTCCTCCACCACGACAAGAAAGCGCCTGAGGGTCCGTTCGGCGAGTGGACCGGGTACTACGCGTCGGGCGAGCGCGCCGAACCGGTGCTCGAGGTCGAGGCCATCTACCACCGCGACGACCCGATCATCCTCGGCGTCCCGCCGAACAAGCCACCCTACGAGCCGCACCGCTACCGCGAATACCTGCGCTCCGCGCTCCTGCTGCGGGAGCTCAAGGCCGCCGGTGTGCCCGGCGTCGTCGACGCGCACTGCTTCGGTGTGGGGGGCTGCCGTTTGCTGAACGCGGTCTCGATCGAGCAGCGCTACGCCGGACACTCCCGGCAGGCCGGACACGTCGCGGCGATGTGCCGCGTCGGTGCGTACCTCGGCCGCATCGTGATCGTGGTGGACGAGGACATCGACGTGACCGACATCAATGACGTCATGTGGGCGGTGGTGACGCGCTCGGATCCCGAGCGATCGCTCGACATCATCAATCGTGCCTGGTCCGGCCCACTCGACCCGGCCATCGCGCCGGACGTCAAAGGGCACAACTCACGGATGATCATCGACGCGACGCGGCCGTGGGAGTGGCGCGACAAGTTCCCGATCGCGATCGGCCCGGACGCCCAGACCAAGCGCGAGACGCGCAAGAAGTGGGGCCATCTCCTCGCGCCCGAGCCGGCGCGCGAGAGGGTCGCACGATGAGCGAGCCGCGCCTGCTTATCGATCCATATAAGGAGTGGGTCGTAAGCGAGGGGATCCCCGTGCACGAGGGCTTCGGCCTGGATCTGCTTGAGCTCGAGGTCGCGCCGTGGCCACGCCTCGAGGCAAAGGGCGCCTTCGCGCACCTCACCGGCAGGGGCGACTTCATCGACATGCAGATCGTCGAGATCCCACCGGGCGGCAAGACCGCGCCGCAGCGACACCTTTACGAAGAGGTCGTGTACGTCCTCGCCGGACGCGGAAGCACGAGCGTCGAGGCGCCTTCGGGCGAGCGCCATTCGTTCGAGTGGCAGACGGGCAGTCTGTTCGCGATCCCGCTGAACAGCTCGTACCGCCACTTCAACGGGAGCGGCACCGAGGCGGCGCGCATCGTCGCGGTCACGGACCTGCCGCTCATCCTCAACGTCTTCCGCGACCAGGACTTCATCTGGAACAACCCGCGAGCGTTCGCCGATCGCTTCGGGGACGCTCGCCGATTCCGCGGCGACGGCACATTCGTCCCGATGCGGCCGGGCCGGCACATGTGGGAGACGAACTTCGTACCGGATCTCCGCACCTTTGAATTGAAGGAATGGAAGGCGCGCGGCGCGGGCGGCAGCAACATCATGTTCGTGCTCGCCGACGGGACGATGCACGCGCATATGTCGGAGATGCCTGTCGGCACCTACAAGAAAGGACACCGCCACGGCGCGGATTTCCACGTCTTCGCCGTCACCGGCGAGGGCTACAGCCTGTACTGGTGGGAGGGCGAGAGCGAGCTGCGGCGGTTCGATTGGAAGCACGGATGCGTGTTCGCCCCGGCCGACCGGCTTTTTCACCAGCATTTCAACGCGTCGCCTGAGCCCGCGCGTTACCTCGCGGTCGCGTTCGGCGGGCTCCGTTACCCGACCCTCGCCGACAAGCGCGCCACCTTCATGGGCATGGACGTGAGCGTCAAGGAAGGCGGGCGGCAGATCGAGTACGAGGACGAGGATCCGCGCATCCGCCGGATCTACGAGGACGAGCTGCGAAAGCGCGGCATCCCGTCGCGGATGGACGCGGTCTTCCAACCCGCCTGACTCACCCCCACCGCCACGACGACGAGGCCATTGATCCCGCGGCGCTCGCGGGGGAGCTGGAAGAAGGTCAACCCGACGACGTCGTGCTGCGCACGGTCGGGATCGACGTCGGTACAACGACGAGCCACGCGATGTTCGCGCGACTGCGGCTGCAGCGGCTCGCCGATTCGCTCTCGAGCCGCTACGTCGTCGTCGAGCGGACGGTGCTCCACCGCTCCCCCATCGTGCTGACGCCGTACTCGGCCGGGAACACCATCGACGCGGCCGCGCTCGAGGCGCACATCGCCGGCTGGTACGCGGCGGCGGGTCTCGCGCGCGAAGACGTCGACACGGGTGCCGTCATCCTCACCGGTGCCGCGCTCGAGCAGGACAACGCGCGCGAGCTCGCAGATCTGTTCGCGGGCGAGGGCGGGAAGTTCGTGTGCGCGACCGCGGGCCACGCGCTCGAGGCGACACTCGCTGCGCACGGCTCGGGGAGCGTCGCCCGCTCGCGCCGCGAGCACGAGACGATCCTCCACGTCGACGTCGGCGGGGGCACAACGAAGCTCGCGCGGATCGAGGATGGCCTCATCGTCGCGACGACCGCGATCGGCGTCGGCGCGCGTTCTCGCGCCGCCGGCCGCGATCCCGCGGAGCGGAAGCGCATCGCCGGCGGGCTCGCCGACTTGATCGTCGCCGCCACCCGCGGCGCGCCGGTGCCCGCTGCGCTGCAGCTCCTCGCGCCGCTCCCGCGCGGATCCGCGCCGGGTCGGATCACCCTGTCGGGCGGCGTGTCCGAGTACCTCGCGGGCCGTGAGCGCGCCGATTACGACGACCTCGGCCGCGAGCTCGCCGAGGCGATCGACGCACGTCGCGGCGAATTGCCAGCGCCGCTCGAGGTCGTGGCCGACGGTATCCGCGCGACGGTCATCGGCGCGTCGCAGTTCACGGTGCAGGTATCCGGCAGCACGATCGGAGTCGGCGCGACGCTTCCGCTCCGCAACGTACCGGTGGTGCGGCTCGGTGGCGACGTTCGCGGGTCGGGACCGATCGCCATCGCAGTGAAATGGGACGGCGAGCCGGAGCACGCACGCATCCGCGCACTCGCGGACCGAATCGCAATCGCGACCAAGCGCCGGCCGCTTGTGGTCGCAATCGACGGTGACATCGCCGCGACACTCGGCACGGTGCTGCGGGACGAACTCCAATTCAGCGGTGACCTCGTCACCCTAGACGGCCTCGAGCTTGGTGAGCTCGACTACATTGACGTCGGGGCGCCGGTCGCACCGAGCGGGGTGGTACCGGTCATCGTGAAATCGCTCGTGTTCCAGGAGAAGTGATCGTCGTCGGGATGGGCGATCGAGGGGGCTGGCGCGCGCAGGGGGACCCGAGGCCCTACCGCGAAGCGGCCGGCGAAGGCGAAGCCGAGGCCGGTCCGTGGCCGAGGGAGGGCCCCCCGAGCACGACAGACCCCTCGGGCGAGCCACCAGCGATAGCGTCATGGTGAGCGGTCGATCGAGACCTTCGCGCCGAACGATGGCGTGAGCGCCGCGCGTCCTGACCGGCTCGAGAACGCTACCGCGAAATAAATGACCAGGCTCCCGACCGCGAGGAGCTGGAACATCGCCGGAATCCCGAACGTGGCGGACAACACGCCTCCAGCCGCGGGGCCGATGACCGCGCCGAGGTCGAGACCCGAGTTGTACACGCCCGACGAGAGCCCGATGTCGCGGCCCTCGGCGCGTAGCTCGGCGACCGTCGCGGCGCTCGTCACGCGGAGGATCCCGCGGCAGAGACCCGCGCCGAGGAACACGACGAACAGGACCGGACCGGCGATGGGCCCCGCGATGAGCGGGATCACGAATGTCGACGCGGCAAAGAGCAGCACCGCCCAGAAGTTGATCGCGCGATAGTCGAGGAATCGGAAGAGCGCGCCGGCGAAGAAGCGGATGACCGTGGCCGAGGCGGACTTCGACCCCTTGAGCACGCCGACGAATGCGACCGGCAGGCCGATCGCGGTCCCGTAGAGGGGAAAGAACGTGTCCGTGCTGTCCGATAGAACGTTGAGAAACAGCACGATGGCGAACGCAAGCCATACGCGGCCGTCGATACCGAGAAACGCGGCGAGGCCGCGGCGCCAAAGCGCGAGGCCGGGCGCGACGGCCGCGCGCTCGCTCTCCGGAATCGGCGGGGTGAACCAGACGGCGAGCATCGCGGCGAGCGGCGTGAGCCCGAGCCAGAGGAGTGTCGCTTCGATGCCGATCCGGTCAGCGAACGCACCACCGGCGAACGCGCCGAGCGCATAACCGGCGGAGAGCGCCGCCGTGTACCAACCCATCACTGCGCCCGCGCGGCGGCCGCCGCTCTGATCGATCGCCACGGCGAGGTTGATCGTGCCGAGCGCTCCGAACGCGAACCCGTGGATCACCGTCACCGCGACCACGGGCGCGAAGTCGCCGTGCACGAACGCGTACCCGCTCGTCGAAACGAGCAAGAGCACGAGCCAGAAGAGCTGCTGCCCCTTCGCACGCGAGCCGCGGTAGCGCGCGCCGATCGGCAGGCGCGACGCCAGCCGCATCACGCCGAGAAGAGAGCTCAGCGTGCCGATGAGCGTGAGCGCGAATCCGTAGTGGTTGAGGTAGAGCGGGAAGAGGAGGTTGTGAACACCTTCGGTCGTCGTCGTGACGAGACAGACCAGGTACGTGAGGATGATCCCGCCGCCGAGGAGCTCGGCGCGAAGTCCGCCTCTCTCGGTCACGTCTTCTTCGGACCGCTCCAGCGCGGGAACAGGTCGTGCGCGACGCCGAGCTGGTCGAGCGCCTTCCCCACGCTGTGGTCGACGAGATCGTCGATGGTCTTCGGAAGGGTGTAGAACCCGGGGACCGGCGGCAGGATCGTCGCGCCGTAGAGCGAGAGCTCGTGCATCGACTTCAGGTGACCGGCGTGCAGCGGCGTTTCGCGGACCATGAGCACGAGCGGCCGGCGTTCCTTCAAATGGACGTCCGCCGCGCGGACGATGAGGTTGTCGCTCATCGAGTGGGCGATCGCGCTCATCGTGCGGATGCTGCACGGCGCGACGAGCATGCCCGCGGTCAGGAAGCTGCCACTGGCGATGGCGGCGGCCAGATCGTTTTCCTCGTACTGCACGTGGGCCAGGGCGAGCACGTCGGAAACCTTCCACTCGGTCTCGTACTCGATCGTCGCGCGCGCGCCTTTGGAGACGATCGCGTGGATCTCGATCGACGGATCGGCGCGCAGCGCCTTGAGGGACCGGATGCCGTAGATCGCGCCCGATGCGCCGGAGAGCGCGACGACGATCCGCCTACTGGCGGTCACCCTGGATCAGCCGGTGCGCCGGTGACGCGCCCGGGCGACGATCGCGGCCTGCTCTTGCGTCGCGAGCCAGCGGCGGAGCCGCTTCTCGAAATCCTGGAGATGCTCGAGCATTAGCTTGCGCGCGGCCTCCGGCTCGTGCGACTTGATGGCGTCGAGGATCTCCTCGTGCGCCTTCTGGGTCGTCTTCGCGGACCGCACGTCGCGCATGTCGTGGAGCGTCTGCACGAGGAGGTCGCGGTACGCGGCGACGGTCGCCGCGAGCAGCTCATTCTTCGCTGCATCGGCTACCGCGACGTGGAAGTCCATGCTCGCCTCGGTGTGCGGGGCCTGCTCGCGTACGACGGACCGGCCCTTCTCGACGGTCTGCTCGATCCGCAGGATGGCCGCTGCGTCCGCGCGCTCGGCGGCGAGCTCGGAGGTCGCCGTTTCGACGACCGTGCGCGCCTCGGCGACACCGGAGAGGGTCATGCGGCGGAGCTGGATCATCGTCGAGATCGACTCGGCCACCTGGTCGACGTTCGTGTCGCTCACGAATGCGCCGCCGCTCGCTCCGACCTTCACGTGGACGAGGCCGCGTGCCTCGAGCACGCGAAGCGCGTCGCGAACGGTGATGCGGGAGACGCCGAACCGCTCGGCGAGCTCCCGCTCGGATTCGAGGCGATCGCCGGTCTGCAGCTCGCCGTCGAAGATCGCGCGCTCGATCTGCGACACGATCTCGCCGGACGCGCGGGCCTGCCGGATCGGCGTGAACGCGACGCCGCTCACGCCCGGGCCGCGGCCTTCTGCTTCTTGGAGCCTGCCGACGCGTCCTCGAGGTACACGACGCTGTCGTAGCCGAGCTGCTTGAACAGCCGGTTCTGCGCGGAGAGGAAGAGGAGCGGCTCGTCTCCGTCGTTCACATGCTGGTGGACCGTGTTCTGCGGGATATAGACGAGGTCGCCGGCGGCGAAGTCCCAGCGCGACGGCTCCTCGGCGATGCGCGCGTAGTACTTCTCCGCGATCTCGGCCTCGACGTCCCAGTGCAGGCTGTGGCCCTTGCCGGACATGATGTAGACGGCCTCGTCGGCCATGTGCCAGTGCTTCGCGCTTTTGCCGGCTGCCAGGATCTCCTGCTGGTAGACGTCGACACTGTTGGTGCGCACATCCGTCTTCTGGGGCGACGAGATGATGCGCACGCGGCCGTCGCGCGTGTCCTCCCAGCGGGTGTCGCCCTTCTTAACGACCTTCTTGCGCTGCGCCGCGCCGGGAGTCCAAAGCTTGGACCAATCCTGGCGCGGGCCGAAACCCTTTGCTTCGAACGGCCCGCTTCGGCCCTGCTGCCAGAGGCCCATCGCCATCCAGTTGGTCTTCGCCTTCATGACGAGGGCGAGCGCGCGCACGTCCTCGTTCGCGTTGTAGTGCTTGTGCACGCAGTCGGTGTGCACGATCGCGAAGTCGTCCTGCTCCCAGTCGTAACGTACGCCGTCGTGGATCTCGTAGCCCTTGCCCTCGAGGATGTAGAAGCACGCCTCGTTCTGGTGGCCGTGACCGTGATTGGCACCGCCGGGGAGGAGCTCGACGAAGTGGACCTGGAGCGTCTGCGTGAGGAACGGGTCGTCGCCCGGCCCCAGCATCCACGAGGTACGCGACTGGTCCGAGTCGCCGGAGTGGCCGACGCTGGCGTCGTCGACGACGGTACCGGCACGGCGGACGCGGTCCGCGGCGCGCTGACGGCGACGGTACTCACCGAGCCCATAGGTCTCCGAGGTCAGTCCACGAAGGAAGATCCGGCCCTCGCTCTCTGCCATCAAAACCTCCGGAAGCCGCGTCGCTTCGCTGAAAGGTATAACAATCAGACGATTCGGGCGGGAGGATGCTTTTGGCCGCGCGCTACGGCTCCGACGTCATCGTCGACCTCCTCAAAGGCTTCGGGATCCAGTACGCCGCGCTGAATCCGGGGGCGACCTACCGCGGCCTGCACGACTCGATCGTCAATTACGGCGGCAACTGCCCCGAGATCGTGACGTGCACGCACGAGGAGATCGCCGTCGCGATCGCGCATGGCTACACCAAGGTGACCGGCAAGCCGATGGCCGCGATCGTCCACGACGTCGTCGGTCTCCTCCACTCCTCGATGGCGATCTACTACGCGCACATCGATCGCGCGCCAGTGCTCGTGCTCGGCGCGACCGGCCCGCTCGATCGGAGCAAGCGCCGACCGTACATCGACTGGATTCACAGCGCGCTCGTGCAGGGCAACGCGGTGCGTGACTTCGTGAAGTGGGACGACCAGCCCGCGAGCGTGGCCGACTTCGGTCCGTCGTTCGCCCGCGGGTACCGCATCGCGACGACCGAACCGGCGGGTCCGGTCTACCTCTGCTACGACGCGGGTCTCCAGGAGGACGAGCTCGAACATCCCGTGAGCGTGAAGGCGGAGGTCGAAGCGGCGCTGCCGACCGCGCCGCAGGCCGACCCTGCGGCACTCGCCGATGCAGCGGATCGGATCGCGAAGGCCGAGCGCCCGGTCATCGTCGCCGAATACACCGGACGCGATGCTGACGCATTCCGCGAGGTAGCCGCGCTCGCGGAGCTCATTGGTGCACCGGTCATCGATCTCCAGGCTCGCTTGAACATCGCGACGCGCCATCCGCTGAACTTCACCGGCTCTGAAGCAATGCTCAACGTCGCCGATCTCATCCTCGCTCTTGATATGGGTGACCTGTTCCGCGCGCTCAACCGTCTGGACCGAACGACGCACGAAAAGCAGAGCCGCATCCGCGCCGGCTGCCCGATCGTCCAGATCGGGCTCATGGAGCTGCGCTCGAGCAAGTGGTCGGAGGACATCGGCCAGTTCCAACCGGTCGATCTTTCGATCGTCGCCGATACTCGTCTCGCGCTGCCGGAACTGCGCGCGCTCCTCGAGAAGCGGCGCTCGCCCAAGTGGGCCGAGCGTCGCGCGCGGCTGGAGAAGCACAACGCCGCGCTGCGTTCGGAAGTCGAAAAGCAGAGCCGCCTTCATTGGGACGACTCTCCGATCTGGCCCGCGCGTCTTGCGAGCGAGGTCTGGGACGCGATCAAGGCAGAGGACTGGGTGCTCACCGGTGCCGACCTCGAGGATTGGGCGCCGAAGATGTGGGACATCGACTCTCCCGCCCGCTGGCCTGGTCGCAGCCTTGGGACGGCAACGCAGATCGGGATCTCACTCGGAGTCGCGCTCGCGCATCGCGGTGACGGGAAGCTCATCGTGAACATCCAGCCGGACGGCGATCTGCTGTTTGATCCGGGCGCGCTCTGGACCGCGGCAAATTTGAAGCTTCCGATGCTCGCGGTCATGTACAACAACCGCGCCTATTACAACGACTGGGAGCACCAGCTCCGGGTCGCCGAGAAGCGCGGCACCGACAAGGCGAAGGCCAACATCGGCATGGACCTGTCCGATCCGGCTCCCGACTTCGCCATGCTCGCGAAGTCGTTCGGCTGGTACAGCGAGGGGCCGATCGACGATCCGAAGGACGTCGGGCCAGCGCTGCGACGCGCGATCGACGTGATCCGAAAGGAGGGCAGGCCCGCATTGCTTGACACGATCGTGAGGAAGCGGGAGCTCACCCGCTTCAGATAAGGGGGAGCACGTGCGTCATCTCATCGGACTCGTCCTCGCCCTCGCGCTGGTCTCAGCGTGCACGGCGCCCGCGACTGGCCCATCCGCGACGACCCCGACGCCGGTCAGCCCGACGCCGACCCCCTCTGCGGCGGCATCACCGATCCCGAAGATCCCCGACCCGGTCGCCGTCGAGGTGCCGGTGAAGGGTGCCGCGCTGCTCGTGCTCGACATCACCTCGGTCATCTGCCCGCCGCGGCCGACATGTGTCGCCTCCGTGCCGAAGATCGCGACGCTCGTGAAGAAGGCGCGAGACGCGAAGGTCCCGGTCATCTACAGCCAGACCGCGACCGCGGGCTCGACCTATATCGCGGACATCGCGCCGCAGCCCGGCGACGCCACGGTGACCGGCCGCGCTGACAAGTTCTACGGGACGAACCTCGACCAGATCCTGAAGGACAAGGCGGTCGAGACCGCCGTGGTCGTCGGTTCAGCCGCGAACGGCGCGGTCCTCTACACGAGCTTCGGCCTAGGCCTCCGCGGGATCACGGTGGTCGTCGCTCAGGACGGCATCTCCGGCGATCCCGAGTTCACCGAGACGCTGACCCGCTGGCAGCTCCTGAACGAGCCGGGATTCGCAAATGCGAACAACACCCCGCTCGACAAGGGGCACGTCACGCTCAGCACGACGGACAAGATCACGTTCAAGTAGGTCGGGGAGCCGAGGATCAGGCGAGTTTGCTCACCGCGAAGCCATGAGCGTTCGTGAGAGTCTTCGCGCAGAAGCGCCGCCTTACCACAGCGTTGTGTGCACTACGGACGCCGGATACGCCGCCAGGCCAGGATGGCTAACCCTATGGTCGCGAGCGGCACGAGAACGAGGTGGATCTCGCGCGCCGCTCCGACGACGCGCCCGGACGACAATCCGAACGCGATGCCCAGGACCGACAGCACGTACGCGGTCCAGTAGAGCGCGCGGCCCTCGCGCAGCGCGGCCGCGACCAGCAAGACGCCGATCACGGCCTCGCCTGCTCCCGCCTGCCAGATCGGTTCGCCGAAGTAGAAGTCCAGCGGACCGAACGAGAGACGGAGACCGAAGTTCTGCAGAGACGAAGCGAGGAACACGAGCCCGTACGCCGCGGTGAGCGCGCGAAGGAGGCGATCCGAGCTAGTCGACAAGGCCGCGTTGCCTGATGAGGAGGCCCGCAGCCACGATGAGCCCCGCGAGCAGGCTGACGTGGTAGACGACGTCGCCGGGTTCGCCACGTGGAACGGTGACCGTGAGTCCGTAGACGGTGCCGACGAGCGCGAGCAACGTCGCGACCACCGCGAATACCCACCCGCGCGCCCACGACAGGAACGCCGCGACGGCCGCGATGGCCAGCACGAGCCCGAGGAGCGCCTCCGGCGGCGCCGCACCAGGGAAGGGATCGATCGCACCGAGCAGGCTTGCGTGCACCGCCGATGCCGCGAGGAGCGTCAACGCCGCCACGAACATCAGCGCGATGATGAACGTTCTCACGGTGCGAGTCGCTCCCGGATCCAACCTCGCTACGCGAGATCGTCCAGCGCGCCTGCCCGCCGCGCGCGCTCCTGCGCGTCGATCCACGTCTTCTCGATGACGAACGGCTGCCAGAGGCTCGCGGCGACACGCTTGATCTCGTCCTCGGTGTATGGCTGCGGGTCGCCAATGGTCATGGCGTACGCCAGGCGCTTCGCGTTCTCCTCCAGGTAGAGCGACAAAGTCACGCAGCTCGGCACGTCGTCGGCGACGACAGCGACGCCGTGGCCGCGGAGAAGAACGGCGCGGTGCTTTCCGAGATCCTTCGCCATCGCGCTGCCCTGCGAATCGTTGCGCACGAGATCGGGATCGTCGTACACCGGCACGACCTTCCCGAACGGCGCGCCCGCGTTGAACGCGGTGATAAGCGGCTTCCCCACCGTCGCAAATGCCGTCGCGGCGAGCGGGTGGAAGTGCGCGACGCTCCGGATCTCGGGGCGCGCGCGGTAGCAGCCGAGATGGAGCGGCGTCTCGGCGGGCGGCTCGCCGCTCACCACAGCGCCGTCGGCGATGTTCACGACCGCGACCTGCGCCGGTGTCACCGAGATCCGCGAGCTGCGCCGGCCGTTGATATACGCGACGTCGCCGTCGCGCAGGCTGATGTGTCCGTGCATATCGAAAAGGCCGGCCGCCGCCATGACCCTACACGCAAGCGCGACGAGCGCGCGGTCTGCCGCCTCATGCGTCAAACTCGGCGCGGTCCTCACCTGGCTCACGTCGGATAACCCTCCGGCGATTCTTCGCTTGTGATGTGACCGATGTGCGCGTAGCGGCGTCGGAAACGCAGGAGCGCATCGATCTTCGCCGAGTCGATCTGATGTGCCCGCACCTCCCCGGTAAAGAGAAGATGGTCGCCGGTCTCGCGCGAGTCGCGAACGACGCACCACAGCACCGCCATGCTGTCGGCCACCGCGGGCGCGCCGCCCGCGTCCGCCGGTGCCTCGAGCGGCTTGATCCGGAGCGTCGCGAACTTGTCGGCTCCCTCCGCCGATTTGCCGGCGCGCTCGGCGATGTCCTGCTGCGACGCGTGAAGAAACGAGACGCTGAAGGCGCCGCTCCGCTGGATGAGCTTGCAGGTGCGGCTCCCAGGGTGCTCTGCGATCGCGATCATCGGCGGGACGAACGAGACGTACATCGCGGTACCGGTGGCGCACGAGCGCTCCGCGCCATCCGCGGCGCCAACGATCGCCACTCCGTGCGGGATCCGGGAGAGGACCGTCCGGGCGACCGCGTACCGATCCCCAGTGTTTTCGGCCATTCGGGCGAGGTTAGCAGGAATGGTCGAATGGTCTGATAATTCCGCCGATCCGCCCGGGGGGCGCCCCGCGGGCGGCGGGAGGTGGCACGTGAGATCGGGCTTCGCGCTACGAGTCTCGGCCATCGCGATCAGCATGGCCGTCGTCGTCGGCTGCGGCGGCAGCAGCTCCGGAAGTCCCACACCGACGGTTGCAGCATCCGCCACTGCGACACCGGCGCCGGTCAAGGTCCGCGCCGCATACGGCAACGTGACGCCCGCGAACCTCGCGCCGTTCTACGCGAAGGAGAAGGGCATTTTCCTTGCGAACGGCCTCGACGTGGACCTCTCGCTCATCGACGGCGGAGGCAAGGCGATGGCCGCGCTGCTCGGCAACTCGGTGGAGATCGCGCAGCTCGGCGGCACCGAAACGATGGCCGCATACGTCGGCGGCGGCGACGTCGAGGCTCTCACCTTGTTCGTCCCGGTTTCTCCGTGGGTCCTCATGGCTCCCGCAAGCTACACCGGGCCGAACGACCTCAAAGGGAAGACCGTGGGCGTAGCGTCGAAGGGCGGCTCGTCGGAGGTGGCGGCGAACCAGGCGATCGAGAAGCTCGGACTCAAGCTGACCGACGTGACGATCCTATCGACCGGCTCCGTAGCGAACCTCACCGCTGCGATGCTCGCGAACCAGGTCTACGCAGGTCCGGGTCACCCGCCGGACACGGCGGCCCTGTTCCACGCCGGCTACAAGGTGATCATGGATCTCGCCGCGCAGAAGGTTCCCGCCGTCGAGAACTGCACCATCGTGACGAAGAAATACGCGAGCGAGCACAAGGACGTGATCCAGAGATACGTCGACTCGCTCGTGCAGGCGATCGTCGCGATGAAGAAGGACAAGCCCGGCACGCTGCCGGTGATGCAGAAGCTCCTCAACGTGACCGATCAGGACGCGCTGTCGGAGACGTACGACTATTACGTCA
>Ga0209156_10002878_pt1 | contig 13258 bp, 5 predicted proteins | sample GraSoiAngelo_124_FD_185881 | JGI IMG/M metagenome (GOLD analysis project Ga0209156, IMG submission 185881) | Grasslands soil microbial communities from the Angelo Coastal Reserve, California, USA - 14_0927_05_20cm (SPAdes) (version 2) | ecosystem: Environmental > Terrestrial > Soil > Grasslands ...
CGCACCAGCAGGCCTCGACCGGCATACGCACAGCCGGCCAGCAGCACGAGCATCACGACCAGGGGTCGCACGAAGGTGGCGGCCGGCGGCCGGGGCTGCTGCCCGAGGAGGTTATTGGTGAGTACGGGGTACGCGATACTCTGGGTGAGCCGGCCGACCAGCACGCCGACGCACAAACCCACCATGCCGAACCGCCATGTCAGCACCGTCGCGAGGGCGATCGTGATCGCCACGGTCGCGCCCGCCACATACACCCGCGCCCGCGGTTGCAGCGTCGAGTCGATGATGAACGCGTCGCTGCGGATCAGCATCGTCTGCGTCATGACCAGCACGATCAGCAGGTTGACGACGCTCCCGGCATAGTTGTCGCTGCCCACCCACAGGGCGAGGAAGGAGCGGTTCCACAGGAGGATGGCCCCCCCCACCGCGGTGGCGAACAGCCACGTGACGGCGAGCAGCTCGTACCGCAGCCGGCCGGCCTTGTCGTATTGCTGCCGGCCGATCACGCCGCCGATGCCCGGGATCACGCCGCCCGCGGCCAGCGCGTGGACGTTCACCGCGAGACGCGCCGCGTAGCCGGTGAGCACGTACGACGCGACTGCGACCGGCGAGACGAGTATGCCCAGGATGATGGCGTCGCTCGCGAGCAGCAGCTTGGCGATCGCTTCGCCGACGGAGTACCAGGCGCTGAGGCCGAGCAACGAGCGCACGTCGGCGCGGGTGGGACGGGCGACGCCGAACCAGGGCACGAACTTCTTCACCACGATCCAGAAGGTGGCGCCGAGCAGCGCCGCGAACACGATTTGCGAGGCGGCGGCGCCTGCCAGCCCCAGCCCCACCGCGATGGCGCCCGCGGTGAGCGCGCCGCCCACGATTTCGAGTCCGGCCTGCAGACCCATCCGCTTGTAGCCGAGGTTCATCCCCCGCAGCACCGATTCCGGAAGGGAGGCGAGGTTCGCGAATAGCAGGCCGACCACGAGCAAGGCGACGGCGAGTCGCACGGTGGCGTGCAGGGCGGGCGGCGCCTGCGTGATGGCGGGCACGAGCCACACCAGCAGCGTACCGGCCGCCAGGATCACCGGGAGGAACAGCATCCACACGACGAAGGCGGCGCCCACGTAGCGGCGCTTGGCGAGGTCGTCGTCGCTGGTCTGGAGCGTCGCGACCACGAGGCGGAGGGCCTGCGTGGGACGGCCGTCTCCCGCCGTGAGGTAGCCCACCAGCCGCCCCAGCATCTCCCACACGCCGTACAGCGAGCGTCCCAGCCCGGCGACGAGGATGGGGATGACGACGAAGTTGACCGCGATTCTGGCCGCGTAGTCGAGCAGCGAAGCGGCGACGTTGAGCGAGGCCCGCTGCGTCAGGCTCGCCGCCGGCCGGAGCGGGGGGCGCGCGACGGCCGGGGCGGGGAGCCGCACGGCCTCAGTCGCCATGCGCGCCGCCGTGCAGCAGCTGCTCCAACCGGTCCACCGTGCGATCCACCGCTTCGCCGTCGCTGCCCAGCCGCACCACGCGCACGCCGTTGGCGGCCGTGAGCGCGGCGATCACTTCCCCGAAGGCTTCGCGGTACGCCGTGGCGAAGCGGCCGATCTCGCTGTCGCTGCCGGCTTTGATCCGATGGGGCTGATCGCGCGTGCGGATCCGGCCGGCGAGCACCGCGTCCGGCGCGTCGAGCAGCACCACGACGTCCACGGTCGCCGCCCAGTCCCGGATGACGGCACGTCGCCACCGGGTCATCGTTTGGCCGGCGGCGCGCTCGTGGCCGAACAGTCGCAGCCACGCGAGCGCGAACACGGGCCCCTCGTCGAGGATCACCAGCGGCGCGCTCGCGCGCGTGCGCCGGCTCCGGACGAGGTGGTGCAGGGTGCGCAGCCGGATCATGTAGCCCATGTCGGCCCACGGGAGGGCCTGCGCCCGCAGGCACAGGGCGAGGAGCGTCGGCAACGACCGCACGGCGTTGAAGACCCACCAGCCGCGGGGCAGCTTCCACACGCTTGCCCGCATCACCCCCGGCCGCCGCGCCAGCCGCAGACTGAGAGTGCTCTTGCCGGTGCCCGCGGCGCCGACGAGCTCGGCGACCATCAGAGGGCCGACCAGATGAGGACCTTCAGGTCCTCGACGACCTCGGCGAGCGGCCGGCCGGCTTCGACGAAATGCGCGCCGCTCCCCGACCAGTCGGCGCCGCGCACAATCCGGTTGCGGGCGCGCACGTAGTGCGCCGGCTCGGTGGTCTTGCGCTGCACCGCGGCTTCGGGATCGATCTGCAGCACGATCAGGATGTCGGGGGCGAGGATGTGCTGGTAGTAGCGCAGCTCGGATGCGAGCAGCATGCGCCCCAGCGCGCTGCGCGACAGCCGCTCCGCGAACTCGCCCAGCCGCGGGCCGGCGAGCTCCCAGTTCTGGGGGATCGGGTAGCGCTCGCACAGGGCGATGCCGCCGGCGAGCGCGAACCGCCGCGCCTGCAGATACAGGCGGTAGCGGTCGCGGGCCGTGCAGAGATCACGCAGGCAGGAGACGTAGCCGGGGAAGTCGCCGGAGTCCTTAGCGGGCAGTCTCCGGATCAGGCGCCGGACCCGCAGTAGCGCGCCCACCGCGAGGGTGAGCCACGAGCGGGGCGGGCGGCCGAGATGGGCGGTCATCACGTCGAGGTCGCCGCCGAGCCACCGGGCCAGCTCCTGCACGCACGTCGACTTGCCGGCCGCCGTGCGCGAGCCGTTTCTTCCCCGAGCCGCCGCCGAGCCGGCCCTGCAGCGTCAGGATAGACCGCGCGGTCTTCCACAGCTTCAGGCTCAGGGGCGCCTGCTTGGAATGCGCCCGCAGCCGCTGGTGCAGCTCCCGGCGCAGCCCGAGACGGCGCCAGCGGGAGTAGCCCGGCCGCAACGAGGCGAGACATTCGTCCACGAAGGCGAGATCGATGGTCGGGAGGTGCTGCGCCATCACGTCCTCCAGGCGGTGCAGTTGCGCTTCTTTGAGCAACGCGTCGAGCTCCCCCTGGATGGCCTTGAGCCAGCCCGGGTCTCCGCGCAGCGCATCGCGCCAGCGGTAGCGCTGCACCATGCGGATCGCGAACACCAGCAGCTCGAAATCCGGCGCCGGCGTGCGAAACACGTTGTGATGGGTGGTCGATCGGAGCATCGCGCGCTCGAACGGCAGCCGGTAGATGGTGGTCCAGAAGCCGCCGGTGAGCAGCTGGTAGTGCACGTGCACGTGGATGAGCCGCCCCGTGGAGCGATCGAGCCCGAAACAGCTTTCCAGTCCCGCGACCCGGGCCTCCCAGGGAGGCGTCGCGCGCCGGAAGCCAAGCCCCTGGAGCACCGCGGTGAAGTGCGGCTCCGTACTGCGCTCGACCAGCAGGTCGATGTCGCCCTGTCCCGACATCCAGCGGCGCTTCTTCCAGCTGCCTTTCCACTGGCAGCAGTACAGGACGTCGTGCCGCTCCAGCGCCTCGCCCAGCTCGATGACGAGCGAGCGCGGGCGGCCGGTGGCGAGCTCGGGTGTGGAGTGGTCGACCATCGGGCGGCTCGGCATCGGGATTCAGGCAGGCAGGAGGCATGCCCGGGGCACGTCTGGTAAGGCGTTATGGCGTATAACGTTGCTGCCGCAGAGCCGCGTGACGTGGCGGCCCTGTGGCAGCCCCCTTACAGCAGCGTGGCCGTTACGATGCGCCGGCCTCGCGCGGTGCCTGGTAGGTCGAACCCCTCAATGACATGAGGCGGTTCCGGAATCGCTGAAGGCCGCGTGCACCGGGGGCAGCGTCTGGAGGAACTCCCAGTGATACGAACCGTCGAGCAGGGTGAGCTTGAGCACGCCGTGCTCCATTGCCCCGATCTCGCTGTTCCCGACTTGGCCGACCTTGGCTGCGTCGAGCGAGTCGTAGCCGCCGCCTCCCGTCCCGACGACGAACTCTCGAATCCCGCGCGCGTTGTCGAGCGTGCCGTCCGCCGTCTGCGGGGCGAACCGCTCGTAGTTGTGCTCGTGGCCCACGAGGATCACGTCGGCGTTGGCATCGTACAGCGTGCGCCAGAACGGTTGCTGCAGGGTGTCGTTGCCGTGCGCGGTCCCCGAGCTGAAGCGGGGGTGGTGCCACATGGCGAGCGTGCAGTGCGCGGGGTGCGCGGTGAGGTCATTGCGCAGCCAGGCGAGCTGGTGGTTGCGACTCAACGCCCGGCCCGCAGCCACCGACTCCTCGAAGCTCGAGTTCAAGACGATGATGTGCCAGGAGCCGAGGTCATAGCTGTAGGCGCCCACGGGCGGAGTGCCTGCGGCGACCCCAAAGTAGCCGAAGTAGCCGTCCGCGGTCGTGTCGTGCGTGTACTCTTGATACTCGTGGTTGCCGGGGGCGGGACGGGTGCGCTTCTTGAACGCGCCCCAGGTCGGGGCATAGCAGTTCGTGTAGTCGGTGGCGGTCGCCTTCGGATAGGCATTGTCGCCCAGTGTGAACACGGAGCCGGAGATCGTGTCGATCATCGCCGCGGTTCGTTGCGCGTGAGGGAGTGCGCACTCCGCGATGTCGCCGGCACCGATGAGCACCTGGGGCGTGCCCAGGGCTTGCACGATGGCGGTGGCGGTGTCGTTGGCGGTGACGCCGGTGGACGCGCGACCGGTGAGGCTCAATGCGTACCGCCCCACGGCGGCATAGGTGTGACTCAACGTGATCATCCCCGCGGAACCGACATTGCCACTGTCGACCGAGGCGTCACCCCACGCCATGATCCAGCGATACGAGCTCGGGTTCGCGCCCGGCGGGGCGACGCGCGCGGTGAGCGAGACCGCTGTTCCCGGGGTCGTGCGCTGGTCGACGCCCACGTCGAGCGTCGGTGCGGGAGGAGGGGGCAAAGGGCCGTCGTTGGCCTTGCACGTGGCGGCCCACACTGCCAGCGTGGCCACGACCGCCGCCATCGGTTTCCCGCCGTGCCACGAGCCGCGCCGACGGCTCAGTGACACGAGGCCGTGCCCGAGTCCGTGCCGGTCGACCCCGCCGCGGGGATGAACTGCCACGAGTACGAGCCGTCCGCCAGGGTCAGCTTGAGCACGCCGAAGGTCTGGCTGATGCTCACGGTGCTGTTGGGCGCGAAGAGTGTGTTGATGGCATCGAGGCCTTCGCCTCCCGTGCCCACGATGATCTCACGGATCCCGTTCACGGGATCGGCGATGCCCGTGGATGACTGGGGCGCGAACCGCTCGTAGTCGCGCATTTGCGCGTTGACGATCAGCTCGGCGTGCGCCGCGTACAGGTCGTCCCAGAACGGCTTCACCGTCCCGTTCGGCGAGACCGTGCTCGAGGTGGTCGAGTAGAACCGCGGGTGGTGCCAGACCGCGAGCACGCACTGCTTGGCCGTGGCCGCGAGATCGCTCCGGAGCCACGTCTCCTGCGGCGAGCCCACCGCCGTCGAGACGAACGCATTGTTGCTGTTCAGCATGATGATGTGCCAGGCGCCCAGGTCGAAGCTGTAATAGCCCTGGGAGGGATCGCCCGCGACGGCCCCGTAATAGCCGAAGTAGCCGGCCGCGGTGGCGCTCGAGTCGTAGTCATGCTTCCCCGGCACCGGGAATGTGCGCGCCTTGTGCCGCCCCCAGGTCGGGCCGTAGCAGGTCTGGTAGTCGGTCAGCGATCCCTCGAATTCCCCGCTGCCGGCGGTGAACACGGTGCCCGCGATGGTATCGAGGATCGCCGCGGTGGCATCGTCGCCGGTGCGGCCGCAGCGCGAGATGTTGCCGGCACCCACGAGCGTGACCAGCTGTTGCGCGGCGTTCACCGTGAGCGTTCCGGAGCCCGTCGCGCCGAACTTGTCGGTAACGCTGACGCGAACGGTGTACGTCCCGCCCGAGGTGTAGACGTGCGAGGGTGCGATCGGCGCCGACGGCGCGGCGCTACCGGTGGTCTGCGCCGAGCCGTCGCCCCAGTCCACCGCGTAGGGCCAGGGGCCGTCGCTCGCCCCGTCGGTGAAGCTTGCGTTGAGCGTTACGGGGCTGCCGGCGGCGACGACCTGATTGGCGCCCGCGTTCACCACCGGCGAGAGGTTCGCGATCGTCGCCGTGGTGGTCGCCGAGCTGGATGCCCCGTGCGTGTCGGTGACCGTGAGCGTGACCGTGTAGCTGCCCGCGCTGCCGTACGTGTGACTCGGCGCGACTCCGCTGGCGCTGCTGCCGTCGCCCAAGCTCCAGGCGTAGCCCAATGGGTCCCCGTCCGGATCGGCGGAGCCGCTCCCATCGAAGTCGACGGTGCCGCCCTCCGTGCCGCCGTAGGGGCCGCCCGGGGCGGCGGTGGGCGGTTGATTCACGCCCGACGGCGGGGCGTCATGGCACGAGCCGCTCCCCGCGTCGGTGAAGGTCTGGTCGGCCACGGGCACGAACTGCCAGGTATACGAGCCGTCATTCAGCGTGAGTTTTATCACGCCCCACGTGTTCCCGTTCTGTACCTCGCTGTTCGCGACCGCTGTGGGGCTGTCGCCGTCGAGGGACGCGCCGCCGGTGCCCACCACGAGCTCGCGGATCCCGTACGTCGGGTCGGCGACGGCCGCCGGCGACTGCGGGGCGAAGCGCTCGTAGCTGTGCCTGTGACCGTTCACCACGACGTCGGCGCCGTACTGGTACAGGGTGTCCCACAACGTCTGATACGTTGGGTTGCTGGCGATGACCGTCCCGGACACGAATCGGGGCTCGTGCCAATACGCCAGGGTGCAACGCGCCGGATGGGCGGCGAGATCGGCGCGCAGCCACTGCACCTCCGCCGAGCCGGCCGACACATCGAGCTCGCTGTTGAGCGCGATGATGTGCCAGGTGCCCAGGTCGTAGCTGTAGTAGCCCAAGCCGGACGGGCCCGCCAACGCTCCGAAGTAGTTGAAGTAGGCGCTGGCGCCCGACGTTTCGTACTCGTGGTTGCCGGGGATCGGGCGGGTGCGGAGCTTGTGTCGCCCCCACGTCGGGTCGTAACAATTCGTGAAGGCGGCGCTGGAGCCATCGGGGTAGGCGTTATCGCCCACCGTCATGACCGTCCCCCCGATGTTGTCCAGCAGAGTCGCCGTCAGGATAGCGCCGCTCTGGCAGTCGGCGATGTCGCCGGCGCCGGCCAGGACCGCGGCGTTCGTCGCGATGACCTGCACGGCGAGCGAGTCGGTCCCGAACCGGCCGGCGTTGTCGGTGACCGTGACACGCACGCTGTCGGTGCCAACCGCTCCGTAGACATGGCTGGCGGTGATCGGCGCGGTCGTGGTGCTACCGGTACTCGAGCTGCCGTCGCCCCAGGTGATCGTGTACTGCCACGGTGCGCTGTTCGGCACGGGATCGCTGAACGTCAGGGAGAGCCCGAGCGCGTCGCCCACGTGCGTCAGGAGATCGGGGCCGGCGTTCACCGACACGGGGGCGTCATGGCACGGGGTGCTCCCCGAATCCGTGAACGTCTTCCCCACGATCGGCAGAAACTTCCAGGTATAGCCGGCCGCGTGCAGCGTCAGCTTCAAGACGCCGAGGGTGTTGTTGTCCAGCACCTCGGAGTTCGGCACCGGCGGATAGACCACGAACAGACCGCCGCCGCCGGTGCCGGCGACGATCTCACGGATGCCGTGCTGCGGGTCCGCTCCACCCTCCGGCGTCTGCGGGGCGAAGCGTTCGTAGTCGTGATCGTGCCCGACGACGACCAGCTCCGCGCCGGCATTGTACAGGTCCTGGTACAGCGGTTTCACCTCGGCGTGGGGTCCCTCGTTGCCGGAGCTGAACAGCGGGTGGTGCCAGTAGGCGACCGTACACCGCTTGGTGCTGTTCGCGAGATCGGCCTTGAGCCACACCTCCTGGGGCGATCCGACGTTCATCGCGATGTTCGAGTTCAGCGCCACGACGTGCCAATCGCCGAGGTCGTAGCTGTAGTAGCCACTGCCCGACTGGCCGGCGGCGGAGCCGAAGTAGGTGAAGTACCCGGCGGCGCCGGCCGTGAGGTAGTCGTGGTTGCCGGGAACCGGCTTGGTCCGTGCCTTGAACCGGCCCCACGTCGGGGCGTAGCAGTTCTTATAGTCGTTGGTCGAGCCGTCGGGATAGGCGTTATCACCCGCCGCGAACACCGTACCGGGGATGGTATCCATCAGGTTCGCGGTGAGGGAATCGCCGGTCTTGGCGCAATCGGCGATGTCCCCGGCACCGACCAGCACGCTCGGTGCCACCACGCTCACCACCAGCGTGTCGGCTCCGGAGCGACCCCCGGCGTTCGTGACCCTCACGCCAACCTTGTACGTGCCGACCGCCCCGTAGCTGTGCGTGGCGGTGATCGGCGTCGCCGCCGACGTCGCGGTCCCGGTGCTCGAGCTGCCGTCGCCCCAGCCGACGGTATACGCCCAGGGGGCATCGGCGGCATCGGGGTCGGTGAACGTGGCCGCGAGGGTGACGGTGTCGCCCGGGTTCGTCTTGAGGTCGGGACCGGCGTTCACGGTGGGTGCCATGCCATGACAGCTGGTCGACCCCGAGTCGCTGAAGGTCTTTCCCGCGACCGGCACGAATTGCCAGTGGTAGCTGCCGTCGCTGAGCGTGAGCCTCAAGACGCCGAAGGTGCCGCTGCTCCTGACCTGGCTGTTGGCCCGGATGGTGCCGAACGCCGTAACTGCCGCTCCGCCGGTGCCGACCACGAACTCCCGGATCCCCTGCACCGGGTCGGCCACGCCGGCCCCCGTCTGCGGCGCGAAGCGCTCGTAAAACGCGTAATGCGCGTTCACGACCACGTCCGCACCGGCCGCGTACAACGCGTCCCACAGGGGGCGGACGGCGGTGTTGGGGGCGTCTTTGGAGTCGAACAGGGGATTGTGCCAGTAGGCGAGCGTGCAGCGCGCCGGATGCGCGGCGAGGTCGGCTTTGAGCCACTGCACCTGCGCCGACGTCGCCGTGAACGGCACCAGGCTCGAGCTGCCGGTGTTGAGCACGACGATGTGCCAGGCTCCCAGGTCGTAGCTGTAGTACCCTTGTTTTGGGTTCCCCGCGGCGGCGCCGAAGTAGCCGAAGTAGCCGGCGGCGTTGGCGGTCTTGTAGTCCAACTCCCCGGCCGCCGGCAGCGTGCGCGTCTTGTGCCGTCCCCAGCTGGGATTGTAGCAGGTGTTGTACTGCGTGAGCGTGCCCTTGTCGTAGGCAGCGTCTCCGTCCGCGAACACCGTGCCGGGGATCGTGTCCAGCAGCCGGGCCGTCGAGTCGTCGCCCGTCACGTTGCACTTGGCGATGTTGCCTGCACCGACGAGGGTCTCGGGGCCGGACGACACGGCGTCGAAGCTCGGCGCAGAGCGCGGGCTGGCCTCTGTCGGGGACCTGAGACCCGAGTCGTCGCGACAAGTGGAAACAACGAGGACGCTGGCCAGGGCGAGGAGCGGGGCGAGACGGGCGCGTAGTGGGGGCATACGGCGCGCCTACGCACGAGATATGCCCGGCGCCACACACGCGATGGCGCGTCGGGGCAAGCGGTTACGAACGTGCCGAGGGCACGGTTGCCGCGACTTGGCGCGCCTTCCTCACAGCAGCGTGGCCGTCTTGATACGACCGGCGGCCGTCAGTGGCAGGAAGCGCTGCCCGAGTCCGTCGCCGTTTGCCCGGCGACCGGCACGAACTGCCAGGAGTACGAGCCGTCGTCCAGGGTCAGCTTGAGGACGCCGTATACGCCGCTGATGCGCGCCTCGCTGTTCGGGATGATCAAGGTGTTGACGGCGTCGAGCCCCTCGCCGCCCGTCCCCACGATGATCTCGCGGATCCCGTTCACGGGGTCGGCGACGCCGGTCGACGTTTGCGGGGCGAATCGCTCGTAGTCGCGCATGTGCCCGTTGATGATCAGCTCGGCATGCGCGGCGTAGAGGTCGTCCCAGAACGGCTTCACCGACGTGCTCGGCGAGAAGGTGGCCGACGTGGTCGAATAGAACCGCGGGTTGTGCCACATCGCGAGCACGCACTGCTTGGTGGTCGCCGCGAGGTCGGCCTTGAGCCAGGTCTCCTGCGGCGAGCCCACGGCAGTGGAGACAAAGGCGTTGTTGCCGTTCAGCACGACGATGTGCCAGGCGCCGAGGTCGTAGCTGTAATAGCCCTTGGTCGGATCGCCGGCCGCGGCGCCGAAGTAGCCGAAATAGCCGGCCGCGGTCGCGCTCGAGTCGTAGTCGTGATTACCCAGCGCCGGGTAGGTGCGCGCCTTGTGGCGGCCCCAGGTCGGGTCGTAGCAGTTCTGGTACGTCGTGGCGGTGCCGTTGGGGTAGCCCGCGTCGCCCAGAGCGAACACGGTGCCCGCAATGCCGTCCAGCAGGTTTGCCGTGGCTTCGTCGTTGGTCCGGTCGCAGCGGGCGATGTTGCCCGCGCCCACGAGCGTCGCCGACGCGAGCGGCGGCGTGATCGTGACGGTGGTCGTGGCGGACCCCGCTGCGCCGTCCTTGTCGGTCACGTTGACACGGACCAAGACGGTCCCCGCGGCGCCATACGTGTGCGTGGCCCCGATGGGAGACGCCTGGCTCGTGGTGATACCACTGGTCTGTAGCCCGCCGTCGCCCCAGTCGATCGTGTAGGACCAGGGGGCGTCGGCCGTGCCCGGATCGGCGAACGTCGCGGTGAGCGTGAGGGGCGCCCCCGTGGCGACGCTCTGGCTCGGTCCCGGATTCACGGTCGGCGCGGCGTTGGCAATCGTCACGCTGCTGGTGACCGGCGCGCTCGCCGCACCGTGCGCGTCGGTCACCGTGAGCGTCACCGTGTAGGTGCCGTTGTCGACGTACACATGGCTCGGCGTAGCGCCCGTCCCCGTGGCGCCGTCGCCGAAGCCCCAGGCATAGGTGAGCGCATCGCCGTCCGGATCCGACGAGCCGCTGCCGGTGAGGCTCACGGCACTGCCTTCCGTGCCGGCGTACGGCCCTCCCGGAACAGCGGTCGGGGGCTGATTCGTGGCGGCGACCCGCACCGCGGCCTTCACGGTACCGGTGTCGCCGTCCTTGTCCGTCACCGTCACCTGCACGGTGTCGGTGCCGGCCGCGGCGTAGGTGTGCGCGGCCGTGAGCGCTGTCGCCTGGCTGTTCGTGGTTCCCGTCGTCGCAGGCGAGCTGTCGCCCCAGGCGATCGTGTACGACCACGCACTGTCCCTCGCGCCGACGTCCGAGAACGTGGCGCTGAACGTGAAGCTCGCCCCGGCGGTCGCTGCCTGGGCGGACGCGGTCACGACGGGCGCCGCGTTGGCGATCGCGACGCTGACGGTGGCCGGCGCGCTCGCCGCACCGGGCACGTCGGTCACCGTGAGCGTGACGCTATAGGTCCCGTTGTCCGCGTAGACGTGACTCGGCCGCACGCCCGTGCCGCTGCTCCCGTCGCCGAAGCTCCAGGCATAGGTGAGCGCGTCCCCGTCGGCGTCGGTCGAGCCGCTGCCGTCGAACGCGACCGCCACGCCCTCCGAGCCCGCATACGGTCCGCCCGCGGCGGCCGTGGGTGGGTGGTTCACGGCTCCGGGCGCGTCGTGGCACGAACCACTGCCTGAATCGTTGTACGAGCCAGAAGCGGGGACGAACCTCCAGGTGTAGCCCCCGGGAGAGAGCTCGAGCTTCAAAACACCGTACGACTTGTTGAACTGCGCCTCGGTGTTGGGCAGGGGAGCTCCCAAATCGAACAGCCGCGCGCCGCCCATGCCGGCGATGAATTCGCGGATCCCGTGGCCGGGGTCGGCCACGCCCCTTGGTGTTTGGGGGGCGAAGCGCTGGTAGTGGTGTTCGTGCCCGTTGATCACGAATTCGACGCCGTAGTCGTACAGGGCCTGCCACAGGGGCCGCACCGTGGTATCGGCCAGCGTCGCCGTGCTGAACAGCGGGTGGTGGAAGTAGGCGAGAGCGCAGCGCTTGGTGGTCGCCGCGAGATCGGCCCGCAGCCACTGTTCCTCGGGCGAGCCGGCGGTATGCGCGATGTTGCTGTTCAGGGCGATGACGTGCCAATCGCCCAGATCGTAGCTGTAATAACCCTTGCCGGGTTCCCCGGCGGCGGCGCCGAAGTACGTGAAATAGGGAGTCGCCCCGGCGGTGCTGTACTCGTGGTTCCCGGGGGCCGGACGGGTACGCGCTTTGTGGCGGCCCCACGTCGGGGCGTAACAGTTGGTGTAGTCGGCGGTGGCGCCGCTCGGGTAGGCGTTGTCGCCCACCGTGAACACGGTTCCCGGCACGTTGTCGAGCACGGAGGCCGTGAGCGAGGCACCGTCCGTCGTGCAATCGGCGATGTCGCCCGCGCCCACCAGGACGAACGTGGTGGGCGGGAGCACCTCGACCGAAACCCGGTCCGAGCCCGTCCGCGCCAGGTTGTTCGTCACCGTCACATGGACGCTGTCCAGCCCCAGCGCGGCGTACACATGGGAAGCGCCAATCGGCAGCGCAGGGTCCGAGACGGTCCCCGTGGTCGAGTCGCCATCACCCCACGTGATCGTGTACGCCCACGGCGCCCGGTTGGCCCCGGTATCGGCGAACGTGACGGGGAGGTTGACTGTCTCGCCCGGATGCGGGGCGAGATCGTAGCCGGCGTTCACGATAGGGATCGGCGTATAGCACGCCCCGCTCCCCGCATCGCTCGCCGTCTGACCGGCGACCGGGACGAACTGCCACGAGTAGGCCCCATCTCCCAGGGTCAGCTTGAGCACGCCATACACGCCGCTGATCCGTACCTCGCTGTTCGGCGCGATGAGCGTGTTGGGCGAGTCGAGCCCCTCACCGCCGGTGCCGACGATGAACTGCCGGATCCCTCCCACAGAGTCCACCGTCCCGGCCGGAGTTTGCAGTGCGAACCGCTCGTAGTCGCTCATATGCGCGTTGACGATCACCGTGGCGTGGGCGGCGTAGAGATCGTCCCAGAACGGCTTCACCGACGCGCTCGGCGTGAACGAGGTGGAGGTGCTCGAGTAGAATCGTGGAGCGTGCCACATCGCGAGCACGCACTGCTTCCCGGCGGCGGCGAGGTCCGCCTTGAGCCAGGCCTCCTGAGGCGAGCCCGCCGTCGTGGCGACGCGGCTCGAGTTGCTGTTGAGGACGATGATGTGCCAGGCGCCCACATCGTAGCTGTAGTAGCCCTTGGTCGGGTCGCCCGCCGCCGCACCGAAGTATCCGAAGTACCCGGCCGCCGTGGCGCTCGAGTCGTAGTCGTGGTTGCCGGTCGCGGGATAGGTCCGTGCCTTATGGCGGCCCCAACTGGCGTTGTAGCAGGTGTAGTTGGTCGTCGTGCCGTTGGGATAGGCCGCGTCGCCCAGCGCGAACACAGTTCCGGGAATGGCGTCGAGCAGATTCGCCGTGGCCTCGTC
>Ga0209156_10002880_pt1 | contig 13255 bp, 12 predicted proteins | sample GraSoiAngelo_124_FD_185881 | JGI IMG/M metagenome (GOLD analysis project Ga0209156, IMG submission 185881) | Grasslands soil microbial communities from the Angelo Coastal Reserve, California, USA - 14_0927_05_20cm (SPAdes) (version 2) | ecosystem: Environmental > Terrestrial > Soil > Grasslands...
TTCCATTTCAGGTGGCGGTGGCGCTGGAGGATCAGCGCCCGGCTTGCGGCAAAGTCGGTCACGGCTGTCACGTGCTTATCCCCGTCGCGCAAAGCGTGGCGGCGTTGCCCGCGCCACCGCGCCGAATCATACCGGTGGGACTACTTCACCGCGCGGACGAGACCGAGGATCTTGACCGCATGGGGCCCGAGCTCCTTGGCCAACTCGTCCTGGATGGGCAGGGCGGCCTTCATGAAGCCGGACTTGTCGACCTTGGAGTTGACCTTGACGCCGATCCTCTGAAGCTTCGCAGCCGACTCGGCCTCGAGCTTGAAGGCCATGGCGGGCTCGCGCCGGCTGACTTCGTCGGCCGCCTCCTGGACCCACCGCTTCTCTTCGGCGCTGAAGCTGTTCCAGGCCTTGTCGCTGACCCAGATGCAGTTGTTGTTGGCTTCGTGCTGGGTCATGTTCAGCACCGGCGCCACTTCGTAGTGCTTGTTTTGCTCGTACACGTTGACGCCGTTCTCGGCCACATTCACCACACCGGTCTGGAGCGAGGTGTAAACCTCGCCGAAGGGCATGTGTACGGTCTGCGCGCCGTACGCCGGGAAGTGCGTGTCCTCGGTCTTGGTCGCTTGCACTCGCACCTTCAGGCCCTTGATGTCGTCGATCTTGCTGATCTCCTTTTTGCTGTACATGTTGCGAAAGCCCATGGTGATGAGGCCGAGGACCTGGGCGCCCTGCACCGAGTCCTTGATCATGGCGCGGAAGGCATCGGAGACGGCCTGGTCGGCAAGCGCCTTGGCCAGATGGTTCTCGTCGTGGAAGATGAAGTGCAGCGAGAACACGCCGGCTTGCGGCGCCACGCTGGCTGCGTTCGCGGTTGCCGTGATGACGAAGTCGATGTCACCCGCGCGCAACTTCTGCAGCGTTTGGGGCTCGGTCCCCAATTGCGCGCCAGGGAACTGATTGATGCTAAGCTTGCCGCCGCTCAACGCCTTCAGCTTTTCGTCGAATAGGTTGGCCGCGATGCCGTAGGCGGTTGTCACCGGCTGGTCGTAGGCGAAGCTGAGCTTGCGCTGCGCCGAGGCACCGCTCGACAGCCCCAGGATCAGGACGCCCGCGGCAAGAGCCGCGAGCCCGACCTGTCTCATCGCGCATTTCATCGTTTTCCCCTCCCCGGGATGAACCGAGCTCGGTGTGGGGTTCTCGCGTGTAGGAAAAACGCATGGTCGCCGATCCGCCGCACGCCGTCAAGACGGACGCGGCTTACCGGCGCCGCGAAGGAGGGAAGCGCGAGGGCATAGCATCACCGGCGAGCGGGAAGGCCGCTCAAGACCACGTCGTTCGTCCGCTCGAGGCCGCACCGGTTCTCGGGCTTCTGGTAGGCGTTCGGCCCCGGCTCGCGGTTGCGCATGAAGTAGGACCACTTGACGCCGGCGGGCTGGAGGAAGAAGGAAAGTGGACGGCTCTGGGGCTCGTCGCGCAGGGAACGTTCATGACCACGCTCGATGCCTCGAGCGTCATCGTTCCACCCCTTTTGACCCCTGAGGCGTATACCAGGTCTCTACGCCGTGGCCCAAGCTGATAGGATCCGCTTCGACAGGAGGATACCGGATGCGCCCACGAATCGGTCTGTCCGTCATGCCGCTGGAGACACGGCGCGAGGCGATCGTCGGTCTCGCCACCGAGGGCGATCGCCTCGGTTACGACGGGTTCTTCCTGCCGGAGACGTGGGCGTACGACATCACCGTGCTGCTCGCCGAGGCGGCGGCGCGCACGACGCGGATCACGCTTGGGACCGGCATCCTCGGCATCTGGAACCGCAGTGCGGCGACCATCGCGATGGCCGCGGCGACGCTGCACGCGATGTCGGGCGGACGCTTCGTGCTCGGCCTCGGCGCCAGCACCCCGCAGCTCGCGGAAGGCCTGCACGACACGCCGTTCGAGCCGCCGGTGCCACGCATGCGGCGCATGCTCACGCAGATCCGTGCGCTGCTCCGCGGCGAGCGCATCCCGCTCGCGGTGACGACGAACGCCCGCGCGCTCAGGCTCAACGTGTCGCCGGCGCCCGCGCTTCCGATCCACGTCGCCGCGCTCGGCGATGCGATGACACGGCTCGCGGGCGAGCTGGCCGACGCGTGGGCGCCCTTCCTCTATCCGTGGTCGCAGCTCGCAACCGGCGTCGAACGACTCCGCGAGGGCGCGACGCGCGGTGGCCATCCGGATCGCCTCCCGGAGATTCATCCCTCTGTGCCGACCGTGGTGGCCGACACCGACGCGAAGGCGCGTGAGGGCGCGGCGTGGTTCGTCTCCTTCTACGTCACGACGATGGGCACGATCTACCGCGACTCGCTCACGCGACAGGGCTACGGCAAGGCCGTGGAGGCGGTGCTCGCGGCCAACACGCCGAAGTTCACGGGCGTCGTCCCGGCCGACGCGGAAGAATTGCTCGAGCAACTGATTGTCTACGGCACCCCGCCAGAGGCACGGCGAAGACTTGGGCGCTGGCACGAGGCCGGCGCCGCCTTCCCGGTGCTGCTCCTCCGCCCGAACCTCACGCCGGAGGAGCGCGCGCTGGCGCTCGAGACCTTCCGCCCGATGCTCCAGTCCGCCTAGGAGGCTCCCCATGTCAAGTTGCCTCGGCCACCCGACGGAATTCGGCGCCCGGCCGGGGCCGCGCGTTTTCTAACCGGTGCTCGACCTCGAGTCTGACTCACTTCTTACCCTTAGCGGGCCTCCCAACGACGCTCACCGGTCCATTTCCGGTTATAACCGCGCGATTCTTGGTCGGTCTTGGTATTGGCGATGGCTTGGTATTCCGCTTGCTCCCTTCGGACCTTCATGGCGCAGGAAGTGTCTGTCGGGCAAGAGCGCGGAACGACCTGGAGACTCGTCGTCGCGAGCTCTGACTCCAGCTTGCGGCGGCGGATTGCCACCAGCCTAGGGCGGACGTCCGGCATCGCTTCGGTCCATCCGGCGAAAGACCGGCCCGAGTTGCAGCGCCTTCTCCTCGATGGCCAATCCTCGATCGTTCTCCTGGCGCTTCCTTTGCGAGGATTCGTCGAGCTCGAAGCTCTCAGAACGATCCGGGTTCTCGCCCCAACGAGCCGAACGATCGTCATGGCCGAAGCCTCGGCGGAGGCGGCCGCCATCGAGGCGCTGAAGCAAGGCGCTCAAGGGTACTGCGCCCTCACGACGGAGCCCGCCGTCATTGGCAAGGCGATCGAGCTTGTCCAACAGGGGGAAATCTGGGTCGCGCGAACGGTCATGTTTCGACTTCTCGATGAGCTGACGGAGTTGCAGACGGCTTGCATCGCGAAGCCTGACGCTGACCTCCCGCTCCTCACCCCGCGCGAGCAACAGGTCAGCGAGCTGATCGCCGTCGGCGTGAGCAATAAAGAAGTCGCCGACAAGCTCTCCATCGCCGAGAGAACGGTGAAAGCGCACCTCACCCATATCTTCCGGAAACTCGGCCTCTCCTCGCGCCTGCAGCTGGCACTCCACGCCCTGCGTCCGAGCCTGACGGCTACGACCGAAGTCCGATAGACCGAAGCGCAATAGATCGCGACCCACCAGTTGCGGCTAACTGGGAGTCCGCGCCTTCACGTGAAGGGCGGAGGAAGAGGGCGCGATGGCGCGTCTCACCACCGTAGTTGTCGCGACAGCGCGCCAGCGTGCCCTGTGCCGGAGCCTCCTGGCGCCGACCGACGGCTGCTCGATCGTGGGTGAGGGCCGCACGGTGGTCGAAGCCCTCGAGCTGACTGCACGGCTCCAGCCAGCGATCCTGCTCCTCGGGAGCCCGCACGGGCGCACGGCCCCGCCGCTCGCGCTGTCCCTGATCCGCAGTCGGAGCCCACGGACCCGGATCATTCTGCTCACGGCGGGCTCCATCTCCGACGCGGCGATGCTTGCCGCGATCGATGGCGGGGCCCGTGGCTGGCTGGATGAAGCCGCCGCGCCTCGGCTCCTGGGCAAGGCCGTTCGTGCGGTCGCCCGGGGCGAAGCGTGGGTCCCGCGGCGGATCACACCGGAGATCCTTCGGCGCCTCGCCGCCGCCGATGCATTCGTCCCGAAGCCGGTTCAGCCGCCCCCGCCGCGAGCAGCGGTGGCACAACTCGTCGCACTTCCGCTGACGCACCCGCCAAGTGCTCGGCCACAGAAGGAGCGCAGGAAGCAATTGCCCTACCCGACGTGACATCCGGCAGTCCCGCGTCTGCACCAATCGTGCGTGCCCAATCAACGAGGATGCGCAGACTCTGCGCAAGGAGAGCGAGATGAGAAGGGCCTGGTTCACGGTGTTCGTACTGGCGCTGGTTCTCTGTGCGACTTCCAGCGTGGCATTCGCCACCCACTCGCCAGCGGCGCGGAAGGAAGTTGTCGGCGTCGAGCAGAACGGATCGCAATACGCCCTGTTCCTCCCTTACAACTGGAACGGCGATTTGGTCGTCTACGCCCACGGGTTTATCGATCCCGTTGCGCCGATCGCGCTGCCGGATGCCGCACCGCTAGACGTCGCGCCATGGGTCGTAGAACTCCGTGAACGCCTGCTGCAAGCGGGCTATGGGGTCGCCTATTCGAGTTATTCCGAAAACGGGTGGGCGGTGGACAACGGTGCCCGGCGGACGCGCGAGATGCGACCGCTCTTCACCTACTACTTCAACGAGCCTCGCCGCACCTACATCGTCGGCCGGTCGCTGGGTTCGCTCACCACCATGCTGCTCGTCGAGAAGTACTCGATCGAGACCACCTCTGGCCTCAATCTCCTCGGATTGATTTCGCTGGGGGGGACTAGCGAGCGCGCGATCGACGGAGCCCTGGCACTGTGCGGGCCCGTCGGGGGAGGGCGCAAGCAAACGGACTACGTCGCCCACACGCGTGTCGTCTTCGACTACTTCTACCCGGGTGTGCTCCCGGGGCACGTCTTGGACGTGCCGCACGGGCTCGACTACTCGAGCACGAGCCCGCAAGTCCAGGCCATCGTCGGATCGATCCTGTCGAACCCGCAGGCGGCGGTCGCCCTGGCCTCGGTGGATCAGGTCGAGCTGCCGTGGACGACCTTCCCGGAGCTGATCAATTCGATCGTCCGGGTGCTCGGCTACAACGTCCTGGGAACGAATGATCTGCTCGATCGAACGGGCGGCGCCTCTCCCTTCGAGAACCGGAGCACCACCTATTCGGGGCTCGGGATCGGCGACAGCGGGCTCAATGCTGGCGTGGGCCGGTTCGCGGGAAGCTGGCAAGGCTCCAACTACCTCAAGGCGTTCTACCAGCCTACCGGGAGCCTGAAGGCGCCGGTTCTGACCCTCCACACGACGCTCGACCCGGACGTGCCCTTCTCACATGAAGAGAGCCTGGCCGCGATTGTCGCGAAGGCAGGGTACTCGAGCAAGCTCCGGCAGCAGAGCTACAACCGGTACGGCCACTGCAACTTCAGCCCGGCCGAGACGGTCGACGCTTTCTTTCGGCTCGTCAAGTGGGTCGAGTACGGCGTGAAGCCCGTCAGCGGCGCCCTGGCGCCGTAAGGTCCCGGGGGGCGCGTAGGTGATTCAGAGTCCCCGCGGCTCGGCCGCGGGGACTCATCGCCTGTCCTTCGCCAAACCCCTACTCCACCCTGCTTCGGCTGCTCCACTTCAACGTCACCGAACATCCCACGGCCGCCTGGACTATTGATCACTCACCCGCAGGAGATGAGTACGATCGGTGCGGGCATGTCGCGCCGGCAGGCGACCGCGCGGTTCGGAATTGGACGCACCGCATCGCATCTCTGGCGAGAGCCGGGCCGCTCAGGGGACGGACGGTGCTGTTCCTGTTCCCTGAGCGGCCCTCAGAGGCGGGCTACTGTCCGGTGTAGGTAACCTTCCAGATCACACCTGAGCGTGGAGTGGTGAAGAAGGGCGAGGGCATCGAGTAGTCGATGTAGAGCTCGCCGTAGTCCACCACATACATGGTCTTGCCGTCGTTCGCGAAGACCACGTCGTTCGTCCGCTCGAGGCCGCCCCGGTTCTCGGGCTTCTGGTAGGCGTTCGGCCCCGGCTCGCGGTTGCGCATGAAGTAGGACCACTTGACACCGGCGGGCTGGAGGAACTCGATTCTGACGACGGCAGGCCACGTCGGCACCAGGCTCTCCGGCCCGTTGTCGATGATGCCAAAGATCGCCGCGAAGATCGTGTCCTTGGCGCCATAGCGTTCGTCTCCCCAGGCGATGCCGTCCATCGGATTGTTGGTGTCCCACTCGAGGACCGGATTGATGTAGCCGCTGGGGTTCGGGTTGGCGACGATCAGCGGCACGCCACGGATGCCCTCCACGTGAGGCGGAAAGCGATACGGCGGCATCTCGGGCACCCAGGGCTTGTCCCCGATGTAGAGGTTCGGGTATGGCGTATCGATCTTGGAGCCGTTGAACGCCTTCAGCGAGAAGCGCTTGTTGGTGACGAAGTTCATCCCTTCCTTGTCGGGGAAGCCGGCGTCCTGCCCCTTCTCGGTCACGATCCAGAGCTTTTCGGCGCCGTTGGCGATGCGCCGGTGTCCGAGGTCGTTCACGCCGTTGTCGCTGACGGCAAGGGCCTTCTCGAAGCGGCTCCCCTTCGGACCGAACTTCACGCCGGACTGGTTCCGGAAGCCCATGGCGTAGACTTCCATGTCTTCGTGCTTGTACATCCCATCCGGCCCCTGCTTGTCGATCTTCACTCTCATGACCGACCCGCCGCAGGGCACCTGGGCTTTGATGGTCATGCCCGGCTTGGCCGGCACGCCCGCGGGCAGCAGTGCGCCGGTGAGGCGTCCGTCGGTCGACCGTACGTTCAGCCCTGTGTGAACGATGTCGCGGCAGACCGGATCGCGCGCCGTCTTGGGCAGCGCCGGATCGCCGTGCTTCTCCCAGAACGGGTCGATTTCGGCCGTCCAGCCATGATTGTCCGGGTCGGCGAAGCCGCTGTTGCTCGGGAATCCTTGCCCCCAATAGATGTATCCGTCCCTGCACGAGATGCCACCGATCTGGTGATCGCCGATCGGGAGGTTGGTGATGATCTTTCGCAGTTCCCCGTTGACGCCGCTGATCTCCCAGATGTGCTTCGAGTACTCCGGAACGTAGACCTTGTTGTTCTCCGGGCAGTAGCCGATGGTGTTCATGACGAATCCGAACTTGCCGACGCCGATATCCTTGAGGTGCTTGCCGTCCTTGTCGAACACCTTGACGTGGGGACCCGGGATCGGGTTCTTGATCCGCTGGCCGCCGTACTCGTACTCGAAAGGACCGAAAAGATTCCCCGAGATGGCGACCCACACGTTGCCTTCTCGGTCCACGGTGGCGGAGCTCGGGGTGTCGAGTCCGGCCGTGAAGACCTCGACCTTGTAGCCCTTGGGGACCATGATCTTGCCGGGGTCCGGCGTGACCGCGGTGCGGGGCACCCACCCGCCCGACTTACCGGTTCCCGCGTTCTGGGTCCATGCCAACGGCGCCGACAGCAGGACGGCGGCGACCACCGTCGTGACGATCCTGAGAATCCTCATCGATGCTCCTCCTCGACGGTTCGGGTTGGGACCCGGTCAGCGTCGGGAAAGGGTGCGGACAAAAGCGACGACGTCCCGGATTTCGTCGTCGCGAAGCTGCGCGTTCCAGGCGGGCATGGCGGCGTTCTTGCCGACGGCGGCACCTCCCTTCTGGATGACGGTGAAGAGATACTCGTCGGAGACCTCGTCCATGAGCTGCTTGACTGCGAGGTTCCCGACGTTGGGCCGGAAGGTCTTCGCCTCGCCGCGACCGTCCTCGCCGTGACAACCCGAGCAGTAGCGGAGGAAGACGTCCCGCCCCTTCGAGGGGTTGCCGGCGGAGCTGTTCTGAGCGGTCACCGCGTGGGCGACCAACAGCGTCGGCGCGAGGAGCGCCAGCCCGACGAGAGCTGCGTATCGCCACACCATGTCTTCGTCGCCCTGCGTTGACGCAACGTATCGCGTCAGCCGCCGGTGCGGCAGAGAATATATGGCCACGCTGCAGGTCGACGCAAGCGCGACACGCGGCGCTCAGGGGCTCCCGTTCCTTGACACCCCCCGGGGGCAGTCCTAAGATAACCTGCCTCCTCGAGAGGACAGGTTCTCGACCATGGAGATTCACCGCGTGACGACCGGTCAGCGACGATCCGTCGGCGAGCCGCTTGGTGTGTGGCTCATCGGCGCGCGCGGGGCCGTCGCAACCACGACCATCGTCGGCGCCATCGCGCTCCGGCACGGCCACACCGGCACCGTCGGGCTCGTGACCGAGAGCGACCCGTTCCGCGCGTCCGGACTCGCTCCGCTCGACGCGCTCGTCTTCGGCGGCCACGACCTCCTCGACACACCGCTGGTCAAAGCGGCGCACGCGCTCTGCCGCGACGTCGGGCCACTCGCGCCCGAGCTGGTCCGTCTGGTGGAGGACGAGCTGGCCACCAGCGAGCAGCATCTGCGACCGGCGCCCGCCATCGTCGAGGGGCAGCGGCCGCGCGAGTTCGTCAGCGCCGTCCAGCGCGATCTGGACGAGTTCCGGGCAGCGTCGGGGGCCCGCCGCGTGATCGTCGTCAACCTGGCGACCACGGAGCCGCTGCCCGCAGCCGATGTCCTCGCGCTGGATCTGGACGGATTCGAGCGCAGGCTGGACCTTCCGGGCGCCCAGGTGCCGACCAGCGCGCTCTACGCGTACGCGGCGATGGACATGGGCGTGCCCTACGTGAACTTCACACCATCGGTCGGCGCCTCGCTGACCGGCCTCCAGGCGCTCGCCCAGCTCCGCGGTGTCCCCCATGCCGGGCGCGACGGAAAGACCGGCGAGACGCTCCTGAAGAGCGCGCTGGCTCCCATGTTCCGAATGCGTAGCCTGCAGGTGCGTAGCTGGGTCGGGTTCAACGTGCTGGGCAACGCCGACGGGCTGGCCCTCTCCGATCCCACCATTGCGGCGTCGAAGACCGAGTCCAAGGGCAAGGTGGTGCCCTCCATCCTCGGCTACGAGCCTCACACCCTCGTGCGGATCGACTACGTGCCCACACTGGGGGACTGGAAGACCGCGTGGGACCTGATCCAGTTCGAAGGTTTCTTGAAGACGCCGATGACGCTGCAGTTCACGTGGCAGGGCTCGGACTCCGCGCTGGCCGCGCCGCTCGTCCTCGACCTGGTGCGCCTCGTCGATCTGGCCGCCTCGCGGGGCGAGCGCGGCGGACTCGGCCACCTGGCGTTCTTCTTCAAATCGCCGGTGAGCTGCGAGGTCCACGATCTGGCCGAGCAGTACGCACTCCTATGCCAACACGTAAAGGGCGCCTGACCAGCCTCCTCGAATTGGTCCGCCTGCCCAACGTCTTCACGGCGCCCTCGGACGTGGCGATGGGCATGGCGGTCAGCGGCGTAGCGCTCACGTCGTCCCACGCCGCGCTCCTCCTGGCGTCGGCGTGCGCATACGCGGGCGGGATGGCTCTCAACGACGCCTGCGACGCGCCCCTCGACGCGCACGAGCGCCCCGAGCGCCCCATTCCCTCCGGACGGATCTCGCGAGCGTCCGCGTTCGGGGTCGCCGCCATCTTGCTCGGGCTCAGCATCGGCCTGGCCGCCACCTCCGGCCTCCGGCCCTTCGTGGCGTCGCTCCTGCTGGTGGGAGCCATCGTGTTCTACGACGCCGTGGCCAAGGGCACCGCCGCCGGCCCGCCGGTGATGGCGTCGTGCCGTGCGCTCAACGTCGGCGTGGGCATCACGCTCGGCGCACTGGCCTGGTCCGCGCTAGGGGCGGCGGCCATCGTGTTCGCGTACGTCCTGGTCCTCACGCTGGTCAGCCGCTTCGAGGTCATGACCGCGCCCGTCACTCTCGTCCGCGGTGCCGCGGCGGCCTTCGCCGTACTCCTGGCCGTCGCGGTCGCGCTGTTCGTCCTGGGATGGGGAGCGCGCGGCGCCGTCGGTGTCGTCTTCCTCGCCCTGCTGGTGCTTTGGATCGGGCCTCCGCTGCGTGCGGCGATCGCCGAGCCGGCGCCGAGACGGATCATCGGCGTCATCAAGGCCACCGTGCTGGGCATCATCCTGGTCGACGCAGCCTTCACCAGCGCGGCGCGTGGCCTGGTGGCGGGGGCCGTGGTGGCGGCCCTCTTCGTTCCCGCCTACGTACTCGGACGCCGCTTTGCGAGCGCATGAATCGCTCGTTCCGCTACGGGTACAACACCAACGGCTTCGCCCATCACCGGCTCGACGATGCCCTTCGGGTCATGGCCGATCTGGGCTACGAGGGCTGCGCCCTCACGCTGGACCATGCGCACCTCGACCCGTTCGCCGACGATCTGGCGACTGAAGTCGCGCGCGTCGCCCGCTTGGCGCAGACCCTGCAACTCTCGCTCGTGGTTGAGACAGGCGCACGGTTCCTCCTCGACCCTCGGCGCAAGCACGAGCCCACGCTGCTGAGCGACGCCGCCGACGGCCGCCGCCGGCGACGTGACTTTCTGGAACGCGCCATGGTCATCGCGCGGGATCTCGGCGCCCGAGTCGTCTCCCTGTGGAGCGGCGTGCCGCCGGCGGCAGCGCCTGACGTCTGCCGGCAGCGTCTCGTGGAGGGTGTCGAGGCGATCGCTCGCTGCGCAGAGGCAACCGGTGTCGCCCTCGGCTTCGAGCCCGAGCCGGGCATGCTCGTGGAGAGCGTGACCGACTTTCTCGACCTGCGCGCCGCGGTCGACTCACCGGCGCTGGGGCTGACCCTCGATCTCGGCCACTGTCTGCTCACCGAGCCTGATGCACCCGAGAAGGTCGTCCGTCGCGTGGCGCCGATGCTCGTCAACGTCCACGCCGAGGACATGCGGCGGCCGGTCCACGAGCATCTCGCCTTCGGGCGTGGAGAGATGAGCTACGCCCCGATCCTCGCCGCCCTTCGCGATATCGAGTACCGCGGTCTGGTCGGCGTCGAGCTGAGCCGCGACAGTCACCGCGCGCCCGAGATGGCACGGGCCGCGCTGGCCTATCTGCAGGCCGCCGAGCAGGAGGCTGCGTGACCGCCGCGGCCACCCACACTCTGTTCGATGGAATCCTGAAAAAAGCGATCGACACGCTGGGCGCCGCGGGCGCGGCGGTCTACCTGGGCGACCCCGACCGGCCCGTGCTGAGGCTCGCCGCCACCCTGGGCCAGCGCGCCGCGGATGGTGCGCCGTGGCCGGTCGAGATGGCATGGGGCAAGGGGTCCGCCGGTGGCGGCGCGGCCGAGCCGGTGACCGAGGTCGAGAACGATCGCGTCATGCTGACCGTGCCGTTGCTCCTGGGTGAAGACGAGGTCGGGGCGGTCATTGTCTCGTCTGGAGCGCGCGTCTTCGGCGGCGTCGACACGGACGACCTGGCGCTCCAGTTTCGCGCGCTCGCCCGCGCGCTGGCGCCCGACCCGCTGACGGCGCTGCGTGACGAGCTCGCACGCCGGATTCCACCCCCCGCTCGCGAGTGGCTGGAGGCGGGCATCGCCGCGGCCGCGCGCGGCGAGCGTGACACGATCCTGACGGCATTCCCGGCGATGGGGCGCCGGCTTGGACGCGAGCCCCTCGGCTCGCGGTCGGCGCTGGTCCCGCGCGATGTGGACCTGGACGTGCCGCTGCGCTCGTGGCGCATTGACGACGCCGGCCGCGTCGCGCTGCTCTGCGGATTCGCCGGGAACGCCGAGACGCTGGCCCGCGAGCTCTACTTCACCGGTGATCTTCGAGAGCGCTGCGGGGCGCTGCGCGGCCTGGCGGTGCTCGGCCGCACGCCCGGCGCGATCGACGCCGTGCGCGACGCGGTCCGCTCGAGCGCGGGGGAGCTGTTCGAGGCGGCCCTGGCCGACAACCCCTACGCGGGCCGCTTCCTGCCGGACGACGAGTTCCGCCACGCCGTGCTGAAGGCCGCGTTCGTCGGTGTCTCGATCGCGCGCGTGCCTGGCGTCGAGGCGCGAGCCGACGCCGAGCTGTCGCGGATGCTGCTCTCGTACGTGACCGAGCGAGAGGTCGCGGGGCGGTCGGTGCCGCCGGACATCTGGCCGGTGGTCGCGCTGCATCCGACCCGCGGCCTGGCCGGGAAGCTCTGTGGATACCTGGAACATCCGGCGACCGCCCATCGCGCGGCCGCCGCGCAGGCGCTCGGCCGGATCGGCGACCGACGCGCGCACGCGTTCCTGAACGACCGACTCGCCCGCGAAGACGACCCTACGGTCCGGCGCCTCCTCGAGCGCGCCCTGGCCTGAGCCGAAACAGGAGGCCCTCATGCGAATCTTCGAGCCTCACGCCCACATGTTCTCCCGGGTCACCGACGACTACGAGCAGATGGCGCTGGCCGGCATCGTCGGGGTGCTGGAGCCCGCCTTCTGGCTGGGGCAGCCGCGCACGTCGGTCGGCTCCTTCGTGGACTACTTCGACGCCATCATCGGCTGGGAGCGCTTCCGGGCCGAGCAGTTCGGGATCCGCCACTACTGCACGCTGTCGCTCAATCCCAAGGAAGCGAACGACGACCGCGTGAACGACGGCGTCCTGGCCCTGCTGCCGCGCTACCTCGAGAAGGACGGCGTGCTCGGGGTGGGCGAGATCGGCTTCGACGACATCACGCCCCGGGAAGAGCGCTACCTGGCCGCCCAGCTCGAGCTGGCCCGCGCGCACGACCTGCCGGCCCTCGTTCACACGCCCCATCGTGACAAGGTCCGCGGTGTCGAGCGGACGCTGGCCATCATGCGCGAGGTGAAATTTCCGCCGGAACGGGTGCTGATCGACCACAACACCGAGCAGACCGTGCCGCTGGTGATCGACAGCGGCTGCACCTTGGGGTTCTCGATCTACCCCGACACCAAGATGGATGAGCCGCGGATGGTGGAGATCCTGCGCCAGTGGGGCACGGACCGCATGGTCATCAACAGCGCGGCCGACTGGGGAAAGAGCGACCCCCTGAAGATTCCCAAGACCGTGAACCTCATGCGCCAGAAGGGCATGGCCGAGCACGAGATCGAGAAGGTCGTCTGGCACAACCCGGTCTCATTCTTTGCCAAGAGCGGACGGCTGGACCTCCGCGAGCTGGACACGCCGGTGTCGCCGAGTCAGCTCTTCGAGGGCAACTCGATCCTGCGCGGACCGCGTGCCTGATGCGTCTGTCCGGTGGGGCGCACCTCGGGTATTGCACCAACGCCCACGCGGCCGAGACGGCGGCCGAAGTGGTGGACACTCTGCGCCGCGTGGCCGCCGGCGTGCGCGAGCGGCTCGATGTCCCCGCGCTGGGCCTCGGCCTCTATCTGAGCCATCGGGCCGCGTCCGAGACCGACGCCGGCAAGCTGCGCGAC
>Ga0209156_10002892_pt1 | contig 13219 bp, 13 predicted proteins | sample GraSoiAngelo_124_FD_185881 | JGI IMG/M metagenome (GOLD analysis project Ga0209156, IMG submission 185881) | Grasslands soil microbial communities from the Angelo Coastal Reserve, California, USA - 14_0927_05_20cm (SPAdes) (version 2) | ecosystem: Environmental > Terrestrial > Soil > Grasslands...
TGCGGCGGCGAGGGCGGCGCGGAGCCCGTTCACCGCCCCCTCCGGTTGGGCGTCGGGCTGCGCTTAGGGTGCGCGGGCGGACGCGGGGGCGCTGGAGAACGCGGAACGCGGAACGCGGAACGCGGAACAGGGGCTCCCGGCGCCCGCCCGTCTGTTCCGCGTTCCGACTTCCGCGTTCCGCGTTTCATAGCACCCGATCCAGCAACGCGCCCAGGAATACCACGATGCTCACCAGCCCGTTAGCACCGAAGAAGGCCGCGTCGAGCCGCGACAGGTTTCCCGGCTGCACCAGTTGGTGCTCCCAGGCGATGAACGCCGCGCCGAGCGCCACCCCGGCGTAGTAGGGCACACCGAGCCCCGCGCCGATCCCGAACAGCAGGAGCGCGCCGAGGGCGAGCCCGTGCAGTAGTTTGGCCGCGAGGATCGCGCGCCGCGGCCCCAGCCGCACCACCAGTGACTCGAGCCGTTCGGCCCGGTCGAAGTCCTCGTCCTGCAGCGCGTAGAACACGTCGAACCCCCCCACCCAGAACGTCACCGCCAGCGCGCCGACCACGAGCAGCCACCACGGGTCGCTCCACCGTCCGGTGACGGCCAGATAGCCCGCCGGCGTCGCGATCCCGTCGGCCAGGCCGAGCCACAGGTGCGACCAGGGAGTGAAGCGCTTGGTGTAACTGTATGCCGAGATGAACAGCAGCGCGACGGGCGAGAGTGCCAAGCAGAGCGGGTTGAGCGCCCACGCCGCCCCGAGAAACAGTGCGGCCGCGACCAGCACCGCGGCCCACGCCTGCACCGGCGTGAGCCGCCCCGCCGGCAGCTCGCGCGCCCGGGTGCGCGGGTTCTTCGCATCCAGGTCCCGGTCGGCGATTCGATTGAACCCGAGCGCCACGAACCGCGCGCACGTGAACGCCAGCACCACCAAACCGAGCGTCCGCCACGTGACGGGATGCTCCCGCGACGCGACGAGGACTCCGAGCAACGCGAACGGTAGCGCGAACACCGTGTGCGGGAGCTTGACGAAATTGACGTAGCGGATGAGCAGGCTCGCGCCGCTAAACGTCTGGCCTTCGCGCCGCGCCTCAGAGCTCAATCCCCAGCTCCTTCCACATCGCATCGACCCGTTGTCTCGTCGCGGCGTCCATCACGATCTTGTTGGGCCACTCCCGCGTGAACCCCTCTTCCTTCCATTTCTGCGTGGCGTCGATCCCCATCTTCGAGCCGAACGTGAACCCGCGGCTCGAATGGTCGAGCACGTCGATCGGCCCCAGGGTGAATCGCACGTCGCGCTCGGGATCGATGTGGTTCAGCGCCACCCACCACGCTTCCCGCGGGTCCTGCACGTTCACATCCCGGTCGAACACGACGATCACCTTGGCGAGCGACATCAGCCCCTGTCCCCACAGGCCATTCATTACTTTGTAGGCCTGGCCGGGATACTGCTTGTCGATGCTCACGAACACGAGGTTGTGGAAGATCCCGGCCGCGGGCATGTGGATGTCGACGATTTCGGGGATGGTGAGCTTCAGGAGCGGCAGGAAGATGCGCTCGGTCGCGTGCCCGAGCCAGTAATCCTCCATCGGCGGCCGGCCCACGATCGTGTGCGGCCAGATCGGCTCGGCGCGCATCGTCACCGCGGTGACGTGTACCTTGGGGTAGTAATCCGCGAGCGAATAAAACCCGGTGTGGTCCCCGAACGGGCCTTCGAGCACCAGCTCCTCGCGCGGATCGATGTAGCCTTCGATCACGACCTCCGCTTCGGCCGGCACCTCGAGGTCCGACGTCACGGCCTTGCCGAGGCGCACCGGCTCCTTGCGCAAGAACCCCGCGAACAGGAACTCGTCGATCGTGGGCGGGAGCGGCGCCGACGCCGCATAGATCGAGGCGGGATCGCCGCCCAGCGCGATCGCGACGGGCATCCGCTCGCCCCGTGCCGCCATGGCGCGCCAGTGCGCCGCGCCCACCTTGTGGCGCTGCCAGTGCATCGCGAGCTCGTTCGGGCCGAGCACCTGGATCCGGTACATGCCCACATTCCGGACCCCGGTTCCCGGGTCCCGCGTGATCACCCCCGGAAGCGTGATGTACGGCCCGCCGTCTTCGGGCCAGCACACCGGGATGGGAAGCTCGGCCAGGTCGACCTCCCGGTCGCGCCGGACCACCTCCTGGCAGGGCGGCCGGCCGCCGGCCGATCGGGGCGGGAATTTCGCGACCTCCGCGAGTTGCGGCAGCATCGCCAGCTTGCCGAGCAGCGTGTCGGGGATCTTCAGGTTCAGGAGGGCCGCGATCCGCTCTCCGATGTCGTCGAGGCACTCCACCCCCAGCGCCAGCGCCATGCGCCGCGCCGAGCCGAACAGGTTCACGGCGACCGGATAGCGCGAGGGGCCGCCGTGGCGCAGCGTCGGGTGGCGGAACAGCAGCGCCGGTCCGCCGCCGGGGGACTTCATGCAGCGATCGGCGATCTCGGTCATCTCCTTGTCCACGGAGACCGGTCGCTCCACGCGCGCCAGCTCCCCGGCGGCCGCGATCGCGTCGACGAACGCGCGCAGGTTATCGAGTGGCATGATGGAGGGCGCAGATGCCGCCGCTCAGCAGCTCGTAGCGCACGGCGCGGAATCCGGCATCCCCGAGCCGCCGGGCGAGGGCGTCCGGATCGGGAAAGTCGAGCACCGACTCTGGCAGGTAGGTATAGGCGTCTCTATGTTTCGACACCGCGCGGCCGACGGCGGGGAGCACGCGCCGAAAGTAGAAGAGGTACGCGGCGCGCAGCGGGGCGAAGCGCGGCGTCGTGAACTCGAGCACCACGAAGCCGGCCCCCGGCCGGAGCACCCGATGCGTTTCCCGGAGCCCGGCGTCCAGGTCCGCCAGGTTCCGCACCCCGAACGCGACCATCGCGCCGTCGAACCGGCGATCCGCGAACGGGAGCACGAGCGCGTCGGCGGCGACGGGGCGGGTGCGCGGCGACTTGCCCTTCCCCCGCTCGAGCATCGGCACCACGAAGTCCGCGCCGATCACGCGCCCTGTGAAGCGCGGCTCGCGCAGCAGCGTCTCGGCGAGCTCGAGCGTGCCGGCGCAGAGATCGAGATAGACGCCGTCCGGCCGTCGCTCCCAGCCGAGCCGTCGCACCGCGGCGCGGCGCCAGCGGCGATCCACGTTGAGGCTGAGGAGATGATTGAGGAAGTCGTAGCGCGGGGCAATGGCGGCGAACATGCGGCGCACGTAGGCCCGCTTCGCGTCACCGCCCGCACGCACGGCCACCTCGAACGCCGGAGACGGGGGAGGCGTCATAGCCGCAAAAGATAGGCCGGGCAACCTGAGGGGCGCCAGCGACCAGCAGATCGTGGCGTGGGCGAAACAGGGCTACGAGACGGCGTTCCGCGAGCTGGTGCGCCGCTACGAGCGGCCGCTGTTTTCCCTGCTGTATCGCATGGTGCGCGACCGGGCCCTCGCCGAGGACCTGGCGCAGGAGACGTTCATCAAGGTCCTGAACGGGATCGGCTCGTACAACCCGCAGTTCAAGTTCTCGTCGTGGATCTTCAAGATCGCGAACAATGCGGCGATCGATCACCTGCGCAAGCGCGAGCTCGACACGCTGTCGCTCGATGGCTCACCCCACGCCGCGACCCCGCAGGAGATGCAGGCCACCGCCCTGCAGCTCGGCGACCGCGCGGAGTCGCCGCTCCAGGAGCTGGAAGCGCGCGAGCTGGGCGGTGCGATCGAACGGGCGATCGCCCGGTTGCGCCCCGAGTATCGCGCCTGCATCCTGCTGCGCCATGTCGAAGGCTTCAGCTACGAAGAAATCGCCCAGACGCTGGACTTGCCCCTGGGCACGGTGAAAACGTATATCCACCGGGCCCGCAACGAATTGCGCGGCTATCTCGAGGACCGGAAGCCATGAAACTGGTGCGGCTGCCGCCGCGTAAGGCTGGGCCAAGATGACCCCGACACCTGACACCCGACACCTGACCCCCGCCGAAGTCGAGCAGTGGGCGCAGGGTCTCCTCCCCGCCGCGCGGGAATTGCACCTCGCGCAGTGCGGGGACTGTCGTGCGGTGGCCGACCGCGAGCGAAAGCTGTTCCGCGAGCTGGCGCAGCTGCCGCGCTTCGCGCCGGAGTTCGGCTTCGCCGAGCGCGTGATGGCGAAGGTGAAGATTCCGACGCCGTCAGGCTCGCACCTCGGCCCCGACGCCAACGCCTAAGAGTCGCGCCGCGCTGCCGTCCCGCACGGCGATCTCCACGGTCCCGCCACTCCCCACTAGGGCGACGAGCTGTCCCCGCGCCACGTCGCCGAACGTGCGCGCCAGCGGGCCGATCTCCGTCCCCGCCACCTTGATCCGCACGCCCGGCTCGACCTGCTCACCGGGAATATTGGAAATGAGCGTGCCGAACCGGTCGATGTACAGAACTTCACCGGCGACCGTGGTTCCGTCATGGCGGGGAGCGGGGAGCGGGGAGCGGTGCGCGTCGGTGATCGTGTGGCCCAGCTGCGTGAGGGACGCGCCGATCGCGAGCTGGGCCGCCGCCTGGGCGAACACGTCACGCGCGTGGAACGTGGGCGCCGCGCCCGGCGGAATCGGCAACGACACGAAGTGCGCGTCGCCCGGGAGACAGGACAGGAGGCCGTTGTCGGGGGCGACGAAGAAATGGCCGGCGGCGCCGGCGGCGAGGGCGCGCCGCGCGGTCCCCACGCCGGGATCGACCACCACGAGGTGCACCGTCCCTTGCGGGAAGCGGTGCCACACACGCGCCAGAATGTACTGACCCGCCCGGAGATCGCCGGGCGGCACCTGGTGGGTGATGTCGAACAACGCCGCGCCGTGCACGCGCGAGAGCAGCGTGCCTTTCACCTCGCCGACGTAGTTGTCCGCGGTGCCGAAATCGGTGAGGAGCGTGATGATCGGGGGCATTCAGCTATCAGCCGTCAGCCGTCAGCCGTCAGCCGCATCATACGACAGCCCGCCGCCAGGCGCCCGATGTCCAGAACCACGTCATGGCGATACCGCGCGCAATCGCCGTCACTGAGAGGGCCAACCAGATCCCGAGCAACCCGATCGTGGCCGACCACCACGCCGCCAGCGGCAGGCGCAACAGCGTCAGCCCGGTGCTCACGATCTGCGGCCAGAACGTGTACCCGGCTCCCCCGAGGGCGCCCTCGAGAATGATCTCGAACGTCTGCCCCAGCTGCGCCAGCGCGATGACACGGAGGTAGAGACTCCCGTCGGTGATGACTGCAGGATCCGGGGTGAACAGTCCCACCAACGCCCGGGGCACCGTGAGGAACGCGACGGCGGTCGCGGTCGTGACCAGCAGGCAGTAGCCGACCGTCATGCGGACCGCCTGGCGGGCCCGGTCCTCCTGGCGGGCGCCCAGATTCTGTCCCACGAGCGCGCTCGCCGACAGGGCGAACCCCGAGATGGCCATGAAGCCGATCCCTTCGACCTTGTGCCCCACACCCAGTGCCGCCAGCGCGGGAGTGCCGAACCGCGACGTGAACCGCGTCAACCACATGTAGATGAGGCTCAAAAGCACGCCCGCGAGCGACAGCGGCGCGCCCACGCGGGCGATGGTCGGGACGGCCCGCCAGTCGGGGGCGCCGAGCCGGATCAGCCCGCGCCGCAGGGCGATCACGGCTCCGATCAGGAAGCCGCCCCCCCGCACCATCACCGACGCCGTCGCCGCGCCCGCCACGCCGAGCTGGGGGAATGGCCCCCACCCCGCGATGAGCAGCGGGTCGAGCCCGATCGACAGGAGTACCGAGGCGGTGAGGATGCGGAACGGCGTGCGCGTGTCGCCCGAGGCCCGGAAGGTCGCCTCGACCGCGAAAAAGCCGAACACGAGCGGCCCGCCCAGCAGCCAGGTGTGCAGATAGGCGTGCCCGAGCCGCGCCACCTCCGCGGGCACGGCCATGAGGCGAAACAGGTCGTCGGTCAGGGAAAGGCCGAGCAGGCTCACGGCCGTGCCCGCGGCCAGGGCATACAGCACGGCGGCGCCGGCAGCGCGCGCCGCGGTGTCGGGGCGCCCCTCGCCGTGACGGCGCGCCGCCACCGCGATCAATCCGACCTCCACCATCTCGCCGAGCGAGAGCAGCACCCAGACGTAGAAGCCCGCCGTCGACACGGCCGCGAGCGCCGAAGCTCCGATCAGCCGGCCCACCCAGATCGAATCGATCAAGTTGAACGAGAAGTGGCACGCCATCATCGCCACGGCGGGGAGGGCGAGCCGCAGGATCACCGGTCGCAGGGGCCCGACGGTGAGCGAGCCCGGGGTGCGGGCGACCGTGGTCATGGTGGGGGAAGCTACGGCGCCGGGCGGCGCAGGGTCAACGCGTCAGTGCACCCTCGCCTTCGCGTGGCGCCGCGCCTTGTTGTCGTACAGCGAGCGATCCGCCGCGCTCAACAGGGATTCCATCGAGTCGCCATCGCGCGGATACACGGCGACGCCGACGCTCACGGAGAGGGGAGGCTTTTCGCCGTCACGCGCCACGCGCTCGGCGATGCGCCGCGCCACGTGCCACGCCGCCGCGTCGTCCGTCTCGGGCAGCACCACAGCGAACTCATCGCCGCCGAATCGCGCGGCCGTGTCCATCGCACGGCACGATCCGAACAGCGTCTCGGCCACGCGGCACAGCGCCAGGCTCCCCACCAGATGACCGTGGCTGTCGTTGATCTTCTTCAAGCCGTCCATGTCCAGCAGCACCACCGCGAACGGCCGTTCGGTCCGCTGGAACCGCTTGATCTCCGCGTCGATCGCATAGGTGAGCTGGCGATAGTTGGCGAGACCCGTCAGCGGATCGCTCACCGCCAGCTGCCGCAGCCGCTCCTCCACCTGCGAGCGCTCGGCCACGAGGGCGGCGAGCGCGAGCGTCATCACCGACGTGACGCCCATGAACGCCTGCAGCAAGAGGAGCGACTCGTTGCGCGTCGCCCGCACGAACGGACCGAACCCGTGCAGCGTGCCCCAGATGGCGATCCCCGAGAGCACGACGACTGCGCTGGCGGCCTCGCGTTGCGCGAACCGGAACGCGGCCCAGATCAGGAACGGGAAGCACAGAAACTCCAGCGGATAATTCTTGACGCGTGACGGGAACAACCCGCCGAACACGGTGAAGCCCACCACGACCACCCAGAGCAGCAGCGCCGCCGCCTCGATCCACTGGGCGCGATTCCACCGCAGCCGGGGAGCCAAGGCCCACAACACCAGCGCGGGCGCGACCACCAGGTCGCCGACGGCGTCGCCCAGCCACCAGGTCCACCAGATCGCGCCAGACTCGGCCCAGCGCGCCAATCCCGTCAAGCCGAGCGTGGTCACGCCGACGGTGGCGCCGATCGTCGTGCTGGCGATGCCGGCGAGCACCGTGAAGGCGAACACCTCCTGCGGGCGATCGAACGCGCGGCGCCCCCGGGCGAAGCGGTTGACGAGGTACGCGCCCGCCACGCCTTCCAGAGTGTTTCCGACCGCGATGCCGATGGCGGTCACCGCCGAGCCCGCCGTGGTGATGTTGACGAGGAAGGACCCGGCGAGGACCGCCGGCCAGACATCGTAGCCGAGCAGGACGAAGGCGGCGAGGGCGATGCCGGTGCAGGGCCAGACCGGGGTGGCGCTGGCGTTCACGAAGGCGAGCTTGAGGCCGAGCCTGCCGGCGACGAAGTACACGGCGGCGAGCCCGACCAGCAGCCCCACACGTCTGAGCCAGCGTGGTTGGGTCATCCAGGGCCCCCTACCATATAGTGGGCGCGCGGCGCCGCCAGAGTGGCACGGTCGCAACGCTTCTCCCCCATCCTCAGGGCATGGGGTCGGCGGTCTCCTTAAGGAACCGCCGGAACACCGGATTGCGGGGATAGCGCTCGGCCAGTCGGCGCACGTAGCCCGCGGCTTCTTGCCGCAGCACGGCGCTGCCGCGGGGGTCGCGCGCCGCCTCGCGCACCAGTGCAGCCGCGAGCACCCAGCTCGCCTCGACGCGGGCCAGGTCGCCCTCCCGCGACACGCGACGCAGGTAGCTGATGCCGAGCTCGGCGCTCCCCGATCCGAGGCCGATGAGCTTCGCCACAAAGCGCGCCAGCGCGCCGGCGCGCGCCAGGCCGTACTGATAGACGCCGAGCCCCAGGTAGCAATCGACGCACGCCGAATCCGCCCGCAGCACGCGGCGGTACGCGTCGCGCATCGCTTTGCCATCCTTGGCCGCGCTCCAGGAGTGGCCCTCGACGTCGCGCTGGCGCGCGCGATACCCCAGCGCGGTGGCGAGCCAGAACTCACGGGTGGTGCCGGGAGGCTGCGCGGCGGCTCGCGCGATCGCGACGCCCAGGAGCGAGTCGATCCGGTGCGCTTCGTACGCGTCGTCCTGGAGCGCGGCGGCCCACCAGATGTAGGCGCCGGCCTCGAAGATCAGGGGCGCCGCGTCGGCGCTGTCGCGCGCGGCGAGCGTGGCGAAGTAGGCGGCGGCGGCGGCGAAGTCACCGCCGTACAAAGTGTCGAGCCCGGCGCGGAGCTCGGGCCGGTCACGACCCGCGAGACCGGCGCCGCTCTGGAGCAGCAGCAGCGCCGCGGCGACGAGCGGCACGTCAGCGTCGGCCGGCGGCGAGCTGTTCCGCCACGTGCCGGGCGACCTCCCCGAGCGCCTGGGCGGCAGGCGAGTCGGGCTCGGCGGCGACGATCGGCCGTCCCGTGTCGGCGAGGTCGGCCAGGCGCGCCTGGAGCGGCACCTGGCCGAGCAGCGGCACCCCCAGCTCCGCCGCCAGTCGCTTGCCCCCGCCCGTCAAGAAGATCTCCGTGCGCTCTCCGCAGTGCGGGCACACGAACGCACTCATGTTCTCGACCACCCCGATCACCGGCACTCCCACGCGCTCGAACATCTTGGCGCCCCGCAGGCTGTCGCCTACCGCGACCTCTTGCGGCGTCGTGACGATGATCGCCCCGCGGATGTGGAGCGTCTGCGCGAGCGACAGCTGCGCGTCTCCCGTGCCCGGCGGCAAGTCGACGAGGAAGTAATCGAGCTGTCCCCACTCCACGTCCCGCACGAACTGCTGGATCACCTTCATGATGATCGGCCCGCGCCAGATCGCCGGGGCGTCGCGCTCCACGATCAGCCCGAGCGACATGATCTTCACGCCGTGACTCTCGAGCGGCTGGATCTTGCCGCCCCGCACCTCGGGCTTCTGGTCCACGCCGAGCATGCGCGGAATGTTCGGCCCGTAAATGTCCGCGTCCATGAGCCCGACGCGCTGGCCCCGCCGCGCGAGCGCAACGGCGAGATTCGCCGAGACCGTGGACTTCCCGACCCCACCCTTGCCGGAGGAGACCGCTACGACATGCCCGAGATTCGGGAGCTCCACCGGGGTCGGCGGCGGAGGCACGGCCCCCGGAGCCGGGCGGGCACCGGGACGGCCCGGGCCGGCTGCTCCAGGGGCGGCGCCGGCATCGGTCACATTGACTCGCACGGCCGTCACCCCAGCTACGCCTTGGATCGCTTTGCGGGCGTCGCGGGCCAACGTGGGCGGGTCGGCCTGGGTGAGGACGAACGTGAAGGTCACCTGCCCCCGGTCGTCCACGGCAACGTCCTTTACCATCCCAGCCGAGAGGACGTCCTGGTTGAGGCGGGGGTTCTGCAGCTGGGCGAGCGCACGCTCGACGCGTGCGTGCAGCGTGTCGGATGCCACCGGCAGAAAGGTACTCGCGGATGTGGGAGCGGTGCAACGAGTCGCGTCGCAGGCCCCGCCCACCTGCCGACGGGCATGAGGATTGCACGCCGGGACATGGGCCAAACCAGGCGCTTCATGCCCGACGACTTGAGCGCCGCGCGTCGCGCCGAGCGGACTCGCGCGCGCTGGACCACCTACCTGCTGCTCGCCTGCCTCGCGCTCGACGCCGTCGCGATCGCGGCGGGGCTGTCGCAGCGCGCCCTGCTCGCCCGCCTCGCGGTGGGCGTGCAGCTGCACCCCGGTGATGTCGCGGCGAACGACGCGCGACACCGGCTCGTCGGCCTGCTGAAGGTGGCGGCGTTGCTCGGCACCGGGATCGTGTGGTTGGCCTGGGTGCACCGCGCCTACGGCAACCTCGGCCTGGTCGGGTCGAAACGCTCGCGATTCCCTCAGGGCTGGGCCGTGGGCTATTGGCTCATTCCGTTCGTCAACCTGGTGCGCGCGTATCAGACCATGAAGGATCTGTGGCTGCGTAGCGAGTCGTTGAACGACCGTGACGGCTACGACAATCTGCCGGCGCCCGCCTTCCTCACCACGTGGTGGGGCGTGTACTGGACGTGGGCGGCGGTGGAGCGGGTGTTTGGATTCTTAGCGCCGAACACGCAGTCGGTGGGCGACTTGACCAACGTCACCGATCTCGAGATGCTCGTCAACGTCGTCGGAATCGTTGCGGCGCTGCTCGCGATCAAAGTCGTGCGGGAAATCGACCGTCACCAGCAGCGCTTCTACGACCCGACGGGCGTCACAGCACCGAGATATTGAACGCAGAGCTCTCGCCGCTGCGCAAAGGCGACGCCGTCGCGCGCAGCGTGTAGCCGTTCCCAGGCTGGTCGATGCGCAGGTCACCGAACCGGGCGACACCGTTCACCGCCCGTACCGTCGTCGTGCCGGACAACACGCCATTCCCGAACAGGCTGCCGTCCTGTCCTTTCGCCACCGTGATGAACCCGGTGTAACCCGTCGCCACGCGCCCCTGATCGTCCACCGCAGTGACCTCCACCGCCGGCGTGATTGTCGCTCCGGCCGACGTCGTGCTCGGTTGCACGGTGAAGACGAGCTGGGTCGCCTGGGGCGGCGGCGGGGTCGCGGTGATGTCGAACGGGTCGCTCGTCGCGCCGCTCGCGCCCGAGGTCGTGGCGTTCACTTCCAGCCTGCCCGACAGCGTGGCACTCGTCGGGTTCGCGGCGAGCGCCACCGTCACGGGCCCGTTGAAGTCGCCGTCGGGCTGACCGGTCGAATCCTGCACGGTCACTCGGACTGCAGGCGCGATCGGTTGGCCCGCCGACACGTCCCCCGGTTGCCCGGTGAACACCAGCTGGGGTCGGGTCTGGAGAGACGGTCCCTCGCCCTCGGGGGCCTGCAGCAGCTTGTCCAAGTGACAAGCCGCAACGAGCCCCGCCATCGCGGCGAGAAGACCACCCATGCGAAACAGCGATAGTCGTGTCATGGCTTGCCGAAGAGTCTGGCAAACCTCGCACCGTTCCTTTCCGGTACGGTGCTGCGCCGCAACGCACCGCTAAGCCGGCTCCAGGTGTCGCCCGGACGCAACGGAAGTGTGGGAGCGGCAGTGTGCTACATGTCACGCGCGTGCCGGTCAACTTGACGCCCTGGCCGGGGTAGTCCATTTTGGCAGTCTCCGGAGAGTCGCGCCGCTCTCCCTCACAGGGAGCGACTATGACAGGCCTCCGTGTTTCCCGCCGCGCCGCGGTCCTCACCATCATGGTACTCGGCGCCAGTCTCTGGACCGGCTGCTCCGACCGCTCACCCGACGCCCTGACCGACCCCCTGGCTCAGCGACAGCTCGGCCTCGATCGGCAGGACATTCAGTCCGTCCTGGCTGTGCACAGACGGCGCAGCGAGGAATTGCTGCGTATTCCGGGCGTCGTCGGCACCGCAGTGGGATTGCTGCCGAACGGCAAGCTGAGTCTCAGGGTCCTGCTGGCGCGGCACGGCGTGACCGGGCTGCCGAGCGTGCTGGACGGGGTTCCCGTGACCGCGCAAGTGACCGGCATGCTCGTGGCGTTCAGCGATCCGACCACGCGAGCGCGCCCGGCACCGATGGGGTTCTCGGTCGGCCACCCCGCGATCACCGCCGGGTCGATCGGGGCGCGCGTTGCGGACGGCTTGGGCAACCTCTACATCCTGAGCAACAACCACGTCCTGGCCAACAGCAACGACGCCACCATCGGCGACCCCGAGCTCCAGCCGGGCGCGTATGACGGGGGCACCGCCGCTGACAAGATCGCGACGCTTTCGGCATTCAAGGCCATCGATTTCTCGGGCGGCCCGAACTCGATCGACGCCGCGATCGCGGTCTCCGATATGACCAACCTCGACAACACCACGCCGCTCGACGACGGCTACGGCGTGCCAAGCTCCGCGATCTTCGGCGACGCCAACAGCGACGGCCTGTTCGACAACCTGAGCGCCCTGTTGGGCCTCAACGTACAGAAGTACGGCCGCACTACCAAGCTGACCCACGGAACGATCACCGGCATCAACGGCACGGTAGATGTCTGCTATGAGGTGTTCTTCGGCTTCTGCATCAAGTCGGCCCGATTCGTCGATCAGCTCATCATCGAGCCGGGCACGTTCTCGGGCGGGGGCGATTCGGGCTCCCTGATCGTGACGGATGATGCCAGCAAGAGCCCGGTAGGGCTGCTGTTCGCCGGCAGCTCCACCCAGACCATCGCCAACCGCATCGATCTGGTGCTGAGCAACTTCTCGGTGCACATCGACGGCGGCGCGACCGCAGCGGTGACGGATATCGCAATCACCAGCGTGAATGCACCCGCCTCAGTGACTCAAGGCAGCACTGCGAACGTCGTCGTGACGGTCCGGAACGTCGGCAATCAGCCCGTCACCACCGACTTCAACGTGAGCCTGAAGGATGTGACCGACAACGTCGCCATCGGAGCAGGTCAGCTCGTCCATGGGCTCGGGCTGGGCGCGAGCGCGACGGTACCGTTCAGCTGGACTACAAGCACGAGCACCAGCACCGGGAACCACACGCTCGCCGGGAGCCACGACCTGACCGACGACAAACCGGCCAACAACCAGGCCTCGACGAACGTCATGGTGAACGCGCCCCCCGGGCCGAACACCATGCACGTCGGCGACCTGGACGCCGTGACGTCGAGCAGCGGGAACAGATGGTCGGCCACCGTAGAGATCACGGTGCACGACGAGAATCACAACCTGCTGAACGGCGCGACGGTCGTGGGGCACTGGAGCCAGCTGGGCACGAACTCCAACACCTGCACGACGGGAGACCTGGGCGGCAACGGGACGTGCATCGTGACCTTCCCGTCGCTGCGACGGACGGTCACGTCGGTGAACATGACGGTGGTGAGCATCACGCTGGCGGGCCGGACCTACGTGCGGACCGACAACCACGACCCCGACGGCGATAGCAACGGCACCACGATCAAGGTGAACAGGCCATAGCCAGGCGCACGGTCGCGACGCTCCTGCTCGCCGCCCTGCTCGCGGGCTGCGCGGGCAGGAGCACCCGCGACGCGACGAATACGGTG
>Ga0209156_10002893_pt1 | contig 13217 bp, 11 predicted proteins | sample GraSoiAngelo_124_FD_185881 | JGI IMG/M metagenome (GOLD analysis project Ga0209156, IMG submission 185881) | Grasslands soil microbial communities from the Angelo Coastal Reserve, California, USA - 14_0927_05_20cm (SPAdes) (version 2) | ecosystem: Environmental > Terrestrial > Soil > Grasslands...
GGTCTTCTTTGCGAGACCGATGGCGGCGGCTTCCTCTCCAGCATGAACAAGCAAAGCGCCACAGCAAGTTTGCGCTTGGGGAGCGACCACTTCACAGCCTTCGGCGGAGAGAACGCGGGCCGTTGCGGCATTCACCTGCGAAAAAAATTCGCGTTGCACGCAGCCAAGAAGCAGCCCGACGCGGCGGCGCTTTGGGCCGACGGCCGGAGTGACTTCCGGGACGATCTCCTGGGGAGCGAGTTCAGGAAGCAACGCTTCCATGGTCTGCCATTTCTTTGGAAGCAGTCTGAGCAGCCTCAAGCCGCGAACTAGAGCTTGCAATCCCGATTTTTGATAGGCGAGGAGAGGCGCGCGCAATCGGCGGAGACGATCCAGCCTGGTAAACGTCTCGAACAAAAAATGACGATGACGCTTTTCCGCGGAAGAACGCGGGAAATTGCGTTCGATTTGAGCGCGTGTGGCTTCGATAAGCTTTCCGTAATCCACGCCGGACGGGCAGGCGGTCATGCAAGCCATGCAGCCGAGGCAGGTGTCGAAGTGGCTGATCCACTTGGGAGTCATCTGTGCGGCGCCTTCCGCGGCGAGCTTCATCAAATAGATGCGCCCGCGCGGCGAATCCATTTCCTGCCCCCACAGAACGTAGGTAGGGCACACGGGCAAGCAAAAGCCGCAGTGCACGCACTTATCAATGATGGCGTTGGCGGGCGGATGATGCGGGTCAAAAGCGGAAGGAAGCGGATTGGGAAGCGTCGTCATGAGACAAGTGGACAACTGACAGTCTACCGTCCTTAGCAGGCCATTAGGAGAAGAATATTCGAGACGAATACTTCCAACCTGTTTCTTTGCAATAGGTTACAGCCGCACTTAAAGTAATACTTTAAACTTTGCGCCGCAAAGTAGCTTGCGGCTTGGTCCTGCCCGTTTTTTATTTCGATCTTGCGCCGGAGAACGCCGACGCCAATCCGAGCGCGATCAATCCGCCGCCGGAGACGTTGCGCTGGATGCGCCGCAGCCGCAAGCTGCCGCGAATTCGCTCGGCCACGGTTCCGGCAATCAGGGCATAGACGGAATCGCTGCACCAGCCCATCAGCGCAAACAAGATTCCTAGTTGCAGGATTTGAAGAGTGACGTGACCGCGCGCGGGATCAACAAACTGCGGCAGGAAAGCCAGAAAGAAGAGCGCCGTTTTCGGATTGAGCAAATTCACGAGAAAGCCCTGGCCAAAAATTCGCGCGAGGCGCGTTTCGCCTCCCGCTGAAGCAAACAGTTGCTGATCCGGGGTACGCAGAGTTTTGATTCCGAGATAAATCAAATAGGCCGCGCCCAGATATTTCACAAATCGAAAGGCCAGCGCGGAAGAGGCCAACACGGCAGAAATGCCCAGAGCAGCCGCAACGACGTGGCACAGGGTTCCGACTACGATGCCCAAGACGGAAACGAGACCGGCGGCGCGGCCGTGTCCAATACTCCGGCTGACGACGTAGGTCACCGCTGGACCGGGGATGACGAGAAGAACGGCCGCGCCGGTAACAAACAAGAGAAGAGAGGAATGACTGATCAGCATGAGCGACCCCACGAATCTAAAGACGACGAATAGATGCTTCGAGATAATGCTCGGTGACAGGTTAGGTGACAACCAAAGACGGAATGGGAGAACGACTTAATGACAGGCGCAACCACCCCGGAAGACTTTGCAGATGCGCCGTTTGCGGAGCCATTGCCGGCGCTGAAAACGGAGAGCTGTATGGCGTTTCGCTTGCCCGCGCACTTCGGGCAGGAAATCTCCTGCTGCTTGTTCAGCACGATTTTCTCGAAGTGCGTCTGGCAATCCTCGCAAATGTATTCATAGATTGGCATTTTCAGACCTCAAGGTATTCCCTTGCATTATAGCAGGCACGGCAACCCGCGAGTTCGGGCGTAAAAGCAGCGGCCCCGGGTGAACCGGGGCCGTTGCAATCTGCGTTGCAATCTGCGGAGTTGGCAGGATGCTGCTTAGTCGCCGGCGACGGCTTCGGCGGTCTTTTCATTGGTCTTGGCCGAAGAACCACTCCCATTGCCATTGGAATGGCCGTTGCCGTTGGCCGGAGCAATCGTCACCGGCTTGAAATCCGCCGGTACAGCCTTGGAGATGTCTCCCACCGTGCCAATCTGCACCACCGAGGGCTGGGCTTTCTTCAGCACCAGCTCTTCGTAAATAGCGCGAACCTTGGCCTGCTCTTCGTAAGCCTTCTTGCGGCGCGCGCGGTCTTCTTCGGCCGCGGTTAGTGGAATGTCGTGATCGAGATGGCGCACGCGAGCGGCGTCTTCCGCGTCAATCTTGAGCGAGTGCTCGTAAGAAGCGAGATTAACGCTCTTCCCCTTGGCATAGATTTCATGCTTGCCGTGCGTCCGATACCACTCGGCGACGGTCGCGTTCTTGTGCATGTTCTCAATGATCTTGCGCCAGCCGATGCCGGTATTGTACGCGCAGAAGGAAATTTCGCCCTGCTGCGTGGCGTATGGAATGATGCACATCTCGGTGCGGCGGAAGTCGTAGTTGAACAAATCCTGGAACCACATTCCCGCGATGAATAGGAAGTTCCACGGATCGGTCGCGCGGCGCTTCATGGCGTCTTCGTAGGTGCGGTCGGGAGAAGTACGGCCATATTTGACCGTGGACTTTTTGGTGAGCGCCCAGGTCTTGTCGAATTTCTTGAACAGGTCGTACAGCGTCAGCCCCTTCGGTCCCTGGAAGGGGTGATAGTTCCTGAGCAGCGCTAGGGCCATCATGAAGTTCGAGAAGCCCTTGCCGCGCGCCGCGTCGGTGATGGCGGTGACGTCCTTGACAAGCTGCGGAGCATCCAGGAAGCGCGGCACCGGGGCCCACTCCTTGGTCTCCTTGTTGATCATCAACGCGGTGCCCACGCCGCAATTAGGATGGCAGCCGCAGGACAGCGCGCCCCACTTCTCATCCGGCCCATGTACAAGGTCGGAGAAGCCGGCAAAAGTGCTGACGAACGAGATAGGGAACCAGTCCCGCGTCGGTTCGACTTTGCCCACCTGCTTGCTCACGTCACTCGCCAGGTGCGAAAGCGTATAGCGCTGGCGGTGGCGGCGCTCGGGCGTAATGTCTTCATCGCGCCCGGTGAAGGAAACCGGCTGGAAGCTGACGAACGCGATCTTCTTGGGATTCTCCATTGCGAACTTTACGATGGTGCCCACCTGGTCGTTATTCACGTTGTTGACGATGGTCACGACCAGCACAATTTCGATGCCGGCTTCGTGCATGTTCTCGATGGCGCGGAGCTTCACGTCAAAGAGGTTGCCGACCTGGCGATGGCTGTTGGCGTCGTTGCCGATGCCGTCAAACTGCAAGTAGGCGTAGCGCATTCCAGCCTCAAACGCCTTCTTGCAATACTCTTTGCTCTTCGCGAACTCGATGCCGTTGGTGGCCGCCTGCACGCTGTTGTACCCGACCTTGCGGGCGTAAGAGACGGCATCCAGGAAGTACGGGCTCATGGTGGGTTCACCGCCGGAGAACTGCACGGACATTTGCCGGCGCGGCTTAATCCTGAGCGCGTTGTCCAGAATTTCCTTGATTTCGTCCCAACCCAGTTCGTGGACGTAGCCAACCTGGTTGGCGTCCATGAAGCAGGGGTCGCACATCATGTTGCAACGGTTGGTCAGGTCCACGGTGAGAACGGAGCCGCGGCCATACCGCACCGTCGAGGAACCGTGCTTGTGCAGGTCCTCGTCGTTGTGGGCGGGGATATCGCGGCCCGGGAACTGCGCCTCAATCCACTCGAGGAACTTGGAGTCCACCGCCATCATGTCCTCGTAATGGCCGTGGATCGGGCAATCCTTGATCATCCAGATCTGGCCATCGCGTTCGATGATTTGCGCTTTGATTTCACCGACCTTCTCGTTCATCAGGTCGCGCCAATCCTTTTGGCCGTGGATAATGGCTTCGCGGGCCTCTTTAACGCAATCCGGACAGAGCGAGTCCGTCTGCCGCGGCCATCCCAGCGTGGGCTTGGTCTTTTCCCAGGACTTGAGGAGCGGTTTGTCCGACCACTTTGGAGTGAAAGACGGATTTGGGTTGTACTTGTTGAAGAACTGGATCGTGTTGAAGGTGGCGCCTGCTGCTTTGCAGACCGCCCAATCGATCGTCCTCAGTAACTGCGTGCCTACGCGATTCGGCATAAACCTCTATCCCTCTCTTTTCTTTCAAAAGTTACCCAGAACTGAACCTTGAGATTTCGAGCCCAACCAGTCGCTGGAGCCATGCCCAAACGACTGCCCCCGGGCTCAATGTTGCGTGCTAGAGACGGTACCACGGACCCCAAAAACGTCCAATAAGTCTTTGGACACCTATAGTTTGAGGGCTGCCGGGAGGGAAGGCTAGCAGGTTGCGCCGAATGGTAGAAATTGGGGGTTGAATGGTAAATAGGGCCAGCGAATGGTGATTTGCCCGACCCCCAAATGGGGTTTATACCTAGTGCAATAAGGGCAAGTTTTTCTCTTCGTGGACAAATCCCTTCCAAATTTGTGCTGGAAATTCCTACTCGTTCAGAATGGGACGCAGGACAGCAATGGCGAAATGGGCAAAATTGGAAGCTCCTTCGTCAAGTTGCAGCCAACGCACCACACAATGGTCGGCCAAATATTTTGCTACGCGAGTTTCAGGAATGCCGAGGTGTTCCGCGAGGCGCGGCTTGATGACGTCTGCACCGCGGCGATTGCCGCGTATTAAGTTACCTACAGCAATCCGCAACGTTTGGCAGGTTTCCACGTAGTAGTAGGTCGTCAAATCGGAATCCGTTAGTACGAACACGCCCGGTCCTGCGGGAGCGCGGTCCGCGTCGTTCAGCTTTGACGGAGGACAAGCGAGCAAGCGCCTGAATTGCATCTCTAGCAAGGAGATTCGCGAAGAAAGCCCCGGATCCCCGTAGCGCCCTTTGGGGCTCGGCCCCAGTTCTCCCAAAGGTTCCGCAGGCGGACTGGGAACCGTCCGGCTTTGCGTCACTCGCGTGGCCATGGATTCGTCCATAGCTTCAGCTTCCATAACGGGATGCGCGGATTCGGTTGGATCTCCCGTCCTTGCCGAGCGGCTTGACGGCGGGCGCCCCGTTTCGGCTGCGGCTGGACTTCTCCTGCGGTTTTTTCCTCCGCGGCGTCCGCGCCTCCGGCGGCCTTTCCCCCTTTCTGGAGGACTACTTGCGTCGCGCTTCGTAGCTTCTTGAATTTCGCTGGTGACCGCTACCGCCGATTCCAACGCTTCGGGATCTTTCTCGAACGGCGATTCTTGTTCTTCTTGAGAGGATTCGGGCGAGACCAAGCCGAATTCTCCATCCATTTGCTCGGACTCGCCTGCAACAGCTTCCATGGAACCTCCGCCAAGCCGCACCGCCGCTTCCTGCGCTTTGCTCTTCCATTCGGCGCGCCGGAATTTTGCCGCTGCCGTGGAATACCACTTGGCGGCATCGGAATTCTGTCCCGAACTCTCGAACAGTTTCGCAAGCTCGAACGCCACCATCGCGTCGCTCGTCTTTTGATACAAATTGGCGAGTTGTGCCAGGGGGTCTTTGCCAGACCGCGCGCGGCGAATGCGCGCGGTGATTTGTTTCCAATCAGCCATATTCTAAGCGGCATTGTATCAGCGGATGACCGTAACGGACAATAAACTCCATGGCAATCCATTGTCTGCATAGTCGCGCAGGGGAGCCGGAATTTGGCTCTACGTCACGTTCTATTCGGTTTTTGATTGACCTTGCCTTTGCCGCTAAGTATGCTTGCTCAGTCCCTCTTGGAGGCGTTGATGGCGCGTTCGCGCGTACTCGACAGCTTTTCGACAACCCGCGCCTTGATCGCAGCTTTCCTTTCGCTCACGCTTTTGATTTCGCCTCCCTGGGCTGCTGCCTCCACAGCGTTTGGAACCTTAGTCTTTGCGAACCGCGCGCGTGTGGGAAACACCAATGCCTCTGTCGGTGCAACCGTTTTTAGCGGTGATCGCCTCAGCACCGATGAGATCGGCAGCGTTCAAATACGCGCCGGAGCGGCGCGCTTGCTGCTCGCCAGCGCGAGCGCAGCAACGTTGTCGCAGGAAGAAGTAAGCCCCGCGGCTACACTGACCGCGGGCACAGCCACTTTTTCCACGGCCAATTCGAAAGCATTTGTCCTTCACGTCGCCTCCGCAATCATTCGCCCGAATACGGATCAGCCCACGATTGGAAAAGTAACGGTATTGAACCCCAAGGAACTCGTCGTCAAGAGCGTCCGCGGCTCGCTGCAGATTTCCGTCGAAGATGATGTGCGTGAAATTCCGGAAGGCGAAGCTTACCGCATCGTTCTCGATCCAAATGCTGATCCCCAAGGTCCGCGGGGCGCGGGAACGAAGGGCATGGGTGGTCCTCCCATCAAGGCCGCCAAGAGCAGGTTCATCTGGTACGCGGTCGCAATCACTGGGGGTTTGACGATCTACGTGGCGCACGAAGCATGGGAAAGCGCCTACAAACCGTAACCCATTCCTGACAGGCCCTATCGACTGGTTGAGTCAGAGTTTTCTCCTTTCCTTAGGATCATTCTCTTAGTGGGCTATGACCGTCGATTGGCTGGCGATGCATTCCCATTTGCCATTCTGATTGAGCCAGACGTTGGTAAAACGCCCGCGCCGCGAGAAGGGTTTGCCTTTTTCCACCCCTTTGTCGCGGTAGATTCCCGTGCTCACCGCCACACTATTACCGTACAAATGCACGGTCACTCCCTCATTGTTGATCTGTTCCCCTGCGACATCCGCCCTCTTCACTTGCGCAAGGAATTGTTGTTTCGTACTGATCGAACCATCGTAGTCCACGTAAACGAGATTCTCGGCCAGCAGGTTCGCCAGCGCGTTTGCATCCTTGTTTTGCTCGGCTTGATCCCAGGCCGATTCGAGCGCGATGATTCTTCCCTCTTCCCCGTTCGGTCTTGTCGTCTGCCGAGCCGCGCCCAAGGCGGCGCATGCACCAAGCAATACGAACAACGAAACCACTGCTTTCATGAGTGAACCTCCTGAACGCGGTTTGAGCCAGAACACACAGTGATTCTAAGGGGAAGACAAATCGGCGGGACGGCCAAAATCTGCGCCTGCCTCTTGAATGTAACCAGTTCCGGCCCGCTGCTACATCAGTTCTTCGATGAAGCCGCGAGCCGCATCGGCGGGCACTCGCGGATCGAGACGAACGAGCGGGCCTTCGTTCAACACGGGCTCGGCCGCATGCAGACTCGGCACATCAGTACGCTCGAAAAATCTGCCGATGGGAATCTCTTCGCCCCAAAGGAGCGATTTCTCCATCGCCATGGGCCAGTCGGATGCGTCGTACGCCGAGTCATCCTCGAGCTTCTTCACACGTGGGCGATACCATTGGTAAGTGTTGTCGTGATTGTAAGTCACGCATGGGCTGAACACATCGAGGAATGAGAAGCCTTTGTGCTCGATGCCCTGCTTGATGAGCTCGGTGAGATGCTTTTGATCGCCGCTGAAGCCGCGCGCCACGAACGTGGCGCCAGCGGCCAGCGCCAGCGAAATAGGATTCACGGGCGCTTCGATATTTCCGAACGGCATGCTCTTTGTTTTCATGCCAATGCGGCTGGTGGGCGAAGTCTGCCCGGTGGTGAGCCCATAAATCTGATTGTCCATTACGATGTACAGCAAGTCCACGTTGCGGCGCATCGTGTGCACGAAGTGATTTCCTCCGATGCCGAAACCGTCCCCGTCGCCGCCCGTCACCAGCACGGTTAGTTCGTGGTTAGCCAGCTTCAGGCCCGTAGCCACCGCCAACGCGCGCCCATGCAGTGTGTGCATGCCATAAGTGTTGATGAATCCCGGAAGATTCGAAGAGCACCCGATGCCGCTGATGGCGACCACATTGTGATTGGGAATTTGCAACTCTACCAGGGCCTTTTGGATGGCCGCCAGCACTCCGAAGTCGCCGCAACCGGGACACCAGTCGGGATCGACCTTGCCTTTCAAATCGGCTACCGTGAGTTGCGTTGCTCGTTGTACGCCAGTGGCCATGTGAGTTCCCCCCCTTAGACCATAATCTCGTGCATAGGAACCGAGAGATGCGTTTTGCCGGCAAGTTGCTCCTTCACCGCTTCCACGATGTGGTGCGGCATGAAGGGTTCGCCGTCGTACTTGCGAATGTTTCCATCCGGAACAAAGCTCGTTTCGCTGCGCAGATAACGCGCAAACTGCCCGCTGTAATTGTTCTCAACGATGATGGTGTGCCGCGCGTTTTTCAGCAGCTCAAGAATCGCTTCGCCATGCAGCGGCACGAGCCAGCGAATTTGCAATTGGTTAGCGGAAATGCCTTCCTCATTGAGGATATCGCAGGCTTCCTCGATAACTCCCTTGGTCGAACCCCAGCCAATCAACGTCACGTCAGCCTCACGCGGCTCCCACAGGGTTGGCAGTGGAACGGCGGCTTCGATGCCCGTCACTTTGCGCATGCGCTTTTCCATCATGGCGCGGCGCTTGATGGGATTGGTGAATTCGTCGCTGATGAGCACGCCGTCTTCCATGTGTTCGTCCGTAGCCACCGTGTGGGTGTGGCCCGGCACTCCGGGAACAGCACGCGGCGAAATTCCGCTTTCGGTGAATTTGTAGCGCTTGTAGCCGCCATTTGTGGCAACACCAGCGCTTGCGCCGTTACCGTTGGCTTCCTTTCCATCGAGGGGAAGGATGAGTTCGCCGCGATTGATGGCTGGACTGAAGTCCATATCCTTAGGATCAACTCCAAGCCGCCCTTCCGAAAGGAGCAAATCGCACAGCACCAGCCCCGGGCATTGGAAGCGATCCACAAGATTGAACATTTCGGGAATCACCTTGAAGCAATCGGCGATGTCCAGTGGCGCCACGATCGCTCTTGGATAATCGCCAAAAGCCGCTCCCAGCATCTGCCAGAGGTCGCCCTGCTCAGTTTTTGTAGGGACGCCCGTAGACGGTCCAGCGCGCTGGCAATTAATGACCACCACGGGAGTTTCAATCATGGCGGACATACCCAAACCCTCGCTCATCAGCGCGAACCCGCCGCCTGACGTGGCGCACATGGAGCGGACTCCCGCATGTGCTGCGCCAATCGCCATGTTGATGACGCCAATCTCGTCTTCCACCTGTCGCACCATGATGCCGGCCTTGCGTGCATGGGCGGCCATCCAGTGCAGCACGCCCGTCGAAGGACTCATGGGATAAGCGCAGTAAAATTTAACTCCTGCCGCAGCTCCACCCATGGCCATGGCGATGTTCCCGCTAAGCACGGCGTAGCGTTTCTCCGTCTTGGGCAGGGGGTTCGGGAACGAGGTAAAGTGCGCCGCGGCATAATCGTAGCCTGCCCGGGCCACGCCGACGTTTTCAGCGACCACCGCTTCACCCTTTTTCCTGAACTGCTCGCGCAAGGCTTCTTCGAGCGGCGCAAAGCCGACTCCCATCATGTGGAGCCCAGCGCCCATTGCCAGCGTGTTTTGCGCCACTTTGTTTCGCGTAATGTCGGCAAGTTCGGAAACGGGCAGCGGACAGAGTTGTACGCCATCGGCGGCTTCGCCCGGCTTTATGGTGTCTGCGTTGAAAATACACGCAGCGCCGCTCCGCAGCAGTTTCAAGTGCCGGTCCATCGTGTCCTGGTTGAGGGGAATCAACAGGTCGATCCGGTCACCCATATTGGTGACTGGTTCCGGCCCGGTTCGAATGGTCAGCAGCGTGTGCCCGCCCCGAATGATGGACTGATAGGCGTTGTAGGCATTCAGGCTGAGGCCCCTCCGGCTGAAAATCTTGGCGAAAATGTCGCCCGGCGTAGCCACACCCTGGCCCGCCGCGCCACCAATGGCAACCGCAAACGTCTGTTTCATGGCACCCTCTTGGATGGAAAGCCCGCGCTTACAGGAAAGTACAAGCTTCGCGCATGGCTCGAAGGAAGAACCGGATTCCCGTGGAAAGCGTACTGCATGGGAATCTCCTGCTGCTCGTCTTGGTGCGGGAGTATACACCCAATTCCCGCCCGGATTCTTTACTTTTCAGAGCCAGGCCCTTCGGCGTCTCTGCCCTCCTCTTTGCCTTTATAGCGCCAGACCGTCACGCGCTACTGTGACCGGTATCACCCGTCCGCGTGACGACCGGCCCTCGGCCCGGCGCTTCCGTAATTGAGGGTTCCGCGCTATACCGCACGCAGTGTTTCCCCTCATTGAAATCGGCTACATTTTGGATGAGACTCCCCTATGGTTTACTTGCCCTGAGATTCAACCCTGCAGATCACCTTGAAGGAGTCCTTATGCAGTCCCCCCATGTCGCAAGCAAACGTATCGCGAGCAAAGCTTCTCTCTCAGGGGTAGCCTTCGTTGCCGCAGCTCTTGCCGCCGCCCAGTCCACCCCGAACCAGAGTCAGCCGGATGCCCTCGAACTTCTGAGGAACGTCGAGGCAACATACGCCGCCGTGGGCACGTATTCCACCAAGTCCACGCACGTCATCGAGATGAACGGCCCCAGCATGCAGAACAAAATGGAAACTACGGAGACGACCACCGCCGACTCTTCGGGAAGGTTCCGAAGGGAAAGCACGGGCCTAATGGGCATGGTGATGGTCTTCGACGGCAGCACGATGTGGACTTACATGCCCCAGATGAACAAATATTCCAGGATTTCGCTTGACCAGTTGAAAGCGAAACTCCAGTCCCTGGGTCATGCGGAACAGTCCGCTGGCGATGCGGGGACATTCGCTCCTGCCGCCGGTCCTTTCGCTGCCTATCGAAGTGTCGCTTCCAATGTGAAGGAGGCCAAGGTCTTGCGAAGCGAGAAGCTCCATGTCAATGACGCAGATGCAGACTGCTGGGTCGTCTCGGTCGAATATGAACTTCAGAGTGAACAGGCAAGCTCCGAGCAAACAGCCGCATTTCCGGTCAAGGAGCTTTCTCGGAGTAAAACACTTTGGATCGACAAGGCCCGCTACTTGGTCTATCAGGAGGAGTCGGCCAGCACCATGACGATGCCAGGCACTGACCGCCCCACCAATACCAAGGAAACGACGAAATTGGAAAGCATCTCCTTGGATGGGCCTGTCTCCCTGGGCTTGTTCACGTTTACGCCGCCCGCCGGGGCAACCGAAATGGACTTGTCAAAAGGGCTCGAGATGTTCAAGGAGATGAAGCCAAGTGGCTCCCCGCCTAAGGACAATCATCAATAGGTTGGCGCCACGCACGGGTACAGCAAAGAGGACACGCTTGCCGATGACGAACTTGAAAAAGCCCTCGCAGGATGCCGCTGCTGCCAGAGATCCTTGGCGCTCCTCCTGCTCGTACCAAACCTTCGAGCCTTCCGGGCATAGCTTCACTACAGAGTGAATCGTCCGCCTTGTGGTTTCGGCCTGCGGCGGACAATCGCTGAATTGGAGCGCCTGTGTGGGATCGTCAGGGAAGAAAACCTTCGAGTCACATTGCGCCATGCCCCCAACGATAAGTTCGGGCACTTCTCAAGTCCGTGATGGGCGTCACGCCCGCCCATGATTCAACGCCCACGAACTCAAAAATTGACTTTTGCGAAGCTTCTTCGCCTCGCGTTAGGACGCTGCGATCACTTCAATCTCCACGAGCGCGTCTTTCGGCAGCCGCGCTACCTGCACCGTCGAGCGCGCCGGGGGCGCCTGGTTAAAGTATTTGCCGTAGACCTCGTTCATCGCCGCGAAGTCATTGATGTCCTTCAAAAAGACGGTCGTTTTCACCACGTGATGCAGGTTCGAGCCCGCGCCCTCCAAAATACCTTTGATGTTTTCGAGCGTCTTCTCCGTCTGCTGCCGGATATCCTTGCCCACGAACTCGCCCGTTTGGGGATCGAGCGCTACTTGTCCGGATATATATAGAAACCCATTCGCGCGGATGCCTTGCGAATACGGTCCAATGGGTTTCGGGCCGCGGTCTGTCACTACAACGTCTCTCATCGTGTGCTCTCCTTCTCTTTTTCCGCATTCGCTGCGGCCGTTCCTTCATACCGCGCGCGAAACTCTTCCGGTACTCCCGGCTGCTTCATCCACATTCTTACAAATTCCGCGACGTTCTGGTGCGTTTCCTCTTCGAACGCCGCAATCAAATCGTTCAAATCGAAGCCTCTCTCCCGCCGGGCGTATAACATTTTCTGCGTGGCCCTTCGAAAGGTTTCCGGCCCGAAACGGTCCTGCAACGCATAGAAAAACAAAAAGCTTTTCACGCTCAGGACGGCCGGATCTTCCTCTTTCTTCGTTTTCCCGTCCTTTTTCTCCCCTTGAGGAATCAGGCGAAGCGCCCGCCGAATCGTTTCCGTGCGCGAATCCCCGCCCTGCGCAGCATCATGCCCCATCGCCGCGGCAAACGCGGGCAACATTGTCAGGGGAGGACTCTGCTCATAAAACGCAGGGTTCTGCCCGTATCCAAGCCAGCTCGCCGCCAGCGAAGGCGCCGCGCCCGCAGCCAGAGCTGGCGCGCCCTCGCTTAAGTCCACCACCATCGTGTCCTGCGAGATCATTTCTGCCGTTGTGCGTTCATTTTCTTCTTGACCGAGAAGTTTCGCTCTCCGCGGATTGAGATTCGTAAAGCAACCCGCCGCCACCGGGCATTCCACGATCCAGGTTTGCGAAGCCTCTTTGTTGCGGGCCCCAAACGCGGCATCGTACGCGGCCATCGCACGACCGAGCGCATCGCTGGCGTCCCGTAGCTTCGCGGAGTCCTGCGGTTTGCTCGTCCACAAATGCAATTTCTCGCTGCTGTTGCCGATTTCCGCGGCAATGTATCGTCCGGAAATCACAAAAGGATATGGATCATTCTTTCCCTGTTCTGCTCGAACAACCGTCTCTCCGCCCTTTCTCGAAGTTTTCTTTTGCACGCCGCTGGTGTGAATCTGAAATCCATCCGGCACGGCCACGAGCAGATTCCATTTCTTCGGGGGCTCGCCGCCCGTGCCGAAGAGTCCGTCGGGGGGAAGCAACCCCGCGCTCCACGCAGCCGCCGGCAGAAAAAAGGCATCACCCGAAAAACTTGCTGAAGTCTCTCCTGCCTGCGGAGGCAAAAACTCGGTTGTCAAATGCAGCGTGTGCCGCGAGGCCATCTTCCACGGTTCTGCGAACTTCGCAATCGTGTTTCGCGGAGTGTCGGGATCCGGTGTCAGCGTTAGCTCTGCCGAATCCCAGCTTGCGTGCAGCCCGCTCGAACGAAAGCGTCTTCCCGGCAAACGCAATTCTAAT
>Ga0209156_10002898_pt1 | contig 13210 bp, 10 predicted proteins | sample GraSoiAngelo_124_FD_185881 | JGI IMG/M metagenome (GOLD analysis project Ga0209156, IMG submission 185881) | Grasslands soil microbial communities from the Angelo Coastal Reserve, California, USA - 14_0927_05_20cm (SPAdes) (version 2) | ecosystem: Environmental > Terrestrial > Soil > Grasslands...
GCGCAGTACGTGATCGCCGCCAGCGTCATGAATCCGCCGTAGGAGCCACCGATGACGCCGATCCGATCGGCGGGCGCGACGCCCGACTTCGCGAGCCACTCCGCGGCCGCGTCGAGGTCGCGCACCGAGTCCATGCGCAGCCGTACGTCGTCGAGCGACATGTACGCGCGACCGTAGCCGGTCGACCCGCGGACGTTCGGCTGAAGCACGTTGAATCCAGCGCCGACCAGCGCCACGGTCAGTGGGTTCCACAGCGGACGGGCCTGGCCTTCGGGACCACCGTGCACTTGCACCACGGTGGGCCGCGGACCCTTCGGCGCGCCGCGCGGTCGAAGGAGGAAGCCGGGGATCGTCCGACCATCGAACGATGGCCAGGTGACGAGCTCGTCTTCAGGTAGTCCGTCGGGCGAAAGGCCGGCCATCTGTGGCGGGACGAGGAGCGTCGCCGACTGGCCGGGCCGGGCCACGTAAACGGCGGACGGGGCGTCGAAACGCGCCCACGCCACCGCGACCGTGCCGTCCGCTGCGACCGCGAGGCTGTTGCCTATGAGATCGGTCGCGAGGTCGCCCGGCGGAAGGCCGGCGACCGGCGTGTCCTCTCCGCCGGAAAGCACCCGGACCTCGGAGCGTCCATCCACGTTGAGGGCGTACGCGAGCCGTCCATGCGCGACCTCGAGCTCATCGACGACCTTGTCGGCGGGCGCGACGAGATAGCCGAACGAGCCGTCGATGCCGATCCGCGCGATCGCTGCCAGGTCGCGATCGCGGTCGGAGAGCACGACGATCCCGTCCTCGAAGCCGTGCGCCGACTGGTGCATCGCGGCGGGCGTTTCCGGTGTGAGCCGCTTGATCGAACCGTCGCGCTCGATGAGCGAAAGGTGATTCTGATCGCCACGGGCGCGGTTCGTCGTGACGACGATCCGCCCGTCGTCGAGGGCCGCCGCGCCAAAGCCGGTTCCGTCATGACGAAACCGCAGTTTCGGCGTACCACCCTCAGCAGGGAACTCATGAAGATCGAAATACCGCTCGTCCCGAAGATTGGCGAACACGAGTGCGCCCCGGCCGTCCGGGGTCCAGTCGACGACGTGATGGATCCGATCCGCGCGCGTCGAAACGCGGCGGGCCTGGGTGCCGTCAGCGTTCATCACCCAAAGCGCCCATCGCTCGTCGCCGCCCTCGTCGGCGCCGTACGCGATCTTTGTCCCGTCCGGCGACAGGCCGTATGCACCGACGCGATCGGCCTCGTGCGAAAGTCGGCGCGGCACTCCGCCCGCCACGGCCACGCTCCAGAGCTGCATCGTGCCGGTGAGATCGCTGACGTAGTAGAGGGTCCCCGCATCGGGGGAGAGCGCAAGCCGCGACGCGCCGCGCGCGTCGAGGATCCGTATCAGAGAAGGGGGCACCGCCCGAGTCTTGCACGCCGTCGTGGACAATGGGCCGCGGTGGGTGGTCGCGGGCTCGCGGCAGGAGTGGTCTTCGCGTTCCTGGCGAACGCGTGCGCAAGCGGCGGCGGTATCGCTGTCCGGTCGACCCCGACGCCGGCCGGTCCCGCGTTCACAGACACCGTCATCCAGTCGGGGCTCATCGTTCCCTGGGAGGTCGCCGTCGCGCCGGACGGGCGCATGTTCGTCACCGAGCGACCCGGGACGATCAGCGTCTTCGAGAGCACCGCGCCAATGGCCAAACGCATCGCATCCGTCGAGGTCTCGGGTGTGCGAGCGATGGGCGAGGCTGGGCTCCTGGGCCTGGCCCTCGATCCGGACTTCGCGCGCAATCGGTTCTTCTACGTCTGCGCATCGCGCCTCGACCAGGGCGAATGGCGGAATCAGGTGCTGCGCTACACCGTCTCGGCGAACGCGCTTGCTGTCGACACGACGATCCTTCGCACCGGGATCGCGGCAGGCGGGCTTCACGACGCCTGCCGGTTGCGCTTCGGGCCGGACGGCAAGCTATGGATCGTCACCGGCGACGGCGGTCAGCCCGCTCGCGCTCAGGACGCCACCTCGCTCAATGGGAAAGTGCTCCGCATCAACGCGGACGGATCGGTCCCGAGCGACAACCCCATGTTGAAGGGACAGTCGGCGCCTTCGGCCGTCTACGCGCTTGGCCTCCGCAATCCGGGCGGCCTGGCCTTTCATCCGACGACCGGAACCTGCTTCGTGGTGGACGCCGGCGACCAAACACAGGACGAGATCGATGAGGTCTCGGCCGGCGCGAACTTCGGCTGGCCCACAGCCCTCGGTCCGGTCGGATCGAGCCGCGGTTTCGCGGACCCGGCCTGGAGCTCAGGCGCGCCGGCGCTCGCCGTCGCGGGGGCGGATTTCCTTTCCGGTCCGGGGTGGGGCGCCTGGGCCGACACGCTTGTCGTGGCGACGCTCAAGGAGCAGGACCTCCGGCGGTTCAGCCTGGAGGACACACATGCGACGCAACGCGAGATCCTCCTCGATCAGAAATACGGACGCCTCCGCGCCGTCACCACGGTGCCTGACGGTTCGTTGCTCGTGACGACGAGCAACGGTAGCGGCGACCGGATCATCCGCATCGCTCCCACGCGCTAAAACGGCGTCAGCCAGCGGAAGGATTTTCGACACGAGCGTGTGAGCGAGACTTGCATCGTGAACGAAAAGATCCGAATCGAATCAGCTGAGACGTTCGACCAGCTCGCCGAGCGCTACCGGGGAGAGATCCTGCTCCACTGCTATCGGATGCTTGGCTCTCTGCACGACGCGGAGGACGCCACTCAGGAGACGCTTCTGCGCGCGTGGCGCGGGCTTGAGCGATTCGAGGGGCGCGCGTCGCCTCGCGCCTGGCTCTATCGCATCGCGACCAACGCGTGCCTCACCGCCCTCGCCCGCGCGAAGACCCGGCGCGTGCTGCCGGAGACGCAGGGTCCGCCCGTGGCGTTCGCGCCACTCGGCGAAAGGGACGAGGAGATCGCCTGGCTCGAGCCGTATCCCGACGCCGCGCTCGACAACATCCGCGATCTCGCGCCAGGCCCGGAGGCGCGCTACGAGACCCGTGAGGCGATCCAGCTCGCCTTCATCGCGGCGATCCAGGAGCTGCCTTCTCGCCAGCGCGCGACCCTGTTGTTTCGCGACGTCCTTGGCTGGTCCGCTCAGGAGACGGCCGACGTTCTCGAGTCGTCGGTCGCGTCGGTCAACAGCGCGTTGCAGCGCGCGCGGACAACTCTGAGGCGGCTTTTTCCCGACGGCGAGATCGAGACGCCACCCGTGCCGGACGACCGACAACGTGTCCTGCTCGGGCGCTACGTGCGCGCTTGGGAATCCTCCGATATCGATGCGTTCGTCGCCCTTCTGAAAGAGGACGCGGTCTGGACCATGCCCCCGTGGCGTCAGTGGTTTGTCGGAGGTCCGACGATCAGGGCGTTCCTCGGTTGGGCGTGGCGACCGGAACGTGGCCGCCGTCAGCGTCTCGTGGCGACGGCTGCGAACGGCCTGCCGGCCTTCGGCTACTACCGATCGGAGCGTGGAGGATCGGAGTGGCACGCCTTCGCGATCCAGGTGCTTGCGCTCCATGACGACACCGTCGCGGCCGTGACCAACTTTGTGGACTCGAGGCTGTTCGCCGCGTTCGGCCTACCGGTCCTCCTGCCGCGGACCGAGGACCGATGAGTTCGGACGATCTCGCGAGTCTTGAGGGTAGGAGGTGCGCAAATGGAAAAGACCGCCGTGACAGGGAGTCCCGGTTTCATCTCGATCGCTGTCACCGACGCGAACAGGTCCGCCTCGTTCTACGAACAGCACCTCGGCGCCGTTCGCGACACGTTCGACTTCGGCCCCGACGCCGTCGCATTCGTGGGCTGGCCGACGTTCGCGCTCTCGTCGGCCCGTCGACCAGGGCAGCCCGGTCCATCTCCCGAAACCACGAGCATCCAGCTCTGGTGGAGGGCAAGCGACGCGCAGGCGCTGTATGAGCGAGTGGTCACAGCCGGCGTTCGCATCATTGCCGAGCCGTTCGACGGCCCGTTCGGACGAACCTTCGCCATGTCCGATCCGGATGGCTACCGCATCACCATCTACGAGAAGGACCAGCCACTCTTCTGGCCGCCGAAGCGGAGCCGATAAAAGATGGCGCTCAAGATCGAGTTCTACGCCACATAACCCGACGATCAGCGCTAGCGACGCGCGAGGCGCCCGTCGGCCGTCGAGGCGATCCGTCCGCGGATCACGAGGCGCGCGACTATGGCCGCGAGCGCCGTGGTGCCGAGACCGAGCCGCCGCGCGAGCGCATCGGGGTCGAGCGGCGACGACGCGAGCAGGTCGAGCACTCGCAGGTCCTCGACGGGATCGTCTTCCGTCCGGTGCGCCGCACGGAGTTGGAGCGTCCCGAGGAGCATCTCGACTCCCGTCAGCGCCTTCGCTTCCCCGCTCGCGATGAGCGCGTTCGCGCCCGCCGACGCCGCGACGCCGATGGGTCCCGGCACGGCATAGAGCGGACGGCCGAGGCGGCGCGCCTCTCCGGCGGTGATGAGCGCTCCCGATCCAATGGGAGCCTCCACCACAACGGTGAGCTCGCCGAGCGCCGCGATCGTCGTGTCGCGCTGCGCAAAAGTCCATTTCCGAGGAGGCGCTTCCGGAGGAAACTCGGAGACGAGCGCTCCCGAGGTGCGGATCGCGTGGGCAAGCCTTCGTCGCCGGCCGCGCGCGTCCTCGAGGTACGAGGCGATCCCGGCGCCGAGCACGGCCACCGTAATCCCGCGCGCGTCGAGAGCGCCTTGATGCGCCGCGCTGTCGACACCCTGCGCGAGGCCCGACACGACGACGATGCCTGCCTCGGCGCAGGTCGCGGCGAGCTCGCGAGCCACACGCGCCCCGTATGGGGTCATGCGACGCGTGCCCACGATGCTGACCGCGCGCGCCGCGAGGACGGCGGGATCGCCGTCGAGCCAGAGTGGATCCGGCGGGCCGCGAAGATCGAGGAGCCGCCGCGGATACCGCGTATCCGCCGGTCCGATTCCGATCACGGATCCGAACGCAGAAGCAGCGCGAGCGCCACGTCCTCGCCCCGTACTCCGTCGCTTCCGGCGAGGTCCGCGGCCGTGCGAGCGACGCGCAGGACGCGGTGGTAGCCGCGCGCCGAGAGCCGCCTGGCTCCGACCGCTTCCGCCAGAAGGCGTTCGGTCGCCGCGTCAACGGAGCAGAAACGCTTCACCTCGATGACGGTGAGCTCGGCATTCACGCGCCGGCCGGTCGTGGCGAGGCGTACGCGCATCCGCTCGCGCGCCGCGAGCACCCGTTCGCGCACATCCGCGGAACGCTCGCGCCCGTCGTCCCGCAGTCGCTCGAAGGGCACACGCGGAACGTGCACGCGCAGGTCGATGCGGTCGAGCAACGGCCCCGAGAGCTTGCCGCGATACCGCTCGATCTGCTCCGGAAGACACGTGCATTCGCGCTCGGCGTCGCCCCAAAATCCGCACGGGCACGGATTCATCGCCGCGACGAGAACGAACCGCGCCGGGTACGTCGCTGCGCCTCCGGCGCGCGAGATCGTGACGGCGTGCTGCTCCAGCGGCTCGCGGAGCGTGTCGAGCACGCTGCGTGAGAACTCCGCTACTTCGTCCAAAAACAACGCGCCGCAGTGGGCCAAACTGACCTCGCCCGGGCGGGGCGGAGACCCGCCGCCGACGAGCGACAGGTGCGACGCCGTGTGATGGGGCGCGCGGAAGGGACGGGCGGTGAGGACCGGATGGCGCGGATCGATGAGACCGGCGACGCTGTGGACAGCGCTCGCTGCGAGTGCTTCCGCGTCGTCGAGCGGCGGAAGGATCGACTCGAGAGCTCGCGCCAGCATCGTCTTGCCGGTTCCGGGCGGGCCGACGAAAAGCAGGTTGTGGCCGCCGGCCGCGGCGATCTCAAGCGCGCGCTTCGGCGTTTCCTGCCCGGCGATGTGCGCGAGGTCGACCGAATGATGCGGTGGGGCGGCGCGCGGCGGCACCGACGTGGGAGCCACGCGCGCGCGGCCCTCGAGGTGATCGACGACCTCGCGAAGCGACGCGAACCCGAACGATTCCACCCCGCACGCAGCTGCCTCGCCCGCGTTCGCATTCGCGACCAGGACCTGACCGAGGCCGCGTGCCGCGGCGAAGCGAACGCGGGGCATCGTGCCACGCACCGGGCGCAACGCCCCGTCCAGCGCGAGCTCGCCAAGACAGAGACCCGTGACGTCTACGCGCAGCTGCCCGCTCGCGCGGAGGATCCCGAGAGCGATCGCGAGCTCGAACCCGGTGCCTTCCTTCCGACGTTCGGCCGGTGCGAGATTCACGGTGACCCGCCGGAGCGGGAACTCGAAGCCGGAGTTGCGGACCGCCGCGCGCACGCGTTCGCGCGCTTCCTGCACCGCCGCGTCGGGAAGGCCAACCACGACGAGGGCCGGCAGTCCGTTCGCCACGTCGACCTCGACGGTCACGAGCGCCGTCTCGAGACCCCAGAGCGCGCACGCGGTCACGCGCGCGACGGAGCGCGCGGTCGCTGGCCGGTCCGGCGCCGTGATCGCGATGACGGCAGAGGCTGGGCACGCATCGGCCGTGAGGGAATGGGACGACGGGCCGGTACCGGAGTCCCATCCGGTCCGGCAGACTAGGCCGCGTTGAGCTGGCGGGTGGCGCTCGCGCTGTTCGGGCTCGCGCTTCTCACGCGTCTTCCCTTCGCCACGACAAACCTGTACGCACCCGATTCCGTTCTGTACGCGCGGGGGATGGAGCTCTTCGACCCGTTCGATCAGCGGCCGCAGCCGCCCGGCTATCTCTGGTACGTCCTCGTGCTGCGCGGGATCGATCTTCTGACGCACGACCCGAACCGCGCGATGACCATCGTGAGCGCGCTCGCGGGCGCGGCGACGGTCGCTCTGGTGTATCTGCTGGCAGCGCGCCTCTACGACGAGCGCACGGCGCGCGTCTCGGCACTCTTCGTCTTCACGGCGGTGACCTTCTGGGCGTACGGCGGCGTCGCGTACCCGTACACGCTCCTCGCCGCGCTCACGACGGTGTGCGCGCTGCTCCTCTGGCGCGCCCTCGACCCGGACCAGACCGGCTCCGGTCGAGGGCTGCGGCTCCTCGTCGCTTCGGCCGCGTGGGGCGTCGCGATCGGCTTCCGATCGGATCTCGCGATCTTCCTTGCGCCGCTCTGGCTCTTCACTGCGACGCGCGCGACGATCACGACCGCGGCGCTCTCAGCGGGGATCGTCGCGTCGCTGGTTGGCCTCTGGATCTTCGCGAGCGCTCTCGCGGACGGAGGCGTCGCGCGCGACGCGCGCGACGATCACGACCGCGGCGCTCTCAGCGGGGATCGTCGCGGCGCTGGTCGGCCTCTGGATCTTCGCGAGCGCTCTCGCGGACGGAGGCGTCGCGCGTTTCCTCGAAGCCGTCCAGATCCAGAGCAAATTCGTGGACGATCGCTACAGCATCCTCGGCAACGGGCCGATCGCGATCTACCGCAATCTGTACGAGCTCGGACGCTTCCTCGGGCGCGGGCTCTACTTCCTGATCCCGCTCATCGTCCTGACGCTCATCTCGGCCGAGGCCCGTCGCATCGAGCTTCGCGACCGCGCGCGGACCGCGTTCATAGCGGTCTGGCTGCTCACGCCGCTCGCGTTCTACGTCTTCATCCACGTCGGCGAGTACGGCTACATCTTCAGCCTGCTGCCGGGACTCACGATCCTCGCGGCTCGCGGCGCGATCGCCTTCGCCAAGGGCATCCGCATGCCTCGCACGTTCAAATGGATCGTCGCGGCAGTCGTCCTGGGCAACGCCTCCATCTATCTCTTGAGCGACACGCCGATCTCGGCACGCGACATCGCGCGGCACGACCGCGGGATCGACGAGAAGCTCGCGTACCTCGCGACGTTCAAACCGCAGACGACGGAGATCGTCAGCGGGTACGACGCCGTTCTAGCGGGGTATTACCTGGAGCAGCTCCCCCACGGTCTCCCTCCGCTTCTGTCGTATGACCCGGTGGGGAATCCAGGATTCACGCTGCCCCTCTCGTGCGCTCAGGCTGGGCCGCACATGCCATGCGCGGAGAGCGATGTGGACGTCGTCCTGTGGGACGATCTCCTTCGAGCGGAAGGGTCCGGGTGGCAGGAGGTGCGGATGCCGCACGGGTCGCGCCTCCGGATCGCGCACGTCCCGCGGTCGAGGTCGCTACGGGTGAGCGAGGGCCTCGGTGTCGAGATCGTCCCCTAACGCCGCCGCGATCCGCTTGCCACCGAGCCAGCTCGCGGCCGCGAGCGGCGCACCAAGGATCGCCGCGGCGACCGGCCACAGCGAAAGCCACGGCCGCGCCACCGTCTGTTCGTAGTACTGGAAGTACAGGGCCGTGACCCGCGGCTCGACGCCGCCGAGGGCGCTGGTCGGGACCGGAGGCGCGAAAAAGAGCATTCGCGCGAATTCGGCCACAACGAATACGACGGCGAATCCGAGGCCGAGCGCGAGCGGATGCGCAAACCGTCCGCCGCGCCCCCGCAGCAGGTCGACGGCGATCGCGCCCGCGATGACGAGCGGGGGGAACGCCGGCGGACGCCAGCCGCTCGCGGCGAGCACCTCGTATCCGAGGAGGGCGATCGCCGTGTACGCGACGGCGGCCCACGTTGCCGCCCACCGGCCGGGAAGCGCGACGGTCCCGATGGCGAGCGTCGCCGGCACGAGCGCCGAGATGAGCAGGGGATAGAAGAAGGCTTCCCGCGTCACCGATGTGATGTAGTAGAAGTTGAGCGCGAAGACGCTTACCGCACAGAGATTGCCGAGCGTGAAGAGGCGCAAAAGACGTCGCAGCCGGTCATCGGTCGGGAACACACCAGGGGCGGTCGCGGCAAGCCAACCAAGTAGGCCGATCCCGCCGCCGGCGATACCGGCGAGGTGCGGCGGACTCCAGATGTCGACGTCGCGGCCGAATAGCGCATGCCACAGGTTGTCGAACGGCCCGGCCAGGATCGTGACGAGCGCGCCGATGCCGATGAGCGCCAGCCCGAGCTCGGCGCGAAGCGGACCGAGCACGAGGGCACGGCCGCGGATGGGCCGACCGGCCATCGCGGTGACGGTCGCGATGAGAGCCGCGAAGCCCCAGAGCGCCACGCCGGTATAGATAAAAAGGTGCGGCGTACTCCAGAAGGTGTCGCGTCCGAAGATCCGGTGCCAGGACACGTCCCATCCCGAGCCGAACCAGCTGAGGAGCGTCCCCACCAACCCGACGATGAGCGGCACGACCGTCCCGGTGCGCGCGATATCGACGCGGCGGAGCGGCATCGCGATCGTGGCCATGCGCTGATTCTAGGAAGCCTCGATGAGCTCCACGCGCGTGCCGTCGACGCCGACCGTCAGCGCCGCGATCACCACCCGCCACCGTGCGTCGCGCTCGCCCCGCATGGCGAGCCACCCCGCGGCGAGTCGCGCCAGCCGACCGAGCTTGCGGCGATCGACGGCCTCCGCCGCCGCGACGAACGATCCGGCGCTCCTGGTCTTCACCTCGACGAACACGTAGCCGTCCCCTTCGCGACAGACGAGGTCGATCTCGCCAAATCGAGTGCGCTGGTTGCGGGCGACGACGCGCATGCCCGACCGGGCGAGCTCGGTCTCAGCCGCGCGCTCGCCCGCGAGCCCGAGGGCACGCCGATCCACGCATAGAACATCGGCAGGTCATTGCGTCGGCGTGATACGGATGACCTGATCACCAGCGCCGTTGCTCGTCGTGAGGTAGAGCGATCCGTCGGGCCCCTGCCGCGCGGTGCGGAGTCGCCCGTAGATCCCGTTGAAGAAGACGTCCCGCTGGGTCGCGACCGCGCCGGCGATCGTGAAGCGGCGGAGGTCGGTCTCTTTGAGCGTCGCGACGAAGAGCGACCCGTCGTATGCGCCCCACTGCACGCCGCGCGCGAAGTCGGCGCCGCTCGTCGCGAGCGTGACGTTGCCCGATGACCACGCCGGATCGACGAAGCGCGGGTCGCCGCACGGTCCGCGGCAGATCGCGTACCCGTAGTTCGCGCCGGCGCGGAGGATGTTGATCTCGTCGTGCGTGTCGTCGCCGTGCTCGACCTCAATGACGCGGCCCGTTCCCGGTTCAAAGGTGAGGCCCTGCGGGTTCCGATTTCCCATCGTGTACACGGCCGTCCGTGCGGCAGCGCCCGGCATGATCGGGTTGTCCGCGGGGATGCTGCCATCGCTATTCACGCGAAGGACTTTCCCGTTCAGCACGTTCGGGTTCTGCCCGTTCGCCGTGTCTCCCGCGTCGCCCATCGTGACCCAGAGCTTGCCGTCGGGGCCGAAGCGGATCCGGCAACCGTCGTGGTTGCTGTTCGCGCGCATGCCCGAGCGGATCACGTAGCGATCGAAGACCGGTGTGTTGCCGTTCACCTGGTAGCGCAGCACTTGATTGAGCCACTGGCCGCCGTCATTCACGGAGACGCAGACGTAGAGCAGGTTGTTGGTTGCGAACGCCGGGTCGAGCTCGATGCTCATGAGCCCGGACTCGCCCGACGCGTTGATGTTTGGGGCCGGGAAGACATTGGCCAGCTGCGGGGCGTTCGGCGCGGAACTCGCGTAGATGAGGATGTTCCCGACGCGCTCGGTCACGAACATCCGCCCATCGGGCGCGAAGGCCAGGTCCCAGGGGATCGCGAGCCCGGATCGAATGATCGTCGCGGCCAGTCGGGGCACGGTGCCCGCCGGCAGCGGCACAGTGATGGTGAGGAAGACGCCTTGATCCTCCATCCACGCGGTGCCGTCGATCACCGGTCGGAGGTGCAATGAATAGGTACCTGCGATCTGCGGCGCGCGGACCTGGAACGTGAACGTGGCGTTCGCGCCCGGCGGCACGCTCGGCTCGGTCTGCGCGGCGACGCGGTTCGCCGACATCCAGTTGATCGCCAGCGGCGCCCATTGCGCGTCGTCCTGATTGATGCCGAGACGCGCCTCCTGTCCGACTACCCCCTTGGTCCACGCCTGCGTACCGGTGTTGCGAAAGACGATCGTGAGCGGGCTGCTCACCTGGCCGGGCTGAAGCGTCGGGTACGGGGACTGGCTCACCCACGCGCTGTGAAATCCGGGGTCGCTCACGACGACAACGAAAACGCCCTCATCCTCCAGGTGCTGAACACCCTCCAGCACAGGATGAAGCGGGAGCCGGTAGGTCCCCGGTGTCGATGGCGCGCGCAACGTGAATGTGAACGTCGCGATCGCGTTCGGCGCGACGCTGATCTCGCTGGTCGTGCTGACGCGATTCGCGGTCAACCAGCCGATGGCCAGACCCGCGTCGGCTTGGGCCGTCGAGTCACCGCTCACGCCGAGATTCACTTGGCGGCCGGCGACGCCTCTCTGCCAGGTCTCGGTCCCGGTGTTTCGAAAGTGGATCGTGTACGAGACGGTGCCGCCGGGGCGAAGTGTGGGCCACGGCGACTGATCGACCCACGCGGCGTGGAAGCCTGGCGCTCCCAGAGCAGGCTGGGCGAGGAGCGAGGCCAGAAGGAGCGGCGCAAGCAGCGACACGCGGAGGATTCGCAGCATCCTCGTCATCGCTCCGCTAACGCGCTAGAGGTCTTTCTCGTACGAGATCCAGGCCGGCTGCTTGGCGAAGCCCATGGCTTCGTTGATCGAAAGCATCGGCTTGTTGTGGACGTCGTTCCACGTCTTGATGTGCTCGATGCCTCGGTCGATCGCGTAGCGCACCGTCCGAAGCTTGAGCGCCATGGCGATGCCCCTCCCGCGCGCCTCCCGGCGGACCCCGGTGATCCCCTGCCAGAGGAACTTCGGGTCGTCGAGCGATCGGAACATGTTCGAAACGCCGAGGTATCGACCGTCCTTGTCGATCGCCATAAAGAACGCGTCCGGAAGAGCGTTCGGCGCATCGATATCGTCACGACGAAATTCCTCAAAGGTGTGACGGGTCGGCGGGTCGACGCTCGGGATGTCCATCCGGCAGTCCTCGTTCAACTCGAACGCTTTCTGTAGAGCCGAGATGTCGCGCTCCATCTCGTCGGCCAGCGTGACGATGCGGATGCCCTGCTCCACGACGCGAGCGTCGGCCGTCGCAAACCGCGCGAAGTCGAAGCCCTTCACGAAGAGTCGCGACTCCCAGTCGCGTTTGACCTCGCGGAAGCCGCGCGTCGTCAGGAAGCGGACGCCCTCCGCCATCGACTCCTTCGCCGCGGCGGCGACCGCCTTGCCATTTCGCTCGCGGACCTTGTCCAGGAGCGCGTCGTACAGAGCGGTCCCGTGACCGCGTCCGCGGTGCTCGGGATGAACGGTGATATCGATCCGGTATTTCGTCGGCACGAACGCCCAACGCATGTGGTTCACCAAGCCAAATCCGACGACGCGACCCCCGTCTTCCGCGACCACGCGAGACTTGAAGTACTTCTGGTGGTCCCAGGTCTCGTCCCAGTGGCGCCATTCTTCTTCGGTCTCGCCGTAGTCCGGATACGCGGCCTTGTTCAGAGCAACCAGCACCGGATAGTCGGCGGGCGTGGCGGCACGAACGATCGTTTTCATAGAGGTCTTCACGGCTCGCGAAATCTAGCCGACGGGCTCTAGGCGGAAAACGTCAACTCGGTGACACTCCGGCCGCCTCGAGCTCGAGCGGGATCTGCTGCTCGGTCGACAACATCATCCGCACGGTCCCGAAGTCCTGGCGGTGGAACGGCGTGACTCCACGCTCGCGGAGCGCCTTGCGATGATCGATGGTCGGATAACCGCAGTTGTGTTCCCAGCCGTAGCCGGGGTACTTCACTGCGAGCTTCGCCATGAGGCGGTCCCGCGTGACCTTCGCGACGATCGACGCTGCAGCAATCGAGAACGATTTCGCGTCGCCCCTCACGATCTCCGTGTGCCTTCCCGGGGCGAACGCCGGGTCGAGGATGCGCCGCCCGTCGACGAGGACCCAGTCGTACTCGCCGATCTGGCGCAACGCGCGCAGCATGGCGACATGACTCGCGTGATAGATGTTGAGGCGATGGATCTCCGCGAGCGACGCGGCACCGATGCCGACCTTTACAACTCGGCCGCGGATCGAATCGAGAAGACCTTCGCGCTGGAGACGCGTGAGGACCTTCGAGTCGTTGACCTTGCGGATGAGCCGCGTGTCCGGCGTGACCAGACATGCCGCCGCGACCACGGGACCCGCGAGAGCCGCCATGCCGACCTCGTCGACGCCGACCACACGCAGGAGCCCTTGCGCCCATAGACGCTTCTCGTTGTTCAGGGAAGGCA
>Ga0209156_10002910_pt1 | contig 13179 bp, 10 predicted proteins | sample GraSoiAngelo_124_FD_185881 | JGI IMG/M metagenome (GOLD analysis project Ga0209156, IMG submission 185881) | Grasslands soil microbial communities from the Angelo Coastal Reserve, California, USA - 14_0927_05_20cm (SPAdes) (version 2) | ecosystem: Environmental > Terrestrial > Soil > Grasslands...
GTTGAGGAGAGCACTCCGACTCCCATTCCCCCGATCCCGCTAACGAAAGCGCTCCAAGAGTCAGTGAAACCATGCTGGTTGGGTGGTGGGATATCGTCGAGTGAGATTTTTCTGACGCGGGGTCTCGGAGGCTTGTTTCTTGTGACTATTACCTTTTCGAAGCTGGGGCAGGCCATTATCTTGGTGCAGTAGGTGTCGCTGACGCATGTGGACTGGTCTATGCCTATCTTCTCGCCATAGTCCGTGTCTATGATCGTGAGTCCCGGACAGCCGGTGTTCTTTGTGCACTCGCGACAGTTTTCGCAGACTTCTTGTGATATGTTGACGAACTCTTCGCGGGGGATGAATCCCTGCCGATCGATAATCCGGTTTCTCTCCGCGCGTTTTCGTTTGTGGAATGTTATTCCGCATTCCTTGTCCGCGATGACCACTTTAACGCCTGGAATGGCGAAGGCCTTGTCGAGCTCTTTCATGTACTTCTCCCGGTTTGAGGGAGGCATCTTTCTGATGTAGATCTGTCCCTGTCCCATTGCTCGGACGATGCTCTCGATGTCTTGGGCTGTGGTCTTGTCGCCCATGATGTTGTGGCCCGACTCGGGGGTGGGCTGGTGGCCGGTCATGGCCGTGTTCTTGTTTTCGAGTATGATGTAGAGGATGTCCTGGGCCTCCTTGATACTGTTGGAGATGGCTGTCATGCCTCTCCAGAAGAATGTCGAGTCGCCCATCAACGCGTACTGCTTGTTGGTTACGAACGGGTCCATGCCGCTCCCCGCGGCGCCGCCTAGGGCCATGGCGGTTAGGTTGTGCATCTCACCGAAGGGCGGGAGGAAGCTCATCGAGTAGCAACCGATGTCTCCGTGGGCGAAGATGTCCTTGTGAGCCGGCTCTTCTCTCATCGAATGGACTGCGCTGAGGGTCTCTCTATGGGGACAGCCGGCGCAGAATCCCGGAGACCGAGGAGGTACCAGTATTCCGTATGCTTTGATCTCTGTCAGGAGATCTAGTTCGCTTTGGATCTTCTTCTCATCATACTTCGCGATCCGGTCTCCGATATCGAGGATTAGTCCCCCGATCTTCTCGATGAGGGTCGACGGGGTTAGTCCGCTCTCCTCAGGAAACCCGTCCTCGTCCTTCGGGAATACTTTTCCCCAGACGTTGGGTTCCTTGGTGATCTTTCCGTCTTGGACCATGTCTCGGAGGATTGTCTTGATCTGGTTCTCGATTATCGGCCCCTTCTCCTCCACGACCACGATATTATCGGCGAGTTTCGAGAATTCCTCTAAGATTTCGGGGTCTATGGGGAAGGTTACGGAAAGTTTGAGGATTGGGAACTGTTCGTCGCAGCCCAGCTCCCAGAGAGCCTGTTCCAGGTAGCTGTAAGAGATTCCCGCAGCGACAAAACCGATGTTATGCTTCTTACCGTCTGAATAGAGAATCTTGTTCAGAGCATGCTCTCGAACGTACTCGTGGACTCTCGGAAAACGGTCCCGAATAATCTCCTTTTCAAGATCCCACGTGTTGGGTGGGATGCTGACTTTCCGTTTGATGTCGACTTTCGAGATGTCGAGGGTGATTGGGTGTTTGAAGCTGATCTCAGGGGACTTGTTCTCGTAGAGCTGAACGTTCCCACCTCCTTCGGCTAGGTAGGTTGTGATGAGGTAGCCTACGACCAGGTTCGAGTGGACTGAGAGTCTGAGGGCTTCTCCAATCCAGTCCTTGATCTCCTGCGGATTGCTAGGTTCTATGATGGGCATCTTCAGATGCTCCATCAACGCGCGGCTGTCTCCCGCTACCTGGGTACTGGAGGCGTGGGGGTCGTCGCCGCATACGACGACTGCTCCTCCCTTCATCCCGCTCAGACCGTACTTGTCTGAGTAGTTGATGATGTTGATGGGGTCGGCGGCGACGTTTAGTCCAACGCTCTTCATGACGGCTATCGCGTTCACGCCTACATCCATGGCGCCACTGAGGGCAGCCGCACCCTGCGACTCGTCGTTTGTCATCTCGCCCCAGAGTCCAACCTCACGGAGAATGTCCGCGTTCTCCTCCATAATCGTGAAGATTTCTGCTACGGGTGATCCAGGGTAGCCTGCTATGAGGCCGACCTGGCTTTCCAGTGCGCCTTTTACTATTAGCTCGTTTCCGTTGAAGGCGTCGATACCGGACTGTTGGACAAATCGCTTGTCCGACATCAGACCACTTGGATATCCGTATAGAATGGAATAGCCACGCTGTAGATAAGCCCGCCGTTCAATTCTGAACGTAGGACAGGTCCATGGTCCAAAGGTCAACGGTTTCGAGCTACAATCCTTCGTCGCTTCTTCTACTCGACATCAGAGTGTCTTTCGAAGACTGCCCCAAAGAGTAAAGAAATAGGCCGAGAGTTCGGCGTCGAGAGAGTGCTTCCTGAGTGAGCTGGGTTCGAGCTAGCTACGCGGTCCTAGCCCTCACATCTGTAGTCGGAGTGGCTGTTGTCATCGCGCTTGAAGAGTTCTCCGCCTCGTACTCTTCCCTGACCTATCTGGTCGCGCTCTTGACATTTGTCGCTGTGGTTTCTGCCGCTATGATGATTGCCTGGGCTGCAGAGGCCTCTCAGTTCTCGATAAGCCAGGGTCTTGCATTAGCGATAGTTGCTATTGTACAGACTCTTCCCGAATTCTTCGTCGAGGGAGCCATCACATGGAACGCGGGCAAGGACCCTGCTAACTGGCTTCCGAATGTCACCGCGAACTTCACCGGGGCCAACAGGCTGCTGACAGGGCTCGGGTGGCCACTGATCCTGTTCACCGCGATAGTTCAGAGGCGTAGGAATGGGTTGAAGGGTAGCGGCGTGATTGCCCTTCGGAGAGAACAGAGTGTAGAAATTGCATTCATGCTGACTGCGACCGCCTTCTACGCGATCATCTGGTTCAGAGGAGCCCTGGACCTTCTTGATACAGGTGTGCTCCTTGCAATCTTCATTGTCTACATGACGATCTTGTCAAGACTTCCCTCTGAAAAGGAGGATCCCGAAGAGGTTTTGGACGCGCCTCCCAAGGCGATAGTAAGACTCCGTGGAAAACGTACCAGGATAGGGGCTATTGTAGGATTGTTCCTTCTATCTGGTCTAGTTTTCGTGTTCATATCACAACCGTTCGTTGATTCGATCAACACTATCGCGGTCGCACTTTTCGGCGCGGGAGCTGGCTTCTTCTTCATTCAGTGGATTGCCCCGTTCTTGTCGGAATTTCCCGAGAAAGTGACCGCTTTTCACTGGGCTAGAAAGATCAAGCTTGCGCCCATGGCATTGCTCAACTTTGTCTCATCTGCTGTCAGCGAGCTGACCGCCCTTGTGGCGATCATCCCCGTGGTCTTTGCATTTAGTCTCGGTGCATTAGACTCCGTGCCGATTCTGGCGCATCGGGACGAGGTCTTGCTGACGATGACCCAGTCGCTGTACGCGTGCATGTGTCTCTTGGATCTGGAGTATGATATGAGGAACGCGACAATCCTCTTCGGACTATGGCTCGCCTCTACGGTCCTTGTCCAGATCAGGTTCTGGGTCGCGATACTCTTTCTAGCCCTTGCCCTAGTCGAGGTCCTGATTCACAGGAAGCGGATAACAGTCTTCTCTTCCTTCAAGTATACCCTGACCCGGACCTTTACCAAGCCTAAGGAGTAGCGATTACTATTAGTCTGAACGGTCCTCTTTGGGAGGGTCCGAGTCCTCTTGTGAGCCCCTTTGACGGCCTCTTTGCCGTCGAACTAGACTCTTCAAGAGTCGACGAAAAGCTCCCTTTCGCCCGGAAGCCAGCACTTCTTCCCAGTCTATTCTCATCATGAGTATTGCGATAATGATAACCGCTCCAGCTGAGGCTATTGAGGCGAAGAGGCTCCCTCCCGTGAGAACGTCGAGGAAGCCGCTGGAGGTCCGAGCGACGTACGCGATCAAGAGTGTGAGGACAAACTTTCCGGTGAATAGGGACACGAATGTCTTGACCGGGCTGTATCGCATTACACCGAGCGGGATGAAGATAACATCGTCGGGCAGAGGCAGTGCGGCGAATGCGAAGGCTGCTAAGAAGGCGCTTCCACCGAGCAGTTTTCTGAGTGAGTCAAACTTGGTCTTGCTGCCAGAGAAGGCTCGGCCGGCTCCGTATCCAAGGGTGTAGCTTGTGAATTTTCCGATAGAGGCGCCCAAGGCGGCGATTGTTGCGACTGGTATGAGGCTGAGGCCAGTGTCTTTGGAGGCGACGAAGACGACGAAGAGCAGGTATGGGACGGGAAAGAACGGGATAATGTTGCCGATTATGCTGGTGACAAAGATGCCTAACAGGGGGTTCGTACTGATGAGCTGGTTGAGACTCTCAACGAGATCAGCCATCAAAGGACACTGTCGCTAGCGAATGAGGTCGCTATTCGCCCAACGAGCCGTATAAGAGGCTCTAGGATGCTCATCCCGCGGCTATCTGAGAATAGTCAGATGTACCCGGAACAGTTTTATGGTTGTCAGAAGACCCAACCTCGACTACAAAATTGTTCATCAGATCATACATGACACTAGTCGGTGCTTTCACTCTCCTATTGCTCGCAGTAGCTCCCGTCTATGCCGCGCCGACGTTGAGTCTGGGCTCCTCCACCTCCTACAATTTGACTGGAAAGATACAGGTCAGCCAGAGTTGCACTTCCGATCCGGCAATTTACACACCCCAGGCCTGCGCACCCCCCTCAACGGGTAATCCCACCGTGGCGAACGTTACAATCCTGGACGACGGTAGCTGCTCATCCAGCGGGGACCCAGCTTGTAGCTTCAGCCCAATGTTCGCCCCTGTATCCCAAGGAGGCATGGTAGTCTGGACGAATCTGGGGACACTTCAGCATGATGTAAAATCCAACGCTACAGCCAACATCGGTCTTCCCAACTTCTCAGGCAACATCACAAGCGGGGGCAGCCTCCGAGTAAGCTTCCTGCAACCGGGCGTCTACCAGTACTACGACCTAGCCTACAGTTGGATGAGAGGAACGATAGTCGTTACTCCCGCTGCCTCTGCTCCAGTGGTCCCGCCCATGCCCAGTTCGTTCCAAGTAGACCTGGGCGGAAATCTTGGGTGGAATGTAGTGGGTTTGAGCACCAGTCAGGGCAACCTCAACGTCTCTCACCAGATCAGCCTGTCCGTGTCGCCCCTCCCCGGAATCAGCTTCACTCCGGTCACAGAATCGGGTAGCTACGAACAGTCCATCAATCTGTCGACACGCGCAGAGTCACCAAGCACAGCGACTGGCATAGTCGAGTCTTTCTCGACCTCATTAGCCTCAGCACTGGCTGGAGCCACATTCGCGACTGGCGTCACTAGCCCGGTATTTCAGAGTACGCTCTTAGCCTCCAATACCCCAGACTATACCACGTGGTGGGTCAACGCACCCTTGTCCCTCGGAAGCCCAGTCCAGATACTGCACGGTTGGAGTAGCGTCACGGGTAGTGAGAGCTTGAACCTCCCCGGGAGCATCGGGACGAGGTCGGCCTGGATCGTCACAAGCCAACTCTCTCAGTCTATCAACATAAGCATACCCGACCCGAGCAATCCGCTCAGCTCTACCACTTCCACAGCGGCCGTGATCCTCAAGCTCCTCTGGAGCTATGACAAGAGCACGGGCCTGCTACTCCGCAACGATAATGCGGCCAGTCTGACGACGCACAGCGTGGCCCAAACGACCATCGGCACGGTTACAGGTCCAGTCCCAGTTACAGTAACTCGGGACATGGCTCTGACAATCGACATTGCTCTCCGTCTCTCAACGACCAGCCTTAGCCTGCCCAAGTCCCCATCACGGACATCAACTCTCATGGGTCTGCTGTCCGTCATGCCATGGGTGCCGCTTGGAATAGCGGGACTAGCCGCTGGCGTCGCTGCGGCTCTAATCGTCTGGTTCACTCGAAGAGCCAAGGGAGCGACGCTGCCCGGGTCCGCCCCAGCCACAGCCCCGATACCTTCCCCAACAACGCCTTCCTAGAGACTTCTCATTTTTTCTCTTCTCTCCGCCCTACGACAGTCTCAAAGCTCATCTATATTACCTGAGGAAGGATTTCTCAAGATTGTTGCTTTCCTACAGTGGAAGTGTGACTACTCGATTTTCAAGATCCTCCTCGATTCTTTGCCTCTCTCGTTTCTCCGGTCTCCCATAGCCTCCGCCTCCCGCGGTCTTGATTTCGATGATGTCTCCTTCATCGAGGATGACAGTGGTTTTCACTGGTAGTCTAATCTTCTCTGACCGGCCTCTCTTTTTCTTGTAGAGAGAAACTTCTGTTCTCGCTCCGGGTCCGCCTCCGGAGAGCCCTTGTGGCCGGTTTCGTCCTCTCTCTGCAAGAACTGTTACTGTAATCTCATTGGTTAGTGCTTGGTAGGATCTGATAATTCCTGTGCCTCCTCGACGGTGTCCCGATCCGGAACTGTCAGGTCGTAGCTCGTACTGTTTGACGAGTAGTGGGTAGGATCGTTCAATCTCCTCTATCGGCGTGTTCATCGTATTGGTCATGTTCGCTTGTATGCCGTCGATGCCGTCGCGGTCGCGTTGTGCTCCGAGGCCTACTCCTATTGTCTCGTAGAAGGCCCAGCTCTTTCCTCTGCATCTTCCACCCATCATGACGTTGTTCATGGACCCGCCCGAATCCGCTGGGACCTTGTCCGGGACCGCCTGGCTGAATGTGCGATATAGGAGGTCAGCGTTCCGCTGGCTCGTCTCCACGTTGCCGCCCGCCACCGGATGGGGATAGGTTGGGTTGAGGATTGTTCCTTCGGGTGCGTGGACTTGGATCGGTGCGAAGGCTCCGTGGTTTGCGGGGACATCGTCTCCTGTCAACGTTCGGGTGACGAAGTATACGCCTGAGAGGGTTACTCCGAAGACCGCGTTGAGTGGATTAGATACCTGTTTGTCGGTGCCGGTATAGTCAACTTTCAGGCTCCCTTTGGAGAGCGTGATACTGACCGACAGTAGGATATTCTCTCCGTCCGGGTCTTCGAGATAGTCTTGGGCTTGGTACGTGCCGGTTGGCATCTTTGAGAGTCGCAGCCGGGCGAGCTGCTCTGTCTTCCTCAACGACTCCGTGCAGGCTTGCCTGAATGTTTTGAGTCCGTGTTTCTTTACAAGTTCGAGGACCCTACGTTCTCCTGTAATGTTGGCCGCTGTTTGGGCTTTGAGGTCGCCCATCCGCTCTTTTGGAGTGCGAGATCTTGAGGATAGAGCTCTAACTGCGCTTTTGATAATCCAGTTTTTCCGGATCAGGTATCGAGGATCTATGACGACGCCTTCGTCGAAGAGAGTCTTGGCGTCTACGGATATGCTTCCTGGGACTCTGCCTCCGACGTCGGAGTGATGAGCCTTGTTGGCGGCGTAACCTACAAGTCTGTTGGAGTGGTAGACTGGCCTGATGACGGTTACGTCGTTCAGGTGTGTCCCCGCGATGTATGGATTGTTGACCATTATCATTGAGGACGGTTCGAGATCGATGTCTTCTCTCTCGCAGTAGTCAAGGGTCCTGGCGAGTCCCCAAGGTAGAGAGCCGAGGTGTACAGGTATGTGTTCCGCCTGGGCGAGGAGTCTTCCCTCCTCGTCGAAGATCGCGGCTGAGTGGTCCATTCTCTCACGGATGTTGGGACTGTAGGAGGTGTTGCGGAGGGCGATGCCCATCTCCTCACTCGCATAGACTAGCGAGTTTCTGATGATCTCTGTCGTCGTCGGGTCCAGAAGCATTGTCCGAGCGATCAGATGGTTCGCGTTGTTTGTTATTCAGTTTGCTAGGGCTCCGCTGTTTGTAGTCAAAGAAAGAATGGGGTTGTGAGATCTATGCGATCTGCTTTATCCTAGGCACTTCGAAAAACGGCGCGATAGTCGCCTTCACAGCCACCTGCGCTTCTGGTGTAAGATCCTCGAAGCCCTTTCCACAGTGAGGACAGTCTTCGAATTCTCCACGATTGGCCTTCTTGACGAACCATTCTCCACAGTGCCAACACTTCACAACTGGAGTGACACACATCTCTCCTACCTCACCTCCTTTCGGATCCTCTTTGCTATGTCGAGTCTGCCTCCGAGTGCCGATTTAAGGGCAACGATTCCTGCTGCACCTCCGAACGTGGCTATTGTCCGTTCCAAGTACATTAGCGGCGTAATTCCTAGCCATACTGGTCCCGTGAGGCTTAGGAGGCTTATGCTCAGAATGTTGAGTGAGACCTGTTCGGTCATGGCGGTGTAGAATGTCAGTATTCCGATTCGTGGGTTTTCCTTCAGTCGAAAGGCCGCGGGGAGGGAGATGATCACGAGGAGGTATGGTATGAGCCAGAAGAGTGTTCCGCCTCTGGATAGGGCGATGTAGTATGCTGCGCCCGCTAGGACGTAGGCCCATGGTAAGATGGGTCCAAGGCCATAGTGGAAAGCAACGCTTCCGGCTCCTGCGGCGATCATGGGAACCAGGAGTCCTGGTAGCCCGAAGGCTTGGTAAAAGCTGGGTTGGCCGAGGGCCATTCCAAGGCTGCCTACAAATGCGGTGGCGAGTGCCGGTATTGGTCTCAGTACTGCGGCTATTACTGGGAGCATGACGATTTCGAGGGTGATGAAGGCGGGCCCGCCGATGAATGGCGTCAACGGAATGAAGGTAGTGATGACGTAGGTAGCTGCCAGGCCAGCGGCGAGTGTTAGTTCGGCGGTTCTAGGAATCCATTGTCTTGTGATTGCTTGTGTATGCATTCTGCCTCCCGACTCCGGGGTTTTCTTATGGCGCAACGGGTGGGAGGCCCCACTCACGCGCCCTGATATCCAAGGCGGAGAGAGGGTTTTGTTTTAAGACTTACCTGTAGATGTCTACTGTAGAAACGGTGAGCAGCTAGTGGCTAGGATCATGCAAGCGAGACAATGAGATCTTTGGTTGCCGAGAAGCTTGAACGGCAATAAGGATGTGTGGGCAATGGTCATAGCACCCGGAGGCGAGGCTGGTTATGTGAAGAGGTCTCGCATACATTTTGAGAGAGGCATCTGTTTTGTTGTGGACCCTGGCAGGAACATGTTCGAGGTGGTTCCGAAGAAAATAGAACGCGTAGACGCAGTAACCCTAGTTGCCTCTACCGGCTTTTGGCATTATGGGGATGTTAGAATGATTTTCGACTCCTCAGCAGACGCGGATATGATCGAACAAAAGCTGAAATCAGAACTTTCCAAGAGCAAAGGGAAGAACCTAGGCTAGCCCGAAACCGGTGGCACCTCGCCCTGCGTTGCACCCGGTTTCAGCCAGTCCGCTACTTTACTCGCGTCTTCAGTCGACGCAAAGAACAGAATCATTTTCTTGGAGGCTAGCCTCTCGCCCCAACGCTCCACATAGAGACTGGTCGGACTGGTAAATTCGACTTTTGAAGCAACCATTATGCCGGAGTCTGCAATACCGGTGATCAGCAGTCTCTCTCCGTCACGCTTAATCCCGATCGGGATCCATCTACTGCGCAGATAGAATCCGGAGATTGTTGCGGCGGCCAGAGCAAACGCGACAAAAAAGAGAACCCCGAATAGGCTGTTAGGCAGGTCAGCCCAAGCTCCGGCACCCAAAACTAGAAAGACAAGGCTGGCGACAACCCAGCGCCATAAGGTCATAATGGGCCTCGCTTTCGCGTAGACCTCATAGCCTGGCATGGCATCCCGCTGATCCTTCTTCGCGTTCTTGTTCAAACAGGATACTCGTCCGTCTGACTTTTCAGCGTCGTCGGTGGCGTCTGAACCTGCCGCCGTCCCTGGACCTCTTCTGTCTTCCACGATTGTCTCTTTTCCTTCTGCCTCCCCCGTGACCGCCAAACCTTGCAGGTCGCGAAGGTAGTAGGAAGCGTGTTCGAGTGGTGCCTTCCAGAGCGAATCTCTCGTCTTGTTCGATGGTGGTTCCGGTCATGCTCTTGACACTGTTGAAAATATCGTGGTCTTCACGGCTGACAACCGAGATTGACGTTCCTTTCTTTCCTGCTCGTGCTGTCCGTCCCACTCGGTGGAAGTACATGAGTGGATCGTCTGGCATGTCATAGTTGACTACGTGGCTGACCCAGGGTATGTCGAGGCCTCTGGCGGCAACGTCCGTTGCGACGAGTACGTCGATCCGTCCCTGGCGGAAGGCCTGTGAGACAGCGTTTCTCTGGCTTTGAGACATATCACCATGCAAGGCCTCAGCATTGACATTGTTTCTTGCAAGTGCTTCGGCGAGATGAGCTGCTCTGATCTTTGTCGAACAAAATACTAGTGCTCCCTCCATCCTCTCTGTTTTGAGTATTGCGAGTAGGACGGGAAACTTCGAGTCTTCTTCGGCTCTAACATAGGATTGGCGGAGTGATTCTACGGCGATCTCTTCGCTGTCGACGAATACTCGAAGCGGGTTAGAAAGATAACGTTGGGAGAGTCTCACAACCTCGTTGGGCATTGTGGCCGAGAAAAGTGCAGTCTGGTGGCCTCGGGGTACGTTCTCGAGGATTGACTTGACATCGTCGATGAAACCCATGTCCAGCATCCGGTCGGCCTCGTCGATAACGACGAACTTGGCACCGTGCAGGTCAATGGTTCTGCGCTTCAGGTGGTCGAGTAGTCTGCCTGGCGTGGCTACAACTATTTTCGCATAGCCGTGCCGGAGATGCTCGATCTGCGCTCGCATGCTCGCGCCTCCGTAGATTGGCATTGTCCGTGATGGGAGATGCTTGGCAAGACGCTCGAACTCGCCCGCGACCTGCACAGCAAGCTCCCTGGTTGGAACAAGTACCAGGCCTTGAATCTCGCGGGAGTGCGGCTCGACCCTCTGCAGCATTGGCAACGCATAGGCCAGAGTCTTGCCAGACCCGGTCTGGGCTTGGCCAATCAGGTCTCGACCCTTCAAGAGCGGTGCTATCGCTTCCACCTGTATCGGGAACGCTTCGTGGAAACCCATCTCCCGGACAGCCTGGAGGAGGCGAGGGTTCAATCCGAATGCTTCGAAACCTTGAGCCAATTTGTTCACTCGATTCGAGTGTCGAATAAGAGGTCTTGTTCATGATGCCCGTTTTCGCCTGGCCCTCCAAAGACACTAACAGAGCTGCTGTTGTCCAAAAACGCCAATGCCGTTTGGGCTGTACTTAGAATCCAGGAAAACACATATCTCATATCATGAGTGCGCAGATCAGTCTTGTAACTTCGCAAGATCAACGAAAGTGGGTGGCAATAGTCGCTGTTGGCCTCTCGCTGTTTCTCTCCGCTCTCGACGCAACAATCGTAGCGCTTGCGCTACCACCGATTGCGAGCCGCTTCCAGCTCTCGGACAGCATTGCTGCTGCTATAACACTCTCATATGCGATACCCTTGACCCTGCTGGTTCTTCCGTCAGGCGCGTTGGTTAGCCGGTTCCGCGCCCTTCCAACGTTTCTCGTCTCGATCCTCGGATTTGTGCTTGGAAGTGTGGCATGCGGCTTGGCGCCCAACTTCCTAGTCCTGCTCGCCGGCCGAATAGTCCAGGGAAGCTTCGCCGCATTGATTGCAACACAAGGAATTGCTCTAGCCGCTGCCGTGGTCTCGCCAAAGGAGAGGGGTCGAGCCATGGGAATCGTCGGCACGATTGCTCCTCTCGGAGGAGTCGCTGGCCCAGGGATCGGCGGCCTGCTCCTGGCTAACTTTGGATGGTCCTCGATCTTCTTCGTAAACGTCCCAGTAGGGCTACTGGCATCATCGCTTGGCTTTCTTAGCCTACGAGGCGTGAGCCTGGGACATCAGGGACCAGCTAACAACGTCTACCATCAAATGGCCGGGCTATTGCACAGACCACAGTTTCTGTTGGCGCTGATCGCGTTTTTCTCAAGCGTATCCGCTAGTGTCGCACTCTACTATCTCTTGCCGTTTGACCTAAGTGACATACAACACATCGATCCCGCGCTTTCGGGTCTGGTCCTGCTCTGCGTCCCTCTTGGGATGATGACCATGGGGATAACTGGTGGATATCTTTCAGACCGGTATCACACTAAGCCGTTCATGCTTGCTGGGTCTGGACTGCTGCTCATTGGCAGCCTCGCTCTTTCACTCGTCGTCTCCTCGACAACCTCTTGGATGGATCTCGCCTGGCGTCTCTTGCTTGTTGGGATGGGAATCGGTCTCTTCTCAAGTCCTACAATGACTCTGATAATGGGCGTGGGACGGGATATGATGGCAGCCGCAAGCACAGCATCGAATCTTGTAGCGCGTCTGGGCACAGTCTTTGGTCCCATCGTGATGGGAATCACATGGACGATTGTTACGAGTCTCTCCACTCAAATGGTGGCTGGAATTATACTCGTGGACATTCTAGCTTCGGCGACTCTGATCTTCGCCTATCTCTCGGCAAGCCGGCTAGACCGGAATCCAGATCGACCACAGGTCCAAACCGGGACGCCAATCGCAATCAAGACCCCAGACCATCACTGACTCTTCGACCCGGTCGTCAGATCAAGATTCTCGTACCCGTCGACACTCCAAGACCAGTGCTTTCCAATCACTGTGGTCGAGTCGTATTCTTCAACGATGCACGGGCCTTTACCGTACACTCCTGCCCACAATGTCTCCCGGCTGTAGACTGGAACCTTCTGCCAGGCACCTAGCAGCGACATTCTTCTCGACGAGATAGCAGCCGGTGGTCTGGATGGTCGGAGACCCTTCTTGGCAAGTCTGGCTTTCGGAGTGGGGATAACGGCTCGTAGTCTTGCGTTTACCGCTTCCACAGTGTCGTTTGACGAGTATCCGTAGAGTCTCTGGTGTTCTCGGCTGAACAGCCGAGCCAGGTTTGTGTGCCGTCTATACGGCAGCGTAATCTCGTAGGCTTGACCCTGGTATCTCAGGTCGACATGCTCCATCGCCTGATAGGTCGTAAAGGCTTCTTGTTTCAACGATCTCCTTGCTCGCTCTCTCAGCTGTGTGAATGTTCTTTCGACACTGGCAGTGACAGGTCTGAGGATAGGTTGCGTGAATGTCCTAGAGAGCTCTGCCGTGAGGAGGCCAAAAGCTGAGAAGAGACCTGGGTGAAATGGTATGACTATCCGCTTGATTCCAAGCTCTTCTGCCAAGTCGCAGGCGTGTAGCGGCCCAGCACCACCGAAACTGATTAGTGTGTATTCTCTCGGGTCTCGGCCGCGTTCTATGCTCACGAGTCTGAGAGCTCTGCTCATGTTGTTGTTGACTATCCGGAGAATG
>Ga0209156_10002912_pt1 | contig 13173 bp, 8 predicted proteins | sample GraSoiAngelo_124_FD_185881 | JGI IMG/M metagenome (GOLD analysis project Ga0209156, IMG submission 185881) | Grasslands soil microbial communities from the Angelo Coastal Reserve, California, USA - 14_0927_05_20cm (SPAdes) (version 2) | ecosystem: Environmental > Terrestrial > Soil > Grasslands ...
TGTGATAGCCAAGGAGCCGGAAAGTATCGCCACTTTTGCTCCAGACAAATTGCTTTTCCGCGTCTCCACCGCTGAATTTCGTCGCATACGTCAGTCGGATACTTGTGCCGGAAGTGTTGTAGTTCACAAAGAAACCCTGACGCGAAGAATGTTGCACCGTTCCGAGCTTGGTATGGATGGCGTTCATGAGCGCCAAGAAATCATCTTGCTTGCTCGCACTTCGAGGTCGTTCGTCGGCGTTCTTGTAAATCGAGAGATAGTCCTGGTGGTCGAGCTGGCCGTGAAATTGCGTTACGGCTGCTGAGGCTGCTTCCATGTCTTCCTGTGCCCCGCATCCGGTCATCACCATGCTTAGGGAAATAAGAAATGATGAGAGTTGAAGTTTCCGGTACACGCTTAACCTCCGTGGGCGTCGACTGGTGGACTCGATAAGTACAACGCTGTGATTGTGAAGAAGGCAAGCTAAGTCAGCGTCAAAATGGCGTAAGCGTTACATTTCGCCGATTCATGGGGCCAAACGGTTGTACTTCTTCAGCATCGCGCGAAGCTTGTCGTGCGGCAAAGAGATTACCTTGTGATTCTCGATTCCAGTCATCGTTTCCGCCGCGACCATCGCATTGACGACGGCTTCTTCCGTAGCTTCCACCGTAGCCTCAAACAAAGGATTCATCTGATCGTTGGGCAACATCGTCAACTGCGCCAGCCCATCAGGCTTCGCCGCGCCGGAGTTTGCCGTCGAAAAGGCGATAAAAATATCTCCGGAACCATTTCCCGACGTGCTGCCGAGCCTTCCCAACCCCAGCGTGACGCGCCGCGCGATCCTCTTCAATTGATGTGCGAGCAGCGGAGCGTCGGTCGCCACCACCACAATGATCGAGCCGCGGTCCTCCTGCGCAAACGCTGTATTTGCGTACGCCGCATCCTCTGGAATCTCCCGCCCAACGGGCACGCCCGCAATCCGCAGATTCTTCCGCATGCCGTAATTGCACTGCACCAGCACACCCACCCTGTAGCCGCCCGACTTCTCATCCAGCTTTCTTGACGACGTACCGATGCCCCCTTTGAACCCATTGCAAATCATTCCGGTACCGCCGCCCGCGTTGCCTTCTTCCACAGCGCCACCGTGCGCGGAATCAATCGCGTGCAGTGCGTCTGCGGGCTTTACGTGAAAGCCGTTAATGTCGTTCAGCCAGCCATCCCAGGTCTCCGCCACCACGGGCAGCGACCACCAATAACCCGTCGGATCGGGCTGCCCGTGCTGCACGCGCCACTGAATTACCGCGTCTCGCACCACGCCCACGCTATGAGTGTTCGTGATCATCACCGGCCCTTCCAGAAAGCCCGACTCTTCCACCCACGTCGTGCCGGTCATTTCTCCATTGCCATTTTGTGAAAACCACCCGGCAAACACGGGGTTGTTCATGGAATCTTTTCCGCGCGGCAGAACCGCTGTCACGCCCGTTCGCACCGGACCATTTCCGACCTGCAGCTTGCCTTCGCCGGAAATCAGCGTCGTGTGTCCCACGGTAACTCCGGCAACATCTGTAATCGCATTCAGCGGACCGGGCGTCCCGTCGAAAGGAACTCCGAGATCGCGCGCCCGTGGCTTTGAATGTGCTTCCTGCTGCGCGAACGCCGCAGAGCCCGCAAAAGTCAAACAAATCACAGCGAGTCCACAAAGAATGCGAAAACGAATCATTAATAATCTTTCTCCCATGAAGCCTTTGCTTTGCGCAACAATTCAATATTTTTCGCGAGCGCCCGCTCGATCAGTTCCTCTTGCTCCGACGCGAGCTTCCAATCTCCCTTTTCCACCGCTTCGGTCAACCCGGGAAACTCCAGATGTGCGTAGGTATAACGCGCTGCATAAAGCAAATGCTGGAACCACGGCCTTCCGGGAATTCCTGCAGGATCGAGCCAGTTCGACTCCACTTGCAAAAGCTGCTGATTCAGCCGCTCCTCCTTTTCCGCAGAACTTCCGCCGGAAGCAAGACCGCGCTGCACTGCCTCTCGCAGTTCGTCTCCTGCTTTCTCGAAGTCCGTTATGCGCTCGTGAAGTTTCTTCAATTTCAGCTTATGAGGATCAACCTTGTCCTTTATTTCCAGCTCCGTCAGAAAATGGTCCAGCGCAATGGCGTTAAACCCAAAGTCATACGGCAACACGTCCGCGTTGGCCAGCCGCAGCGCAACCAATCCCCAGATTCGCGTTAGCGCCACGTGATACATCGAGTGATACACGCCATAGTCGCCGCTGAAGCCCAGGTTCATCACCGGCCGTCCCAAATGGTTGAGAAACACGGTATGGTCTGAACCGCTTCCAATGCGCGTTTCCACCAGCGCGCTGTCAAGTGGCGGAGCACTGGCCTTATCATCGCGCTTGCTCGTCGTTCGCCAGGCTTCGTAAAGCGATTTTCCCGACGGCGCGCGCACGCCTTTTGAAGCTTCCACCAGCATAGGCGTCAGCGAAGCGACCGCTGCAGGCGAAAAGCTCAGCCCTTCTGGTCCTGCTGTCGTCGCCGCGCCCGCCACAGACTCATCCACATTCAAATACGCCACCAGCTTTTTCTTCAGGTCGTCCGCGAACTGTTCGCCCCATTCGGTCGATCCCGTCAGCGCATACTCTTCTCCATCCCAACTGCAAACGACAAGCGTGCGTCGCGGACGAATCCCGCGCTCTTTCATTTCGCCAAGCGCCCGCGTCAACTCCATCATCGAAGCCGTGCCGCTCGAAGGATCGACGCCTCCAAAAACCCACGCGTCGCGGTGATTTCCCATGAGTACCCACTCGTCCGGCAGTTCGCTCCCGCGAACGCGCGCTTCCACCACGGTGTAGGGCTGCAGGCTCGTGTCCATGTCTACTTTCACGTGGGCTGTCACGGCACCGGTCAGCCGGTACTTGATCGGCAACGCGCCTTGCCAATCCTTTGGCGCCTCGGCGCCGTTCATGTTTTCGAGCAAAGGTTTCGCATCGTGCCACGATAAAGGAAGCGCCGGAATTTTCGGCAGCGATCGCGCTTCCTCCGGCGCGATGTGTTTCGCGCCCGCCACCGAAGCCCATCCCGGCGTCGTGGGATCGCCCGGAACAATGTAGTCGTAAGTAATCGCGCCGCGCTGTATGTGGCTCTCCGGCCCCCACGGCCCGTCAGGGGAAACTTTGCCGCGCGCGTAGCCGTCCTCCGCGGGGTCCGAGTAAATCAGCAGGGCCGCCGCGGCCTCGCGCTCTGCCGTCAGCGCTTTGAATCCGCGATAGCTATACGGATTCGAATAGCGCACCAGCACAATTTTCCCTCTGACGCTGATGCCGCGTTTCCGCAGCAAATCGTAATCTTCCGGATTCCCGCTGTGCGCGTACACCACTTCCGCGGTGACGTCCCCCGAAGCCGAATACCCAAAGTAAGCTCCGGAAACAGCGGGATTCTTCGTATCCGGATCGAGATCGTACGCATCTTCGCGCAGCGACGCTGTGTAATGCACCGGCGCGGTCATCTCCAGCGAAACGCTCCGCGGCCGCGAATGCAAAACGTCGTACTTTCGCAGCGTTACGTCTTCCCAACCCTGCTTCCGCCACTCGTGCGCAACGAAATCCGCCAGTTGATTGTTTCGCTCCGAAGCTGCAGGATGAGGTTCCGCCGTAAACTTCCGGTGCCACTCCCGTGCTCTTTCCGGCGAAGGAATCGCCCGAAATTCCGCCTCGACCTTATGCTCCGCAGCAGCATGTGCCGCAGTAAACCCCAGAATCGGCGTTGCAGCTAAGATGGAAGTTTCTTGGAGGTGCGCGACAAGCGCCGAGGAAAGAAGAAGGATCGCAACAAGGCCAACCGGCGCAGCCAATGAAACCTTTCGCATTGGTGGTTGGCTCTCTACAATCCCGCGAACGTGCAAGGGAATCAAGACGGGAACACTTTCGCAAGCGCCGAGGCCAGCGCATCCCCCACCAGCGCGCATTCTTCGTCGGAGATGGTGAATGGCGGCGCAAGCAGGATATGCTCGCCGCGGTGTCCATCCACGCAGCCTTGCGTCGGATACGTCAGCACGCCTTCCGCCATTGCTGCCTGTCGAATTTTCTCCGCGATGTTTTCAGATTTCGCAAAAGGCTCGCGCGTTGCTTTGTCTTTCACAAATTCCACTCCGACCAGCAGCCCCATCCCTCGAATGTCTCCAACGTGCGGATGCTTTTCCAATCGAGAAAGCGCCTCACTCAAATTCTTTCCCGCCGTGTTCACTCGTTCAAAAAGCTTGTGCGCTTCCAAATAGTCGAGAACCGCATTTCCCGCCGCCGTGCAAATCGGGTGCGCCTGATACGTAAACCCGTGCATGAACGCGCCGGATCCCCCTCCAATAGCGTCCACGACGCGTGCCGAAGCGAGAACCGCCCCAAGTGGCGCATATCCGCTGGCCACTCCCTTTCCGATCAGAATAATGTCCGGCTCGACTCCCCAGTGTTGCGTCGCGAACGGTTTTCCGGTCCGGCCCATCCCGGTCATGACTTCGTCCGCGATCAGCAAGATGCCATTCCGGCGGCACGTTGCCGCGATGTGCGCCACGTACCCTTCCGGCGGAACCGCTGCGCCGAGCGTTGCTCCAACCACTGGCTCGAAAATAAACCCAGCCGCCGTTTCCGTCTGATGCTCGCGCACAAAAGTTTCCAGGTCTTCCGCGCACGCCAGCTCGCACTCCGGAAAAGTTTTGTTGAACGGGCAGTGGTAGCAAAAACACGGAGCAATGTGTCCCCACTCGGGAATCAGCGGCGCGTAAGGCGCGCGCCGCGCCACGTTGCCGCTCACGCTCATCGCGCCGAGCGTGCTCCCGTGATAGCTCTGCCGCCGCGAAATGATGCGATAGCGCTCCGGCTGACCCGTTTCCACGTGATACTGCCGCACCAGTTTGATGGCCGTTTCCGTCGCTTCCGAACCGCCCGACGTGAAGTAAACGCGCCCGCCATTGCGAAAATCCGGAGGAGCCAGCGCGAGCAGTCTCGCCGCTAGCTTTTCCGCTGGCTCGGTATGGAATTGCGAAGTGTGCGCGAAGGCGATTTGCGCGGATTGCTCCGCCATCGCCTGCCCAATTTCCGCAACGCCGTGGCCGATGCTCACCACTGCAGCTTGGCCCGCCGCGTCCAGAAAACGGCGTCCGTTTCCATCCACAATCCAGCAGCCTTCCCCGCGCACCGCGATGGGAAACGTCTTTTTTAGGTTTCGGGAAAAAAGTCCGCTTGTCGGCATCAGAAGTCCGGCCAAAGATTGTAGCAGACTCACTTGCCTAGTCATCGGGATACAATGTGCGGCGAATCTCCGAGGGTGCAAGATGGTTGGTCCGAACGAGTTTGTCCAAGCACTTTTGGACTGCGACTTCAACTCAGCCGAAACGCTCCTTGCAAATGGGGCTGAGATCAACTGTGGCTATGACTCGAACGGCTGGACGGCTCTCCACTTCATGGTTGAAAACATGCTAGTGGAATCGGCCAAGTGGCTCCTCGATAGAGGTGCCGATCCCAATCAAAAAGACGCCAGCGGCTGGACTCCACTGCTTCTCGCAATTGACGCCGAAGGCAATAACGGAACACGTGAATTTGTTGAGAGAGGAATATTCCCTCCTGCGGCCGAACTTACGAGACTCTTTTGGAGCATGGCGCAAACCCAAATGCCAAAAGTAACAACGGGCGGAGTCCATTGGCGGTTGCGAAGCGCTACAAGCACACTCAAGCAGTTGATTTGCTGATCCAATACGGCGCTACAGAGAGCTGACCCTCCGAGAAAACGATGACCTATTGGAAGAAGAATTGAAGCCTCAGACCGGCCTCGTTCGCACCATCGGGCGCTGGAGTCTTGCCGCGCTCATGGTCAATACCATGGTGGGCGCCAGCATTTTCGGCCTTCCCGCGCTGATCGCCGCTCGCCTCGGCCCATGGAGCCCCTTCGGCTTCCTGGTGGCATTCGCGGTCATCGCCGTCATCGCCGCGTGCATGGCGGAAGTGGCCTCCCAGTTCCAGGATGCCGGCGGGCCATATCTCTACACGCGAGTTGCTTTCGGCCGCTTTCTCGCTATTCAAAACGGCTGGCTCACCTGGCTGACACGCATCGCCGCTGCGTCCGCGGTGGCCAACCTCTTCATCATTTATCTAGCCGAGTTCTTCCCTGCCGTCACGAAGCCCTTTTCGCGCGCCGCGGTTCTCATCGTTCTCATTGGCTTTCTTGCTGCCGTAAACTATCGCGGCGTCGCCGGTGGCAATCAGCTCAGCAATCTCTTCACGGTCACTAAGATCAGCTTGCTTGGCTTCTTCGTTATCGCAGGCATTGCCGCGTTGGCGTTCCATCCGAACATTCGCGTAAATCTTGCCCCAATTCATCCCACCACCTCCGCTTGGTTCGAAGCGGTTCTCCTCATGATGTATTCCTACGCCGGATTCGACGCGGCGCTCATCGCCTCGGGCGAGACGCGCGACACCCGCAAAGACATTCCCGTCGCGCTCTTCTCCGCCATCGCCGCAACCACTCTCCTCTACGTCGCCGTCCAATACCTCGTCATTCATACTATCTCGAACGCGGGCGCGTCAGCGGCTCCCGTCGTCGATTCCGCTCGGCGCTTCCTCCCGCACTGGGCCGTGCCCATCGTTGCCGCCGGCACGCTGATCTCCGCCTACGGCTATCTCAGCGCCAACATGTTGCACACCCCCCGCGTCACCTTTGCCATGGGTGACCGCGGCGACTTCCCTGCCATCTTCGCCAGGATTCATTCGCGCTTTCGAACCCCGCACGTCTCTATTGTGATCTTCGCTGCGCTGCTCTTGATCTTTTCCATTGCTGGAGATTTTCCAGGCAACGCCATGCTGTCTATCGTCTCGCGCCTCTTCGTCTACGGCTCAGTCGCCGCTGCCTTGCCCGTCCTCCGCAAAAAACATCCGAACGCCAATGCCTTCCGCCTTCGTGCTGGAGTTCTTATCTCCGCCCTTGCGCTTCTTTTCACGACTGTGCTCATAACGCGCATGCACCGCGGAGAATTCCTCGTGATCGCCGTCACGGCCGCCCTCGCCTTCGCCAATTGGCTTTGGGCCCGCAATCGCACTATTGGATTCGCGCCGGAAACGTGACATCATCCGAAGTTCTGCAAGACTTTCACGCTTGCAATTTCAGGGGAGAGAGAAAAATGAAAGGCATTTTTCTGCGAAGCGGTTTGGTTTGCGCGTTGGTTCTCGCATTCGGATTCGAAATCGCCGCCCAGGAAACCGCGAAACATCCCATCGCCTTCGACGACATGATCAAAATGCATCGCGTCGCCGAACCGCAAATCTCTCCCGACGGGAAATGGGTCGCCTACACCGTGGCCACGCCGGACATGGACGCGAATCGCAACGTCACTAACATCTGGATGGTTTCCACGACTGGCGGCGCTCCGCAGCAGCTCACCCAAAGCGGTCACGATACCTCGCCGGTCTGGTCCCCCGATGGAAAAACCATCGCCTTTCTCTCCTCGCGCAGCGGCGACTCCCAGGTTTATTTGCTTTCGCTCGAAGGCGGCGAAGCGCAGCGACTAACGAAATTGTCAACGGGCGCTGATATCGCGAAGTGGTCGCCCGATGGAAAGACCATTGCTCTCACTTCCTCCGTCTATCCGAATTGCAAAGACGACGACTGCAACAGCAAGCGTGACGCCGAAAAGGAAAAGAACAAAGTGAAGGCCCACGTCGCCGAGCATCTTCTCTATCGTCACTGGACCCACTGGAACGAAGGCAAGCGCGCCCACCTCTTCGTCGTTCCCGCCGATGGCAGCGCTGCTCCTCGCGACCTCACCGCTGGCGCCAACTACGACGTTCCTCCCGATGAGCGCGGCGGCCCGAACGACATCAATTTCTCTCCCGACAGCAAGGAAATTTGTTTTACCGCTGTCACCGGCAAAATGGAAGCCATCAGCACCAATGGCGATTTGTTTACGGTCCCGGTCGCTGGTGGCGAAATCAAGCGCATCACCACGCAGCCGGGCTTCGACGGCGAGCCCGTGTATTCGCCGGACGGGAAGTACATCGCCTATCACGCGCAGCTCACTCCCGAATACGAAGCGGACCGCTGGCGCGTGATGCTTTACGATCGCCAGACCGGCAAGAGTGAAAATCCTTCCGAAAAGTTCGACCGCAGCGCCGACGAGCTTGCATGGTCGGCCGACAGCAAGAGGATTTATTTCACGGCGGAGAATGAAACGCAAGAGCCCATTTACGACATGGCCGCACTAGCAGGCGCTCAGCCAAGGATTGTCACTGATGGTAACAACTCCGCCATTTCCTTTAGCCGCGATGGGAAAATCGTAGCCTTCGAGCGTTCCAGCTTAACGATGCCTGCGGAGATTTTTGTTACGTCCACCGAGGGGTTCAGCGCCCGGCAAGTCACGCACCACAACGATGCGATTCTCGCCTCTCTCGAAATGAATCCTCCCGAAACGTTTTGGTTTGACGGCGCCGAAGGCACAAAGGTCCAAGCCATGCTGATTCGCCCGTCCAAATTTGATGCCGCGAAAAAATACCCTCTTCTCGTGCTGCTTCACGGCGGCCCGCAGACCATGTGGTCCAACGCCTGGAGTTACCGCTGGAACGCAGAAGTCTTTTCCAGCGCGGGCTACGTCACTCTCATGATCAATCGCCGCGGGTCCACGGGTTACGGCCAAAAATTCACCGACGAAATCACCAACGACTGGGGCGGAAAAGCCTACGTGGACGTCATGGATGGCCTGGATTTCGCGCTCAAAAAATATTCCTTCATTGACGGTACAAAAATGGCCGCTGCCGGCGGCTCCTACGGGGGCTACATGGCCGACTGGATCGCCACGCACAATGGACGCTTCAAAGCCATCATCAGCCACGCCGGCGTGTACGACAAAGTCTCCATGTACGCGACGGAAGAACTCTGGTTCGAAGAGCACGACATGCAGGGCACCCCGTGGTCGAACCCGGAAAGCTATCACAAGTGGGCGCCCGTCACCTACGCGGGCGAACTCGGCAAATTCAAAACGCCCACACTCGTCATCTGCGGCGAGCGCGATTACCGCGTTCCGTACACGCAATCGCTCGAATTTTTCAGTGCGTTACAGCGCCAGGGCGTTCCCTCAAAGCTCGTCGTGTTTCCCGACGAAGGCCACTGGGTGCTCAAGCCCCAGAATTCGCAGTTCTGGTACAAAACGTTCCTCGACTGGCTCACGCTCTATCTGAAATGAGCCGCGTTTCAGCTAGCCAATAACTTCCGGATTGACCGCCGCGCGAAGCGGAATAAGTGGTAGAGCAAAAACACGCAAACGGCCAAAAGTGCAACGACCACAATGGTGGTTGCAACTGGATGCGCGTTGGCCAGCCAAGACAGCCAAACCGCGAGCACGTCCTCCCCCAAACTTAGTGTCCAATTGCTGAACGGTTCCGGGCTCGCATTGACAGCAGCCCGTGCGCTCGCTTTCGTTCCATGCGAAGTCAGCGCCACGCCGCCCGCAAGGAGCGCCGCTCCCCAACGCCACTCCGCTCCAGCGCCTCCCGCCGCCGCATAGGCCAGCAGCGCCGCGGCCGGCGGCCGGATGAACGTGTGAATAAAGTCCCAGATCGTGTGGACGTAAGGAATCTTGTCCGCAAAAAATTCGATGAGATAAAGCCCGGCGGCAATGCCAATCACCCACGGATGCGCAAGCACCTGAAGCGATGCAGGCAGATGCACAATCCAAAACGCTGCAGCAGGCCCAGCGTGGCCACTGTCGCGTAGAGATTCAACCCGGAGGAAAATCCTGCCCCGAGCGCAAGGCTTAACGTCTGAATGGGATTCACTCTGCAACATCATAGCAGCCTCTCATTGACAGGGCCCGTTGCCCGCGCAACTCCACCTCCCAACTTCCATTTGACCAATCCGTCGCAGACAAGCGATGCTGTTTGCCCAAGGGTGGCTGTCCATGCACGGTTTGGGTCACTTTTATCTTTCATGGGGGACTGCTGGTGCAGGCCTTCGCGCTACTCCATTTCCTGCGCCGGCGGCCGGAGAGCTACTGGTTCTTCGTCATCTTGTTCTTCGGATGGCTTGGCGCTGCCGTGTACATCATTGCCGAAGTCATTCCCGACCTGGGGCTTCTGCGCGACATCATGCAAGGATTTGGCCGCCGGTCGCGCATCCAAAGAGTTGAAACGGACATCCTCGACAACCCTTCAGCCGCCAATTACGAAGAACTGGGCGAGCTCTACAAGGATCAACGCGAGTACGCCAAGGGCCGCGAAGCTTTCACTCACGCGATTTCCGCGCGTAGCGATTCCATTTACACCTTCTATTCGCGCGCGCTTTGCTCCCTGGCGCTCAACGATCTTCCCGCTGCGATTCCCGACCTTGAGATCGTCGTAGCGGGCGACCGCAAATTCGACTACTACCGCGCTGCAGGATTGCTCGCCGACGCTTACTCGCGTACCGGACAGTTGCACCGGGCGGAGTCCCTGTTCACCGAAGTGACGCAAATCTCCACCACGCCCGAAACGCTCTACAATTACGCCAGTTTCCTGAAAACCGCCAACCGCCGCGAAGAAGCGCGCGAATGGGCGCGGAAACTCATCGCCAAAAAGCGCACGCTCCCGCGCTACATGCAGCGCCGCGAGCGTCCGTGGTTCCGAAAAGGCAAAGCCCTGCTAAAAGAACTCGCCGCTGTCTGAAACTCCTCGCCTGCTCCAGCGAACAGTTTGGAAACTTTGGGGCAACCCTACCAACGTACCAAGACAAAAAATGCTTGCAGTACGCGTGTACTATAGCCAACCGCAGACACCGACCCGACTATTCCTCAAGCGTGGCAGTACAGCTGTAACGGGATTGGGAGGGTACGTTTATGGCATCGCGCCTTACCGTTCTTCGGGAGCGGGTGTTTGGCAATTCGTCCGGCCGTAAAGCAAAGGTCGTTTCTACCATCTGTGCCTTGCTGGGCCTCGCATTGGCCGGCGAACTCGGCCTCGCGCAAAGCAACTCCAGTCAGCCGCCGGTCATTAGTACTTCCACTCAGTGGACTTTGGACGCTCCAGTACTTGCGTCTTCCAGTGCCAGCGGAGTCCCCTCCAACGGCTTCAGCATGCAGGGCGGTTTTTCTCCCGACGGCACGCATCTTCTGTTCTGGTCCAGGTCTACGAACATCTCTCCCGCGGCCACCAGCGGCTTCTCCGAACTGTACCTTAAGGATCTAACGACCGGGCAAGTCTCGGTCGTCTCCGCGGACGCCAACGGCGTCGAAGGAAACAACGACAGCACTAATCCGAACAATTCCAGCCAAATTCTTATGTTCTCGCCGGACGGCACGAAAGTGGTGTTCGAGTCCGCCGCGACCAACCTCGTCTCACCGGGCGCCAATGGACACCAGCATATTTTCATCAAGGATTTGACGGCGGGCGCAGTCACCCTCGTGTCGGTAGATGCCAATGGAATCCAGGGCAATAGCAACAGCATGGATTTCACGTTCTCGCCGGACGGCACGAAAGTTGCGTTCGACTCTGCCTCTACGAACCTGATCCCCGGAGGCACGGCCGGTAACCAAGTCTTCGTAAAGGATCTCGCGACGCTTGCGGTCACCCTGGTGTCCGCGAATGCGAGCGGTATAGCGGGCAACGGTGCTAGCTCGTTTCCAGTGTTTTCGCCGGACGGCACGCAGGTGGCGTTCGTTTCTACTTCCTCCAACCTCGCGGCCGGCGCAACCAAAACGCATTCTCAAATTTATGTCAAGAATCTGCAGTCCGGCGCCATCACGGTAGAGTCTGCGGACGCCAACGGCAACGAGGCGAACAACGACAGCCTTTATCCAATGTTTTCTCCCGACGGCTCGAAGCTCGCGTTCAATTCCATTTCCACCAATCTTGTACCGAACGTGCCTAGTTTCAACTCTGAGGTTTACGTCAAGGATCTGGCATTAGGCGCAATCACGCTGGTTTCCGCGGACGCCAACGGCGTGCCGGCCAACGGCAACTCCACCCAACTCGGCGCTTTTTCGCCGGACAGCACAAAAATTGCATTTCAATCCACGTCCACCAATCTAATGTCGGGCGCAAACGGCGCGAGCCAGGTCTTCGTCAAGGATTTGCTGACAGGGTCCGTGACTCCGGCGTCGTCCAACGCGGCGGGAGTTCTTGCTAACGGTAACAGCGTTATGCCCGCTTTCTCGCCGAACCATCTGGCCTTGGCTTTCCAGTCCAGCTCGACAAACCTTGGTGTAAACAGCTTCACGTCTCAAATTTACGTTCGCTCGATCTTTACCGCCTCCGGCGCTGTGGTGGACAGCGCTTTCGCTGCCGGTTTGTCCACGGCGGGCCAGTTGGCGTTTTCTGATTCGGATGCCAACGACACGCACACCGCTACGGTAACAGCCCAGGCCAGCGACCTCGGGGCGGTCACGGCCAGCGTACCGAAAGACAGCACCGGCAGCGGCACGGGCGGTGTGGTTCGATGGAACTATCAGGTCGACGAATCGCAGCTACATGGCCTGACCGCGCCCGCCACGGACAATTTCACACTGACCCTGACGGACAGCCAGGGCTGCATTGCCACAACCGCGATTGTTGTGACCGCTCTGCCGCAAGATTTTGCCGTCACGAACACGACCAGCGGCAGCACACCCACTTCCTCGTCCACTTCAACGTCGTCTTGTCCAACGCTGACGGTAACATCGTCGCCGTCCAGCCTTACTGTCACGTCGGGACAGACCGCGTTGTTTAGCGCGGCCGCAACTGGATCTCCGGCGCCTACCGTGCAGTGGCAAGTCAGCTCGGACGGCGGTGCGACGTTCACCAATGTGTCCGGAGCGACCTCCACCACACTGACGTTCGCGGCAGACATGTCGCAGAACGGAAACTCCTACCGCGCTGTGTTTGCCAACTCCACTGGCTCGGTCACATCAAGCGCAGCCTCGTTGACCGTAAACACCGCCGGAGCCACAACGTCTGTGGCTTCTTCCAAGAACCCAACCGTGTTCGGACAAGCAGTCACCTTCTCCGTAACTGTCAGCGCGACGACGGGCACGCCCACCGGCACGGTCACACTCTTTGACGGCGCATCGACCATTGGCACGGCGGCCCTTGGCTCCACTGGCGCAGCCGCGTTCACCACTTCCTCTCTAGCGGTGGGAAATCATTCCATCACTGCGTCCTATTCCGGCGACAGTAATTTCAACGCGAGCATCTCGTCCGCGTTCACGCAA
>Ga0209156_10002915_pt1 | contig 13163 bp, 12 predicted proteins | sample GraSoiAngelo_124_FD_185881 | JGI IMG/M metagenome (GOLD analysis project Ga0209156, IMG submission 185881) | Grasslands soil microbial communities from the Angelo Coastal Reserve, California, USA - 14_0927_05_20cm (SPAdes) (version 2) | ecosystem: Environmental > Terrestrial > Soil > Grasslands...
GAGAGTGGCTCTCGGCTGGTGGCAAGGACGCGCAGGCCAGGCGCCCCTCTGAGAAGGTCGGTCACGAGCGGAGCGGTTGCTCCCAGTAGGTGGTCACAATTGTCCACCACCAGCAACAGCTCTTTGTCCTGCAAGTACGACAGCAGAAGAGCCGACGGCTTGGTCGCGCCCTGGTCCCGCAGGTCCAGGGCCGCGAGAAAGGTGTTGCTTACCAGGGCGGGGTCCTGAAGCTCAGCGAGCTCGACCAGCCATGCGCCTCCCGAGAAGCCGCGTCCGAGATCGGTCGCGATCCGGATAGCCAGGCGGCTTTTGCCAACGCCGCCAGGCCCGACGAGCGTGACCAGGCGGGCCGTGGAGAGCGTCTTTCGAAGCTCCGCAAGCTCGCGGCGGCGGCCGATGAAGCTCGTCGTTTCGGCCGGCAAATTCCCCAAGCGGCGCGAGGGCCTAGCCACGGTGAACAGGACGTTACTACGGCGGCAGGCTACTCGGCGCCGACCGACTACTTACCTGATCACGAATTTCATCGATTTCGGCGGGACGCATGACTCCTAGGCTGAGGAGCATGAGGGCGGAGCTACCGATCCAGCGAGTGGAGGTCAGTTTCATCGGCGTCCCTCCAGCCGAAAGGATCGAACGAGCGTCTGGAGTCAGTGAGGTACAGATCGACGGGCCGATCGTGCGCTGCCTGGTCACCGGCAGCTTTCAGCCATTTCTCGAGGCGTTACGAGGCCACGAGGTCGTCAGCCTCAAGTCAATCTCTGCTGACTCTTCCGGGAGTAGATGACCACGTCGTCGCCGAAGACTCTGGCAAGGATCGCCGGGTTGTTGTACCTGGGCACCAGCGTGCCCTTCGTATTCGCCGTGCAGGTACGATCCCGCATCATCGAACCAGCCGACGCCGCGGCTACGGTTCACAACATCCGCGCGTCGGCAACACTGTTCCGCGTCGGCCTTGTGGCCGACCTAGTGTCGTGGGCAGGCTTTCTCGCGACGGCACTCGCGCTGTATCTGCTGCTCAAGCATGCAAACCAACTTGCGGCCGTAGCTATGGTGGCCTTTGTTGCGGTTATGGTCGCCGTCGGCTACTCGAATACAGTGAATCAGTACTCCGCCATAACGATCGCCATGAGTGCAGAGTACGCGAACGGATTGGGCCAGGCCGGCGCCAACGCCTTGGTGCTCATGTTTACAGATGTTCAGGGCAATGGCCTGGACATTAACGAGCTGTTCTTTGGCCTGTGGCTGCTGCCACTGAGCTATCTGGTCATCAAGTCGCGATATTTTCCCAGGGTGATCGGCGGCTTGTTGATCATCGCAGGCTTGAGCTGGATCGCACAGTTCTTGGTCATCTTGCTCGCGCCCAGCCTCAAAGGCGTCATTTCGTTTCTGGGTGTTGGCTCGGATGGAGAGCTGATCTTCATCGGATGGCTCCTTGTGAGAGGTGCTAGGGCTCCTAGACCTAGTGGTACGTAGCAGAGGTCGCGCTGACTAGTTGTTTCAGCACTAATCCATCCGCCTCAGGGCCCTCCGCTAAGACCGTACGGGAGGTAGCTATCGGGACCCGCCTGGACCCAGACGCCCATCGTGCAGACGCTTGTGTGATATGCAGCTCTAGTTGCCGGCGACATCACGTTCGCGACGACTGGCATGCCTGAGGGTGTCGTTCCTACCCGCGTCAGGCCGCTCGCGCCGTTCTTTGCAAGGAAAGCATCGACAGAACTCCTCGACTCCGCGCTAGAGCCGGGATAGTAGCGGCGGCCGCAATAGTCGACTCGCGGCGGAGGGCCCTGGGTCGAGAATGTTCCATAGGTCAGCCGATTTTGCATCGCTGGAATGCCTACGGCAAGCAGGACTGCAGCAACGATGCAGGCCGCCAAGGCCGACGACGTCAACAGTAGAGTCCGACCCTGCATCCCTAATGGCTGAACGGATTGCGCATGGCAAGGTTTCGTCTCCGAGGAAGAAAGATCCAGAGACCCGTTCAGGCGCGCTGCATGAACATCCACCGATGGCCTTCGACGTCCTCGGCGCGGTAGCGCTTGCCGTAGTCGTCGGCCTCGACCTCGGTGAGGATTGTCGCGCCCCGGTGCTTTGCCCGCCGGTAGTGCTCGTTGACATCATCGACGTACACGAGGACGCCGTCCACGATGTACGGCACGGTGGACCACCTCTGCGCCGGTTCGCATTCCGCCCGATGGCGTCTCGGTGCCTGATAGTCGGGCGTGGGCGTCGCCAGCATGATGACGCCAGCTCCCGCCAGCATTTCACCGTGGCTGAGCCGGCCGTCCTCTCCAACCATCCGGCTGCGTTCTTTGAAACCAAAGGCTGACGATAGCCAGTCCATCGCCTTTGGCCCGTCTTCGTAGGCGATCATCGGGATGACGTCGGGATAAGTCGCTGCCATCGCTGAACCCTCCTTTGTTGTTCGACCCTTCAGTCTGACGTTATCGGTTTAGCCGCAAGTTGCTGAGGAAGCTCCAGATCACCGCATTGGCATTTGGTTCTCCTGGCACCGCTCCGAACCAGGAGTGGTGCCCGCCGACGACTGCATCCAGCCTGACGGTCGTTCCGGCCGCGCAGTGGCTCCACAGCGATGTCTTCGTGATGCCGCTCTGACTCAGGATCGGGCTGCCAACGCAACCGTCCATCCAGCGTCCGCCAGCGCTGAATGACCGTGTCGACCGGGTTCGTGGTTGTGCCACCTTGCCAGGGGACCAGCGAATCGTCGGTGCCGTGCATTTCCAGGATGGAAACCGGCCGTGCGGGACGGCACTCGTCGGCAAACATGGTACCCCCTATAGAGACGATCCCAGCGATGCGGCCAGACAGGTCGCAAGCAAGGCGATAAGACATCAGTGCACCGGCTGAGAAGCCAACAACGAAGATCCGCGCCGGATCTATTCGAAAATCCGTTTCGACTTGATCAAGCATCTTGCTAATGAAATGGAGGTCGGGCAGCTTGGATCCGCCGCCTGCGTACTGCCAAATCTGTCTGCAGCCGGTTGGGTAGGCGGCAAGAAATCCAGCCGTGGTGGCCTCGTCGTCGAACTCGGTGAGCGTTTCGAATCCCGCTCCGTCGAACCCTGCGCCGTGAAGCACGACCACCAGCGGCACGGGCTTGGTGGAGTCGAGCGCTGATGGCCGAAAGACTCGATACTCGCGAAGCTTGCCATCGACAGTCAGGTCTATGGACTGAATGGTTGGGCTGGGACTCGTGCCGCTCGGGGCGGATCCCGTCAGCCCGCGGCAATTCTCGACGGGACCTGGACTGGGGCGGGCTGGCGATGTGGCTGCAGAACCTCCGGCTGGCGATGTGGCTGCAGAACCTCCGCACGATGCGATCGTGAAAGTGAGTGTCAACAAAAAACACAAGAGGGCTCTGCCGCTCATTCGTTACAGGTACCGCCGCTCTTTCTTCTTCGATGCTTCGTAGCCTTCTCGGGCCGCCTTGACAGCTTCGACACCCATCGCCTCCGGGACAGGAACATCCCACCAGCTTTCGTAGCTGGGCACTTCCTCATAACGGTCAACCTCGATGCAGATCACCGATGTTCGATCCGTCCGCTTCGCGTCACTCAGCGCTGACCGAAGATCCTCGATGGTCTTCACCCTGACGGCCATCGCCCCGAGGCTCGCCGCATTTGCGGCCAGGTCGATTGGCAGCACGGCGCCCGAGGGCTTCTCGCTGTCCAGTCCGAGGGATCCATTCTTTCGAAACCGATATTGCGTGCCGAATCCGTCCGTCCCGAGCGACCGTGAAAGGCTGCCGATCGAGTTGAAGCCGTGATTGTCGACCAACACGATGACGAGCTTGATCCCCTCCTGGAGCGCGGTCACGATCTCGCTGCTGAGCATCAGGTACGACCCGTCGCCCACCAGCGAAAACACTTCACGATCTGGAGCCGCCATCTTGACGCCCAGCGCGCCGGCGATCTCGTATCCCATGCAGGAATAGCCGTACTCGACGTGGTACTGCTTGGGATCGCGCGTCCGCCACAGCTTGTGGAGGTCGCCCGGCATCGAACCGGCGGCGCAGACGACGACATCACGCGGACCGGCTGCCTCGTTGACCGCGCCGATGACTTCACTCTGGGCAGGCAGCGGTTGATGCGCCAGCCTGTAGAGCCGGTCGACTTCCTTGTCCCATTCCCGAGTCAGCTGTGCGGCCAGGTCTCGGTAGGAGGCATCCACTGCGTAGCCGCGCAGTCGCGCGCTCAGCGCCTCGATGCCGGCGCGTGCGTCGCCGACCAGCGCCAGGCCGCTGTTCTTATGCGCATCGAAGTCCAGCACATTGAGGTTGATGAAGTGCAAATGCGGATTCCCGAAGACCGTGTGGGAAGCGGTGGTGAAATCGGTCCAGCGGGTGCCGATACCGATCACGACATCGGCCTCGCGGGCCAGCCGGTTCGCGGCCAGTGTGCCGGTGGCGCCGACCGACCCCTGGTTCGAAGCATGGTCGTACGGCAGCGATCCCTTGCCGGCCTGCGTCTCCCCTACCGGGATGCCCGTGGCGTCGACGAGCTGCCGTAGGGCATCGGTGGCCTCCGAGTAGATCACGCCGCCGCCAGCCACGATCATCGGCCGATCCGAGGCGCGGATCATTGCCGCCGCGCGATCGAGCGCACGCGACTCCGGCTCGGATCTCGGCACGCTCCAGACCCTCTTGTCAAAAAAAGCGGTCGGATACTCGTAGGCCTCCGCCTGCACGTCCTGGGGAAGCGCGAGCGTCACCGCTCCCGTCTCCGCCGGATTCGTCAGGACGCGCATCGCCTGCAGCGCCGACGGAATCAGCTGCTCTGGGCGCGTGATGCGATCCCAGTAACGGGAGACCGGTTGGAAGCAGTCGTTCACCGAGGCGTCGCCGCGCCAGGGCACCTCCAGCTGCTGCAGGACTGGGTCCACCGGCCGCGACGCGAAGACATCACCCGGCAGCAGCAGGACAGGAAGCCGGTTGATGGTGGCAAGAGCGGCACCGGTCAGCATGTTGGTGGCACCCGGTCCGATCGAGCTGGTGCAGGCCATCGTCGCCAGCCGGTTGCGCTGTCGGGCGTAGCCGACCGCGGCGTGGACCATGGCCTGCTCGTTGCGTGCCTGGTAGTAGGTCATTAGGTCGGGGCGCTCGTAGAGCGCCTCCCCGATGCCGGCTACATTGCCGTGGCCGAAAATCCCGAAGCATCCGTTGACAAAGCGATGCTCCACGCCATCGCGCTCGGCGAACGCGCTCGTAGAGCGCCTCCCCGATGCCGGCTACATTGCCGTGGCCGAAAATCCCGAAGCATCCGTTGACAAAGCGATGCTCCACGCCATCGCGCTCGGCGAACTGCGCCGCCAGGAATCGCAGCAGCGCCTGCGCCATCGTCAATCGCGTCGTCGTCATGACCTCGCCTTTTCGGCCACGATGGCCGCCGCGGCATCGACCGCACTGGCGACGTCGCCATTCTTGGGATAGAGCAACGTCCGGCCGGCCACCAGGCCGCGAATCTGGGGGATGGCCATCGCCCGCTTCCAGCTGGCAAAGGTCTCCTGCGGGTCGTTGCCAGGGTCTCCACCGAGCAGCAACGTCGGCAGCGACGTAGCGCGCATCACTCGATCGAGGTCGTCTACCACCGGCAGCTTGAGCCACAGGTACGCCGAGGTCGTGCCCAGACCCGACACGATCGTGATCGCGCGAATCAACGAGTCCGCATCCGCGCGGTTGCGGACCCGGCCATCATCGACTTCGCTGGCAAAGACCTCGACCATGGCCGGAAGCTTCCGGGCGGAAAGCTCATCGATGGCGCGCGCGCAGGCTGCCAGGGTGCGCAGCGCTTCGGGTTCGTCGGCAACGCGGACCATCATCTTGCCGCCGTCCAACCCCCCGGTCACGATCCCGTCCACCGTGTAGGCGGTGAACCGGTCGTCCAGCTCGAAACGGAAACCGGTCAGGCCGCCTCGGTTCATCGACCCGAACACGACCTTGCCGTCGAGCGCTCCAAGCAACGCCAGGTCATCGATGATGTCCGCGGTGCCCAGGATGCCGTCGACGCCCGGCCGTCCGAGCGCCGTCAGCAGCCGGCGCAACAACTCACCTCGGTCCGCCATCGCCATCGGGTCGGCGCCGACTTTGAGCACGCCGCGGGCCGGGTGATCGGCGGCGATCAGGAACAGGGAACCCCCACCCCGACCCTCCCCCGCACGCGGGGGAGGGGAATTACGCAGCAGCGGGCGGCGGCGCCGGTTCGTCAGCGCCCTGTGCACCGCGTCAGGATCCGTGGCGCGGATCTCCGTAAGGCGGGCAAGCAGTTCGTCGGCGGCGACGCTCACGTCCTCGAGTCTGCCACGACGCTCATTTCGAAGGAATATCGCTCCGCCGGGTAGACGTGCGACCCGTACTCGACCGGCTGACCGGCATCGCCGTAACTGATGCGGCGCACGGTGAGGAGCGGCGCACGTGAGGAGCGGCGCAGTCTTGATGACCTTCAGCAAACGGGCTTCCCGGGGCTGGGGGCTGCGCGCCCCGATCGACTGCGACGCCAGCCGCAGGTGGATCCCACTATGCCGCAGCAGCCGGTAGAGGCCGGTGAGCTTCAGACCCTCCTCGGTCACCACTTCCTTCAGGGCGAGCGGGAGGAAGTTGCGCATCAAGGAAATCGGTTGACCGGTGGCCAGCCGCAATCGTTCGAAGTGCAGGACGCGCGTCCCCTCGGAGAGCTGCAGGCTGTTCGCCACTTCGAGCGGGGCGGGCACGACTTCGTAGGCCAGCAGCCGTGTGGTCGGCGCCTGCCCGGATTGCGTCAGGTCGTCGTAGAGACTGCTGAGACGCACTGGCCGCCGCACGCGCACCGGAACCACGAGCGTGCCGATGCCGTGCCGGCGAATCACCAAACCTCTGTTCGCCAGGACGGCGATCGCGCGACGCACCGTTGGCCGGCTCACTCTCAGTTGCCGAGCCAGCTCGATTTCATTCTCCAGGTGCGATCCGGAGGACAGCGAGCCCGAACGGATGGCCGTCTCCAGGCTCTCGGCCAGCTGGTAATAGAGCGGCACCGGGCTAGCCCGATCGAGCGCGGCGTCCGTCAGTCCCCTCCGAGCCCCCATTCCCCTCAAATCCTGCGGCCTATCGGGCGCAGAAACCAGTTGTCATGACAACCTGACCTCAATACTATAGAGGGGTTCGACGCGTAAGAGGGATCGACAACCTCGTAGGAGGAAAGGGAATGCAGCGAATCACCCGGCGTGAATTTGTCAAGCGGACCGCGGTCACGAGTGCCGCCTTCACCTCACTTCCGGCCATCCTGGCGGCATGCGGGACCAGCACCGGCACCGGCTCGAACAAGCCGTCGAAGCTGGTGATCGCCGCAGTCCAGGGCGTTGAAGACGGGCCGCTGAAGAAGGTCGCGCCGAATTACAAGTCGCAGACCGGGATCGACATCCAGATCGTCGAGTTGCCCTACCCTCAGTTGTTTGAAAAGCTGGTCACCACCTTCCAGGCCAATGGCTCGTCCTACGACCTCTGCATGATGGATGACCCGTGGATGCCCAAGTTCGGGACCATGAATGCGCTTCAGCCGCTCGACTCGAACTTCGGGTTCACTCGCGATTCCGACATCCCGACCGTCGTTTATGACGTCGGAACCTGGCCGCCGCCGCACGGGCCGGTGCCGCCCAGCGAGAAGAACAAGTCTCAGCATCTCTACGGCATCACGATAGTGGGCAACGTCGAGATGTTCATGTATCGCAAGGACAAGTCGGACGCACCCAAGACCTGGGATGAGGTGCTCGCCAACGCAGCCAAGTACAACGCGCCCAACTTTTACGGCTATGTCATACGCGGCCTGGCGACCAACCCGGTCAGCAGCGACTCGCTGCCGATCCTCTGGTCATTTGGTGGAAACATCTTCGACGACAACTGGAAAGTCCAACTCGACTCGACGGCATCGATCGATGCCGTGACCTTCTTGACCAGGAGCCTGAAGAAGTACGCCCAACCGGGACCGCAGAGCACCGACGCCGCCGACCGGTCAAAGCTGATGGCGACCGGCAAGGCATACCAATCGACGGTCTGGCCGGGCGAGATCACGGGCATCGTCGAAGATCCCACCGTCTCGCAGGTGAAGGGAAAGGTGGCCTACATCCCAATCCCGCAGGGCGCCAGCGGCAAGGGCCTCGGCATGATGGGGAACTGGCTTCTCGGCATCCCCAGGGGTTCGAAGAACGGCTCGGCTGCGGCCGACTTCATCAAGTGGATGCTCAAGCCGGAAAATATGCGCAACTACGTCGCCCAGGGTGGCATCCCGATCCGCAAGAGCATCCTCAACGATTCGTCGCTGGCATCGGCGAATCCCTACTTCCAGGCGCTGGCGCAGTCTTTTGACGCCGTCCCCAACTGGCGGCCGCGCACCGACCAGTGGAATGCGGTGGAAACGATCTACGGCACCCAGATGAACGCCACCATCGCCGGTCAGATCGCGCCCGCGGCGGCCATGCAGAAGGCGGCCGCCGACATCCGCGCCCTGATGAAGGGGGCCAACTACCCTTCATAAGCGAACCGTCCTACATTTGACGATGTGAGCCGCCTGGCCGCCGAACTCCCGGCCCCGACGGGCGCGAAGCCGGCCAGGGCCGGGCGGCGCCGGCGCAACCGTCAGGAGCGGCTCGCTTACACCATCCTTCTGCCTGCGCTCGGCACCGTGTTCGTTATCGTGACGATCCCGTTCGTGCTGGCCGTCTGGCAGTCGATCACCGCCGACGATGGCACCCTGATCGGCTTGCGCAACTACGCAAGGGCTCTGAGCAATCCCCTGTTTTACGATGCGCTGCGCGCGACCGGGATCTATGCGATTATCGTCCTCCCCGCCGAGATCTTCCTCGGCCTCGCCTTTGCCCTGCTGGTTCATCGCACCGTCAAACGGCCCGGGCTTCGGGCAACGCTCTATGTCCTGGCCGTCCTGCCACTGGTCGTGCCACCGGTCGCGGTCGGCGTCGTAGCGCGCCTCATCTACGCCCCCGGTTACGGCGTGCTGAACTATTTCCTACAGAGCGCCGGCCTTGCGCACTCCGAGGTCGAGTGGCTGGGAGTCCCGGTCCTCGCGATGGGTTCCGTCGCGAGCGTCGACATCTGGCAGTGGACGCCGTTCGTCTACCTCGTACTCTTTGCCGGACTGCAGACGGTGCCCAGGGAGAGACGGTGCCCAGGGAGTCGATCGAGGCGGCGCAGGTCGACGGCGCCACCTGGTGGACTCAGTTCATCTACATCGAGCTGCACTACCTCCGCCCGCTCTTTCTGTTGATCCTGTTCTTTCGGGTGGCCGACGTGCTCCGCGTTTTCGACCACGTCTTCATCCTGACCGGGGGTGGCCCGGGAACGTCGACCCAGCTACTCAGCCTGTACATGTATCGGATCGAGTTCAAGTTCTTCGACGGCGGACAGGCGGCAGCGCTCGCGGTCCTGGTGCTGGTCTCGATCAGCATCCTCTACTCATTGGTCACGCGAGCCCTGCCGTTGGAGCGAGCCTGATGCGCAGCCGAAGCGCCGCGATCTGGCTTCGGCTGATTCTGATCATCGCCGGGCTGGGTGTGGCCGCCTTCATCTACGCCTTTCCGCTCTACTGGCTGGTTGCCACGTCGCTGAAGGGAAAGGCGGAGCTCTATCAGTCCATCACACTCATCCCGCAACATCCGACGCTTGCCTCGTACGGAAGCACGCGCCTGCCCGTCCCGCCGCAGCTGCGCGTCGGCGTTCTGAACTGGGCGCTCTCGCTTCGGTTCCTGCCGCCCATCGCCGTGGTGATCCCCTACTTCGCCATCGTCCGCACGCTGCAGCTCTACGACCAGCCGATTGCGCTGATCGGCATCTATTCGCTGTTCAATTTGCCGTTTTCCATCTGGATGCTCAAGGGCTTCCTGGCAGAGATCCCGCTGGAACTCGAAGAGGCGGCCCTTGTTGATGGAGCCAACCGGTGGACCTCCTTTCGCCGCGTGCTCCTGCCGTTGGCCACACCGGGGCTGATGGCCGCGGCGACCATCGTGTTCACCTTCGCCTGGAGCGAGTTTCTCTTCGCGCTGATCCTCACGGCGACGCCGAACGCCCAGACCTTCCCGGTCGGCGTCCAGGGCCTGGTGACCCAGTTCGAGATCATCTGGAACGACATGGCGGCTGCCGGCGTGATTGCGATGTCGGTTCCGCTGGTGCTGATGGTGGTCGCCCGCAAGTACCTGGTGGCCGGCCTGACCTTCGGCGTCATCCGCGAGAAGTGACCGCCGCCGTCTATTTGAACGGCGCCACCGTGATGACGACGCCCACCCAGCGGGTCCTGAAGATCGCCCGCGCCACCGGCTACGCCGGCATCGAGGCGCGGGGCGAGCGGTTGCTGACCGACCCCGCCGAGGTCCGCGCCACCGCCGAGGCCGCTCGCCCCAACGACGTCCTCACCCTGAATGGGGTGGCCCTCACCGTGCGGGCCGACGGCCGGGTGGATCGACAGCGTGTGGACGCGGATCTGGGGCCGCGACTGCGCATCTGTACTGACCTTGGCTCTCCCTACCTGCTCGCGATCCCACCCCGGGCCCCGGGACTTTCCACGCGCAAAGCCATCCCCGGAACCCGCGACGCGCTCGAGCTGGCCCGCGATCGCGCCGACGCCATGGGCATCCGGATCGCTTTCGAGTTTCTCGGCTTTGGGGATTGTCCGATCAACACGCCGGCGCTCGCCGCCGAGACCGTCGACGGGATCGACGCGATCGATCTCGTCCTCGATTCCTGTCACTGGCATGCCAGCGGCAGCCTACCGCTGGACAGTTATCCGGTAGATCGGCTGGTGCTCGTCCACCTGAACGATGCGCCGAACAAGCCGCCGCGCGAGATCGAAGATGCGGACCGGGTGCTCCCGGGTGAGGGCGTGATCCGGCTAAAGGATCTGGTTCGCGACCTGGCCGCCCACGGCTATGCGGGACCCTGGAGCCTCGAGACATTCAACCCCGGCTACTGGAAAGAGGATCCGGCCGCCGTCGCTCGCCGCGGCCTGATCGCGGTGTCTCCATTCCTATCCTGACCGGAAGTCTGGCTTCAGCGTAGCCACCAGGTCGCCAGGCGGCGAGGTGCCAGGGTTGCGCTGGCAACGGCCGGCCAAATCGGCCCAAGCGTGGCGGGGCGTCGATCGCTGCAGCGCACCGGAGAGATTCGCCACCAGGAGCGGAGGGTCGAGCTGCCGGCGGCCGCCACACCGCACGACCTGGCGGCGGCCGAGTTGGGATCGACCATCATGCCCGATTCGTCCACGGCGTCGAACTGGCCGGCCGGGACGTTCTTGAGCTCGGTGAGCAAGCTGTCCGGCCATGCCGCATCCTCGGTGCCGCTGAAAAACCAGTTACTGCCGTTGTCGGCCAGAAGCAAGCCGTAGTGCTGCATCGCGAGCAGGATCACCTGCGCCGGGGCGCTGAAATGCGAGATGTCGTAGGTCGCCCTCAGCCGGAAGCGCGCGCCCATCGGCGGCAGGGCGGGATTCGCGGCTGCGCCGGCCTGGTGCCGGGCGGGCCACAGAAAGCTCCGATCCGTCTGCTGGGCGGTGAAGCGGATGGCGTGCGTGATCGCGCCCGCCTGCACCTCGTCCCAGCGGACCAGCCCCGGAAAAAGCGGCAAGCCGGCCGCATCGGCCGACGTCCACCCCAGCGGGCGCAGCGCGTTCGAGCCGAGGGGGAAGATCGCGCCCGACCCGGCCGTCCAGGACGTTCCGCTGCCGGACAAATCGTAAAGCTCGTACAGCGTGCAGGTATCGCGGTTGACGATCAGGGCGTGACGGTCGCTGCCGTTCTCGATGAGCGTATCCGCCCCCACCGGATACGGACCGGGATCGCTTTCGCTCGCGTACTGGAAGCTGACCGTTACCGTCGGATGAGCGTTACCGACGACGTTGTAGGGAAAGCCATAGGGCGGCCCACCAAAATCCGGATGCAGTTTGGTCGTGGAGGCGGCCATCGATGCCAGCCACTGGGTGCTTCGCGCGTGGACCGGCAGCTTTGAGATGTCGGTGTTCCAGATGTTGTTCGAGGGAAAGACCGAACACGTGGTCGAAGGTGGCGGCGCCGCTGCGGCTGGGACGATGCCCAGGACGGCAGCAGCCAGGACGGTGATGAGAAAAACGGGCAGTCGTGCGATTCCCCATGCCATCTCACTATTGAGTAAGCGCTAAACAGCGACCGCCGGCTACCACCGTTTCGTCACCGGTCGATGACGAGATGTCGCCGGGACCGGGGATCTACGCCAGGAACCGTACCAGCAGGGTTGTCTTGACACCTCCCCGACCGCGGATTACCATCGGCGCACGCGTAGTCACGCGCCAAGGAGGGGCTTGTGGTTGGCGGGGGCCTAACCAGCCGCACCGATGCATCAGGTGGCGACCACCTCTGGGAGAGGGATTCTATGAAAATATTGCGGCGGTTTGCGCTCGCCTTCGCGACGGTGGCGACGGTTGGGACCGGCTCGGTCCTGGCTTTCTCGACCACATCGTTCGGGGCGGCCATGCTCCGGACCGTGGGCCACAACCTTGTCGTCACCGCCCGCGCCGGCGGCGGTGGTGGCGGCGGCACGATGACCATCACGATCACGGGCGCGACGCTTGTGGCTCGCGTCGACGCGTCCGTCCATCTCACCTATGTCTGCGACCAGATGTACGATCCATCGACCGGCGCTCCGGTTCCGGCATCGCAGACATCTGGAAACATCTTCGTCTCGATGCAAGAGAGAGTTGGAAGTTCGGTCGCCAACGGCGGTGGGAGCACAACCATCACACCCGCCTGCGATCGGACGCCATTCTTCGCCGGCACGCAAAACCAGGCGGACGTGCTGGTGATGCCAAGCGGGGCTCCGTTCAAGAAGGGAACGGCGGTCGCCCAGGCCTTCGGCAGTGCCTGCGAGACAGGCTTTGTCTCCTTCGGACCACCGCCCTGTGACTCCGGACAATCCGATCCGACCGTTGTCACAATCAGCCGTTGACGATCGCCTAACCAGGGAGTCCGCCTTCGGGCGGACTCCCTCTCGTGACGCGACGCCGATCGTCGCAGCTCCCCGGGTTGCTCGGTGGTTGGTGATAGCGGCCGCCGTCGCCCTGCCGCTGGCGGTGTCGCCGGCCACGGCCGAGGCGTACCTCTTGCCAAAGCTGGTGGCAGCTCGGTTGGTCGTCATTGCG
>Ga0209156_10002918_pt1 | contig 13153 bp, 11 predicted proteins | sample GraSoiAngelo_124_FD_185881 | JGI IMG/M metagenome (GOLD analysis project Ga0209156, IMG submission 185881) | Grasslands soil microbial communities from the Angelo Coastal Reserve, California, USA - 14_0927_05_20cm (SPAdes) (version 2) | ecosystem: Environmental > Terrestrial > Soil > Grasslands...
GTGGCGTGCAGGCGCTTGAGGAAGCCGCTCTTGCGATAGCGCAGCACCACGTAACCGACGCCGAACAGGCAGCTGAACATCATGTTCATGCCGAGAATGCCCGGGAACAGCCAGTCGACATAGCGCACCGCGGCGCCGGTCACCGGCTCACGGACCGCGGCGGGCTCGGCCGCCAGCAACAGCTTCTCCACGATGTAGCCCTTGGGAGAGTCGGTGTTCACCCAGTAGCGCTCCGGCGGGCGCAGGTCGAGCAGCAGGTCGACCTGCTGGTGTGTGACCTTGCGCAGCGCCGCGCCGTCGTCCGCCAGGGTGATGAACGCGACGTAGCGCTCGTGCAGGAACGGGTGCGCCTGCCCGTCCAGCCGCCCGGCGAGCACGCCGACCTTGAACAGCGGGCGCTCCGGGCCGCCGAACACGAAGCCCATGCCGATCACCAGCGTGACCGGCAGCAGCAGCGTGAACACCAGCGTGCCTCGGTCGCGCAGGAATTCGAGGTTGCGCGCGTGCAGCACCGACAGCAGCCGCCTGATCATGGGCGCAGCTCCGTGCCGGTGAGCTCCAGGAACAGGTCCTCGAGGTTGGCCGGGCGGATGCGCAGGTTGGTGAGGGGCACCTTCGCCTCCAGCAGGGTGCGCAGCGTGGCCTCCAGATCGTGGGTGCTGATCTCGACCCGATCGCTCGCGTCGATGATGTTGAGCGGCAGCGTGCGCGCCGCCGGCGGAAACTCCTGGCGCGGCAGCTCCAGCAGCACTTCCGCGAAGTGCTCGTGCAACAGCCGCCGCGGCGGCCCCTGGGCGATGATGCGGCCGCGGTCCATGATGACGATCTCATCGCACAGCAGCTCCGCCTCCTCCATGTAGTGCGTCGTCAGGATGATGGTCTTGCGCCGCGCCTTGATCGACTGCACCAGCTCCCAGAAGTTGCGCCGTGCCTGCGGATCGAGCCCGGTGGTGGGTTCATCCAGGAACAGCACCGCCGGGTCGTTGACGAGCGCGATCGCGAGCAGCAGCCGCTGCTGCTGGCCGCCCGAGAGCTTGCGGGCGTCGCGCCCGGCGAGCTTCTCGAGCGCGCACAGGCGCATGACCTCATCGACCTCGAGCCCGGTGGTGTAAAGTCCCCGGAACAGCGCGATGCACTGGCGCACCGTTAGAAAGTCCTGCAGCGCGGTCTTCTGGAAGAGAATGCCCGCCTCCTGGCGAAAGCGGTTGCCGAGCGGCTCGCCGCGGTAACACACCGCGCCCGCGCTCGGCGGCAGAATCCCCTCCATGATCTCGATGGTGGTGGTCTTGCCGGCGCCGTTGGGGCCCAGCAGGCCGAAGCACACCCCTTCGGGCACGCTGAACGACACGCCGGCCACGGCCAGGGTGGCCGGATACTGCTTGACGAGCTCGCGGACTTCGAGGATGGGGGTACTCACGGCATTCGCGGATCACTGGCGCGCGATCCTAGCGGACTTTCAGGTGCGGGCGTCAAGCCCTTGCGCTCGCCAAGTTGCCGCGCGGCGCGCGACGTGTACCATCGCTCACAATGACTACCCGTCGATACGACAAATCCGAGCGCGTAGAGCTTGCCGACGAGGCGGTGCACTGGGACCTCGGTTCCTCGGTCTCCTACGGCGAATACCTGCAGCTGGACAAGCTCCTGGCCGCGCAAAAGCCGCTGTCGAGCGAGCACAACGAGATGCTGTTCATCGTCGTGCACCAGGTGTCGGAGCTGTGGATGCGCCTCATGCTGCACGAGCTGACCGCGGCGCTGGAGTGCGTGCGACGCGACGACCTCGATCCGGCGCTGAAGATGCTGGCGCGCATCTCGCGCACCCAGACGCAGCTGATCTCGGTGTGGGACGTGCTGTCGACCATGACGCCGTTCGAGTACACGGCGTTTCGCAACGCGCTGGGACGTTCCTCGGGCTTCCAGTCCCTGCAGTACCGCCTGCTGGAGTTCCTGTTCGGCAACAAGAACGCCGAGATGCTCGCCGTACACCAGCGCGATGCGCACGCGTACGAGACTCTGCAGCGCGCACTCGCCTCACCGTCGCTGTACGACGAGGTGCTGCGCCTGCTCAGCCGCCGCGGTTACGGGATTCCGCAGGACTACCTGGCGCGGGATTTCAGCGAGCCCTACCGGGCCAGCAAACAGGTGGCCGGCGCCTGGCTCGGCGTGTATCACAACGCGGAAACGGGCTGGGACCTGTACGAGCTCGCCGAGCGCCTGGTGGATCTCGACCACAACTTCCAGCTGTGGCGCTGCCATCACCTGAAGACCGTCGAGCGCATCATCGGCTACAAGCCCGGCACCGGCGGCACCGGCGGCGTTTCCTATCTCGCCAAGGCGCTGGAGCTCAAGTTCTTTCCGGAGCTGTGGCAGATCCGGACCTCGATGTGAGCTGTGCGGCGGGCGCGGTCGCAGGCGCGGCGCGCGGCGCGCCGCGCGCGCGCCAGCGCAGCAGGCGGTACGCCAGCAGCAGCGCGAGGATCCCCACATACAGCAGCGGCTCGCGCACGTCGCGTTTCACCTGCCAGTAGAAATGCCACACCGCGAGAGCGGCGATCGGGTAGATGAGGCGGTGCAGGCTCTGCCAGCGCCGGCCCAGGCGCCGCATCATGCCGTTGGTGGAAGTGAGCGCGAGCGGCAGCAGCAGCAGCAGCGCGCTGAAGCCGATGGTGATGTAGGGGCGCTTGACGATGTCGGCCCCCAGCAGGCGGAAGTTCAGCTCCAGATCGAGCACCAGGTACGCGCTGAAGTGCACCACGGCATAGAAGAACGCGAACAAGCCGAGCATGCGCCGCAGCCGCAGCAGCTGCGGCAGGCCGGTGAGCTCGCGCACCGGGGTCACGCTGAGCGTGAGCAGCAGGAAGTTGAGCGCGGTCTTGCCGCATTCGTGCTCGAGCTTCTTCACCGGGTCGGCACCCAGGCTGGCACCGAACAGCTGCAGCGCGCCGCAGATCATCCAGGCGAGCGGCGCCACGCCCGCGGCGAACAGGAGCGGCTTGTACAGATAGCGGTAGCGCTGCGTGAGGTTCAAAAGTAGCGTCGCAGATCCATGCCCTGATACAGGCTTGCGACCTGCGCGGCGTAGCCATTGAAGGGCAGCGTCGGCTGCCGTGCGGCCAGGAACGGGGCGCCGATGCGGCGCTCGCTGGCCTGGCTCCAGCGCGGATGATCGACCTGCGGGTTGACGTTGGCGTAGAACCCGTACTCCTGCGGAGCCGCGACATTCCAGGCCGTGTTCGGCTGGTGCTCGCTGAAGTCGATCCTCACGATCGACTTGATGCTCTTGAAGCCGTACTTCCAGGGCACGATGAGCCGCAGTGGTGCCCCGTCCTGGTTGGGCAGAACCCTGCCGTAGAGCCCGACCACCATGAGGGTGAGCGGATGCATCGCCTCGTCGATGCGCAGTCCCTCGACATAGGGCCAGTTGAGCACCGATGAGCGCTGTCCGGGCATCTGGCGTGGATCGTAGAGCGTGGTGAATTTGACGTACTTCGCCTTTGAGGTGGGCTTGAAGCGCGCCAGCAGCCCGCTAAGCGGGAAGCCAACCCACGGCACCACCAGCGACCACGCCTCGACGCAGCGGAATCGGTAGACGCGCTCCTCCAGCGCCTGTCCCTTCAGCAGATCTTGCAGATCGAAATTGCCGGTTACCTCCGCCTCGCCCTGCACCGCCACGCTCCAGGGCCGGGTCTTGAGCATGTGCGCCACTTCGCTCGGGGATTCCTTGTCGGTGCCGAACTCGTAGAAATTGTTGTAGCCGGCGATTTCCTCGAGCTTGTTGGGCGGCTCGCTGACGGAATACTGCGGATTGCGCCGGTAAACGAGGGAGCTTTCGGCAGGTGGCGCGCTTTCCCCGGCGGGGAGCGAGGCGCTCGCAACCACGGCAAGCGCGCCGGCCAGCAGCGTGCGCCGGTTGAAGTAGACCTCGGGCGGGGTGATCTCGGATGGGGCGATCCGGGGCACGCGCGTGAGCATGGTAACCTCCGTGAGCAGTAGACCGGCCGGCGCGCCAAAAGGTCACCGGCGCTCTCGCCACGGCGCTCGCGCACCGCGACGCTTCAGCGCCACACGCGGCAGTCGACCCCGGCGCGCCGGGCCGCGCGCCGGGCGCGCCGGCTGCCATTTACCAGAACGCCCCGGTCGGCCAGGCCGAGGTGCGCGAGGTCGGCGTGCGTGTTGCCATACGCGGTGATCGGCAGCTGCGCATGGCGCGCGCGCAAGTCCGCAAGACAACGCACCTTCTCCACACCGCGACGGTTCGGGGTCGTGAGCCTGCCCACCAGCCGGTCCCCGTCCCACTCCACTCCCGTGCACAGCACTTCCCCGAACCCGAGCGCCGCTCCGATGGCCGCGACATACACATCGGGGCTGGCGCTCAGGAGCGCCAGCACATCGCCCCGGCGGCGGTGTCCGGCGATCGCCGCCAGGGCATCGCCGAGGAGTCCCTGCCCGAGGAGCCCCGCTACGAAGTGCGCCGTCCAGGCGTCGAGCTCGGCGCGGCCACAGCCCCCCAGCGTCGCCTGCAGCAGCGCGGATTTCAGCTGGCCGCGATCGGCGCGCCGCAGCAGGAAGCGCGCCAGCGCCGGGAGCAGGCGCGGCAGGCGCACGAGGCGCTGCGGGTGGCGCAGCAGAAAGCCCGCCAGGTACGGCAGCAGCGTATCACGGCGCGTGATGGTGCCATCGAGATCGAACAGCGCGAGCGCTCGCCCGGGCGCCTCGCGTCGGCTCTGCGGCCCGCTGCTGCCGGTAGCGCCCGGATCGGTCAGGCGGCGCTGCCTGCCGAGGCCAGCTGGCGCAGCACGTACTGCAGGATCCCGCCGTGCCGGTAGTACTCGCGCTCTTTCGGGGTGTCGATGCGCAGGCGGGCGGTGAATTGCACCGCCTTGCCCTGTTGGGGGGTGGCGCTGACGGTGACCTCGGCCGCATCGCCGCGGCTCAACCCCGCGATGTCGAACACTTCTCGCCCCGTCAACCTAAGCGAGGCGACGTTCTGTCCGGGCAGGAACTGCAACGGGGCGACGCCCATGCCGATGAGATTGGAGCGATGAATGCGCTCGAAGCTCTCGGCGATGACCGCCTTCACGCCGAGCAGCATCGTGCCCTTGGCCGCCCAGTCGCGCGAGGAGCCGGTGCCATACTCGCGCCCGGCGAGCACCACGAGGGGCGTGCCTTCCTTGCGGTAGCGCATCGCCACATCGTAGATCGAGGCCTGTTCGCCATCGGGCAGGTGCACGGTCACGCCCCCCTCGACCCCCGGCACCAGCAGGTTGCGCAGCCGGATGTTGGCAAACGTGCCGCGCATCATGACCTCGTGATTGCCGCGGCGCGCGCCGTAGGAGTTGAAGTCCTTGGGCTCCACACCCTGCTCGATGAGATAGCGCGCCGCCGGGCTGCTCCTGGCGATGTTGCCGGCCGGGGAGATGTGGTCGGTGGTGACCGAGTCGCCGAGCACTGCGAGCGCGCGCGCGCCGCGCACGTCGGTGAGCGGTGGCGGTGTCATGTCCATGGCGTCGAAGTACGGCGGGTTCTTCACGTAGGTCGAGCGCGCGTCCCAGGCGTAGCGCTGGCCGGCGGGCACTTTGATATTCGCCCAGTTCTCATCGCCCTTGAACACGCTGGCGTAGCTGTCACGGAACATCTGCGAGTCGATGGAACGCAGCATCAGGGCCTGCACTTCCGCATCGCTCGGCCAGATGTCCTTGAGGTACACCGGCTTGCCGTCGCTCCCGGTGCCGAGCGGCTCGGTCGTGAGATCCACATCGAGGGTGCCGGCGAGCGCATACGCCACCACCAGCGGCGGGGAGGCGAGGAAGTTCATGCGCGTTTCCGGATGCACGCGGCCCTCGAAGTTGCGGTTGCCGGACAGCACCGAGCAGGCCGTCAAATCGCCCGCCTTGACGGCGGCCGAGATCTCCGGCTTCAGCGGGCCGGAATTACCGATACAGCTCGTACACCCGTAGCCGACGATGTAAAAACCAACAGCGGCCAGATCATCGAGCACGCCCGCCTTGGCGAAGTAATCGGTCACCACACGTGAGCCGGGCGCGAGACTGGTCTTCACCCACGGCTGCGCCTTCAGTCCGCGTTCGCGCGCCTTGCGGGCCAGCAGGCCCGCGCCCAGCATGACGGAGGGATTGGAGGTGTTGGTGCAGCTCGTGATGGCGGCGATCAGCACCGCGCCGTCCTTGAGCTCGAGGCGCTGTCCGTCGAGGGTGAGCGGCGCCGCGCCGCGGGCTTGCGGGTTGCGCGCGCGGCGCTCATCGGCGGCCTTGGCTGCATTGACTTCATACACGGTCTTGGCCGTCTTCAGCGGCACGCGGTCCTGCGGGCGGCGCGGTCCGGCGAGACTCGGTTCCACCTTGCCCAGATCCAGCTCGAGTTCGTCGCTGTAGCAGGCGGACCTCGCGCCCTGGTTGCGCCACAAGCCCTGCGCCTTGGCGTACACGCTCACCAGCTCGAGGCGCTCACGCGGCCGGCCGGACAGCTCGAGATAGCGCACCGTTTCCGTATCGATCGGAAAGATGCCGCAGGTGCTGCCGTACTCGGGCGCCATGTTGGCGATGGTCGCGCGGTCGGCGAGCGGCAGGTTCGCGAGGCCATCGCCGAAGAACTCGACGAACTTGTCGACCACGCCCTTGTTGCGCAGCATCTCGGTCACGGTCAGCACCAGATCCGTCGCCGTGGCTCCGGGTTGCAGGCGCCCGTCGAGGCGAAAGCCGATCACCTGCGGGATCAGCATGGTCACGGCCTGGCCCAGCATGGCGGCCTCGGCCTCGATCCCACCCACGCCCCAGCCCAGCACCCCCAGGCCGTTGATCATGGTGGTGTGGGAATCGGTGCCGACGAGCGTGTCCGGGTAGGCGCGGCGGGTGCCGCCCGCTTCGGTGTCGAAAATCACCCTTCCCAGGTACTCGAGGTTCACCTGGTGAACGATGCCGGTGTTGGGTGGTACGACGGAGAAGTTGCGGAACGCGGTCTGTCCCCAGCGCAGGAACGAGTAGCGCTCGCGGTTGCGCGAAAATTCGATGGCGGTATTGGCGGCGAGCGCACCGGCAGTACCGTACTCATCGACCTGCACCGAATGGTCGATCACCAGCTCCGCCGGGTTCAGCGGGTTGACGCGCTCGGCGTCACCGCCCAGGCGCACGATGGCATCGCGCATGGCCGCGAGGTCCACCACACACGGCACGCCGGTGAAGTCCTGCAGAATGACGCGCGCGGGAGTGAAGGCGATCTCGTGGGCAGGGGTCGCCTGCGGATCCCACTCGAGCAGCGCCTCGATGTCGGCGCGGGTCACGCTCACGCCGTCCTCGAAGCGCAGCAGATTCTCGAGGAGAATCTTCAGCGAGTAGGGCAGGCGCGCGAGCTTGTCCTGCGGCAGCGCCGCGAGACTCCAGATCTCGTACGAGCGATTGCCGGCCGTGAGGGTCGAGCGCGCGCGGAAGCTGTTGGTCATGCGTGTCTCCGTGTGCACACGCGATTATATCGGGCGCGGCGCCCCCCTGCCGCCTGCAGCGCGCCCTTCAGGCCGCGGCAGCCTCGCTCACCGCCGGCACGATGTCTTCGATGACGGCGCCGCCGAGACAGCGTTCGCCCTCGTAGGCGACCGCGTACTGACCGGGCGTGACGGCGCGCTGCGGCTCATCGAACACCACGCGTGCGGTGCCGTCGGCCCGGGGCTCGAGCAGCGCCGGCTGATCGGCCTGGCGGTAGCGCACCTTCACGCTGCAGCGGAACGCCTCGCGGCGCGGGGAGCTGAGCCAATGCCACGCTGCGGTGGTGAGTGCGCCGCTCGACAGCAGCGGATGATCGTGTCCCTGCACGACGATGAGCGCGTTGCGCTCGCGATCCTTCGCCGCCACATACCAGGGCTGCTCGGGGTGGCCGTGCCGTCCGCCCAGGCCCAGGCCGCCCCGCTGGCCGAGCGTATAGAAAGGCAGTCCCTCATGGGTCCCGAGCCGCTCCCCGGCGGGCGTTTCGATGGGCCCGGGGGTCCGCTCGAGGAAGCGCGCCAGAAACTCGCGAAACGGGCGCTCGCCGATGAAGCAGATGCCGGTGCTGTCGGGCTTGTCGAACACCGGCAGCCCGGCACGGCGCGCGCGCTCGCGCACGGCGCTTTTCTGCAACTCGCCCAGCGGCATCAGCGTGCGCGCCAGCTCCTCGCCCGCCACGGCGTGCAGGAAATAGCTCTGATCCTTGGCGGGATCGCGCGCCTTGTAGAGCCCCGTGCCCTCGGGTCCCTGCTGCAGCCGGGCGTAGTGCCCGGTCGCGAAATGCGCCGCGCCCAGGCGCCGCGCCCACTGAAGCGCGACGCCGAACTTGATCTCCCGGTTGCACAGCACGTCAGGATTGGGCGTGCGGCCGGCGCGGTGCTCGCGCAGAAAATGCCGGAATACGCGCTCACGGTACTCGAGCGCGAAGCTGGCGCGATGCAGAGCAATGCCGAGCTCGGCCGCGACCGCGCGCGCGTCCTGGAAGTCCCGCGCGCTGGTGCAGTAGGCGTCGTCGTCCTCCTCCCAGTTGCTCATGAACAGGCCCTGCACCTCCCAGCCCGCATCCCTGAGCAGCAGCGCCGCGACCGCGGAGTCGACACCCCCGGAGAGCCCGACGATGACGCGCGCGGCGCTCACAGGCGCACCGCCTCGGCGCCGGCGGAGCTGGCGGCGCGCAGGTCGAGGCCGGCGAGCGGCTCGAGTGCCAGGCGCTGGCCCGCCAGGTAGTCGTGCACGCAGCGCAGCACCAGGGGGCTGCGCAGCCGCGCCGCGCGCGCCTCGAGCTCGACTCGCGACAGCCAGTGCGTGCCCACGATCCCGCGGTCGAGTTCTTGTCGGGCGTCATGGTCCGCGACCTCGCCGGTGAAGGCGAAGCGCAGGGTGCGCCGCCCGTTGGCGGGGTTACGCCACAGGTACACGCCCAGGAGCGCCTGCGGCTCGAAGCGCCACGCGGTCTCCTCGCGTACCTCGCGGACCACCGCCGCAAACAGGGTCTCACCGCGCTCGACGTGTCCGGCCGGTTGATTGAAAACCAGCCGCTGGTTGATGCGCTCTTCCACGACCAGGAAGCGGCCGGCCGTCTCCGTGACGGCCGCGACGGTTACGTCAGGCATTCGGGGCATGCGGGGGATTATAGCCGTCGGCGGCGCGACGGTCGGGGAGGCGATTTCAGCCGCGGCGTGCGGTACGCAGGCCGCGCTCGACCGCGCTCGCGTTCCACACCTGATCGAATTCCTGCAGATACACGCGGGCGGCGGCCGGATTGTTGATGTCGGCGACACCGTCCCAGCTGTCGGCGCGCATACGGTAGACGATCGCCCGGTCGTCGGCGATGAGATACGCGGAGGCGCGCTGTGGCGACTGCGCGGCCACGTAGCGGATGTCGATGCAACTGGACAGGCGCCGCCCCATGGCCACGAAGCGGTTGCTGTCGCGCATGACGCGGGTCGGCTCCGCCAGCAGCACCCGCACCTTGGAGAAGCTGCGCGTCAGGACGAAGTGCTTGATGATCTCGAGGAAGGCCGTCTGATCGAACAGGTCGGGCTCGAGGTCTGGGGTGTAGATCGAGATCAGCCTCTGCGCCGTGGCCGCGATCTCATTGACCGCCGCGCGAACCTCGGCGAGCGAGGTGAGAACGGTCAGCGTCTCGGCCCCCTGGCGCGTCACGGGGGCAGGGCCGCCGGGGCCGGCGGATTCCGGCGCATAGCGCGCGTTTGCCAGCTGCGCCAAAGCGCCGTTCAGGTCAAGTTCCCCGGTTACTGCCACGCGTGGCGCCCCGCATACGCCTGCACGGGAGGCAGGCTGCCGAGGATCTTAGTGACGGCCGTGGGTTTTCCTTGCCGAACCGGTCACGGTTTGGCGGCCGCAACTGCCGTCAGCGAGTCAAAAACGTGGCGCAGTTCGCACTTTAGGCTTGTCGTGAGATGGGGCCGGCGCGGGGCTGATGCGCCAGCGCGGGCTGGTGCGTCAGCGCGGCGGTTTGCGCCTGCGGCCCTCAGATCCGGCGCGCCAGCTGCGCGGCGAGCCCGGTGTAGTCGGCCGGTTCCAGGGCGCGCAGTCGAGCCTTCTCGGCCGGGGCGAGCGGCAGAGTGTCGATGAAGGCGGCGAGGGTGGCGGCGTCGATCGCCCGGCCGCGCGTGAACTCCTTCAGGCGCTCGTAGCCGCCCGGCACACCCGCGGCGCGCAGCACGGTCTGCAGCGCTTCACCCAGCACCTCCCGGGTGGCGGCGAGATCGGCGGCCATGCGCTCAGGATCGGCTTCGATTTTCGTCAGTCCCCGTCCGAGCGCGCTCCAGGCGATCAGCGCATGCCCGAGCGCCACGCCCAGGTTGCGCAGCACGGTCGAATCGGTCAGGTCGCGCTGCCAGCGCGACACCGGGAGCTTGTCGGCGAAGTGCCGCAGCAGCGCATTGGCCACGCCACAATTGCCTTCCGCGTTCTCGAAGTCGATCGGGTTCACCTTGTGAGGCATGGTGGATGAGCCGACCTCTCCCGGGACGGCGCGCTGGCGCAGATAGCCCAGCGAGATGTATCCCCACAGGTCGCGGCTGAGATCGATGAGCACCACGTTCGCGCCCGCGAGGGCATCGCAGTATTCGCCGATCCAGTCGTGCGGCTCGATCTGGGTGGTCCACGGGTTGTACTCGAGCGACAGCGAGGTGACGAACGCCTGCGCAACGGCCGGCCAGTCCACCGCCGGCAGCGCCGCCGCGTGGGCGTTGAAGTTGCCGACCGCGCCATTCCACTTGCCGAGAATGCTCACCGCCGCCCAGCGGCGCTGCGCGCGCCGCAGGCGCGCGACGAAGTTGGCGAGCTCCTTGCCGAGGGTAGTGGGGCTGGCCGGCTGTCCGTGCGTGCGCGCCGGCATGGCGGCGTCGGCGTAGCGATGCGCGAGTGCCGTCAGCTCCGCCGTGCGGGCCTCGAGCGTGCCGAGGAGCGTCGCACGCGCCGCGTGCAGCAGGCGCGCGTAACTGAGGTTGTTGATGTCTTCCGAGGTGCAGCCGAAGTGCACCAGCTCGAGCGTCGCGTCCGTGGCCCCGACCGCCGCCAGCTGCTCGCGCAGGTAGTATTCAACGGCCTTGACGTCGTGATTGATGCGCTCCTCGATGGCCTTGACGGCCGCCGCCGCCGCCGGTTCGGGCGCGGACGCCAGTTGACGCGCGCGCTCGCGCACCGCGGGCGTGAGTTGCGCGCCGGGCAGCTGCGGCACGGCCGCCGCCAGGTGCAGCAACCACAGCGCCTCGATACGGACGCGTTCGCGGATCAGTCCGCCCTCGGTGAGCAGGCCGCGCAGCGGCGCGCTCGCGGCGCGGTAGCGCCCATCCAGCGGCGACAGCGCGTCGAGCGCCGACAGTAGATCGCTGGAGCTCGCGGACATGCGCTACCATGATAACGCATACGGTCGTCCGGCTTGGGCGGTAGTTGGCGCCGCCGGCGGGCAAGTGCGCGGAGTGCAGGCATGACGACTTCCTTTCGGGTGGAGCGCGACAGCATGGGCGAGATCAAGGTGCCGGCCGATGCGCTGTGGGGGGCGCATACCCAGCGCGCGGTGCAGAACTTCCCCGTAAGCGGCCTCACCATGCCGCGGCCCTTCATCGGCGCACTCGGCCTGGTGAAACAGGCCGCGGCGCGCGTCAACCGGGACCTGAAGCTGCTCGAGCCCAAGGTGGCGCAGGCGGTGGAGGCGGCCGCGGCGGAGGTGGCGGCGGGCGCGCACGATGCACAGTTCCCGATCGATGTCTTTCAGACCGGCTCGGGGACCAGCAGCAACATGAATGCCAACGAGGTGATCGCGGCGCTGGCGAGCCGGCGGCTCGGCGGCGCGGTGCATCCCAACGACCATGTCAACATGTGCCAGAGCAGTAACGATGCGATTCCGACCGCTATCCATGTGAGCGCCGCACTCACGGTGCGCCGCGAACTCACGCCGGCGCTCGAGCACCTCGCCGAGGTGCTGCGCACCCGCGAGCGTGACGTGGAGGGCATCGTGAAGACCGGCCGCACGCACCTGATGGACGCCATGCCGGTGAGGCTGGCGCAGGAGTTGTCGGGCTGGCGCACGCAGATCGAGAGTGGCGTGGCGCGGCTGAAGTCCGTGGAGCCGCGCCTGCTCGCCCTGGCGCAGGGCGGCACCGCCGTCGGCACCGGCATCAACGCGCATCCGGAATTTGGCAGGCGCTTCTGCGAGCAACTCGCCGCGCTCACCGGCGTCGCGTTTGCGCCGGCGCGCAACTACTTCGAAGCGCTGTCGGCGCAGGACACCGCGGTGGAGCTGTCCGGGCAATTGAAGGTGATCGCCGTGAGTCTCATGAAGATCGCCAATGACCTGCGCTGGATGAACAGCGGCCCGCTCGCGGGGCTCGCCGAGATTGCACTGCCGGCCCTGCAACCCGGCAGCAGCATCATGCCCGGCAAGGTCAACCCGGTGATCCCTGAGGCCACCACCATGGTGGCGGCGCAGGTGATCGGCAACGATGCCACCATCACCCTCGCGGGACAGTCGGGTAACTTCCAGCTGAACGTCATGCTGCCGCTGATCGCGCACAACCTCCTGCAGAGCATCCAGCTGCTGGCGAATGCGGCGCGTTTGCTGGCCGACAGCGCCATCGCGGGTTTCAGGGTGAACGAGGCGCGGCTCGCCGAGGCGCTCGACCGCAACCCCATTCTGGTGACCGCGCTGAATCCGGTGATCGGCTACGAGAAGGGCGCCGCCATTGCCAAGAAGGCGTACGCGGAGGGACGACCGATCCGTGAGGTCGCAGCTGAGCTGACCGATTTGCCGCGCGAGCAACTGGCGCGGCTCCTGGATCCGGCGGAGCTCACCAGCGGCGGGATCAAGGGCGGCAGCGGCGGCGGGGGGTGAGCGCGGCTTGGCTGTGCAGGACGCAACGACCGGTCCAGGCGCTGCCGCAGGTGCGGCGCAGCGCGACTGGGCGCAGATCATCCGTACGCGGCTCGCCGGCTCCACGCCCCGACACGACGTGTCGCAATGGCTGGTACCGGGCATGTTCGAGCCCATTAGTGCCTCGCAGCGGCGCCGGTTGCCGCAGGACCCGGTGCCGGCCGCGGTGCTCATACCGCTCATCGAGCGGCCCGGGCTCACGGTGCTGTTCACGCAGCGCGCGACGCAGTTGCGCAATCACGCCGGCCAGATCAGTTTCCCGGGC
>Ga0209156_10002919_pt1 | contig 13148 bp, 11 predicted proteins | sample GraSoiAngelo_124_FD_185881 | JGI IMG/M metagenome (GOLD analysis project Ga0209156, IMG submission 185881) | Grasslands soil microbial communities from the Angelo Coastal Reserve, California, USA - 14_0927_05_20cm (SPAdes) (version 2) | ecosystem: Environmental > Terrestrial > Soil > Grasslands...
CAGGTTGATACGCCGCGCGTAGTCGGCGCCGAGCGGGAGCAGTCCCCACGCGTGCGCCAGGAGAATGAAGAGCGGGTTCCCGGGGGGATGGGGAATGCCGAGCGCGTGTACGGCCGTACTGTATTCCGACGCGTCCCAGAACTGCGTTGTCGGGGCGAGGGTCGCGAGATAGAGGAGCAGGGCGCCCAGCGTCACGCACAGCGCCGCCACGTAAGGCGGGCGCTCGGCGTTCGGGGACGGCCTGAGTTGGTCGCGCATGCTCGTCATGTCGGTCAATGGCGGAACTGCCGCAGGCCGGTCAGCACCATCGCGAGGTCGTGCCGGTCGGCGGCGGCGATCACGTCCGCGTCCTTCACAGAGCCGCCCGGCTGGATGATCGCCCGGACCCCCGCCTGGGCCGCTTCTTCTACCCCGTCGGGGAAGGGAAAGAACGCGTCGGAAGCTAACACCGCGCCCGCTGGATCGTGGCCTTGTTGGCGCGCCTTGTGGACCGCGAGAAACGAAGCGTCCACGCGCGACATCTGCCCGGCCCCGATGCCGATCGCCGCTTCCTCCTTGGCGAGCAGGATGGCGTTCGACTTGACGGCGCCGACGGCGGCCCAGGCGAACCGCAGGTCCCGCCACTCCGCCTCGGTCGGTGTACGCTGGGTAGCCACCTTCCAGCTGGACTCGGCGCCGACCGTGCCGGGCCGAGAGCGCTCCTGCACGAGAAGGCCGCCCCGGATCCGCTTGAAATCCCAGCCCGGAGCGTCGGGATCGGCGGCGAGCCGGATCACGCGCAGGTTCTTCTTCTCCCGCAGCACGCTCAGCGCATCGTCGGCGAATGCCGGCGCGACCACCACTTCGACGAACAGGTCGCGCAGCGCCGCGGCCGCCGCCCGGTCTACCATCGAGTTGAAGGCGATCACCGACCCGAACGCCGACGTGCGGTCCGTCGCGAGCGCCCGCTCGTACGCCTCGGCGGGTCCCCGACCCAGCGCGATGCCGCATGGGGTGGTGTGCTTGATGATGGCGCACGCCACGCGATCGGACCCGCTCCACGGCGCCACCGCGGCGAGCGCGGCGTCCACGTCCAGCAGATTGTTGAACGACAGCTCTTTGCCGTGCAGCTGCTCCAGGTCGCGGATGCCGGGCTCGTCGGCGGCGTACAGTGCGGCCGCCTGGTGGGGATTCTCGCCGTAGCGCAGCTCCTGGCGGCGCTCGAGCGCCAGCGTGATGCGCTCGGGCCAGCCGGGCTGGTCCTTCACCAGATAATTGTAGATAGTCGCGTCGTACGCGGCGGTGTGGGCGAAGACTTTCGCGGCGAGCTGCCGGCGCAACTCCAAAGAGCCGGCTCCCCCCGGGCTTGCGCCCGGGGTCAGCCCCGCCTTCAGGGCGGCGATCACCGTGGGATAATCATCGGGATCTACCACGACGATCACGTCCTCGTGGTTCTTCGCGGCCGAGCGCAACATCGACGGGCCGCCGATGTCGATCTGCTCGATCGCCTGCTCGAAGCCAACATTGGGCTTGGCGATGGTCTCACGGAACGGATACAGGTTCACCGCGACGAGATCGATGGGCGTGATGCCGTGCTGTTGCAGGGCCGCGCGATCGCCGGGATGCCGCCGCCGCGCCAACAGGCCGCCGTGCACCTTGGGATGCAAGGTCTTCACGCGGCCTTCCATCATTTCGGGGAACCCGGTTACCGCGTCGATCGGGATGACCGGCACTCCGGCCTGGCGCAGCGTCTCGGCGGTGCCGCCGGTCGAGACGATCTCCCAGCCGAGCGTCACCAGTTCGCGGGCGAGCTCCACGATGCCGCGCTTGTCCGAGACCGACAGCAACGCTCTCACCAGGTCTCGGCCACCGCCTGGATCAGGTCGGCGTGGACACGCTTCAGCGTCGTGCTTCGCCGAGCCCATCCTTCAGGATGGTGACACTGTGCGCGCACGTCATTCATCCAGCAGTCTCACTGAAAGTTCGTTCTTGGCCGCGAACGCAGATCCGTCTGGAAACAGTCGCACGGGATCCCTCGGCACCCCGCGCTTCGCCAGCTCCAGCACGACCGACGGTAACAAGCGATGCTCCACTGCGAGCACGCGAGCGGCCAGTGTCTCCGGGGTGTCCCCCGGACGCACGGGCACGGGCCACTGGGCGATGATCGGGCCGTCGTCGTACTCCTCATCCACATAGTGCACGCTTGCGCCCGAGATCGCGGCACCGCTGGCGAGCACGCGCTCGTGCACGCGGCGCCCGTACATCCCGGGGCCGCCGAAGGCGGGCAGCAAAGCCGGATGGATATTAATCATCCGTAGCCGAAAGCGGGCGACCACCGCGGGCGGCACGCGTTTGAGATATCCGGCCAGTACCACGAGTCCGGCGTCACCCAGACTCGCGATGATCTGAGCGGGGTCGCTCGGGTCGGCGAGCACGCTGGTGGGCACCGCCGCCCGGCGCGCCCGCTCGAGCGCGCCGGCGGCGGCGTGGCTCGAAACGACGCGGGCGATGCGCGCGACGTCCGAATCCGCGAGCGCGTCGAGCAGCGTCTGCAGGTTCGTGCCGCCCCCCGAGACGAGCACCGCTACGCGGACCGGCGTCACCGCGGGCAGGGAGTCAGCGACTTGGGCTTCGTGCCGGCGCTGACACTCAGCAAGAATGGACCGGTCGCGACCTTGTCCGTAGTGGTGACGACGATCGTGTAATCGCCGGTTTGCGGCAGCCGCACCGTGAGCCGCGCGTTGCAACGGCCCCCCGAATCGTCGTCCTGCGGCGGCTTGTCGAGCCCCGGGCCGAGCAGGAAGGCGTACGCGTCGAACGCGTCGGAGACGAGATCGATCGTGACGATCTGACCGGCGGTGCCGGCGAGCTTCCACTGTTGCGCGTACGTGCTCTCGGCGGCGAGCAGTACGTCGCGCCGTCCCAGCGAGTCCCGAATGGTGGCCCCGACCGCGATCGAGCCCTTGGGCGACGCGGGGTGCCGCAGCTGCTGCGCGGGCAGCTGGGTGAGCGGCAGCAGCAGCGAGAGCGCCAGCGCGCAGACTCCCGATCGGGGCGGGTGTGCCTCCATGTCGTCCCGCAATCTGCCGTTCCTATTTCCCCTGCACAATCCGGTCGACGGCGGTCGCGAGGTCGGGGACGAGCAGAAGCCCGAGCGCATGCGCCTGCGCGCGATGCCGCGCGCCGTGTCCCGTGGCGACGAGGATCCCGTGCCCGGCGCCGGCGCCCAGCGTGCGCGCCGGCTCGACGTCGCTCAAGCGATCCCCGACCCAGTACGAGTCGTGTAAGTCGATCCCCAGCGCGGCCTCGGCGTCGCGGAACAGCTTCACTCCCGGCTTGCGGCAGTCGCACGGCCCGTCGCTGTCGGGGTAATGCGGGCAGAAGTACGCGGCATCCAGGTGCGCGCCGTGCGCCGCGAGCAGCTCCGTCAGCCGGCGCTGGACCGCGCTGTAGGCCGCCGCGCCGTACAGCCCGCGTCCGATGCCCGACTGATTGGTCGCCACGACCACGAGCCAGCCCGCTGCGTTGAGGCGCCGGATGGCGGCCGCGGCACCGGGGAGCAGCCGGACCTTGCCCGGCTCGTGCAGAAAGCCGGGAGGGGGGTCGTCCACGATCGTGCCGTCGCGGTCCAGAAACACCGCCCGGTGGCGGCCCTCAGGCATCGAGGGCGGCACGCACTGCGCGGGCGACCTGCTCGATCTGGTGGGGGAAAATGGTCCGGGGGTCGAGGACCACGCGGTCGTCCGCGATGCGGGCGATGATCGGCGGGTCCCCTCCCCGCAACCGCGTCGCCAAGACATCAGACGTCAGACGATCGGACGTCAGCTGAACCAACCAAGTCTTGAGGGTCTTGCCGGGGAACGATCCGCCGCCCACCTCGGATTCGCCTTCGACGAGCTCGGTGCCTTTGCCCACGCCTCTCTGCAACGCCTCTCCTCGCTGACGTATCTCCGCGACGTTTTCGGTCAACATCCGTAGCACCGGAATCTCCTGACGGGCAGCTCCCGGATCCCTGTATAGAGCGAGCGTCGCCTCCAACGCGGCCAGGGTGAATTTGTCGGAACGTACGGCGCGGGCGAGCGGATCGGTGCGGCAGGCTTCGATCGCGGCCTTGGCGCCGAGCAGGATGCCGGCCTGTGGTCCGCCCAAGAGCTTGTCGCCCGAGAAGGCGACGGCGGCGACGCCGCTGGCGAGCGCCTCGGCCACGGTCGGCTCGCCCGCGAGCCCCCACGGCGAGAGATCGAGCAGCAGGCCGCTCCCGAGATCGAACAGACTCGCGACCCCGGCGCCGCGGGCGATGGCGGCGACCTCCTGCGGCGGCACGTCGGCGGTGAAGCCCGTCACCTGAAAGTTGGAGCGGTGCACCTTGAGGAGCAGCCGGGTGGCGGGTCCGATCGCGCCCTCGTAATCCTTGCGGTGCGTCCGGTTCGTCGCTCCGACCTCGACGAGCCTCGCCCCGGACCGCGCCATGATGTCGGGGATGCGGAACGCCCCGCCGATCTCCACCAGCTCGCCGCGCGACACGACCGCTTCGCCGTCGCGGGCGAGCGCCGAAAGCGCGAGCAGCAGCGCCCCCGCGGCGTTGTTCACGACGAGCGCGTCCTCGGCTCCGGTGAGCTCGACCAGGAGGTCGCGGCACAGCGCGTGGCGTGAGCCACGCGTGCCCCGCGCGAGATCGTATTCCAGGTTCGAGTATTCGCCCGCAACGCGGCGCAGCGCGGCGATCGCGGCGGACCCGAGCGGCGCCCGGCCGAGGTTGGTGTGCAGCACGACGCCGGTGGCGTTGATCACCGGCTCGAGCGAGGGCGCGGCGAGCCGGTGGGTCCGGGCGCGCACCGCGGCGCCCCAGCCTTCCGGCGGTATCGCTCCCCCGTCGGCACGGGCGGCGTCGATCGTCGCGCGCACGGCACGTACCACCAGGCTGCGGGGGTGCGTGGCGAGCAGCGCGGCCACATCGGGCTCGGCGAGCAACGCCTCGACGGCCGGCAGCCGGCGGCGGGGGTCGGGGGAGAGCCGGGCGGAGCTCACGGCGGCTTGGTGGAGTCGCGCGGCGCGCGGGTCGTATCGCGGGCCGCAGGGACGGGCTTCGGCACGGGAACGGTGAGCACGCCATGGGCCTCGGCGGCGACGGCACCGTTCAGATTGGTCGCGTCGCGCACGCGGATCAAGTACTTCTTGTCGGGCGCGAGTGGTTGCGCCGTCTGGACGACGAGCCTGTCGGACGGGACGGGACGCTGCTTCAGGAGCTGCCGGATCTTCGTCGTGTCCACCCGCGCGGCGGTGGTATCGCGACCGATAGGCGCACGGGGGGGAGGGGGGGGCCCGGCGCGAGCGGGCGGCCGCGGGGCTGGCGGAGCCGGGGCTCTCGCGTGGGCCGTCGTATCCTTGGCGCGGCGCAACGAATCGGCCAGCGCGCGCGCCCTGGCCTGGAGCGAGTCGTATTGCGCACTCGTGAACAGCGCACGAACCGCCACGGGCGTGGTGTCGGGGAGCGCGAACACCCGCACTGCGGCGGTGTCGAGCGGCCGGCGCGGATCGAGCGGCGCGGTGAACTGGATGCGGAACGCGACGGAGTCCACCGGATCGACGCCGCGAATGCGCGGGCCCACGGTGTCGTGCGCGAACGCCCACAGCACGGCGCTCGCGCTGGAATCGACCGCGACGGTGACGGAGTCGAACGGCTCCCGCCGGTCGAGCTGGCGATTGTTGTTCTGATCCTGGATCAGCCACACCAGGTAGCGCCCCGGCGGAATGTCGCTCAGGTGAAAGTCGCCGGCGGAGTCGGTGAGGGTGACGTAGGCGACGGTGTCGGGGAGCGGCGCGGCGCGGATCACGCCCGCGGTCAGCGCTCGTTGCTCGACCCACTGCAGCGCCGTGCCGGCGACCGCGGCGTGGGGCAGGGGGGCGCCGGTCGAAAAGATCACCGTCGTCCCTTTCTTCATGATGTTGCGCCGCAGGTCGGTGATGCCCGGGAGCAGCTCGAGGTGATACACGCGATTCGGCTTCCATCCCTCCGCGGGCTTGACGTGGATCGCGCTGCGGTGCCACGACACGCGCACGTCGCCCGCGACCGGCGACAGCACGATCTGATGCGCCAGGCCCGAGATGGGCGCCGCTGCTCCCCCGCCACCGCCGCCTCCCGCTGAGCCCGGCATCTCCTCGATCACCTCGTCAAACTGGATGACCGCGTCGCCCTTCAGAGCCGGGACCACGGCGCCCGACTCGGGGACGACGCGCACGATCTGGGGCGGGGTCGTATGGGGCGGGCCGCCCGGCGGCTCCCCCTGCCGGGCGCACCCGCCCCCCGCGCCCCCAGCCCCGAGCGCGGCCGCTACGAGCAGCCCAGCGACTTGAGCTTGTCGGCCAGAGCCTGCCGCTGGTCGCGCCACGCCCGCTCCTTCTCGCGCTCGCGGGCGACCACCTCGGCGGGCGCCCGGGCGACGAAGTTCTGGTTCGTGAGCTTCGTTCCGAGCGCACTGAGCTGTTGATCGAGCCGGGTGAGCTCGCCCGAGAGCCGGCGGCACTCCTGCTGCACGTCGATCTCGCCCTCGAGCGCGACGAACACGTCGCTGCCGTCGGCCAGGACCGCGTGTGCCCCCACGCCGGCGCGCGCGCCGTCGAAGGCGAGCTCGGACAGCTGCGCCAGTCGCACGATCGTGTCGCGCTCTCCGGCGAGCGCCTGGCGCGCCCGCTCGCTCTTCGGCCGCACCGCTGCCTGCAGCCGAACCTTGGGAGGCACCCGGTACTCGGCGCGCAACATCCGGATCGACGAGATCGTTTCCTGGACCAGCGGGAACTGCTGGTCGGCCTCGGGGTCCGCGAGCGCGGCCTGCGGCTCGGGCCACGCCGCCACGACGAGCAGCTCTTCTGGCCTGCGACCCGGGAGCTTCTGCCACAGCTCCTCGGTGATGAACGGCACGACGGGATGCAGTAGCCGCAACACCGTGTCGAAGCAGTACGCGAGGACGACGCCGGTGTCCATTGCGAGCCGAGGCTTGACCGCTTCGACGTACCAGTCGGCGAGCTCCTTCCACACGAACTCGAAGCAGCGCTTGGCTCCCTCGTCCAGCCGGAACTGCTCGAACGACGTGGTGGCTTCCCGGATCGTCGCCTGCGCACGCGACAGGATCCAGCGGTCGGCGAGCGGCAGGGCCGTGACGTCGAGCCCGGCGAGCGGTTGGACCCGCTCCGGCAGCTGCGCCAGGATGAACCGGCCGATGTTCCACAGCTTGTTGGCGAAGTTCCGGCCCGGCGCGAACGTCGTGTCCAAGTCACCCGGGTCGAGGATCACATCCGCGCCGAGCGAGCTGCCGGCGACGAGGGTCCAGCGCAGCGCGTCGGCGCCGTACAGCCGCACCACGTCCAGCGGGTCGATCCCGTTGCCCAGCGACTTGGACATCTTGCGGTGCAACGTGTCGCGCACGGTGCCGTGCAGGTACACCATCGCGAACGGCGGCGCGTGCATGAAGTGATACCCGGACATGAGCATCCGGGCCACCCAGAAGAACAGGATCTCCGGCGCGGTGACCAGAGTATGGCCCGGGTAAAACCGCGCGAGGTCCGGCGTCGCGTCGGGCCAGCCGAGCGTCGCGAACGGCCACAGCCACGACGAGAACCAGGTATCGAGCACGTCGGGATCCTGCTCCACCGGGCCGCCGCATTTGGGGCAGCTCGTCGGGTCGGTGCGGTCGGCCCACTGGTGCTTGCATTTGACGCAGGTGAACACCGGGATGCGGTGACCCCACCACAGCTGGCGCGAGATGTTCCAGTCGCGGATGTGCTCCATCCAATTCTCGAACGTGGCGCGCCACCGCTCGGGGATGATGCGGAACGCGCCCCGGCGATAGTCGGCGAGCACCGGCTCGGCGAGGGGCTGCATCTTCACGAACCACTGGTCCGAGAGCCGCGGCTCGACGACCGTGTCGCAGCGGTAGCAATGGCGGACCGCATGCTGGTGCGGCTCGACCTTCTCGAGCAGTCCCTGGGCCTTGAGCATCTGCACGATCTGCTGGCGCGCCTCGAACCGGTCGAGTCCACGGAGGGGTGCGGGGACCCTTCCCCCTGCTCCCTTCCCCGGCTCCTCCCCCATGGTGCCGTCTTCCCGCATGATGAGCGGCATGTCGAGCTTGTGCCGCACCCCGATCTCGAAGTCGGTGGCGTCGTGGGCGGGGGTCACCTTGACGAATCCGGTCCCGAAATCGCGGATCACGCTCTCGTCCCCGATGACGGGAATCTCGATCCCGACGATCGGCAACCGGACGTTCTTTCCGAGATAGGGTCGGCCGCGCGGGTCGTCCGGGTGCACCGCCACCGCCGTGTCGCCCAGCATGGTCTCGGGGCGCGTCGTCGCCACCGTGATGGAGCCCGTGCCGTCGGCCAGGGGGTACCTGATGTGGTAGAGATTCCCGCTGGTTTCGACGGACTCGGCCTCTTCATCCGAGAGCGCGGTGAGGCAATGCGGGCACCAGTGGATCACGCGGTGCCCGCGATAGATCAGCTTCTCGTCCCACAGCCGCACGAATGCCTCGCGCACCGCGCGCGAGTAGGCCTCGTCCAGCGTGAAACGGGTGCGGCTCCAGTCGCAGGAGCAGCCGATCACCTTGAGCTGCTCGAGAATCGTGTTGCCCGTCTCGCGCACGAAGGCCCACACCCGCTCCACGAACTGCTCGCGTCCGAGGTCGAATCGGGTCTTGCCCTCTTTGGCGACGAGACGCTCCACGACGTTCTGGGTGGCGATGCCGGCGTGGTCGGTGCCGGGGAGCCACAACGCCTCACGTCCGCGCATGCGCTCGAAGCGGATCAGCACGTCCTGGATCACGTTGTTGAGCCCCTGGCCCGTGTGCAGGATCGCCGTGATGTTGGGCGGAGGCATGACGATGACGTACGGCTCGCGTGACGAGTCGGCGCGGGCCGTGAACACCCCGCGGTCGAGCCAGCGCCGGTACAACGGCGGCTCGACGTGGTGCGGGTCGTACTGCGGCGGAAGCTCGAACTTGGGCTGCGGCATTCCTTATAATAAGGTAGAATATTCCCCCATGGCCGACGAATCAAACGTCTTGCCGACGAGCCGCATCGTGCGTTGGGTCGCGATCGGCGCGCTACTGGTTTTCGCGCTGGCGCTGTATTTCCGCGACGGCCGCACGCTGTCGCCGCTCACGGCGCCCGCTTCCGCGACCGCGTCCCCGACCACACCGGCCGACCAGCCTGTCAACTGACGCGATGACCGCTCGGGAAATCCGTGTGACGCTCCCGGACGGGAGCGAGAAACGGCTGCCCGCGGGTGCGACCGGCGCCGACTTGGCGCGCGCGATCGGCCCGGGGCTCGCCAAGGCTGCGGTCGCCGTCCGCGTGGACGGTCAGGTGTGGGACCTGGCGCGGCCGCTCCCCGACGGCAGGCCGGTCGCGATCCTCACCGACAAGGACCCGCAGGCGCTGGACGTGCTGCGCCATTCCTCCGCGCACGTGCTCGCCACGGCGGTCCGGCAGCTCTTCCCGCACGCGAAGATCGGGTTCGGGCCCGCGATCGAGGACGGCTTCTACTACGACTTTGCGGTGGAGCGGCCGTTCGGGCCGGAGGATCTCGAGGCGATCGAAAAAAAGATGGTGGAGGTCGTGAAGGCCGATTACCCGTTCGTGCGCGAGGAAGTGAACCGCGAGGAAGCGAAGCGCCGCTTCACCGACGATCCGCTCAAGCTCGAGCGCATCGACGATCTGGGCCCCGACGAGGTCATCTCGGTCTACACCGACGGCCCGTTCGTCGATCTGTGCCGCGGGCCGCACGTGGCGAGTACCGGGAAGCTCAAGCACTTCAAGCTGCTGCACGCCGCGGGCGCCTACTGGCGCGGCGACGAGCGCCGCCAGATGCTGCAGCGCATCTACGGGACCGCGTGGTTCACAAAGGAAGACCTCGAGGCGTACCTGCGGCGGCTCGAGGAGGCGCGCAAGCGCGACCACCGGGTGCTGGGCAAGCAGCTCGATCTGTTCTCGGTGCAGGAAGACGTCGGGCCCGGGTTGATCTTCTGGCACCCCAAGGGTGCGATGATGCAGTTCCAGCTGCGGCGCTTCATGGAGGACGTGATCCTGGAGCGCGGCTACCAGCTCGTGTACACGCCGCACATCACGCGCGAGCAGCTGTTTCTCAAGTCGGGGCACCTGCCGCTCTACGGCGAGAATCAGTTCCCGCCCATGGCGGCGGGCGAGGGGGAAGCCGAGGACGTGCGGTATCGGGTGAAGCCGATGAACTGCCCGATGCACATTCTCATCTACGCCGCGCAGCAGCGCAGCTACCGCGACCTGCCGATCCGCCTGGCGGAAATCGCCAACGTGTATCGCAACGAGCGCTCCGGGACCTTGCACGGGATGCTGCGCGTGCGCGGCCTCACGATGGACGACGCGCACCTGTTCCTGCGCCCCGATCAGATCGAAGACGAGATCTTCCGGCTGCTCGACATCGTGGAGCTGGTGCTCGGCAAGACGTTCGGGCTCACCTACCGCCTCGATCTGGCGACGCGCCCGGCCAAGAAGCTCGGCTCGGATGCGACGTGGGATCAGGCCGAGCGGGCGCTCGAGCAGGCGCTCAAGCGGCGCGCCCTGACCTACCGGATCGACCAGGGGGGCGGCGCATTCTACGGCCCGAAGATCGATGTGAAGTTCAACGATGCGATCGGCCGCGAGTGGCAGGGGGCGACGATCCAGCTCGACTTCGAGCTGCCGGAGCGGTTTCGGCTGGAGTACGCGGGGGAGGACAACAAGCCGCACCGCCCCGTGATGATCCACCGCGCCATCTACGGTACCCTGGAGCGGTTCTGCGGCTTTCTCATCGAGCATTTCGCCGGCGCGTTCCCGCTGTGGCTCTCTCCCGAGCAGGTGCGTGTGCTGCCGATCGCGGATGCCCAGATTCCCGCAGCGCGCGTCGTGCAACAACGGCTCGCGGCGGCGGGGCTCCGCGCCACGGTGGACGAGCGCAGCGAGACCCTGAACTACAAGATCCGCGACGGCGAGACGCACAAGGTCCCCTACATGGCGGTGGTGGGGCAGCGCGAGGCCGACGCCGGGACGGTCGCCGTGCGCTCGCGGGGAGAGGGAAAGAAGCAGGTGCTGCTGCCGGTGGACGAATTCGTGACGAAGCTGGGGGAAGAGGTTCGCACGAGGGCATTGGCGTCGTTAATATGAACGGACACGGGGTTCTGTAGGGGCGCGGCATGCCGCGCCCCTACACGCCCCGATCCACGACCATCGGATCGTATGTCACGCGACGAAACGACCCCCGTCATCCTCTCCGCCTGCCGCACGCCCATCGGCAAGTACCTGGGCGGGCTGGCGCCGCTGACCGCGCCGCGGCTCGGCGCCCTGGTGATCCGCGAGGCGGTGCGCCGGGCGGGAATCGATCCCGCCGCCGTGGACGAAGTGATCATGGGGAACGTGCTGCAGGGAGGCGTGGGCCAGGCGCCGGCGCGCCAGGCGGCGATCCACGCCGGTCTGCCCGGCACCATTCCGGCGCTCACGGTCAACAAGGTCTGCGGCTCGGGGCTCAAGGCGGTGATGCTCGCGGCTCAGGCGATCAAGGCCGGAGACGAGCAGTGCGTCGTCGCCGGCGGGATGGAGTCGATGTCCAACGCGCCGCACTACGTCTTCGGGATGCGCGCGGGCATTAAGGCGGGAAACAGCCAGCTCGTCGACGGCATGATCCACGACGGCTTGTGGGACTCGTTTTCGAACACGCACATGGGGAACCTCGCGGAGTACAGCGCGAAAAAGGCGGGCGTGTCCCGCCAGGACCAGGACGCGTTCGCGCTCGCGAGTCACCAGAAAGCCGTGGCCGCCATGACAGCGTGCCACTTCAAGGCCGAGACCGTGGGAGTCGAGATCCCAGGGAAAAGGGGTCCCAGCGTGATCGAGAAGGATGAGGGCCCGCGCGCCGACACGACGCTCGCGGCGCTCGCCGCGCTCACGCCGTCGTTCGAGAAGGACGGTACGGTCACGCCCGGGAACGCGCCGGGGCTGAACGACGGCGCCAGCGCGCTCGTAGTGGCGTCGCTCGCCTTCGCCCAGGCGCACGGGCTGGCGCCGCTCGCGCGCATCACGGCCTACGCCACGGGCGGCGGCGAGCCCAAGGATCTTTTCTTCGCGCCGATCGTCGCGGTCCGGAACCTGATGGCGAAGGCCAAGACCCAGATCGCGGACTACGACCTGATCGAGGCGAACGAGGCGTTCGCGGTGCAGGCGCTGGCCGACGGGCGGGCGCTCGGCTGGGACTGGGAGCGCGTCAACGTCCACGGCGGCGCGATCGCCCTGGGGCATCCGATCGGCGCGTCCGGTGCGCGCGTGCTCACGACCCTGTTGTACGCCCTCAAGGACCGCCACCGCACGACCGGGCTCGCCACCCTGTGCCTGGGCGGCGGCAACGCGGTGGCCCTCAGCGTGGAGATGTTCTGATGCCGGTATCCTCGTCGGCCGTGCTCGCCGCTCAGCCGCTGGCGCTGCGCCGCAGCGCGGCGGTCATCCTGGGCGCCGCGCTCGTCGCGGTCGCCGCGCAGGTCTCGATCCCCCTCCCCGGCACGCCCGTGCCGCTCACGCTCCAGCCCCTCGCCGTGCTGCTCGTCGGCGGTCTGCTCGGGCCGGGGCTGGGTGCGGCGAGCCTGATCCTGTACCTGACCGCGGGCGCGCTCGGCCTGCCGGTGTTCACGCCGTACGGTCTTCCCGGGCTCGCCCGGCTCGTGGGACCGACCGGTGGCTACCTGCTCGCCTATCCCGTCGCGGCGTTCGCCGTCGGGCGGATCGCGGGAGACGGCAAGGCGTGGGGGCGCTTGGCGCTGGCGCTGGTGGCGGGGTTGGCGCTCATCCATCTGGGCGGCCTGGCGCAGCTCCTGATCCTGACGGGGAGCGCCGCGAGCGCCGTGCGACTCGGCACCCTGCCGTTCGTGCTCGGTGACCTGCTGAAGCTGTGTATCGCGATTCTGATCCTGCGATCCACCGTGAGTCCCCTCCGCGCGCGCCTATGACGGCGCGCGTTTCGTTTCCGGACCGGGCGAAACGCACCGGTGCCGCGCTCGGCTGGATCGTGGCGTTCGGTATTGCGGGTGGCGCGTCCGGCTGGGCGGTCTCCCGCTTCGGTCCCGACCCCAGCCCGGCCTGGGCGTTGGCGTGGACCTCGCTCTCCGGGGCGGTCG
>Ga0209156_10002930_pt1 | contig 13125 bp, 12 predicted proteins | sample GraSoiAngelo_124_FD_185881 | JGI IMG/M metagenome (GOLD analysis project Ga0209156, IMG submission 185881) | Grasslands soil microbial communities from the Angelo Coastal Reserve, California, USA - 14_0927_05_20cm (SPAdes) (version 2) | ecosystem: Environmental > Terrestrial > Soil > Grasslands...
ACCAGCCGGAAAGTAACCGATTACAGCTCGGCGAAATCCTCCGACGTTGACAGGTACAACAGATACTTCCGTTCCCTGTTAGCATCGAATATGTTCGTGCCTCCCTCACAGTTCGAATCATGCTTCCTCTCGACGGCGCATGGGGAAGCGGAGATAGAACAGACACTCGACGCTATCGGCGAGTCTCTAAGATCACTCAGAGGGTAGCCTGAAGATTGCTGCTTAGAGTAGGAACCAGAGGCAGCAGACTGTCGCTGGTACAGACGGACATGGTGGTGGAGAAGATCAGACGAGCCAACCCTGGGGTGGAGATTGAGCGGAAGACAATCACAACCTCAGGGGACGTGGACAGGACGACTCCCCTCTTCTCGATCAGCCAGAAGGGAATCTTCGAAAAGGAGGTAGATCAGGCAGTCGTCGAAGGCAAGGTCGACTTCGCTGTACACAGCATGAAGGATGTGCCAACACTCTTGAGCGCAAAGCTGACCATAGCTAGCGTCCCTGAGAGAGGCGCAACGGGAGACGTTCTGGTTAGCAAAGGCGGAAAGCTGCTGAAGGACCTTGGTGATGGAAAGACTGTCGGCACCAGCAGCCTCCTGAGAGCGGCTCAGCTGCGACGGGTTCGCCCCAAGTTGCGCGCTGACCCGATTAGAGGAAACGTTGACACTAGGGTGGAGAAGGTTGAACGGGGCGAGTTTGATGCTGTCATTCTCGCCGAGGCAGGTCTTGCAAGGCTTGGAATGATGGATAGGGTAGCGGAACGGCTCTCGCTCGATGACTTTATGCCCGCACCGGGACAGGGCGCGCTGGCAGTGATCGCCAGACGAGACAATTCCAGACTGATAGACATCCTGAAGACGGTCGAGCTCCCATCGACGCGTGCCGAAGCAGAAGCAGAGCGGGAGCTAGTGAAAGTTCTCGAAGGAGGATGCAAGGTCCCCGTTGGGGCAATAGCATCAGCCAAACGTGATACGATCCAGTTGACTGCTTCGATTTTCTCGATGGATGGAAAACAGCGGCTCACAGCCACAAGATCTGGACCAGCTGACCATCCGGCGATGATCGGAAAGAGTGCCGGCGAAGAACTTCTCAAACAGGGAGCGAAAAGGATTGAAGAGACCTGGCGGACGGTCTACCGCTGAATTGGACCCTACGACGATCGCTATTACACGTCCGGTTGGAAGAGGCAGCGATACTGCAGATCTCGTAAAGAGCCTAGGCTGGACCCCGTTCATTTTCCATACGGTAGAACTGAAGCCTTTCAGTGATCAGAAGATCATGGAACAGATACGGTCTTCCCTGACACAGGGTCAGCTCGACTGGATTGTCTTCATGAGTCCAACCGGCGTGAAGCTTCTCTTCGACGTTCTCACCTCTTACCCGAACCCGCCAAGAATTCCGCCGAAGACGCGTTTCTTGGCAGTCGGACCGAGAACCAGAGACAGCCTACTCCGCTATGGTATCACCCAGACCACGGTCCCAGAAGAATACAGCTCGGCGGGTGTTGATGAGTGGTTCTCGCATTTGGATTGCAAAGATCTTCGCGTGGTTCTCGTGCGATCCTCATCAGCCGACGCGTCGCTGGCAAACTTTCTCACTTCAAAAGGCGCAACAGTAGAGACCGTCAACATTTACGATTCAGGGATGCCCACAGACTCGCAGAGTGTCTTTGATTTCTTGGAAGGCTTGCGACTCGGCCGGTTTGCGGCTGTTCTCTTTACAAGCGCGGTTTCAGTCTCGAACTTCTTCAGAATCGCCGAGACGGAATTCGAGAGTGCCGAGATAGTCCGTCGATTGAAGCGCGTAACTGTCGGGGCGATCGGACCCGTAACCGCCGAACAGCTTCGGAAAATGGGAATCGAGCCGGCGGTTCCCGATGTCTACCTCATGAAGAACGCCGTGGCACGACTAATCAGTGCGAGAGGACCAGTTCAAGCATTATAGATGCTCCGGCAGGTTTCCTTACGCTTTAGGCGATGGCGACCGTAGACGATAGGAACGGCCTCACCGTCTCTGCAATGGCGGAGATGAACTCTGGATCGTCGTTAAGCGATTGTGTCCGAGTCACTCTCACTCCTAGAGAAAGACCGTATTCCTTAGCCTCTATGTCGAGGTCGTATAGAATCTCCAAGTGGTCTGAGACGAATCCGACGGGGCAGATGAGCATTTCTCTGAACCCTTTCCCTGACAATTCGGCTATCTTCTCCTTGATCTGTGGACCCAGCCAGGAATCTGCTGGTTGACCTGCGCTCTGGAACGCGAAATCCCAGAACCCAACTCTTGCTCGGTCCGCGACCAGCCTGCTAGTCTCGTTAAGCTGGGCAAAATACGGATCGTCTTCTGAGACAAACCTCTTTGGAAGGCTATGGGCTGTAAAGAGGAGAGCCGCATCAGATGGTTTCTCCGTCGTGTCTAACCCCGTCCGGACGCGGTGCGCCAATGCCTGGATGAGGTGTGGTTGCGTGTGCCAGCTTCTTATCATGGAGAAGGGGACGGCTTTCGTCTTGTCGAGTCCTCTACGGACCGCCTCCTCATAGCCTCCGATACTCAGCTTTGAGTAGTGAGGGGCCAGGGCAAGTCCTACGATACTTGATGCCCCCTCAGGTATGATGTTCTGGACCGTCTCCTCAATGAATGGATGCCAGTGCTTCATTCCTACGTGCACCCTAGCCGGGACATGGTCCCGGTCGAACCTGTGCTGTAGGGCATCTGCCTGTTCCAGCGTAATTCTCAGCAACGGAGTCTGGCCTCCGACCCTTCTGTATCGTTCCCGGAGACGTTCAATCTCGGCGGGCGTTGGCGACCGTCCACCACGGACTTGGCGGAGGTATTCTCCGACCTCTTCGAGGGAATTGGGGCTACCATAAGCCATGAGCAGAACTGCGACATGTTGTTCAGCCATTTTCAGTATCTCCTAGGATCGTTGTTGGGTTGCTTTGTGGACGAAATTGACCAGTTCTTTCGCTCTTTCTGGAGACGTTTCCGGCAGCACCCCATGGCCCAGATTGAACACGTGGCCGGGCCGTCCTCCAATCCTTGCCAGAATCTCCTTTGTACGAGCCTCTACGAGAGGCCAGTGGCCCAGGAGCGTTGCAGGGTCCAAGTTGCCCTGAATCGCCATATCTCCAACCTGGCGCCACGCTTCGTCGATCGGGACTCTCCAGTCAACTCCTATCACGTCCCCACCCGCCTCCTTCATGGTTCGAAGAATTCCCGCCGTCCCCACACCAAAGTTGATCCGGGGGACCCTGCTCGATGAGAGGCTTTCTAGGATCTCCTTATTGTATGGGAGCACAAACTCGTGATAGTCAGTCGGCGAGAGGCAGCCTGACCAGCTGTCGAAGAGCTGTACTGCGTCGACGCCGGCGTGGACCTGGGCGAGGAGATAGCTTGAGACGATTCTCGAGAGCCTTGACATCAACGCCATCCAGAGCTCAGGCTGGCTGTACATCATCGTCTTCGTCTTCGCAAAATCCCTCGATGCACTGCCCTCGATCAGGTAAGAAGCAAGTGTGAAAGGAGCTCCAGAAAAGCCGATGAGCGGGACTCGCTCGTCCAGCGCATGCTTCACCGCTCTAACCGAGTCTAACACATATGGAACGTGGTCTATTGGAGAGAAATCTTTCAGCTTCTCGAGATCCTCCATCGCCGCTACGGGATTCTCGATAACCGGGCCTGTCCCATCCACCAGATCCAATTTCACGCCCATTGCATCTAGTGGTAGCATGATGTCAGCAAACAGAATTGCGGCATCAACTCCAAGCTCGTCGACCGCAGCGACTGTCACTTTGGCTGCTAGTTCTGGAGTCTTGCAGATCGTCAGAACGTCATTCTTTGCTCGTACTCTTCGATAGCTCGCGAGGAATCTCCCCGCCTGCCGCATAAACCAGACTGGTGTGAACTCAGCCTCCTTCCTCCAGCACGCTCTGAGAAAACTATCGTTCTCGAGCTGAGTCAAACCAATGCACTCTCAGATCCTACGGTCCGAGAAGGTCAAGCATTTCCTCCGGAGTGACGGATTTGCACGTGAATATCGGGGTCTCGATGGCCGTGTACTTGCTCGCCTCGCTGCTCCTGAGTTCCATAACGAGGTTGAGAAAATCTTCCGGTCGATCCGTCTCGAAGGAGAGCACAAATTCGTAATCGTCCAAGCCGAAGGAGTAGGCGGTGTGAATGGTGACGGATGAGAACTTGTGTCCGATCTGGACATGGTCCTTCATTATGCGACGCCTCTCCTCGAAGGGTATGCTGTACCATTCACGCTTCTTCGTGAACGGGTAGACGAAGAGATACTTGGACCCTGCCGGCTCGGGATCGCTTGGCTTCCCGAAGTACTCCGATGGCCGGAGCATTGCAAGGTAGGAGTACGGGGTCGAGAGATACTTCCCAAGCCCGGTGTTCAACAGGTCAGAATGGAGCTTCTGGATGGTGTCCAAGGAGTCTGTTATCAGCCAGAGCATGAAGTCCGCGTCTCCGCGGGTGCCGATCAGCGAGTAGGAGCGAGGACTCAGCTGTTCATACTTCTTCAACTCGCCTAGAAACTCGTCCTTCGAAGCGAGACGCCGGTCATCAGGCAGCCGTCTCCACTCAGCGTCGAGCCTGAAGAACGTATACTTGACGTACCGGTAGGATTGCTTCAGCTGAACTGCCGGTGAAACAGCCTGCATCATAAGGCCTGCCTCCCAAAAACACTGCAGACTTCTATTTGAACGAGCCGCATTTCACGGAGAACAGTATGTATCTAGCCATGAATTCAAGCATGACAGGAGACTGGATACCGACGGTGCGATGTCCCAGTTTCCAAGAGTCTGACCAATCTTACAAACAAATCAGGCGACGAGTTACGTTTCAGAGTTTCGTGAAAGAAAGAAACAAGTGGGGGACAGGGCATTTTCATGCCCTGGCCGGGTTTCTACATGCCGCCTTTCTTTTTCTTGCTCTTCTTCTTTGCCATATTTCGTACCGTCAAGTCCTACGACGTGTACAGATGTTGCATAATACACCTCCGGTCGCAGGCCTGTTCAAACAATAACCGGTTTCCGGAACTAGACTTCAGACCTTCTAGATTTTTTGGACCCCTAGATTCCTCGGAATGGTCTATTTCCTAGAGACCAATAGTTTCTGAGGACAAGCCCGGCGACTAATCCTCCGAGATGGGCTGGGGTCCCGCCGCCGGCGAATATGTTCAGACCGAGGAGGAAGATTAGCAATATCACGATCTTCAGTCCGACTGCTGTTCCCATTATTCCATAGACCGCACCGGACGCTCCCACGGCACAGTCAGGCACAGAATTCGGATTTGGAAAACCTGTCAATACGTAACCTGTGAAGTCGTATGCAACGAAACTTAGGCTACCCACCAATCCGGTGATGAAGAAGGTCGTTATCCACTGGGACTTGGATACTTGCTCTTCGAGTATGAAGCCGAAGAAGAGGAGGAACAGGAGATTGCTCGCTATATGGAGAATGCTAACGTGCAGAAAAATAGCTGTGAGAACTGTCCAGGGCAGAATTGGTAGGGGACTGTCGCACTGCACGAGTAGGTCGAGAATCCATCCTCCGCCTGGCGAAACAGGTTGCAATGGATCAGACAGGTTCCCCACTATCGCCCCTACTATGATGTAGACTGCGATCAGAATTATTGTGATAATTAGCGTAGGCGATTGTAGGATCTGGATCCCTCGAGACCATGCGGACCGAGGGACCGGTTCCATAGCATGACCTCGTCGCTATCTCTATTTAATCGAGCCCTCTGAATGGCTATCATTGCCAAAGCAACTGCTCCTCTACATGTCCAGAAAGGACGAGGACGGATTCCTGGACTATCTCCGGTCGAATGGTGGTTTCGTCATCCTACCCACGGCTTCATCCACAGCAGCATTTGTTCCGTTGGATACTCTGCCAGATGCTTCACAAGAAGAGGCTACTAGGAAGTTCTGGCTGCAAAACACATCGGTCAACCTCCCACTCGTGACCGAGTTCGATGAGGAAAAAGGCCGCTATCTGATAAACGGCTTCCAGTCGCCGGTCGTAGAGTTTCTACGCTCCTTCACCATATCCAAGATCATGCTACCCGGGAGGCTCGAAGCGGATATGACATATTTTGACGACGATAGACAAGACCTAGTTTCGAAGCCTGTCGAGTTTAGGAACTGGTTCGACTCGATTGAGCACTGGATTCGGAAAAACTACAGACATCTGACACTGTTGACGTACGCGGGGCCGGGAGCAGAAAAGTTCCGAGAGGAAGGCGGGATACTCCACTAATTCTCAATCGTAGAAAGAACAATTAACATCATATCCCATCCCACAACGAGGCCCATGCCTGACCAGAATGCCCTCAGACAGATTGACCGTTGGATTAATGCTCACAAGAAAGACCTAGTTGACCTATCCTGCCGACTGGTCAACATAGACACTACCGTTCCTCCCGGCCGTAACTATCCTAAGATATCGCAGCTCCTAGCAAGCGAACTCAAAGACCTAGGCATCAATCCCTCGGTCAGCTATATTCCCGAAGTAACCCTCCGACGAAGAGTCAGCGCCGAGGTCGGCCTGAAGGGTCCCAGACCGAACACATACGCCACTCTCAAGGGCGAAGGCGAGGGTCCCAGGATTCTACTCAACGGGCACGTCGATGTCGTCCCGGCGGACCCTTCAGGCTGGTCAAACGACCCGTTCAAACCAATAGTCAAGAACGGGAAGATCTACGGCCGCGGCTCCGCGGACATGAAGGGGTCCGACGCCTGCCAGATCTACTCCCTCAAAGCCCTGGTGGAGACGGGCGCAAAGTTCCGGGGCAGCATCACTCCGACCTTCACAACCGACGAGGAGGTGGGAGGGTATAGCGGAGTCAACTATCTCATCGACAAGCACGTGATCACGAAGGACATTGATTATTGTCTCTCGACTGACAGCGGGATCGAAGCCTTACACATCGCTAGTCTTGGGGACGCTGAGTATCTCATCACCGTCAAGGGCAGAGCGGCCCACTCTGGCCGGGGCTGGACCGGGGTCAACGCCATCGAATATGGCGCATCCCTGATCGAGGAGCTGAAGAAACTGGGAGTCAAGATTAGTAAGAGAAGGTCCAGAATCAACGCGGAGCCGATCTGGGGCACGAAGAAGATGAGACCCGGGCTATACGTCAACACGGCGAAAGGCGGGCTCAAGGGCAACATCATCCCAGACACATTCGAGATCCTCGTCGACAGACGCTTCATCCCTGAGGAGAAGGCGCCTCAAGTCCAGAGAGAGGTCGAGCAGGTCGTGAGAGACTTTGCCAGAAAACACCGAGAAGTCAAAGTGTCAATGAAGCCCATCCTCGGATACGACCCAATGCTCACACCGCCCAACCATCCACTAGTCCGGACTGTCAGGAAAGTAGCGAGGAAGGTTCTCGGCAGAGACGTACCTCCATGTGGGAGTCAAGGGTCCACCGACGTGGCCGCTGTGACAGCGCTAGGCGTTCCGGTGGCGGTTCTTGGAACAACGCGACAGGACAGCAACATCCACGGAATAGACGAACATGTCCGGATAAGCGACCTTGTCAGCGTTACGAAGATTCTAGCGCATACTTTCCTCGAACTCCTGTAGAATACTCTGCGAATAGAATGGAACAGAGATTTCCCGCACGCTTGTTAGCCTACAACCAGAAATAGGAAAGGCAGTTCTGCGTCACGAGACTAGTCAACATACCCTAATTTTCTAGAGGTTCTCTTGGTGACCAGATTTTAACATGGACCACTCAACCCGTCCGTATCACCGATCCTAGATTTCCGCCGACCTTAGCATCGTCATGGACCCTCAGCCGTTTCCAAGGCGTTTCCTAGGGAATATCAGGTCGATGACGAGAATCATCCGCCATCAAGGGACACGGATCGAAAACGTCGTAGCTGCTCCCTATGAGATCTTCCCAAACACGAGGTTTACGTCACGAGACTCAACTGCAATTGACATTACTTGGCTGGTAACGGATCTGGTAACCGTAAATGGTACCAGCAATTGAAACGGGAAGTCCTAGCGGGGTCCAGGAGTCTCATCTCAGTTCAGAAACTTAGCGTAAGTTTTGGACTCGTTGGATTCTTTGCGTAATGTTCGGCCATGGTAGGGACCCGGACACCGTCCAAACCGTGGATTTGTCCTTCTTTCTCTGTTCGATGTCTGAAAGACCCATTGAGTCTATCTTTGTGAGCGTCTGGAGCAACTGTTCCTTGCCGAGTATGCTTGCAGCTAGCTCGTCAGCTTTCAGGAAATTCTTTCTGAGGCTCATGTTCCATTTACGTACCGCGAAAACGATCAGAAATCCGGTCGGAAATAATAGAATCGGGAACTGCAAGAGTAGGAAGCGTTCTGTTGCAGAGCTCGCCACGGAAAATTCTCCATAGAACAGCCGGTACAAGACTACGTCCGCCACCAATATTGCGAGAGCTGTAAGGGGTATCACTAGGAACCTAAACCGATATTTGCGTCGAAACCTTGGATCGAAGGAGCAGATCAGCGAAGACGCGATCAGCGGCTTCCACTCACTCGGGCTCAGCCTCCCTCTAAGGACAGCGGGAAGGTGCACCCATCCCCGCCTTGCTCCCTTTTCGCCCATTAAACACTGGTCAGATGGTGCGGCCCGTATTCCTCCAAACTTCACCCATACAACATAGTACAGGGTGTGCGGATCGAATTTGAGTCTAAGATCGCGACAGAGTTCTCGCGTAATAGTTAGAATCCGCGCATCATCCTCGTCCTTGCCAAATCCATAATTCGGATTATCCTTGAGGAATGAGAGAATCCTCCTTCCATTCTCTCGTTTTCGAAGAAAGTAGTATACTGGAAGAGCTACAATAGCCACAAACGTGATTCCTTCCAGTCCAAGATACAGCGAATTTGTTCCATCGAGCCTAATGTTCAGAGTAACTTGCTCTGAGGTCTGATCAAAGCCAGTGCCGTGAGCCAAGATCAGATAGAAGTTTCCCGTGGCAGGAATTGGCGTGGCATAGGTCCAAGAGGCCACGTTCGTAATCGAGTAGAGACCGGCAGTAATCCCGGTTGATTTGTAACTGTCATATTGTTGCTCGGTGAGAAAATAGAAGCTAACAAGTTGAGACCGGGTTTCCAGGAAATCGAATGAGAGTCGGCCCTCGCCCACGATATACAAGGGAAGATAGTGATACTTACCGGGAAGAATCGTTATCGAGAAAGTTCCATTGTAAGGAACATTCCTAGAGATGGCATTTAGTCCAAAAGCTCCAGTAATCAGTGCTACGAGTAGAATAGCTAAAGATAGTTTCATCGCGAGAACATCTCACAGCTGAGTGCCGGGTTGGCACTTCACTAGAGACGCCGTCCGCTCGATAAGGTCGGACTTCTAGCTAGACTCCTTCTTCCTGTCATCATCTTTTATCAAGCCGGCTCCCTTGTATCGGTCAATTCTCTTGAGGACTTTCTCAGTGAACTGACTATCATCTCTTGTTCCTCTCAGTGCTAGATAGACTGCCTCGTTTTGACTCTGGGCGCCGAACGTAAAGACAACCATTGCGATATTGAGCCAAACGATGGAAATCCAAAGACCCCAAAGTGTCCCATTAAGCCCGGAAACAGATAGGATACCTATTACAAACACTAATACGAAGAATCCAGCAAAAGCCATCAATCTGGCAACCCATACCCAGCGATTACCGGTTCTGAACATACCCTCAAGATCGACTCCACCATTAGGCATGGTTCTAATTCCCTCCGCTCTCCACTGGAGACCTCATCGTTGAGGAGTTCATTCCATGGCTCATGGGTTTGACTTGTAATGGTGTCATGTATTAACACGGAGACAGGAACCCACCCCCTATAATGGCTGACGGACGTTTTGTGGAGCCAAGGGCTAGCGTCCCATCCGAGTCGAATCGCAAGCAGCTCCGTTCTCGTGTCTGAGCAATAGTCGAACGATAGCTCAATGCCAAGAATGTCGGGTCAGCGGAGCGACTGGCGCGAACGACTACACGCCAATCTGAAATTGGGGTCCAGCCCGGCAATGGCTGCGTTCCTAAACCCTCCCGCTAACCCCCATTCGGGAACGGCAAACCGTCCCCTTTTGGAACAGCCTTGGGTGCTAAGCGCGCTCCAGCCCGCCATGGTACTTTGTTCGAGATTCTCATGAGTTTCAAGGACGACTTATAGCCGCGTTTCGCCGGATACTTCTCGTGCACGCGCAAGACTGGGCTACTTTCGAACGATTGCACAGACAGGCCAAATTCTTACTCCAGGCACGCCGTTACAAGGAAACAATAGAACTTGCACTGAAGGCGATCGCCCTCTTTCCCGAGGACCCTAGGCCATATGCGCTGGTCGCCTTGGCCATGGCAGGACAAAAGCAGTCTGAAGCCCCAGAGTGGGCTTTGAAGGCGATAGCGAGACAACCTGAAAACGTACTGTGGCGAGTCGCACTATCCGACACATACACATTACGAGGGAAGTGGAAACAAGCTCTCAAACCGATGAGCGAGGCTGTTACAATGGACCCCATGAACCCGAGATTCCAGTCAATGCTGGGATTGATCCTAGTGCATTGCAAGAGGCCCGCGGAAGGGGTACTGTATTTGAAAAGGTCGTTAGAACTTGATCCGACAAACGCTCTTACCCATCAGAGAATGAGCCTCGCTCTCTCCAAACAACTTGGTAAGAACAAACTCGCTGAAGAGCACTTGAGAAAAGCGCTTGAGCTTCAACCCGATAATCCCGTCATCAAGAACACCTTGGGATGGAGATTGTTAGGTCGAGGTCATCGGGAAGAAGCGGAGACAGCATTCTATGAGGCTCTGCGAGTTGACCCAACACAGGCAGCCTCTAAGCTGGGAATCGGAGCGCCCGCTGGAATCAAGAAGGGACCAAGCGACATCATCCTCCGAGGGGCCTTACGATTCTACAGTATCCCCTACAGGATAATTCTGGCTCCGGCATGCGGAGTCTTGGCGATCGAAATTCCACAGCTCATTCTTACCCACCCTGGGTCCTGGATTTTCACGGCCGTCTCCCTGCCGGTTGCTGTCTTATCATGGTGTTACATTTTCTCGTTGGTCTACGTTCGTGTGATCGGTAAGAGAAGAGGTATCCAATTTGTCTAAGACACTCGATGCGCTGAGGAACCTCGCCGCCCACCGGCCCGACGACTTCGATGTGCGCATCGAGCTGGCAGAGCTTCTCAGTGCCGAGAAACAGAGCGATGAGGCCTTGCGAGTGCTCGATGAAGCGTTAGCGCTGAGACCTGACAATCCGGAGGCTCTGCGACTCTACGGACGAGTCTTGTACGACCTCAACCGATTAGCTGAAGCTAGGGATAAGATGGAAACCGCTTCTCGAAAAGGACTGCCTGATGCGAAATCGGATATGCTGCTGTCGCACATCTATGATAAACTGGGAGATCAAGTGCGTGCCTATGAATTGTACAAGCTTGCAGTGAGACGTGACCGCGACTTAGAAGACCCATCCTATTTTGAAACGATTCGACAAACAACACCTCCCATCGCGATCAGCCCGGGAAGCTCGGAGCGAGGGATGGACTTCGAGGGAGAAATTTCGCGGCTGACATTCAAAGATGTCGGGGGCATGGACGACGTCAAGGAACAATTCCGGATCAACATCATTCTCCCGTTGAAGAACCCCAAGCTGTTCCAAAGCTACGGCAAGAGAATAGGAGGAGGAATCCTTCTGTTCGGTCCGCCAGGCTGCGGTAAGACGTACCTCTCCCGCGCTTTAGCGGGAGAATGCAACGCTACCTTCTACGGAGTAGGAATCCATGAAATCCTAGACAAGTTCCTAGGAGAGAGCGAGAAGCACATGCACAATCTCTTCGAAACGGCACGACGCAATGCTCCAGCTGTGATATTTCTTGACGAAATTGACTTGCTTGGGCATAAGCGGACGGACGACAGCTGGGGAAGAGCCCTACGAGGAGCAACGAATGTCTTGCTAAGCGAACTGGACGAAGTCGGTAAGCCTGACAAGCCTATTCTCGTCATCGGAGCAACGAACACGCCATGGAGCGTGGATACCGCCCTTAGGCGCCCAGGCAGATTCGACAGGATAATTTTCGTCCCTCCACCCGACCAAACTGCACGGGAGGAAATTCTGAAACTCCATTTGCGCGAGAAGCCAATTGAAGACATCGACTATGCCAAGATTGCGTCCAAACTCGACCAGTTCTCGGGAGCCGACATTCGAGACCTCGTCGATCGGGCTGTAGAACTCGCCATTCGACGAGCAATGCGTTCGGGCAAAACTGAGCCAGTAAGCAACCTCGACTTGCTAAGCATCGCCAAGGAGATGCGTCCGTCAACAATCGAATGGCTCGCGACCGCCAATGACTATGTCAGGTACAGCAATCAGAGCGGGCTGTATGATCGAGTGAAAGAGTACATCGACAAGAACCGCTAAGCAGCAATTCTCCTAAACAAGAATTACCAATACGGGCGCGACCATGGCCTTCCGAAGGGGCCTGTTTCTCTCCGGAACCCCACGACCGGGGCTGAAATCGCGCGACTACGTCACTTAACCTTGGCCTGCGAACCCTTTTTTCATGGGGATTGCCTCTAAGCGCGCGGGGACATCATGGGCCAACTCATCGTCAGTGAAATGGTATCCCTAGACGGCGTCATGCAGGCGCCCGGCGGACCGGAAGAAGACACCGAGGGCGGCTTCAAGCACGGCGGCTGGCAGGCGCCTCTACTCGACGAGGAGTCGCTCGGCCTCATCACCAGAGACATTGGGCGAATGGACGCCCTGCTCCTGGGTCGCAAGACCTACGACATCTTCGCCGCCTACTGGCCCAGAGCCACGACCGACAAGGAGATCGCGGACAGACTCAACAACGCGCCCAAGTATGTGGCCTCCCGCAGCCGCCGCAGACTCGAATGGAACAATTCCACTCTCATCCAAGGAGACCTTTCCAAGGAGGTGGCCCGCATCAAGCAAGAGCACGGCGAAGTCCACGTGATGGGAAGCGGCAACCTCGTCCAGACCCTACTGCGGCACGACCTGGTCGACCGGTTCAACCTATGGGTCTACCCGCTACTCCTCGGCACCGGCAAGAGACTCTTCGATGAAGGGACCCTGCCCGCGGGTCTCCGCCTTACTAGCTCTCGG
>Ga0209156_10002935_pt1 | contig 13104 bp, 5 predicted proteins | sample GraSoiAngelo_124_FD_185881 | JGI IMG/M metagenome (GOLD analysis project Ga0209156, IMG submission 185881) | Grasslands soil microbial communities from the Angelo Coastal Reserve, California, USA - 14_0927_05_20cm (SPAdes) (version 2) | ecosystem: Environmental > Terrestrial > Soil > Grasslands ...
GGCTCGTACTCGTAGGCCGTTGCGCCGGCGGCGATCAGCCGATCCATCCGCTCGCGTTGCGGTCCGAGATAGGGACCCGTATCCGTCTTGTCGCCGGCCGCGAGGATGCGCACGTCGACGCCCTGCCTTGCCTTGCGCTCCAGCAACTGGAGGATCGGTTCCGAGGGCAGGAAGTAGGCGTTGGCGAGCCAGATGCGCTCGTGCGCGGCGGCGATGAAGAGCTGCGTGAGACGGTCGTTGTGGGTGACGATGCCGTGCTCGGTGGAGCTGACGAACGCCGCTCGCACTTTTCCGGGCCGCTCCGGCTCCGGAAACGCGTCGGCGGGCAATAGCTCCTGCGTGGTTTCCTGCCAGTTCTCCGCGAATGCCTGTTGCATCTCGAGGACCGCCGGACCGCGCACGCGCACGTTGCTGTCGCGCCACGATTCGCCGCTGACCCCGTCGCCGCGCCATCTGTCGTCGATGCCGAACCCTCCGGTGATTCCGACCCGGCCGTCCACGAGGACGATCTTGCGATGGTTGCGCGCCAGATCGTCCTGGCCGGGAACGGGCCGGGAGCGACGCACCTTGCAGCCGGCGCCGGTAAGCGGGGCGACCTCCTCGTCGGTCAAGGAGAGGCTTCCGACGGCGTCCACTAGGATCCGGCACTGCACTCCGGCGCGGGCCCGGGCGGCGATCGCGGTCATCAGGCGCTTCGAGACTTCACCGTCGGCCCAGATGAAACTGACGATATGGATGCTGCGGCGGGCCTTCGCGATCTCCGCGACCATGGCGTCGAAGACGTTCCCGTTGTTGATGAAGTCGACCGAGTTTCCGGACTGCAGGCGGACGGCGGTGGTCTGGTAGAGCGCGTTCGAGAAGTCGGGGCCGCGATCGGGAGCCTCGGGAGCGAGGTACACCTCGCCGACTGGTTTGCGCCCGATACCGAAACACGCCGACGACAAGAGAGCGAGCGAGAGAGCGACGGCGTGCCTGGCCAACGAGAGACCTCCTGCGGGGCACCGTGCGCACGACCGGCGCTCTCCGCAACCCGCCGGTCGATGGGGGCGGCGGAATCGTCCAGCGGCGATATCTTCTCCACGCATGCTTCGCATCGAGAAGGCGGCCGCGCTTTTTTCTCTCGCATTCGGTTGCGCCTCGAACCGGCTCGAGCCTGCCATCCACGGGCTTCCCCTCGACGATCCCGGCTCGCGCCTGTCGGTGGTGTGGGTCGGCCACGCCACCGTCCTCCTCCGGTTCGGGAACCGATACATCCTCACCGATCCCAACCTCGGCGGATCGATCTACGTCCAGCAGCGCGTGACGCCACCTTCGCTCACGCCCGCGCAGGTGCCGCCCTGCGACCTCGCGCTCATCAGCCACCCGCACTTCGACCACATGGATCACTGGACGCTGGAGCACATCGCGCACCTCGGGGAGATCCTCTACCCCGAGGGCGCGGAGAGCTACCTCAAGGGGATCCGCCAGCCGCACCACGCGCTCAAGCCGTGGCAGACGGTGGTGCGCGGGCCCTTGAAGATCACCGCCGTTCCCATCACGCACACCGGAGGAAGGTACTTCGTCGATACGCTCTGGAACCACGCGACGGCTGGCTACATCATCCAGGGATTCGGCCGGACGGTCTTCTTCGCCGGCGACACGGGGTACGACGAGAAGAAGTTTCGCGAGATCGGCCAGCGTTTCCCCGGCATCGATCTGGCGCTCGTTCCCATCGCTCCCGCGCGCGGCGGAAACATCAACCACGCCAGTCCCCAGGAGGCGGTCCGCATCTTCCAGGACGTCGGCGCGCGCTACATGATCCCGATCCACTTCGAGGCGTACCACAGCACCGTGGTGCCCATCGACGAGCCGCGCCGGGTCCTCGGCGAGGAGGCGGAGAAGGACGGCTTGACGGACCGGGTGTTTGCGCTCAGGACGGGAGAACGCTGGATCCTGCCCGACGAGGACGGAAAGCCGCCGTGGGTGACTCACGAGGACGCGAAGAAGGTAGCGAGCCCGTAGCGCTCCCGTTTCCCGACAGCCTCTGCCATCGCTGCGCCGCGCCGCCGCGCTACGTGCGGAGCGCGACCAGCGTCTTCATCCTCTGCCCGCTGTTGCCGGAGAAATACCCGCCGCAGCCGGTGCGAAGCTGTGCGCTGTTCCGCCCGCGGAACGAGGACCCCTAGTTGCGAACCTTGCGGTAGACGCCGATCACGAGGCCGATGATCTGCGTCTCGCGAAACTCGTCGCGGCTCACGAAGATGGGCTCGTGGTTGGGATTGGAAGGCTGGAAGCGGATGCGATCGCCCTCAGGGAAGAAACGCTTCACCGTCGCTTCGTCCTCGATGAGCGCGACGACGATCTCTCCGGGCGCTGCCTGCAATTGCTTGCGGACGAAGATGTAGTCGCCGTCGAGGATCCCGTCGCCCGTCATCGAGTCGCCGATGACCTTCAGGGCGAATACCTTCTTCGCGGTGTCCCCGATGAGGAAGCTGTCGATGCGGACGTGGTCGGTGATGTTTTCCTGGGCGAGGATCGGCGTTCCCGCCGCCACCTTGCCGACCACGGGGATCTCGACCACCTCGCCGGGAAGATCCGGCACCGCGTGGACGTCGGCCCGCTGGGGAAAGCGCGGGCGGACCTGCGGGCCGCCGTGCTTTCCGCCCTCGATGACGCTGAGCGCGCGGCTCTTCAACTCCCCTCGGAGCAGGTAGCCTTTGCGCTCGAGCGCCTTGAGATGGTCGTTCACGCCATTCGTCGAACGGATGCCAAAGTGCTCTCCGATCTCGCGAATGGTCGGCGGGTAGCCCTGTTCGAGGATCGCCTTCTTGATGAAGGCGAGGATCTTCTCTTGCCGTTCCGTGAGAGGCTCCGTCATGGGGCGCGCACCTCCACGATGCCTACCGTACTGAACGGGCGCACACTGGTCAAGCTTTCAGGCGCCCGCCGGTACGGCCGATCTTTCGCGCTCGTACGACCGCCGCTTCAGTTGCGGGGTTGATCGAGCAGCTTCCGCACGTTCCCGAGCAGAGCCATGGTGCTGAATGGCTTGTTGAGCAGCGCCGATCCGTTGGCCGATTCGACCACCGCGTGTTCCGTGTAGCCGGTCATGAACAGCACGCGCATGTCGGGCCGGCTGTTGCCGAGGCGGTGCGCCAGGTCGCGCCCGGTCATCTGCGGCATCACGATGTCGGTGAGCAACAGATGGATGGGCCCCTCGTGCTCGCCCGAGCGACGCAGGCCGTCCTCGCCGTCGCGGGCCTCCAGAACCGAGTATCCGTGGGCCACCAGGATGCGGCGCACGAGAGCGCGGAGCGGATCCTCGTCCTCGACGATGAGGATGGTCTCGCCGCGGCCCCGCTCGGGGGATGCCTGGGCGCGGCCAGCCTGCGTGTGCTCCTCGTCGGCGGCGGGAAGGAAGACGCGGAAGGTGGTGCCCGACCCGAGCTTCGAATCGACGTCGATGGCGCCGCCCGCGCTCTTGACGATTCCGTAGACGGTGGCGAGGCCGAGTCCAGTGCCCTTGCCGGTCTCCTTGGTGGTGAAGAAGGGCTCGAAGAGCCGGGCGAGGACCTCGTCGGTCATGCCGATTCCGGAGTCCTCGATGGCGAGGCAGACGTAGCGGCCCGGGACGAGATCGCCCCCGCGCAGGACGCGATGCGCCTCGATGCGGACGTTCTCGCTGCTCATGCGGATGCGGCCGCCCTTCGGCATCGCGTCGCGGGCGTTGACGGCGAGGTTGATGAGCACCTGGCCGATCTGATCGGGATCGGCGCGCACCGACCACAGCTCGAGATTGCTCGAGGCAACGAGCTTTACGTTTTCCCCGAGCACGCGGGTGAGGAGACGCTGCACGTCGGTGACTGCCTGGTTCACGTCGATGATGTCGTGAGCGACCGGCTTGTGCCGGCTGAAGAGCAACAGCTGCCGGGTGAGCGAGGCGCCGCGCTGGGCGGCCTTGGAGATTCCTTCCACCTCGGGGCTCGAAGGGTGCCCTTTGCCGAGCTGTCCGTCGAGGAATTCGGCGTGCGCCGAGATGACCGCGAGCAGATTGTTGAAGTCGTGCGCGACGCCGCCGGCGAGCCGGCCCACCGCTTCCATCTTCTGCGCCACGCGGAGCCGGTCCTCGAGCTGCGCACGCTCGCGCTCCGCGCGCACCTGATCGGTCGCGTCGCGCACGGAGAGGACGCGGAGGTCCTCCCCATTCAGCGTGAAGAGCGTGGAGCTCACGTCGGCGAAGAATTCCTCGCCGCTCTTCTTGCGATGCTTCTGCCGTCCTTGCGCGCGAGGCCCGAGCTCGTCGACGCGCATCTTGCAAAGGTCTGCTGCCGCAATGCCGTAGAGGGTCGCCGCGGCGGTATTCACCTCGCGGATGTGCCCCCGCGAATCGTGCACGAGGACGGCGTCCGGGGCCGCCTCGACCAGGCTGCGGTAGCGGACCTCCGCTTCCTTGAGGCGCTCGACGAGGGCGCGCTCGTTCCGGCGCAGCCGGCTCTTCTCGATCGCGCTCTGCACCTTGAGCGAAAGCGAGGCGTAGTCGTCGATGGGCTTCGTCAGGTAGTCGAAGGCGCCGATCTGCACGGCCTCGACCGCCGTCTCCAGCGAGGCGTAGCCGGTGATGAGAATCACCTCCAGCGGGACAGCTCGAGTCCGGACGCCCCGAGCAGGTTCTTGTCGACGAGCGCGACGTCGATGGGAAGCCGGTCCGCGATCTCGAGCGCGCCCTCGGGCCCGCTCGCGACCTCGACGTCCCGCCCCGGCTCCAGGAGCAGCCGCCGCAGCACGTCCAGGACCATCGGTTCATCGTCGACGATGAGTAGCCTCGGCATGTTCATCCTCTCACTGCGCAAATCGGAACAGGCGCGCCGCTGACGCGCCGTCGCCGGCGGCGACGAAGAGCTGCTCGCCGGACGGGAAGGTAAGGGCCTTGCCATCGAAGAATCGGGTCGCGCCGGCGCCCAGGCCGGAACCGCCGATGCCGGCGCACCCTGCCGTGTGCTGAGCGGCGTTGCAGCCCGCCGCGCCCGCGAAGTCCCCCTGGTTGATGGGGGTCGCGGTCTGGGCGCGATAGAGCTGCACGCCGGCGGCGTTGTCGAATCCCACGTACAGGTGCGTTGCGGTGGCGGCGAGGAGCGAGATGGTCTTGTTCCCCGCGTCGTCGAACTGGCTCAGGCTCGGATCCAGTTTCACGTTGGCGACGACGAGCTTCCAGTCGCCCGAGGCGCACAGGCCGTCGGCGCCCGGATCGCACATCCACAATTGCGGTCCGGCCGTCGTGTTGCGCGCGGCGAAGAGCCGCCCGTTCCAGATGGCAACGGCCGGGAACGCCTTGTCGGACGGGAGGAGATCTCCGTTCTTGGTGGTCGTCACCGAGGTCTTGGTCGGGAAGACGCTGGCGGGCGTGCAGCTGTTCCAGGAACCCGCCGCCGGAACGGCGGTGCTGCTGCGCGCGCAGCCGCCGTTGTTGAAGAGGTAGAGCCGGTCGTTGAAGACGATCATCGAGTCGATGAGCGAAACCTTGGCCGACTTCCCAATCCCGGGGATGGTCTCGGCCTGGAGGTTCTCGACGTCCGTGCTGGTGGCGTCGATCCCGGGTGCTGCGGGAGCGCGCGTCAGCGCGACCAACCCCGGGCGGACACCGCCGGTACCGAGCACCCCCACGTACAGCTTGGAACCCATCACGACCGCGGCAGTCGCCGTCCTCATCCCGTTGCTCAGCGTCACCGAGGTATCGACGTAGGAGAAGTCCGGGGCCGTCATCGCGTCGTTCGTGGCGTAGAAACGGAAGAAGTTGTCCGCCGAAAGGGCGCCCGCTCCGATCAGCCACTCGTCGCCGAAGAAGGACACGGCGCCGAGGAATCCCCGGGCATTTTCGTTGTCGGGCCCGCAGGCGAGCGTGTTCGCCTTGCACCCCGCGGCGCCGAACGAGGTGTACGGTCCCGCGGCCCCGTTCCGGTTGGAGACTCCGATCGAGTCCTCGTTGAGCGTGAACGAGAGCGCTTCCCGCGCCGTCCCGTCCGGCTGCATGCGCGCGCCGCCCGTCCCGGCCGCGTTCGGACCCGCGTACAGATGGCCGCGGTAGGCGAAGAGATTGGTGAAGGTGCTGTTGTCTCCGAACGGCTTGTTGGCGACGAGCGCGGCCTCGCCGACGGCCAGCGGCGCGATGGCGGAGGCCGACAACGCGGTGCCCGTGTTGGTCGCCGTTCCCAGGATGCTCGCAGTGAGGTTGCCCGTGCCGGTCGGCGACGCGACGAGGGTCCAGGTGTAGGTCGTGCTCGCGCCGCCCGGCAGCGTTGACGGAGGCGAGAGCGGGCCGCTGGCGATGGTGGCGGCGCTGGAGTCGATCGCCAGCGCTGGGGCAAGGGCGCGAATCTCGCCGCCGCCGCCGTTCGTCACGGTGAAGGAGACGCTGAAGGTCTCGCCGGGCAAGGCGCCGGGAGGCGCGGACAGCGTCGCGGACACGGCAGCCGGGTTCTGCACGTCGAGCCCATTCGACGAGACCTGCGGGGCGGCGACGGTCACTCCCGAGTTGGCGTCCGTGCCCGAGGCGCCGAAAGCGGCCTTCAGCGTGCCGGGGCCGGTGCCGGTCTCCGCCAGCGTGGCCGTGTACGTCGCCGTCTCGCCGGGCGCGATGTCGCGCGAGGCGGGCAGAGCGCCGAGCGACCCGGCGGCTCCACCAGTACCCGTCACCGCGCCTGCCGCGAGCCCGACGCCGAGAGCAGCCGTTCCGCCTGTGTTCTGCACCGAGATGGTGACCGTGGCGGTCTGACCGCGATCGATGGCGGGGCCGCCCGACGAGCCGGAAAGCGACACCGTCGTCACCGAGAGCGCCGCGGCGGCTTGCACGTTTGCCGGGGCGGTGGAGATCGACGCGGTGGCCAGCGTGCTCGAGGTATTCGCGTCGGTTCCGGAGCCACGCGTCGTGAGTGCCAGCCCGCCCGGCGCGGATCCGTCCTCGACGTAGGTCCAGACGAACGGGGCGCTGCCGCCGGCGGCGATGGGGATCGCGGCGGGAGACACCGTCACCGTCGCGTGCGCCCCGCCGGTGGTGGCGAGGGCGGGCGGATCCGGCAGCACGGTGATGCCGCTGCCGCCCGTGTTGGCGACCGTGAACGAGGCGGTGAACGTCTGCCCGCGGCTGAGCGTTCCGGGAAGCGTGAACGACTGCGCCACGAGCACCGGCGCACCGACGACGGCGAGGGTGTTCGAGTTGACGGCCGCGACGGTGAGCCGAGCGGCGGAGTTCGCGTCGGTACCGGCCACTCCGGTCGATACTTGAAGACCGCCGGGCCCGCTACCCGACTCGGTATAGGTCCAGGTGAAGGTCGCGGAGGCTCCGCCCGCGATGGAGACCGCGGCCGGAGCGACGGGAGCCGTGGCCGACGCTGCTGCTCCGGTGGGCAAGAGCGCCGGGACGAGCGGGCTCGGCAGCACGTTCGTGGCCGTCGCCTCGCCATTGTTGGAAACGACGAGCCGGGCCGTGAAGGCCTGCCCGCGATCGATGGTCGATCCGCCGAGCGCCGAAGCGAGAGTGAGCGAGCCGATGGCGAGGACGGAGGGTCGCTGCACCGTGGTGCTCGACGACGCGGCCGTGGCGGTGATCGCAGCGCCGCTGTTGACGTCGGCGCCGGTCATCGTCGCCGAGAACGTGAGCGTGCCGGAGGCTGCGCTCGCGTCCTGCCAGGTCCAGGAGAAGGTGGTGCTCTGGCCCGGGCCGAGGGTCGTCTTCCCCGCAGTGGCGGCCTTGAGGACCGGCGCTCCGGCGGCGCCCGCTGGCGCGACGGAGGGAGAGGAGGCGTCCGGCGCGATGGCCTGCACGGCCGCTCCGCCGGCGTTGGTGACCACGACCGAAACGGTAAAGGTCTGGCCGCGGCTAACGGTCGCCGGCACGGTGATCTTCGAGAGCGTGAGCCGTCCCGGTTCCTGGACGGTCGTGGTCGCGGACGCAAGGCCGGAAACGACCTGGGTGGACGGCGAGTTCACGTCCGACCCGCGGGCGTGCGTCGCGATCTGGAGCGATCCGGCGGCCGTGCCGTCCTCCACCATCGTCCAGGTGAAGGTGGCCGACGCCCCCCGAACGATATCCTGCGCCGGCGGCGACGCAGTGATGGTCGCGTGCGCGCCGCCCGACGGCGTCAAAGCCGGAGCATCGGGAACGACGCCGACGGCCGTCGCACCGCCGGTATTGGAAACGACGAGGCTCGCGGTGAAGGTCTGGCCGCGGCTCAGAGACGCCGGGGCCGTGAAGGACGTCACGGCGAGGGCCGGCGGATCCTGCACGACCGCCGCGGCGGTCGAAGTGGCGTTGGCGGAGACGGTGAGGCCGGTGCCGCTGTCGATGGCGGAAACGCCTCCCGAGAAGGCGATGGTGCCCGTGCCGGTCCCGTTCTCGACGAACGGATAGGTGAAGGTGGCGACGGCCCCCGGGCCGAGCGAAGCGAGGGCGGGCTGGGCGGAGGCGGTGGCCGAGGCGAACCCGGTTGCGCTGAGCGCCGGCGGATTCGGAGACGGAGCGACGTTGGTGAGCGTACCGCTCGAGACGTTGCGCACGGTGATGGCGAGGTTGAACGCCTGGCCCCGCGAGAGCGCCGCCGGGATCGAGAACGATTCGATGGCGAGCTGGGCCGCATCGAGCACCGAGATATTCGACGAGGCGGAGGGTGCGTCCACCGTGGCGTTGCTGTTCGCGTCCGTTCCGGTGGCTCCGGAGGAGAGCTGCAGCGTTCCCGACGAGGTACCGCCCTCCAGGTAGTCGTAGGCGAAGGTCGCGGAATCTCCCGCGGCCAGGGTCACGCCGGCGGGCACTGGCGAAGTGAGCGTGGCGCTCGCGCCTCCGCTCAGCTGGGTCACGCTGGGCGAGAGCGGCGTCGGGTGAACGTTCAACGCAGTCGCTCCGCCGAGATTGGAAACCACCACCGTGGTGGTGAAATGCTGCCCGCGGGTGATGGTGCCCGGGGCGGAGCGCGAGGTGACGACAAGCTGCGCCGGGGCCACCACGCGCGTACTTGCCGTTACCGGGACAGCGGACAGATTGCCGCCGGTATTCGCATCGGTTCCGGACGCGCCGACCGAGAAGGTGATCGTCCCCGCGGCAGAGCCGTTCTCGGTCAGCGACCAGGTGAACGTCGCGCTCTGGGCGGCCGCGAGGTCAACGCCCGCGATGCATGCGGTCTGCGCCGTCGGAACCGAGGCCGGATTGGCCTGGCTGGTCTGCGACACCACTGGAACGGTGCCCACCTGGACGGAAGCGCCGCCGCTGAAAGCGATCGTCGGCGGTCCGGCAGTCACGCAGCGGGCGGTGGCCTGGCCGGCGTTCACCACTGTCGCGACCAGCGTGAAACCCTGTCCGCGGGTCACCACAGAGGGAGCGGAGAGACCCGAGACGACGAGCAGCGCAGGTTCCTGCACGGCGATCGCCGCCGACGGAAGCGCCCCCGCGAGGAGCGGCTGACCGCTGTTCGCATCGAGTCCGGAAGCGGAGGGCGAGAACGACAAGCTCCCGGCGCTCGCGCCGTTCTCGAGGTAGCTGAAGTTGAAGACCGCGCTGCCGTTGGCGGGAATCGTCGCCGCGGAAGGAGAGGTCACCGGCGAGGCGGCGGCGCCGCCCGTCGCGGTCAGCGAGAGCGGGATGGGAGACGGCAGGACGTCGAGTGCCGCCGTGCCGCCCACATTCGTGACCTCGACTGAAACGGAGAATTGCTGGCGCCGATCGATGGAGGGCGGGACCGTGACGCGCGTCACGGCGATCGAAGCGGGGACCTGGACGGCGATGGCGGCCGAGTCGACGGGCTGGGCCGAAACGTTCGCTCGAGAATTCACGTCGGTGCCGAAAGCGCCTGCGTGTAGCGCGAGGGCACCGGCTCCCGAGCCGTTCTCGACGAAGGTGTAGACGAAGCTCGCCGTTCCTCCGCCGGGAATGTCCTGGGCGGTCGTCGAGGGGTTGGCCGATGCCGAGGCGCCGCCGCTTACGACCACCTGCGGCGGATCGGGGCTCGCTACCACCGCGCTCGCCGCGGCCTCGCCGCTATTGGCGACGAGGACGGTCGCGGTGAAGGACTGACCCCGGCTCACCACCGCCGGAACCGAGACGGCGCGGATCTCGAGCGCGGCGGCGCGCTGGACCCGGATCGACGCCGCGGCCGCGGTGAAGACGGCGTGGCCGTCGTTCGCATCGGCGCCGCTGGTGGAGAGCGAGCAATCGACCTGCCCGGCGGCACTGGCAACGAAGGTCCACGACATCGTCCGCGTCTGCCTGCCGTCGAGAACCAAGGGGGCCGGAGCGGACTGCAGCGCGAGGCTGCCGGCGCCCGTGCAGGTCGCGCTCGCGGATACGGTCCCCGCGGAAGCCTCTCCCTGGTTGGAGACGTCGAGGGAAACGGTGAAGGACTGCGCGGTGCTGACCACGGCCGGCGCGATCGCCTTCGCGGTGAGCTGCGCGGGAGCCTGGACCGAGACCACCGGCTGCCCGCGCGGGGCCGTCGACACGGCGGCGCCGGTGTTCGCCTCGATGCCGCGAGCCTGCAACGACAGGGTGTCGATGCCGGGTGAACGCGCGAAGAGCGTCCAGAAGTAGTGGCGCGTCTCGTGGCCGGGCACGTTTTGCGCGGCGGGCGAGGTGAGCACCTCGAGGCCGGTCCCGGCGATCTCGAGCGACGGCACGACGGCGAAGGCGAGCGCGTCACCGGTGTTGGTGACGTCGAGCCGCAGCGTCGTCTGGTCGCCGACGGAGAGCGAAGGCCGGACGGTCGCGACCGAGGTGAGCGCCGCCGGCGTCTGGACGACGATGCTGGGCCACGAGGTCGAGAAAGCGAGCGGGGCGCCGGTGAGCCAATCGGTGCCTGAACCCGCGCAATCGAAGGTGAGATCTCCGGCGGCGCTCGCGAGATACGTCCAGGCGAAGGTGCGGGTCTGGCCGGCCGGGATGGCCTGCGGAGGCGAAGCGATGGTGACGGGAATGGCGGTACCCGCGCCGGCAATCTGCGGATCCGCCATGGTGACTGCGTCCGCGTCGGCGTCGCCGTCGTTCGTCGCGTCTACCGCCAGCGTGAACTGCTGGCCGACGGTGACCGTCGCGGGCAGCGGATGGACCTTCGCGCGAAGAGCCGCGGGCGCAAGGATGGCCGAACCGGTCGATCCCTGCGCCTTGACGGTATCTGCGGTGAAGCCGTCGAGGCCCTCCGCCGTCGCCGCGAATGTCGCGGGCCCGCGGATCGGGGAGGAAGCGAGGAAGACGACGGTGGTGCTGGCGCCGCCGTCCACGGTGAAGTCCGAAACCGGCGGTGAGAACGACAGGCCGGCACCCGAAAGCGAGGGCCGCACGTGCGTCGCGGAAGTGCCGCCGGCGTTCGCGATGGTGACGCTCACCTGGAACGGCGTGGCAGATTCGACCTGCGCGGGTGCGGTGACGGAGACCGCGAGCGTAGCCGGGGGGACCGCCGAGGCCCGGAACGCACGCGGCAGCGCCCCGTGGCCGGTGGGTCCGTCGACGACGAGATCGAGTCCCTCGCCGGCGAGTCCAGCCGGCACGACCGCCTCCAGGGTTTGATTGTCTACCCAGCGGACGTCGGTGAGCGGAATGCCGCCGAGCGTCGCCTGGAAGGCAGCGTCGAGGGCGGTGCCGCTGCCGAGGTGCCGCTCACCGTAGAGATTGAAGTGGTCGCCGCGGATGGCGATGCGGACCGGCTGCGCGGTATGCGCCGAAGCCGGAACGACCGCAGTGGGCGCGGGGGGAAGGAGATCCTCCGACCGGCCGCAAGCGGCAAGCGCGATCGCGGCAGCGACCAGGTAGCGCTTAGAGCATCTCAAAGCGATACCCCGCCGCGAACGAGAAAATCCTCAGCGGCCCGGAGACCACGCCGCTCAGCGCCGGATCGGCGAAGAAGCCGAATCGACCCTCCACGAACGGCACCCCTCGCCACATGGCCCGCTCGACTCCGGCGGAGACCTGCGCACCGAGTAGCGTCGCCGTGTCGTAGGTCGCCGGCTGTCCGGTCACGCGGAAGCGGCTCCACAGATGCGTGATCGCGGGACCCCCGCCGAAGAAGACGCGGGTTCGCGAACCGGCGTCGAAGCGGGTCCCGATCGACGCGGCGGCGGTCAAGAAGTCGGTGCGCGACCGGGTGGAAACCGCCTGGGCAGTCTGGCTTGCGAAAGCGGCGCTCTCCTGGGAGAACCAGTAGGAGAGGTCGCCCGCGAAGAAGATCTTGGGGCCGAGGCGATCGCTTCGGAACGCGATCTCGAGGCCCAGGAGCGGCGAGCTCAGGTCGCCGAGGTTGCTCAGCGCTCCGAGCTTGGGGCTCACCGCCAGCGCGGGAAGCTGCGGAAGGAGCGGAATCCGGGCGCGAGCCCGGGCGGCGCCGGCGGCGATGTCGACCAGCGCGTCGCCCTTCACGCGTGAGGCCTGCGGAACGTAGACCGCCTCGTACCGGCCGGGTCCCACCGCGACCACGCTGCGGACCGACCCACGGTCGGCGGCGGCGCTCGGTGCGAGCGAGGAGACGGGATTGCCGTACCGATCCGCGACCGAGAACCGGACCCGCGCCTCGCTCACGCCGTCGGCGCGCGCCGGCGCGACCTCGTCGGCGCGAGCGGCGATCGGATCACCAGGGAGCAGCGCAACCGCCGCGGTGCCAGCCACCTGGCCGCTCGAGGGCGAAACGGCTTCGACTTGCAGCGAATCGCGCCCGCCGAATCCGGCCGGCACGGCGACGTGCATGGACCAGGACCCGACGCCGGAAGCGTGCGCTTCGACCCTGCCGGGGCGGGCTGTGAATCGGAGGGGCTCAGCCGAAGGATTGCCGGCGCCGTCGAAGGCATCGGCGGTGAAGTTCAGCCCTTCCTCGCCGGCGCGAAGCGCGGTGCGCTCGGCGCGCACGTCGACCCGCGCCGCCGGCCCGGCGACGAGAGCGAGATCGGAGGCCGCGTCTAGATCGGGGCCTCCGTCCGCCACGGTGATCCGCGCCGCGCCGGTCGTTCCCGCGGGAACCGTCCAGCGAACCTTCCAGGCTCCGGGGCCCATCTCTTCGGGGGCGCTGGCAGCGCCGCGAGTCGTGCGCAGGGCGAAGGAAGGTGAGCGCGCCGGCGATCCCGCGGCGTCGACCTCGAAGACGAAGACGTCGATGCGGT
>Ga0209156_10002936_pt1 | contig 13094 bp, 10 predicted proteins | sample GraSoiAngelo_124_FD_185881 | JGI IMG/M metagenome (GOLD analysis project Ga0209156, IMG submission 185881) | Grasslands soil microbial communities from the Angelo Coastal Reserve, California, USA - 14_0927_05_20cm (SPAdes) (version 2) | ecosystem: Environmental > Terrestrial > Soil > Grasslands...
CGTCTTTGTGTTTCAGATGTTTTTGCTCGTTGCTCATTTTGCGGTGGCCTCCAAACCAAAAGAGCCAAGTTTCTTGCGGAGCATGCGGACAGCGCGAAAGACGCGCACCTTGACGAGCGCGACGGAAATGCCTGCGACTTCGGCGATTTGGTCGTAGGGTTCGCCCTCGATCAGCGCCAGGGTGGCCACGAGCCGGTATTTTGCGGGAAGCTCCAGAAACGCGCGCCGGAGTTGCCTACGGACCTCGCGGCTCACAGCGGGATCTCCCCGCGGAGTGGCCGGGTAATCCTCAGAAAGTTCCGTTTCCTTGCGCGCGTGGCGGAGGTGGTCCAAAGCGGCGTTGGTGGCGATCCGGCGGGCCCAGGCGCGGAAACTTCCGGCGGCAGGGTCGAACCGCTCGCGGGCCCGATAAATGCTCCAAAACGTCTCCACGGTCAAATCCTCAGCGGCGCCGGTGTCTCGAACGATGCGGACGGTCCAACGGTAGACTTCGCTTTGGTGCTGGCGAAAAAGAGCCTCGAAGGCTTCAAGGTCGCCCGCCACAAATCGTTCGAGCAGCTCCATGCACCACTCTCTATACCTACTTACTGGATTTTGTAGGGATTGGTTACAGAAATCTTGTTTTGGGCGCAGAGTGAAGAAGGCAACGAAAGAACGGGTCTAAAAGACCCGCCACTACATGCCGCGCAAGCGAAATCGCGATGAGGAAGAGAGCTAAAAAGAGAAAAGCGGGAGACAAGTTACGGCGGAAGCTGGGGCGGCCAAAAGCAAGGATAATTAAAGATCCGATCTTGGGCTGCCCGTTCTCAGTGCGGGGAAAAACGCTCCGAAACTAACGAGCGAGCAAGCCTTGCTCGCAGACTTGCCGTGAAATATCTGTTGGATGTGAAGAAACGCCCGGGCGGATGATTTGCCCGGGCGTTTCGCTTTCAAGGTGACGGAATGCTGTGTCAGTAGATGTCGTATTGCTCCCAGTGGAGGGTGGCGTCGGACTGGATGATGACGTGTTTGTGCGAGTTCTGTTCGAGCTCGTCGATGAGCATGGACTCGCGGGTCTTAAGCGCTTTGGCAATCTCCGGATGCACGCGAAGAGTAAGGCTGGGGTTCTCGGGATCGGCGGCGGCCATCTTGCGCGCTTCGGACTGGATTTCGTAACAGAGCGTGGGAGTGGATTTAACCATGCCGGAGCCGGTGCAATACGGGCAAGGCTGGCAGAGCACGCGCTCGAGGGCCTGCTTGGTGCGTTTGCGGGTAATGCAGACGAGGCCAAATTCGTTGAAGGAAAGCGCTTTTGAAGGAGCTTTGTCCTGCTCCAACGCCTGCTGCAGCGCGGACAAAACTTTTTCACGATTGCGGCGCTCTTCCATGTCAATGAAGTCGACGACAATAATGCCCCCAAGGTCGCGGAGGCGAATCTGGCGAACGACTTCCTTGACGGCTTCGAGGTTGGTCTTGACGATGGTGTCCTCGAGCCGCGTGGAGCCCTTGCCGACGAACTTGCCAGTGTTGACGTCAATGGCGACAAGCGCTTCGGTGTGGTTGATGACGATATAGCCGCCGGATTTGAGCCACACTTTGGCGCGGAGAGCCTTGTCGAGTTCATGCTGGATGCCGAACTCCTCGAAGATGGGCGTCTCCTTGGTGTAGAGCTTGACCTTGCTGACCAGCTTGGGCTGGAAGCGGTTGACGAAATCGACCACCTTGCCGTATTCCTCTTCGTTATCGATCCAGATGGCGGTGAAATCGTCGCTGACGTAATCCCGCAGCATCCGCTCGACGAGATCGAGATCGCGATGGAGCAGGGCCGGAGCCTTGCGTTCCTCACTACGCTGCTTGATTTCGAGCCAGGTCTTGCCGAGGAAATCGATGTCGGTGCGAATTTCGTCGTCGGTGGCGCCACCGGCCGCTGTTCGAACGATGAAGCCGCCGGGATAATTGGCGCTGCCTTCGCTGACCAGACGGCGGAGGCGGGAACGATTCTCGGCGGAAATGATTTTGCGCGAGACGCCGGTGTGATGAACCGTGGGCATGTAAACCAGAAAACGGCCGGGCAAGGCGACGTGACTTGTAATGCGCGCGCCCTTCTTGCCGAGAGGTTCTTTGGCGATCTGGATGACGATTTCCTCGCCGGGCTTCAGCATTTCGGAGATGAGCTGGGGGCGGCGCGGCGCGGAATGGCCGCGGTCGTGATGACGTCCGCCGGGTCCGCGGCGTTCGAATCGCCCGCGGCCACGATCGCCGCCGCGGTGGTCCGGGCGTCCGCCACGATCGCGTCCGCGGAATGGCCGCTGGAAGCGTGAGCGGGGATTGCCGCCAATGCGCGCGGAATCCCGCGGATAGTCTTCGCGAGGACCCGAGGGGGCCCGGCCCGAGCGGGGCGAGCGAGTCTCGCCAGGGAGCAAAAGTTCGGCCTCCCCGGAAACTGACGCTGCGACGATTCCTTCTCCGGTGGACGCGGCGATTGCTTCGGCTTCGGAATGAGCCGGATCGACTTCAAAGTGTTCTTCTGAAGACTGCGTTTCAGACGCGGGATCTTCTTCTTCGGATTCGGCGTGATCGAGTTCGGCTCCGTGAACTTCTTCCTGTAATTCCGGATGCTCGCTCAGGGAGACGATATGCTCGGCACTTTCGTGAGCGACGTCTGCGGCGAATTCGGCACGACCGGCAGCGCGGTGCGCCTCGACTTCAGCGACATCTTCGGGGCTGAGACCCGAGGCGGCTTCCGCCTGAGCTTCTTCCGGAGGTTCAGCTTCAGCTTCCTCTTCTGCCTCATCTTCTTCTTCGAAGACGGCGCCACCGACAACGGCGTCAGCGTCCGCCTCCGCGGCGGCTTCTTCGTGCTTGGCTTCCGCGAGGTCGGCGGCCAGGGCTGCGACTTCGTCGTCGTTTAGATCCGCGCCATTAGTTGCCGGCTCACATTCCTGAGCGGCAGGAGAAGACGAAGATGCGGTTTCCGCAGGAGAAGCTTGCGAAGCGGCTTCCGTGCCAGCCTCGGCCGCACCATCAGCCAGGAGCCAGCTCGGCAGGCCGCCCGAAAAGCGGCGAGAAACGCCGGTGGAGCCGGAGGCGGCAACCGGGAGAGTATTTGCCGGGCGTGGAGATGTTTCTTCGCCGACTGCAGAATCGTTGCGAGACTCTGGTTCGAAAATGGGAGCCGCTGCGGGAGAGGCTACAGGCTTGTCGCGATACTTCGCCAGCGATTCGCCGGGCAGAAGAACTTCTTCGGAGCTATCGGCAGGCGAGGAACCCGAGGTGCGCGGACCTTCCTGACGACGGTTGTCATAGCCTCGCTGCTGGCCACGATCGCGATTGTCGTAGTTACGAAATTCACTGCCCTGCGGCGAAGCATACTTGGATGGCGGAAGGTTCCGCCCGCCGGGACCGCCCTGTGGACGGCCACCGCGATTACGCCCGCCACGACGGCCCCAACGTCCGCCCCGACCGCGATCACCTCCGCGTCCGTAATGCTTCTGGCCTTGGCGGTCATTGCCACGGTCATTTCCGAGATCATGGCCGGAACGCCTGGAGTAATTCTGAGTTGGGTTGAAGTGTGGCGAGAAGTTCTGCGGCGCAGAAGCATTGGATTCCGGCTGGCGCTCTTCTCCTGAATCTGCATGGGTGCTTCCCGCGGCAGCGCGAGGTTCGCCAACGGGTTGTTCCCCGGCCTGGGAAGCTTCCTGGGTCACGGGAGCGGAAGCTTCTTCCGACGACCGAGCTTCCTGTTCGGCAGGAGGCTGAGGATGAAACTCCTCGGAGCGCGGCTCGTCACGCTGTTCCGTGGCGCGAGCCAGGGATTCCCCCGGAAGCAAGTCGACGGTTGAACCGTTGCCTACTGCAATGGCGGGCACGGGAGCATGCTGCGACTGTGACTGATGTTCGTGGGGCTCGTAGTCCTCGAGGTTTTCAAAAACGTCGCTGACGTAGAGGAATGCGTCGCCATCCAGGCCGATGTCCACGAAAGCAGACTGCATGCCGGGGAGGACGCGTGTGACTTTTCCTTTATAGATGCTGCCGACGAGAGCGAATTCTTTTTCCCGCTCGATGTAAATTTCGACTAGCTGACCTTCTTCCAAAATCGCGACCCGCCGTTCGTGGGAGGACGCGGAGATAACCAATTCTTTTGACATGAAAACTCCTTGGAGGTGACGCCGGAGTGGCCGGAGTTCACCGCAGGACGCATCGCCGCGAGCTTCTGCCCGTCGCGGACCCAGAAAACCGTGCCCGATCCCGGCACCGCCGGGAAGGACGCTGGGCGCACATGTAGGGAGATGGCTTGGCGTTCGAAGCCAGAGGGAAAAGATGTCCTCAGTCTATCGAGGTTAATCCGTTGCCTGAAACTGGCTGGGCGAACGGCGGACGATGCTGTCCTCACTCTAAAAATCCTTTTGTGCGTGACCCCAGCATGGCCGGGGCCAACAATTCCAAATACTTTAGCTAACTTCCCCGGTGCATTCCGACGAAGCCGGAATGTCTCGCGGCACTGGCGGCCGGATCAGTTGACGAAGCGGCGAAGCCGCACGTTCATCACCAGACCAATCGCCAGGAAAACAAACAGCGTGGCGGAGCCTCCGTAGCTCATCAAAGGCAACGGAATGCCGGTGACGGGCATCGCGCCAATCACCATCGCCACGTTCACCAACACATGGAAACCCAGCGCCGCTGCAACGCCCATGACGAGAAACATTCCCGCGCGATCTTTCGCGCGTTGAGCATTCTGCACTAAACGAAGCAGAAGCGCCATATACAACCCGAGAGCCAGTAGCACGCCCTTGAATCCCTGCTCTTCCGCCCAGGCCGACATGATGAAATCCGAATAGCGGACCGGGATGTAGCCCAGTTGATTCTGCGTGCCATTGCCGAACCCTTTTCCCCAGAAGCCGCCGGAGCCCACGGCAATCCTGGACTGCAAAAGCTGATAGCCGGAACCTTTGGCGTCTTCTTCCGGGTGCAGGAAAGAGGTAATTCTCTCCCGCTGGTACGGCTTGAGGATGTGCCTGCTGACGGGGGGATAAAAAACCGCCCCGACGAGGAGAATCCCCGCTAGGGAAAAAACCGCTGCGTGTTGCCACTTCAAGCCCGCCAAGAAGGCGCCTACCGCCACCATGGGCATCAGCACCAAGGCGGTGCCGAGGTCGGGCTGCTTCAAAATCAGAACCAGCGGAACCCCCACTAACAATCCTGCCTTGATAACGTCCCGAAGTTCAAGCTCATCCGTGCGCACTTCCGCAAAGAAGCGCGCTAACACAATGATTATAACCAATTTGACCAATTCTGACACCTGAATCAGTTCCCCCACGGCGGGGATCTGGATCCAGCGCTTGGCGCCAAAATGGGTGTGCCCAACGGCAAGGACCGCGATGAGGGCCGCGAGACTCAAGAGGTACAGGAGGGGGGCCTGGTCCAGAATCAGGTGATAGTCGAGGCGCGAGAGCGCAAACATCAAGACGACGCCGATGGCGATCCAGCGCACTTGCTTCCAATGCATGCCCGCGAGCGAACTGCCGTGGGTGGCGGAATAAATTTCAATCACGCCGAGCGCGCAGATGGTGGCGAGGATGGCGAGAAGCCACCAGTCGTAGTCGCGTGTTCCGGGTGCGTCTTTCATGGAAGAAGTCCACGGTTTATAGTTAACAGTTCAAAGTCAGAGAAGAGGTTCGACGCGATACCCGGCGTTCGAGCCGCGGATTTGTGATTTGGGCGCAGGGACGGCATTGTCGTTCAACGCTCTCGTTCCGAGACGGGCCGAGCGATTGCGGCGGAGGCCGTGTCTTCTGATTTGAGGGCTGCGCGGGGCACGGTCACCTTCGCGGAAATAGGTTTGGTTTGGGGCGCAGGCGGCTTGGTTTCGGCCGTGTATTGTCCTTGCGTCTTCTTGTTCTTCTTGTCGTAGTACGCCTTGATGACGTCGCGCACGACGGGGCCAGCCGCTTCGCCACCGTGCTTTCCGCTTTCCTGGACCAGCACGGAGACAACAATCTCCGGATTGCGGCGCGGCGCGTAGCCTACGAACCATGCATTGTCTTCGAATTTTTTCTGTTTGCCGACGCGTGCGCGAGTGTCGTAACCAATCACCTGCGCCGTTCCGGATTTTCCGCTGAATTCGATGCCCGTAAGTTTGAGTTGGCCGCCGGTGCCGTGGGGTTCGTTGACGACGCCGTACATGGCGTCGGTGATCTCTTCGATGGTGTGCTCTGAAATAGGAAAGCGCTCTTCCTTCACATTGGGGGCATCCTTCAGCATGTGCGGCTGCATGAATACGCCGCCGGAGGCGATGCCGCCGATCATGCGCGCGAGTTGCAAGGGAGTGGTTGTGACGGCGCCTTGACCGGTGGCCACAGAAATCACCTCGCCTTGATACCACTTGCGGTGCAGGGCGCGTTCGACCCATTCAGGAGAGGGCATCAGGCCAGTTTCCTCGCCAGGAAGGTCAATCCCCGTTTTGTGTCCGATGCCGAAGTGGCTGCCGTAATAAGCGAGACGGTCGATTCCCAGACGCAAGCCCACGTTGTAGAAGAACACATCGCAGGATTGCAGGATGGCTTCATGAAGGTTCGTGACGCCGTGGGACTTTGGGCCTTTCTTGGCATAGTAGACCCAGCAGTGATACTGCCGGCCAAAAAAGCTGGCGTAACCAGGACAAAACGTCGTAAAGCTTTGCGACGGAACGTGGTCTTCGAGCATCGCCGTGGCGGTCACAATCTTGAAGACGGAACCCGGCGCGAGCTGCGCTTGAATGGCGCGATTCAGCAGGGGCTTGTGAGGATCTTCGTTCAGTTTCTTCCAGTTTTCTGTGGAGACGCGCACGGCAAAATCATTCGGGTCCAAAGTAGGATGGCTGGCCATGGCCAAGACCTCGCCGTTGCGCGGATCGAGCGCAACGACGGCCCCGGGACGGTCGCCGAGAGACTGCTCGGCCACTTGCTGCAGGTCGTAGTCAATGCTGAGCTGAATCTGTTTGCCGGGGATGGCTTCCTGAGTGGGGAGGTGCGAGACTTCCTTGCCGACGCTATTTACGATGACGCGACGCTTGCCGTCGGTGCCTTGCAGAACGTCGTTGTATTGTTGCTCGAGGCCGAATTTGCCGGCAAAGTCGCCTGGCCGAAGCCTGCCGTTGCTTGCGTCGATTTGTTGCTCACTGACCTCACCTACGTAACCCACCGCGTGCGAAAGGAAGCCTCCGGGCAGATAACGCCGCCGGGAAACGGAAATCATTTCGAGGACCGGGATGTCCGATTTGTGTGATTCGATGAAAGCAATATCCGCGGGCGAAGCATCAGACTTGATAACTATAGGCTGGAATTTTGCAAGGTTTTTCGTGCTGTTGAGCTGGTCCCTCAGATCAGCCATCGGAATACCGAGGCCATCGGATATGGCCGCGAGATGTTTTTCGACTTGAGTCATGTCTTCGCGCAGCAGCAGGACGCTGAAGGAGGGGCGGTTGTCTACGAGCACGCGGCCATCGCGGTCCAGCATGCGGCCGCGTGGGGCAATGACGGGGATTTCGCGGACGCGGTTGCGTTCGGCGAGAGTGGCGTACTTATCGGAGTCAATGACCTGAAGCTTCCAGAAGCCCAGCAACAACACGGCAATCATGCCCACGATGACGTAAGAGGCCATCGCGAGACGCGCCTGCGGCAAACGATTGTCGTTCCGAAACCAGTAAGACACGAAAACCCCGCGCGCGAGGAGTCCTCTCAGGACTGCATGTTTCGTCCAGATACGCCGGAAACCGCTCGCGTCACGAAAAGTCTACAGCGTGGGTTTCGAGTTGGCCCCAAGTTTAAACAGGGTCAGGCTCAAAATCGTCCTTCGAAAATTTCCTCGAATCTGCCCGAGAGAGGCAGCGTCTGGGTTACGAAAAAATCTTCGGGAGCTCCCGAAAAACCGCCGGACTGAAGCTGCAAAAAGCAGCAGAGTCAAGTCCAACGTACCACCTTGCGTAGAGATGCCGCAAGCCGTCCGCGAGGACAGGTTCCAGGTTTGCACTCAGGTTGCCTGGAGAATGCGGTCTAGACCGGGTTGCTCCAGGGGCGGTCACACGCTATTGTAGAAAATTCTCTTATGTCCCGCGAAACAACCATAGGAAACCCCCTGCGACTGGCGCTCATCGGCATGTCCGGTTCCGGGAAGACGTTCTGGGCAAAGAAGTTAGCGGAAAAGGGGGCGCGGGCCATCTTTTGCGACGACGAGATTGAGCAACGCCTGGCGCCACGGCTGGGACCGGGCCGGTATTCGGGAATCAACGGCGTGGCTGCGTGGATGGGCTGGCCGGACAGCCCGACCTACGCGGAGCGGGAAGCCGAGTATTTGGCCGAAGAGATTCACGCCCTTGACGAAGTCTTGCAGGAGCTTGAAGAGAAGCGGGACTCCTCCCTGGTGCTGGATACCACCGGCAGCGTGATTTACGCGGGGAATCATTTGCTGATGCGCTTGCGGCGGCAAATGACGATTGTGTATTTGGCGGCGACGGAGCAGGAGCGCCAACTGCTGATCGAAAGATATTTGAACGACCCGAAGCCGGTGCTGTGGCGCGGCGCGTTTCAGCCGAAGAACGGAGAGACCCCGCGCGAGACCGTCGCGCGGTGTTACCCGGCGCTGATGGAGGGGCGGCGGCGGAGCTACGAAGCGCTGGCGCATTGCACGGTGCAAGTGGCGGCATTGCGCGATGGAACTATGGATGCCGATGGCTTTCTGAAAATGATTCATAGCAAGGACGCGCGAGCCCGTTGAAAATTTGCGGAGAGAAGTTCGTTGAGATACCGAAGCACATCACGAAAAGCGCCGTTGACCTCATTGCGAGGCGCGGTGTTGCGGGGGCTGGCGCCGGACGGCGGGCTGTACATGCCCGTGGAAATTGCGCGTCACTCGCCGGAAGAACTCGAGGAATTCCGAAAATTGCCGTTCACCGAAGTTTGTTTTCGCGTGGTGAAACCGTTTGCCACGCCGGATGTGCCTGAAGAAGTGTTATGGCAAATCGTGAGCGAGGCGATCAATTTTCCGGTGAAGCTGGTCTCGCTTTCTCCCGGGCTGCACATCCTGGAGCTGTTTCACGGGCCGACGCTGGCGTTCAAGGACTTTGGCGCGCGGTTCATGGCGCGGCTGATGGGTTATTTCGTGCGCGGCGAATCGCGGCCGCTAACGGTGCTCGTGGCGACCTCGGGAGATACGGGGAGCGCGGTGGCGCATGGGTTCCTGGGGGTCCCGGGAATTCGCGTGGTGATTCTGTATCCTTCGAAGCGCATCAGCGACGCGCAGGAAAAACAGTTCACCACGCTGGGCGAAAACATCACCGCGCTCGAAGTGGCCGGAACGTTTGACGATTGCCAGCGGCTGGTGAAGCAGGCGTTTTCGGACGTCGAGCTGAACAAGACTGCCTTTCTGACTTCGGCGAATTCCATCAACATCGGGCGCTTGTTGCCGCAGATGTTTTATCACGTGGCGGCGTACCGGCAATTGCCGGTGGCGTCAGTACCGCTGATTGTGTCGGTGCCCAGCGGAAACTTCGGGAATCTGACTGCGGGCATATTTGCCAAGCGCATCGGGCTGCCGGTGTCGAAGTTTATTGCCAGCACGAACGTCAATGATGTGGTGCCGCAATACTTGAGGAGCGGGCGATTTTGCCCGCGGCCGGCAACGGCCACCTATTCGAACGCGATGGACGTGGGCAATCCCAACAATTTTCCGCGGCTGCTGGATTTGTGCCGGGGACGGCTCGAATACCTGCAAAAGGAAATCTGGGGCCGCGCGGCCACGGATCAAGAAACACTGTGCGAGATGAAAGCGGTTCACGAGCGATTCGGGTATCTCCCGGATCCGCATACGGCCGTGGGAGTTTTCTGCTGGGAAGCGTATAATCTGGAGCATGCGGAGCCCGCGCAGGGATTGGTGTTGGCCACGGCCCATCCTGCTAAATTCGCGGAAGTGGTGAAAAAAGCGATTGGCATCGCTCCACCGCTACCGGAGCGGCTGGCAGGGTATTTAAAGCGCGAAAAGCTGTCGCTGCCAATGTCGAGCAGCTATGAGGACTTCAAACAGTTCCTAATAAGCTGCTAATCCATAAAAATTTATTGTGATGAATTAGAGATTTTAGCAATGCCTTGCAATCCTTGCAGATAATCTTCTTTTTCGATCCTGCTTTCGATGCCAAAATCGGCCAAAATCGTCATCATTCGCCCTACGGAGAGCCCTGCAAGCTCGGCAGCTTTGCCGAGAGATGCTTGTCCGGCCGCTCTTCCTTTGTTAGTTCGCTCAAGAACTGGAAGTTATCGCGATCCATACGGATGCTCATTGTCTAGCGTAGGAATGTGCTGTTTGGCCAGCAAAGACAATGCCGCAGGCACGAATCTACGATGGCGGTCGAGGAGGATGAAGAGGAAGACGGCGACGAGGGCGTTGAGGAGCGCGGCGCCAAATAAGTGCAAAGTGAGCCAGGGTTCCGGCTGCGCGAGCAGAATGCGGCGCGTCAGGGACACCACCGCCTGATGGACGATGAAGAACCCTGCGGTGAGCGCGAACCGCGCGGCAGGGTGCTCAGTATCCAGACGCGCGCCAATGGATGAAGCGAGATAGCCGATCACGGTTTTGGCAATCCCGAACAGGCCCAGCGGAACCGTCGGGCCGCTAAGGCTGTCCTGCAACAGGCCGATGGCGGTTCCCAGCAAGAGCCCCGTGGAGGGGTTTCGGCGGCTAAGGCCAAAATAAATAGTGACGAGCAGCGGCAAATCGAGCAGCGCCATCCTGGCGAAATGCAGAGGGAACCACGCTTGAATCACCAGGGCAAGCAGGGTGGCAATCAGGATCGCGCCCGTGCGGAATTTGTGCACCTCAATGTGCGATTCGCCCATGCGCAGATCAAATGCGCCGTTCATGGGTTAGCCACCGGTGGGGAATTCGAGGCAGCGTCGCCGGCGGGCTTCACCGCCACAGTATCGGGTTCCCTCAGAGGATGAAGCGTCAGCAGGACGAGAACTTCCTCCAGCTTTTCGAGATTGGCGGCGGGCCTGACGCGTATTTGCTTGAATTGATTACCGGGCTTAACTTCTGTAATCGTTCCGACGGGCAGGTCGCGAGGAAAGATGCGGTCCATGCCGCTCGTAACGACTCGCTGCCCCACATTCACGTCGTCGTCGTTGGGGACGTATTTCATGGAGAGCATGGACTCACCCACTCCACCGACGGGGTGCTGGATCCCGGAATCGGCGAATTTGGCGCCTACGCCGCTTTCCTTGTCAGTGAGCAGGAGCACCTGGGACGTATTGGGATAGGTTTCGATGATTTTTCCAACTACGCCGTCAGGCGTGATGACTCCCATGTCTTTGCGGATGCCATCATGCTCGCCGCGATCGAGCTGAATCGTCAGGCTGCCCGTGCCCGGACTGCCTCCGATGACGCGCGCAGCGACCATGGGCACATCCGCCTGCGACTGCCGAAAGTGAAGCAGCGCTCCAAGGCGGTCGGCTTCGGCGGCTTTTCCTTCGAGTTGGGCGACGCGCAGTTTCAGCGCGTCATTTTCCCTGTGCAAATCGTCATTGTCCCTTTTTGTGTTTCGAAGCGCGAAGTAGTTGCGCCAAGTGTCGCGAAACGAACCGAACACATAGGAGCCCGCGCGCTCAAAGGGCGAAACCGCTCCTACCGTCCAGCTACGAATCAGGCGGCCCTGGGAATCGCGCTTAATCTGCACAGCGAGAAGGAGGACTTGCAGGAGAATTACTCCCGCGAGCAGAACCAGCGATTTGTGACGAGAGGGCATGACAGTCCTGGAATCCGCATTCTCCGCAGAGACTCTTCAATACCGTCGAAATTCGCAAATCTTCAAAATAGCTTCAGTCGATCGTTTCCAGGCGCTCGCCTAGCAGCAGGACGGACGCATCTTTTTGCGTAGCTAGGTCGATTTTTCGAAGATATTGCCGGTGCAAAATTTCCCCCGGCCTCGATTTTTCTTTCCAGTTCAGCTCGTAGCGGAACTTCTCGCTTTTCCGCAACTCTACAACGTGTTCGTTTTCATCCAGAAGGCGGTATTCCGGCGGCCGCTGGTTCAATTTCTTCTTCACTTCCGCGCTTGCGGGAACTTCCTTTAGTCTCCAATTCGCTGGTTCTCCTTCAGTGGTCACTTCCACAGCGCCCATCGAAGTAAGGATAAGAAACCTGTTTTCCGATGTTTGTTCAATCCGGTCGTAGCCCGCAAGATTCTCCTGTTTGTGAAGATCGAACTTCGCTGCCAGCGCGGGGTGTGCGGGATCCGCCAAATCGTAGACTTCGAATTTGTCCCATCGCACGAGCATCAGAAAATTCTTGTAGTGCCCCGCAGTATCAAACTCGCGGCTCGACGGCGCCGCCACTCGCCCGACAGTCTTTAAGACCCCCGCGTCATCGAGCAATACGACTCTCAACTCGGGGCCGGCCTTCGCGCAAGCGAAGACCACCACCTTGTCGTCGTACGCGTACACCGAATTACCGCAGTCCGCTTGGCAAATGCGCGCACATGTGCCAAAAGCCAGCAGCCCAATCGCAACGGCAGTTCTCCGCACTGATCGAGCAAGGCTCATTTGGGGCCCCTAGTCGATGCAGACCATGCGCAGCAACTTGAAGTCGCTGAGCATTTTTCCCGTGCCTAGCACCACGGACGCCAGCGGGTCATCGGCGATGGAAACGGGCAAGCCGGTCTCTTCACGGATGCGCTTGTCCAGATTCTTCAACAGCGCGCCGCCGCCGGTCAGCACGATGCCGCGGTCGCTGATGTCCGCAGAAAGCTCGGGTGGGGTGCGCTCGAGCGCCACGCGCACGGCGTTCAAAATCGTGGCTACGCATTCGCTGAGCGCCTCGCGGATTTCACTGTCGTCAATGGTGACGGTGCGGGGCACGCCTTCAATCAGGTTGCGGCCTTTCACTTCCATGGTGAGCGGCTTTTCCAGCGGATAGGCGGAGCCGATTTCCATTTTGATTTGTTCGGCGGTGCGTTCGCCGACCAGCAGGTTGTACTTGCGTTTCAAATACTGCATCACGGCTTCGTCCATCTCGTTGCCAACCACGCGCACGGAACGTGAGTACACGATGCCGCTCATGGAAATCACCGCGATGTCCGTGGTGCCGCCGCC
>Ga0209156_10002939_pt1 | contig 13089 bp, 10 predicted proteins | sample GraSoiAngelo_124_FD_185881 | JGI IMG/M metagenome (GOLD analysis project Ga0209156, IMG submission 185881) | Grasslands soil microbial communities from the Angelo Coastal Reserve, California, USA - 14_0927_05_20cm (SPAdes) (version 2) | ecosystem: Environmental > Terrestrial > Soil > Grasslands...
GGCTGCAAAGCGGAGTCACTGAGCAGTACATCATATCATTCGCGATTGGGATCGCTCTCCTTCTAATCTACATGATTTTTGTGGTCGGAGCTCGCTAAGATTGCTAGGAATCCTGACAGTCATTCTCTTTCTACCAACGGTCATGGCAATCCCGACCTTCCTCCTCGGGAAGAAAAGAGAGAGTTTGGCCAAGATTCTGGGCATAGGCACTACAGCGGGGGTTTTCGGTATTTCTCTGATCATCGTCGTGCTGTTTCAATATGGTAATCCAGGTTTCCAGCTAGCAGACACTGGAGAGTGGGCTAGCACTTTCGGACTGAACTATATTGTTGGAGTCGACGGGATCAGCTTACCGCTCCTAATTCTCGCTTCTCTACTATGCCTTCTAGCGGCCGCTGGATCTAGGGATCTGATCAGCAGCAGACAGCCAGAATACTACGCGCTCTTTCTGATCTTCGAGACGGGAATAATCGGAGTGTTCACTTCGCTGAATCTGATTCTGTTCTATGTCTTCTGGGAAATAGTACTGATTCCGATGTTCTTCTTTATCGGGATCTGGGGAGGACCGCGGAGAAAATACGCTTCTCTGAAGTTCCTAATCTTCACCTATGCTGGAAGCGCCGTCATGTTGTTCGGGTTTGTGGCTCTCTATGCATGGACAGGAAGCCAGGGCACTCCGTCCTTTGACTATGCAACGATCCTCACTAGATCTGCAAATATCGCCATGCCCTTTCAAGTAGCCGCGTCGCTTGCGACGTTTGTTGGATTCGCCGTCAAACTGCCGATCTTCCCTCTTCACACATGGCTTCCGGACGCCCACGTCGAAGCTCCTGCCCCTGTGAGTGTTCTTCTCGCAGGCCTCTTGTTGAAGATGGGTGGCTACGGATTAATCAGATACAACTTGTTACTATTCCCAGAAGCGGACAAACTTCTCTGGCCAGTCTTCACCGCAATAGGACTCATAACAATGATCTACGGAGCGTCTGTCGCGTTCGTCGCACAGGACATGAAACGCATGATTGCCTTGACGAGCGTGAATCACATGGGATACGTGTTGTTGGGCACCTTCATTCTGGGATCAATTGGGGTCTCCGCTGCCGTCTTCCAAATGTTCGCCCATGGACTGGCTGTCGGAATGCTCTTCCTCATGTCCGGATACATCCATGAGCAGACCGGTACTCGCAACATAAACGAGCTGAAAGGTCTACGAGGTAGAATGCCAACGACCACTCTCCTTCTAATCCTAGCGTCCATGGCGGCGATGGCTGTCCCGGGATTCGCCAACTTCATCAGCGAATACCAAGTGATCCAGGGAGCACTAAGCGCAAACTATCTCTTCGGACTCGCAATCCTCGCTCCGGCACTGACAGTCGGATATTTTCTCTGGATGTTAAGACGAGTCGTCATGACGCCTGGTGTCGGTCCGAGAAACGAGATACAGCTGCACTCACAACTGATTCTAACCGCGTTCCTCGTTCCACTACTGGTTTTCGGAGTCTATCCTTTGCCACTGCTTGGAAATGCGATCAAGCCGACGGTCGATCACTTGCTCTCTATACTATTTCCGGGGGGAAAGTAGATCACAAACCTCTGGGTCCTAGCCCCGTTCCTCACACTCGCAACATTCGGCCTGCTCGTCACTCCTGCTGGACTGCTAAAACGGGGCAAGACCAACATCGGGGTGGCGCCCTACGCAGGATTAACTGGAATAGTAATCGCACTTGCCTCCACAATCTGGTTAGGATTCTACGGAGGACCGTCGCAGATCTTCGGAGGATTCCAGATAGATCTCTTCACCTACTTCTTCACAGGAGTTCTACTCCTTGTCTCGCTGTTTGTCGCGATATCATCTCTTGATTACATGAAGGGAGACGCTAACACAGCCCCCTACTTTGGACTCCTACTACTATCAACCCTAGGAATGATCGTCCTAGCCGCGTCGATGGACCTTGTCCTTCTCTATGTTGGATGGGAGCTCATGAGCATCCCCACATACGCTCTGACAGCTATCAAGAAAAAAGACCCTAACTCAAATGAAGCGGCGGTAAAATTCTTCGTAATGTCCGCCCTGTCGTCAGCCCTGCTTGTTTTTGCCATATCACTGACATTCGGGATAACAGGATCGACCAGTCTCCCCGCAATCGCGAGTTCTCTTTTGACGCTCACCGGTGATACGAGGTCGTTCGCTCTGATTGCAATCGTAATGTTCGTGGCCGGTTTTGGCGTCAAGATGGCTGTGGTTCCCTTCCACATGTGGATCCCAGATGCCTTCGAGGGGGCCCCGACGACGGTCAGTGCGTTACTGGCTGCGGGAGCGAAGATGGCCGCATTTGCGGCCGCATTTCGTGTATTCATCGTAGCATTTGGGACTGTCAACATTGATTGGTATTCGACCTTCGCAATCGTAGCGATTGCGACGATGACCTTGGGTAATGTTGCTGCGCTGATGCAGAAGAGTTTCACGCGCCTTCTCGCGTATTCCAGCATCGCTCAGGCCGGGTACGTCATGATCGCACTCGCTGCACCGATCACAGCGAGCGGATCTCCTCTAGGACTTGCAGGAGGACTCTTTCACGTGCTCAACTATTCGATAGTCAAGACGGGAGCGTTCGTCGCTGCGGCGGCTGTTGCTACGAGATTGCCCTTGAACACTCTAGATTCTTTCAACGGGCTCGCTAAACGAATGCCACAGACAGCCTTCAACATCGCCATATTCTTCCTAGCGTTAGCTGGCGTGCCTCCGCTCAATGGATTCTTCAGCAAAGTCATTCTCTTCGCGGGAGCAGTGTTCTCTCCTTACTCTTGGGGAGGTTACTTGGCAATCGCTGCTTTGTTGAACAGCGGTTTCAGTATGAGCTATTATGGTTGGCTGATTAAGAAGATGTACTTTGATGATCCGGCAGACTCGTCAAGAATCAAGGAGCCTCGAGCTTACACGAGCGTCATGTGGATGGCGACAGCCTTAGTGTTCATTATCGGGCTCTATCCAGATCCCTGGATACGCCTAGTCCAGGGCGCCGCTGCTTCCCTCGTCCCCCTTCACTGAGAATCCCAGCTTCGCGTTAATCAGGCCAACAATATCAGCGACACTGTTGACTATCTGATCCTTCCGGAAACTTCGTTCCTCAGGGCCCAGTTCGATCTGAATGATTTGGACTGACTGAGCAGACGAGTTGACTGCTCCCTTATCGTTGCCTTGAAGGCCCAATACTCTATTTCCAGATTGGTCCACCTCAGGGTTGACGCTAAAATGGGGTTCAAGTCCACTGCGGATTATGTCAAGGACTTCTTCAGATTCTGAATCGTCTCCTTTACTCTTGATCGTTATTCCCGGATCGACCGCCCCACCAATCGCAATGACGCACTTGATTCCATACTCTTCAACGAAATCTTGTACACTTTTCTCAAAGTTCGCGTCGGCCGACTGCGTTTCGTCTCCGCTTTGGGGCTGCCTCTTCTCCTTCGCGATGATCGCCCAGCTCTTTGACAGAAGCGCTGCTTCCTCAGCAATTTGTCCAGTGTAGAGGTCGCGTTTCGAAGTCGTAATGTGAGGACTGGAGAGAAGAACCAGACCCTCCCCCACAACCTCTGTGTGATCGGGATGTATGATCTTTACTGGCATTTTGAGGTCTGGAAGAATTATTTCTGCGAATCTATAATCAATTCATATCAATAAAGCATTCTTGGTCTCTCGTATCGATCAGGTTTCAAGTCCAACGTGTTGCGATATCTCTCTAGCCATCTTTGCCGCTTGGGTCTCGTTTTCTACTCCTCCTATGAGAAACCGTCCGTTCCGAAAGAGTGAGACCGTGAACTCTCCATGCCGATATACGAGAACTGAGGCTGTGCTCAGAAGAATCTTGTCTGAACGGATGCTATTTCCTATCTTCGAGAGCTCTATTGTCAGGTCTTTTAGAGGAAGGACGTTTGCCGTGTGTTCTCCACACAAGAAGGTCACCAGTCTATCAGATCCAGATCTATCACCATTACTGTTTCCGCATCCTTCACAATCGTGTCGTCTCGCTAGTTTAGTAAACAGGAATTCCGCACCTGCCATATCTACTGTGACAAGTTTGTCGCTCCAGTGATTTGGATTCCCTAAGAGGAATCGGAGGGCTACTCCAGTTCCTAGGGCTCCAGTCAGACCCGTGATCGACGGGCTAACTCCGAGAGTTTCGCAGCTGTCTGCAAGTCTGTCGGCAACCTGAGGCATGATGCATTCCAGACACGCAGTTTTGGGAGGGTTTAGCAGTGCTATGTGCGCTTGATCCGCTATCGCGCTCGCAAATAGGTACGGAGTTTCGCTCAGAACGGCAAACTGGTTGAGGATATATCTGGTTCGAAAGTTGTCAAGACCATCGAATACTAGGTCCACGTCTCTCAGAAGATCACTCGCATTTCTATCCGTCACAGTTTCGATCAAAGGCTCGATTTTGCACCATTCGGCTTCCTCCGACAATCTATCTGCTATGACCTCTGCCTTGGGATGATAGAGGTCGTTCATTGATGCTGAGTGTAGTCTTTGGAGATTTGTGCTCTCGACGATATCCTGATCGATAAGCTTGAGGTGTCCAACCCCCGATCGGGCCAAGTAATACGCAGCGGCGCTTCCTATCCCTCCGACTCCGATGATTGCTACCGAGGACTCCTGCAGTTTCTGGAGTCCTGCCGGCCCAATACCCGGAATCGAGATTTCCCTTGAGAAGTAATCGTTTGATTGTATGGTCATTGCCGAAACCTGGCTGGTAGAGAGGGTTGAAGTGTCTTTTCGAGCCGTCAACTACGGGAACTTGGGGGACAGGGCTCCGGCAGGGCATGCATCTATGCACGCCATGCACAGGATGCATTCTGAGTCGTTGAACTTTTTCCAGTCGAGATCAAGGATTGGTATTTGCATTGGGCAGGCGGTCTCGCACTCTTTGCATTCTGAGCATTTGATCGGGTCTCGATGCATTCCGAGGAGACTGTTCTTCTGAGTCACAGCCATTATAGCACCGACTGGGCACACGTAGCGACACCAGAATCGAGGAATCCTCCAGGCTGCATAGATGAATCCGACCAACACGACAACGTTGAGCCATGTTAGGGCTGAAATATGTCCAAACCAAGATGATAGATTTCCGAATGTCAAATCGGAACTCTGAGCGGTTCCGAGAAATCTCCAAGAGCCCGCGAGGATCGCGGGAAGGGTTCCGAACAAGGTCCCGTCAGGGGTTATTGCGACGAAGAGCCCGTCGGCAAGAGGACCAAGGCTTGTCCTGTAATCATTTCCTACGCCATAGTAGACGGCGAGTCCCAATGACCCGCTAATCAAGAACGCGAGGACCACAAGGACATACTTCAGCCGAATCCAGTAGAGATGAGCTCTCTTCTCGACAGAATCGACCCGACCCTTAACGCTGGTAATCACGTCCTGTAGAAAGCCGACGGGGCAGATCCATCCGCACATGAAACGACCAAGGATCGCCCCCACGACGAGCATAATCCCAATCGGGAGCCATGGGAAGAGTCCGTTCTCGAGGAAGAGCGTGATCGCGTCCATCGTGCTGGTTACCTGAGCTTGGGATTTTACACTCGACACGATTGGGAGTACAACCCACGAGCGTGTTCCGTTGAACGCTGGGACGAGGCTCATGATTCCGATGCCGCTGAAGAGCACGAAGAAGCCGAGCTGAACGATTGTTCTCACAGGCCAGTAGTAGCCTCGAACCTTGATTCGTCCGAGCCGAGCGCGAATGCCACTCGTCTGTTCAGTTTTCACGTCAGGAACTTGCGTTTTCTCCATTTGATTGGACCTATCCAAAGAAGGGGAGGAACGGTCGGACGAGCTGTTGCAGGATAACCCATTGCTGACCGTAGACTCCGACCATCATTGCTGCAAGCCCCACGAGCAACGTAAGTGAGGCGATTACTCGATTCACTGAATCTCACTTGGCCGTCCTGATAATTGATTGTGACTCTCGGTTCTTTTGATAGTTATATCGTTTCCTAACTCAGAAAGCCGCTGAACGGGTCGTAACGTATAGACAAGTCTTTAATACGATTTGGACGACTCGACGAAAAATATTGCTATAGAGCGACAGACGACATGTCGGACGAGAAGAAGCCAACCCCTCAACCTAGCGTCACTCCCTCGGACTCGGTAAAAGCACCGGCTTCTCCTGCGCAATCGGCAAAACCAGCGATAGCGAAGACTTCTGCAATCTCGCGAAGGGCATTCGTCGTAGGCGCTCTAGGCGCCTCGACCCTGTTGGCCGTTGCAGCTTTCGCTCCACCATCGTTGCCATCGTGGAATATTCTCAATCCTCTGCCCCCGACAAAAGAGGGGCCCACTCTGGTCACTTCATGGAATACGTTGGACACTAAATACAAGAACGCAGTTTCTGCCGGTAACCTTTACTCTCCTTCCGACTATTCAGAATTCTTCTATTTTCCCTACCCTGTCACCGCGAGTCCATATTACAAGAACGTCATCACCCGGCTTCCGGACCCGCTTGTAAATCCGTTGGTAAGTTCGTCTGACCCGAACTACTCCATCCTTTCAAAGGTCGCGGCATGGAATTTGACCTGCGTTCATCTACGCTGCATAGTTAATCCTGGCTACGCAGGCAATCCTGGATCAGGAGAATTCAGGCTTCAATGCCCTTGTCACGGAAGTCAGTATAGATTGACCGACGCGGTGCCTGTGGCCGGACCTGCTTTTGACTTAGGACTTCTTCCATTACCACGCGTTAAGCTCTCCTACGATTCAGCCACGGGAAACATAACAGCTACGGATTTGGACGGGACTGCCGGAGTTGGCCGGACAGACTAGCAAGAAAAGAGGGGTCCTAGACCCAATCATCGTGCTCCTGAGATGGATATGGGACAGGCTCGAAAGAACCCTCCTTCTTGCCATAAAGCTCGTCTTTCCTTCCCGGTTCATTAGCCCACTTGGATTCCTTGGAATGCTTACAGTGATAGTCTTCATAATCTTAGGGGTAACTGGGGCTCTCCTCCTGTTTCATTTCCAGCCAATCTTTGGGGATTGCCCGCCGGCGGCCCCCAATACGACGTACGTACCAGCCGCGACATGTAATGCTGCGTTCAACAGCGTAGCGTCGATAAACAATCAGGTCGATTGGGGATTCCTAATCAGGAACATTCACTATCAAGCTTCCAACGCCATGGTCCTCCTCGCTGTCATGCACATGTTCTACCAGTATTTCGCAGGCCGATACAAGCTTCGCTATGAGATTCTATGGGTCACCGGAATTATTCTCGGCGTCGTGACCATAATCGAGGCGTACACTGGGTACGACCTGATCTTCAATATTCGAGGGCAGCTGGCTATTAACATAGGGCAGACGCTGACGTATTATACCCCCGTCTTGGGTGCGAACCTTGCTCAGATAATATTCGGCTTCAGCTTTAACGACTTAGCTATCCGCTTTTACGCGTTCCACGTTTTCATAATCCCAATAATAATGCTCGCGATAATGTCCATCCATCTTCCCAAAAACCTCGTCTTGGACATTCCGGTAGCTTCAGCAATAACTGGCATCATTCTGATTCTCGGTGGACTATTTCCCGTGGAAGTTGGAGTACGTTATGATCCGAATCAATTGACGCAGATCACTTTTCCAGAATGGTACTTCACCAGCCTCTACGCATTCATCCGGACCCAGGGTCTGCAGCCTTTCATAGCAGGAGCTATAATCCCGGGAGTCTTCGTGCTCATCTTCACAGTAGTGCCCTTCTTCGATAAGGGAAGAAAGATTGCGATGATCGACCGACCATTTTGGGTCGCGCTGGGAGTTGCGGCTCTCGGACAGATAGCAATCGTTACAGTGTGGGGATTCCGGGCGAGCAACCCATTTCAACCCCTGCTCAATGAGGGTCAATTGCTTATTGATCCTGTTCTCTTCGCCGGTTCTTTGCTGATCGCGACGGCACTATCCTACGGTTTTGTCTACGCATTCGTGAGGTGGAGGAGAGCAAAGCTCGATGCCCTCCGAGCCGCTAAGAAGCCGATCCCATACCGAAAGGTCCAACCTTACCTCTTGACAAAGGGAGAAGTCTACGCGCTTCTCGGTGGCCTCCTACTCTTGCAAGCATTTCTCGATGTGGCCATCTTCCGCGCATTCCTCGATACTCTCAACAACTTCGCACTACTTGAGATCGGAATGGTTCTGGTCGCGTTCGCCGCGACCGTTCATATATACCGAGTAGGCGCTCAAGTGAAATAATAATGCAATTACCGAAGAAACATCTTCCTGTCGTTGGAATTCTTGGTCTGATAGTAGTTGCTGCTTCTGCTGGAGGAGTGTATTATTACCAGTTCGTCATTTCTCATACATCGGTCACGTACCTCCCTTCGCATCGACTTGTCTTCATGACTGCGATAATCGAGGAGCAAGGAGGATTTCACATCACCAACACGGCTTTTCTTAATCAGACCAACTTGCCCGGATTCGACTCATCGAAGGGATACAATCTCACTGGCGTAAACTACCATAACTACACGGGCGAGAGCGATGGTAAGACAATCGATGCTCATGTTGGAGATACTATCACGTTCTACATCTATGGGCTAAACGCAACCAGCCCGTGCAATACCACTCCAGCTAATCAGTGTTGGCTCTCCACCGCCCACGGCTTCACAATATCGGGACCCGGCACGCCAGACGTGACAAACGGAATCCTGCCTGGAACAATTCCATTCGGCAAGTGGTATACCGTGACGGTGACTTTCAACACTGGCGGCTCATACTCTTACTTCTGTACAATCAACTGCAGCCCAAAGCATACGCAGATGGCCGGCCAGATTGCTGTGACTTAAGGCGACACAGCTGCTAATTCAACGCCAAAAGACAATTTCTGCCAAGGATCAACTTCTCACCTACTATGAGTATACAAAGCCGAAGATATGGTATCTTCTTGTCTTCACCTCTCTCACGGCGACTTTCGTAGCAACTAGAGTACTCTCAGTATCCTTCAGCCCACTTGGCTGGTTGATGACGGGGATAGCTATCATAACAGGAACCGCAGGGTGCAACGCTCTCACAAATTATCACGATCGCGATATCGATGCTCTGATGATGCGGACACGTCATCGTCCTCTCCCTTCAGGACGAATTACGCCTAAGGCTGCGCTCAGATTTGGGCTCGGACTAATCTCTGTCTCACTAATCTTCGCAGCTTTACTGAACCTCTTCTCTCTTCTCTGGATGGCGCTAGGAATCTTGGACAACGTGGGAGTCTACAGTCTACTCCTGAAGCGACGTAGCTCGCTAAACATTCTCTTGGGAGGGTTCAGCGGTGGACTCCCAGTGTTGTTCGGATGGTCCGCTGTGACTCCTGGACCCATAGGGAGTTTTCCACATCCCATTTTTCCTCTCCTGATGGCGGGTCTAGTTTTTGTCTGGATCCCGGTCCACATCTGGTTCCTAGCTGTATCTTACCGCTCGGACTATTCTACCGCCGGGGTGCCTATGTTGCCTGTGGTAGTAGGGTCCACCACCGCCCTACGGCTCATCACCATTTTCTCTATGATTATGGTGCCCTTCTCGCTCGGACTTTATTTCGTAGGCCCTTTCGGCCCGGTCTACGGTGGAGTTGCCCTGGTCAGCGGGCTTGCGATTCTAGCTGGAAGCCTCTGGGTCCTCTACAAGCCGACCGAGACGAACGCATGGCGTATGTTCAAAGTGACAAGCCCGTATCTCACGCTACTCTTCGCCATAATGATAATCGATGCAGCTCTAGGGCACTAGGCAAGTAAGTGCACGAAAGTTCCCATACCACTTGGGACTTGGCACATTATCACGTCCGCAATTCTCCGTGTGCCCATCAGCCTTAGCAACATATCGAATACGAATTCGTGACCCATCAACCTGTCAGAGGCTTGGCGCATTTTCTTCGAGTTCTCCATCTCCGCGCCAATCTGATCCTTCCAAGCATCCTCGTAGCTTGAGAGCGAAGTCTTATCCTCGAAATACCGGACTGCCGCCTCCGCAGCTAGGCGTCCGGTTATCATCGCAGTCTGTATCCCGCCCCCGTTCGTGGGCATCACCATCCCCGCCGCATCACCCACAGCCATCACCCGGTCAGTGTAAGTTCGTGTAAGGGGTCCATCGACTGGAAGGCTATCTCCGATGAGTGAGGCGGTCTTTCCCCCCTTCAGTCGTTTCGCGGCGACCTTGTTCTTCTCGATGAAACCCGTCAACAAGTCACGAATCTGCCACTCACGACGAACATATGGTTCCCTGATTCCTATGCCGACATTTGCTCTGCCATGTCCTTTCGGAATGATCCAGCCGTAGCCTCCGGGCGAGTATCTCGGGTCCATGTACAATTCTGCTACGTCCTGCTCCACACTCAGATCTGTCATCAAGTACTCGATGTTGGTCGCAACAGCATATGGGCCAGCATATTCCCGTTCTGGAAGTCCCGCCCTCTCCGCCGTCTCGCTAGGATAGCCATCTGCCGCAACAATGATCTCTCCGTAGTCTGCAGTTTCGCGAGTTGGTCCGACCCAGCCACCCTCGTCCTCAGGATAGTAGTGAGCTTGGACCCCAACGTCTATGTCGGCTCCGTTGCCCCGAGCAACGTCCCCCAGGTGGGTTTCGAACACGTGCCTATCGAGGATGTAGGCCTCAAAGGGAAATTCGAATTCGTGCCCTCTAGGGCTTACCATTCTGATCGACTTGCACTTTGAATCGATCGCATCCTCCGGTGAATCGATGATATCGATGCATTTGACGCGAGGAAGCAGCTTCACCATTTCCTCTTTTACAGGGAAGTACTCGCCGCAGCGAACCGGTTTGCCAAGGAGCTTCTTCTTCTCGAAGACCTTCACCTTCAGACCCTTCTCCGCAAGATGGACGGCCGCGGACAGGCCGCCAGGGCCACCTCCTACAACGATAACATCGTACTTGCGACCGGACAAGTGTGCAGATCAGCTGTTGAATTCTATCTCGAGCGGGCGATGACGCGATTTATGGGTTTGGCAAAGTAGAAAATCGACGAAAGTGAACATGTTTATAATAAAGGCCGAGGCGGTTCGATGGAAATTTCATAACTCGAGGACAGCAGGAACCCACGCTTGGCGTTTGACCCGTTAATTCTTACAACCTCACTAGCGGTCGCTGGCGTGGTCGCAGCAATCTTCCTCGTCCTCTCCGTCCGAAAATACCCGAAGGGGAACGAGAAGATGATCGCGATCTGGACAGCCATCAGAGAAGGCTCAAACGCATACCTGAAGAGACAATTTCGTACAATCGCGATAATCGCAATAATCATCTCACTCGTCATTGTCGCCGCCTTCGGCGCAACAGTTGACTTCACTTACGGAAGCGAAATCGCCCTAAGCTTCCTACTCGGAGTCGCATTCTCCCTTTTTGCAGCATACGTAGCTCTCTACTCGGCAACGAACGCGAACGTTAGGTCCACCGCGGCCGCGGAAAAGTCAACCTACGAAGCCTTGAAGGTCGCTACGCTCGGAGGCGGAGCTCTCGGGCTGGTAGTCATCAGCATGAGCCTACTTGGACTGTCACTCCTCTACGCGCTCTTTCGGGATCCCGGAGTCCTAGCCGGTTTCGGATTTGGGGCTTCGCTCGCCGCGCTTTTCGCCCAGCTCGGAGGCGGAATATTCACAAAATCAGCAGATGTAGGCGCCGACTTAGTAGGGAAAGTAGAAGAAAACTTTCCAGAGGACGATCCGAGAAATCCTGCAGCGATAGCGGACAACGTCGGAGACAACGTGGGAGACGAAGCTGGAAGAGGTGCTGACCTGTTTGAGTCTCTCACAGCCGAGAATCTTGGTGGAATGATAATTGGGTTGATCGTTTCCATCATTATCTTCAATGGAGTCATCAACCCGTATTACGTGACTATGCCCCTAATAGTTAGGTCATTGGGAATAATTGCAACTTTCGTTGGTCTCGCTGTCGCGGTTGTTGAGAAGAAATTCAAGAACCCAATCAAGCCCACTAGAGACGGACTGCTTGTCGCGTCATTGATCGCGGCGATTCTAATGTTCGTTGCCACCTGGTATGTTTTTGGACCTTCGGGATTGACCCCGAGCGGGAACAGTCAGGCTGCCTACGCACTTTTCGGCTGCATGTTATCCGGACTTGCAGCTGGGTTGCTAATCGTCGTCTATACGGAGTTCTATACCGGATCCAATGCGAAGTCCGTTATTACCATCGCCGAGCGGTCGAAGTCTGGGCCTGCGTTAACGATAATGTCCGGTAACGCTGTAGGAATGATATCTAGCGGGTTGCCCGTCATCACAGTGGCCGTAGCCCTTCTCATTTCCTTTTGGCTTGGGGAACAGTTTGCCCGCTTCAGCGGGCTATTACCTGCGCTCAACAACGATCCGTTCCTAGGTGGGGTCTACGGAACTACTATGGCAGCCATGGGGATGCTCTCGACAGCCGGAATCGTACTGACCATGGATGGATTGGGCCCGATCGTCGACAATGCGGGCGGGATCGCTGAGATGTCTGGTGCTCCAGAAGTAATTCGGGAGCGAATAGAGCCGTTGGATGCTCTAGGTAACACGACCAAGGCTCTCACAAAAGGATACGCCATGGGCTCAGCCGCCCTGGCATCTCTGTTACTCTTTCAAGCCTTCGTGTTAGAAGTCGCGCGGTATCAGGCCAAGATTGTTGACCTCACGAAAATATCAATAGATCAGGTCACAGGTCCAAACGGTCTCGCGACAAAATTGTCAAGCCTCGGAGGATCCCTAGCACTCAACCATCCGGATGTTGTCATCGGTGCGCTAATTGGTGCCATGCTACCTTTTGTCTTCTCAGGCACTGCAATCAACGCTGTCAGCGTAGGCGCTTATCGAATGGTGGAGGAAGTAAGGAGACAATTGAGGGAGATTCCAGGACTTAGAGAGGGAACCGCTAAACCAAACTATGCAGCGGCAGTGGACATTTCCACCCGAACTGCTTTGCGGTTGATGGTCGTTCCAGGCGCGATCCCAGTCGTCGCACCCTTGGTAGTCGGTGTATTCCTGGGCTGGGCTGCGGTGGGAGCCTTGGTCGTCGGCGCCACGATTTCCGCGATACCCCTCGCGATTATGATGATGTGGGGTGG
>Ga0209156_10002941_pt1 | contig 13080 bp, 18 predicted proteins | sample GraSoiAngelo_124_FD_185881 | JGI IMG/M metagenome (GOLD analysis project Ga0209156, IMG submission 185881) | Grasslands soil microbial communities from the Angelo Coastal Reserve, California, USA - 14_0927_05_20cm (SPAdes) (version 2) | ecosystem: Environmental > Terrestrial > Soil > Grasslands...
CGGCGCCAACGAGCAGGTCATGCTGATGGTCGAGCAGATCGGGACGCCGGCGAAGGCCGAGGCGTGGATCCGGAAGGCGCTGGCCGACAAGGTGCGCGTGATGGGCTTCGGCCACCGCGTCTACCGGGTGGCGGACCCGCGGGCCAGGCACCTGCGGAGGCTCGCGACGGAGCTCGGGCAGAAGGCGGGCAACACGAGCTACGTCGAGATCCTCGACACCGTGGCGCGCGTCGTCACCGAGGGCAAGCACATCTTCCCGAACGTGGACCTCTACTCCGGCGCCGCGTACAAGTCCATGGGGATCCCGACCGACCAGTTCACACCGATCTTCGCGCTCAGCCGCGTCGCCGGGTGGGCCGCCCACGTCATGGAGCAGCACGCCAACAACCGACTGATCCGGCCGCGCGCGCAGTACACCGGGCCGACGCACGTCACGTACGTCCCGATCGACCGCCGCTAGGCCGCCGCGGGACGGCCCCCCGGCCGTGGGCGCGCGGGTCACGATCGCGATGTCGGTGTTCAATCAGCTGGCGCTCACGCGCGCGTGCCTCGAGAGCCTGCGGGCCACGACGGAGCCGTTCCGCCTCGTCGTCATCGACAATGGCTCCACGGACGACACGGCGCGCGTGTTCGAGCGCTTCGAGTATCCGTACCCGCTGCGCTTCGAGCGCAACGGCGAGAACCGCCCGGTGATCGCCACGCTGAATCGCGCCTGGCGGCTGGCGGAGACCGACTACGTCTGCGTCCTCCACAACGACACCGAGCTGGTCGAGCCGGAGTGGCTCGCGCGGCTCGTCGCCGCCCTCGCGGAGCCCGGCGCCGGGCTCGCCGGGCTCTACGGCGTCAAGCGCCTGCGGCGGAGCGGGCGCTACGTCGGCCGGACGATCGTGCACAGCCTCGCCGAGGGGCCGACCGTTCGTCCGCCGTGGGAGGAGGTGGCGGTCGTGGACTCGGTCTGCATGTGCCTGTCGCGCGCCCTCCTGGAGGAGGTCGGCGGCTTCGACGAGGGCTACGGCTTCTACCACGGCCTCGACCGCGACCTCTCGTTCGCCGTGCGCGAGCGCGGCCGGCGCTGCCTCGTCGTGCGCGCGCCGTTCGTCCACCACGGCGGCGGCACGCGGGCGCGCGAGTTCTCTGCGCACCCCGAGCGCGAGCGGCGCGACCTCGCCGCCCGACGCCAGGTGCTGGCGCGGTTCCGGACGAAGTGGAGTCACCGCCTGCCCTGCGACGTCCGCTCGCGGCGCGAGCGGGTGACGGCGTGGCTCCGGGCCAAGCTCGCATGACGGCGCTCCGCGTGGGCATCGTCGGGGCGCGCTTCGCCGCCGACCTGCACGCGGTGAACTACCGCCCGCTGGTCCCCGCGCGCGTCGAGCTGTCGGCGGTGTGCGCGCGGACCCGGGCGGACGCGGAGCGGTTCGCGAAGCACCACGGGATCTCGCGCACCTTTGGCGACTACCAGGCCCTCGTCGCCTCGCCCGACGTCGACGTCGTGGACATCTGCTCGACGACCGACACCCACCACGAGATCGCCGTCGCCGCGGCGCGCGCGGGCAAGCACGTGATCGTCGAGAAGCCGCTGACGGGCGCGTTCTGCGACGGGAGCGAGCCGCGCGAGGCGATGCTGGCGCAGGCGCTCCGGAACGCCGACGCGGTCCTGGACGCCGTCGCGAAGGCCGGCGTGACGCTCTGCTACGCCGAGGACTTCGTCTATGCGCCGCCCATCGCGAAGCTCCGGCGCCTGCTCGACGCCTCAGGCGGCGCCATCCTCGAGCTGCGCGCCGAGGAGAGCCACTCGGGCTCGCACGCCGCGTACGCGGCCACGTGGAAGCGCTCGGGCGGCGGGTCGCTCCTCCGCATGGGCTCCCACCCGGTCGGCGTCGTGCTCCAGCTGAAGCACCACGAAGGCATGAAGCGGCACGGACGGCCGATCCGGGCGCGGGCCGTCACGGCCGAAGTCGCCCAGCTCACGAAGCTCCCGGCCATCGGCGACCGCAAGCTCTACATGGGGACGCGCGCCGTGGACGTCGAGGACTGGGCGGTCGCCGTCCTCACCTTCGAGGACGGGACCAAGGCAACGGTGCACTCGAACGACATCACGCTCGGCGGCGTCCGCAACGTCGTCACGGCCTATCTCACGAACGGCGTCGTCCAGGCGAACATCAACCCGAACAACGCCGTCGCCGCCTACGCGCCCGACGGCGCCGTGTGGGGCGACGAGTACATCACGGAGAAGGTCGAGACCAAGGGCGGCTGGCAGTTCCCGAGCCCCGAGGAGGACTGGATGCGCGGCTACCCGCAGGAGCTCGCGGACTTCGTCGACGCGATCCAGGGGCGGCGCGAGCCGCTGGCGGGCGCGCTCCTCGCGCGCGAGGTGGTCGAGGTGATCTACGCGGGGTATCTCTCGGCCGCAACGGGCCGCCGCGTCGAGCTGGCGCGCGCATGATCCCGTTCGCGAAAGGCCATGGCCTCGGCAACGACTACGTCGTCATGGCGCAGGCCGATCTGAAGACCCCGCTCTCGCCGAAGGCCATCCAGCGGATCTGTGACCGGAACTGGGGCGTCGGCGGCGACGGCATCCTGCTGATGGTCCCCACCGGGCGCGCCGACTTCGGCGTGCGGATCTTCAACCCCGACGGGAGCGAGGCCGAGAAGTCGGGCAACGGCCTGCGCATCTTCGCCAAGTACCTCTGGGACCACGGCCACGCGAAGACGCCGACCTTCACCGTGGACACGAAGGGCGGCGTCGTCGAGTGCCAGTGCCGCGTCCGGGACGGGCGCGTCGACTTCGTGAGCGTCGAGATGGGGCGGGCGACGTTCCGGGCGCCCGAGATCCCGATGAACGGCCCCGACCGTGACGTCGTGGGGGTGCCGCTCCAGCTCTCTGACGGCACGGCGCTCACGGTGACGGCGGTGTCGGTGGGGAACCCGCACTGCGTGACCTTCGTCGAGCGGCTCGACGAGGCCGCGGCCCGGCGGCTCGGCCCGCTGCTGGAGCACCACCCCGCGTTCCCGAACCGCACGAACGTCCAGTTCGCGCGCGTCGTCGGGCGCGACGCCGTGGATATTCTCATCTGGGAGCGCGGCGCCGGCTTCACGCTGGCGTCGGGCTCCTCCTCGTGCGGCGCCGCGGCGGCGGCCGTCAGGAACGGGCGCTGCGATCCCGGGCGCGTGCGCGTGCGGATGCCCGGCGGCGAGCTGGTCGTCGAGGTGCGCCCCGACTGGTCGCTCCTGCTCGAGGGGCCCGTCGAGGAGGTCTACACCGGGACGCTCACGGCGGAGTTCGCGGCGTCGCTGTGAAGCGCCTCTGCGTGTTCTGCGGCTCGTCGGAGGGCGCACGCCCCGCGTACGCGGCGGCGGCGCGCGCGCTCGGCGTTGAGCTGGTCAAGCGCGGCCTCGGCCTCGTGTACGGCGGCGGCTCGGTCGGCCTCATGGGCGTCCTCGCCGACGCGGTGCTGGGCGGCGGTGGCGAGGTGATCGGCGTCATCCCCGGGCCGCTCGCCACGCCCGAGCTCGCGCACACGGGGCTCGACGAGCTGCGCGTCGTCGGGAGCATGCACGAGCGCAAGGCGACCATGGCCGCGCTCGCCGACGGGTTCGTCGCGCTGCCGGGCGGGCTCGGCACCTTCGAAGAGACGCTCGAGGTGCTCACCTGGGCGCAGCTCGGCATCCACACCAAGCCCGTGGGCGTGCTCGACGTCGAGGGCTACTGGGAGGGGCTCCGGCGCCTGCTCGCCCACGCGGTCGACGAGCGGTTCGTGCGGCCGGAGTACGCGGCCCTCCTGCTCTGGGGCGCAACGCCCGCCGAGCTGCTCGACCGCCTCGCCGCGTGGCGCCCGCCCGCGGGCGCCCGCGCCTGGCTCCGCCCCGAGCAGACGTGACGCCCATGCTCGCCGCGTGGTGCTGGGACCTCCTCGAACCGTACCTCAGGCGCAACCTCGTCAACCGGGGCGTCGAGCGCCCGACGCGCCGGCAGATCCTCGAGGAGTTCGCCCGCGTCTGGCCGGAGCTCACCGCGACGATCGGCGTCCAGGAGCCGCACGCGGGGACGATCCGCTTCAAGTGGCTGGTGCGCCTTGCCGCGGCGGAGATGGAGCCGTTCCTCGAGGACCCCGCGGGCTTCATCCTGGCGCGCTACGGCGGCGGGAAGTTCAAGATGAACCTGCACCACGGAATGCACTTCGTGAGCACGAAGAACTTCAAGCCCGAGGGAGAGCCGCGCTGGGCCGACGCGCCGGAGCTCTCCCTGGACTGACGGAGAGACCACCATGCCGAGCGACGAGACGCGCCGCGTGCTGAAGGTGTTTGGCGTGGCCGTGACGAATCTCGAGGACGCCATCGACCGGAAGGCGCCGCTCGAGGAGATCATGAAGTGGGACCGCGAGGTGGCCGAGCGGACCCGCGAGATGCTCGCGCTGGTCGACCACATCCGGAGCCGCCGCATCGCGTGACGACGCTGGTCGACGCCTCGGGGGTCGCGCTCGCTTTCCCGCACCCGCCACGGCGGATCGTCTCGCTGATCCCGAGCACGACCGAGACGCTGTGCGCCCTCGGCCGGGCCGACGCGCTCGTGGGCGTGACCGTGTACTGCCGCGAGCCCGCCGAGGTCACGCGCACGAAGACGCGGATCGGCGGCGAGAAGAACCCGGACCTCGAGAAGATCCGCGCCCTCGCCCCCGACCTGGTCATCGCCAACATCGAGGAGAACGTCCGCGAGCACATCGAGGCCTTGCGGGCGTGGGCGATCCCCGTCTGGGTGACCTACCCACGCACCGTCGCCGACGGCCTCCGGCTGATCCGCGAGCTCGGGGAGCTGACGGGGGCACCTGAGCGCGCGGCGGCGATCCTGGCGGAGCTCGAGCCCCTGTACGAGCGTGTCCGCGCGGCGAGCGCCGCGCGCCCGGCGGTGGATGTCTTCTACGCGATCTGGCGGGGGCCGTACATGACAGTGAATGCCGACACGTACATCAATGATGTGCTGACGGTCTGCGGGGGCCGGAACGTCTTCGCCGACCGGCCCCAGCGCTACCCGACGGTGACGCTCGACGAGATCGCCGCGCGGCAGCCGCGCGTCATCCTGCTACCCGACGAGCCGTTCCGGTTCCGCCAGACGCACGTGGCGGACTTTGCACCCTATAGTGACGTCCCCGCGGTGAGGGAGGGCCGGATCCACCTGGTGGACGGCAAGCCCTACGCCTGGCACGGCCCGCGCGTCGGCGAGGCGCTGCGCACGCTGCCGGCGCTCCTCACCTCACGGCGCTGAGACCTCGACCTTGATCCACTCGGCGGGGCCGCTCCCGACGCCGCCCGGGTGTTCTGCCGGCTTCACCTCGACCATGACGCCCGGCCGCAGGTCGGCGAACGTCCCTTCCACGTTCGGCTGCTGAAGCTTGCTCCGATCCAACCAGATCTTCGTGCGTTCCGTGACCTTGACGTTCAGCTGGCCCGTGGGGTCGGCGATCGCGCAGGTCTGCTCCTGCGCGTTGACCGATTGAAGCTTCCCGATGACGGTGTGCTTTCCCGACAGTCCCGGCGAGTGCCCGATCGGAACGTACTGCTCGGTCATCTGTTGAGCGGCCGGCGCCGACGGGCTGCTACCCAGGACTGCGCTCATCCCGACCAGCGCGACGACGAATCTCCAGGCGGTCATGCGTCCTCCCTCGCGTTCTTTATTCGACGAGGAGTGCCCGTGCCTTCTTCTGTTCCCCGATGGCCTCCTTCGTGTGTCTCCGTCCGAAGAATACACTCCTGACGGCCTTGTCCGCCAGCCGTCGGGCTTCCTGGAGCGGGGCGACAGCCTCGGGGTGAAGGCCGCCGCCCTTGAGCACGCGAATGCTGTCGTCCGTCTCGTGCACCGCGCGCGCGAGGAGTCGCCCCCGCTCCTCGAACGGCACCTCGAGGCTCGCCTCCAGCAGCTCGATGCTTTGCCGGATGTTCTCGAGCGCGTTGATGACCCGCAGGAAGGCGGCGATGGCCACGATCTGCGTCCCATCGAGCTCGATGCCCGCGCCCTGGGGGTCGGCTTGTTTCAGCAGGAGGCCCGCCGGGGAATTGTTGAAGGCTTCGCCGTCGTAGAAGGCGACCGCTCCTTCGATGGTCTCGATGGCGTTGTTGTGGAAGAACGGCCCGCTGTCCGCCGCCTCCACCAGCGGTGGAACGTTGAACGTCCCGTCGCCCGGCGTATGGAACCCGTCATCGGGGGGAACCTTCTGGGTCGTCAGCCGCGCGGGCTGATCGGGCAGGTCCTCGACGCCCGTATTGAAGTTGGCGTTCCCGAGGCTGCCCGCGCCGAGGTTCGCCGTCGCCCCGGCATTCACATGGCAGAGGTTGCATTTGCCGAGCTTGTTATCGAGGAAGATCTCCTGGCCCCGCTTGGGCACCGTGCCCTTGAGCCGGAGGGGCAGTACCAGATCCTGCTGCCGCCCCAGGGACAGCTGGAAGGCCTCGAGGGCGTCGAGCTCGTCGCTGGTCGGGAGACGGAAGTCCTTGCCGGGGATCCGGTTCAGGGTCTTGGTGAAGTGCTGGATGACGGCGCCGGTCGCGAAGGAGCGAAGCGATCCATCGCCGGGAGCGCCGTCTCCCGACCATCCGGTGCGAGGCCCCCCGGGGCTCTGGATCGAGGTCCGGAGACCCAGCACGTGCGGGACGCCCCGCATGACGAATTTGTTCCTCAGGTCGCCGAACCCATCCAGGTTCTCGAGGATCAGCCCGAACTCCCGCATCAGCGCCGGATTCTCGAAGTTCTCCTTCAGGGCCGGATTGAATTCGGCGACGAAGAGAGGATTGTCCTTCGGGAGCCTGGCGATGAACGCCGGATCGATGGTGAAGTTGTTTTCCTCCGGATGGCAGGTGCCGCACGTGCGCCCGTTGCCCGCGAAGGTTTCGTTGAAGAAGAGGTCTCGACCCTTCGCGACGAGCCGGCTTTGCGGATTCGAGGGCGGAGCGGATTTGCAGGCCTGAAGCCCGACGACGGCTAGCAGGATCCAAGGAACACATAGGACGGCGGCGCGATTGATCATGGACGGCGCGCTCAGCCGCGCTTTTTCTTGGTTGGCAGGAACCGGTCGAGCCAGGGTGCCGCCGCAGCCATGAAGAGGCCCGGAATCGCGACACCGCTGATGACCCCGAGGATCGAGAGGAAGACGAGCGAGATGAGCACGATGGCGAGATCGAGGAGCTGTGCCATGGCGCCTATTCTACCTCGAGGATCATCTCGATCTCGACAGGGATTCCCATCGGCAGCGCGGCCATGCCGACGGCCGAGCGCGCGTGCTTGCCGATCGCCTCGCCGAAGACCTGGACCATGAGGTCGGAGAAGCCGTTGATCACCTTCGGCTGGTCGCCGAAGTCGTCGGCCGAGTTGACCATGCCGAGCACCTTCACGACGCGCTTCACCTTGTCGAGGCTCCCGAGCTGTGTGCGTGTCGTGGCGAGCAGCGCGAGCCCGACGCTGCGCGCCACCTGGTACGCCTGCTCGACGGTCAGCTCACGGCCGACCTTGCCGCGGGCCATGGGCTTGCCGTCGGTCCGGTCCGGGCCATGGCCCGAGACGAACAGGAGATTGCCGACCCGGACCGCGCCCACGTAGTTCGCGAGCGGGGTGGCGGGCTGCGGCAGTGTGATCCCGAGCTCTTTCAAACGCGCTTCTGCGCCCATGCGAACGGCTCCTCTTCGAAGGAATGACGGCGGCCAAAAAATGGTGGCACACTACGTCGTGCCCGTCAAACCATCGCCGGCCCGGCCGGCACCCGCCGCGACGCTCGTCCTGCTGCGCGACCGTCCCGCGGGATTGTTCAATGATGCCGGCGCGGACCTGCGGCAGGCCACCCACGGTGGCGGCGGGCTCGCGGGCCCCGCGACAGATGAAGCCACGCGTGCCTGTCTCGTGCCACCCACGGTGCACGCCGGCCTCGCGGGCCCCGCTACAGAGGTGCTGCTGATCCGGCGGCACCGCGCCGCCAAGTTCGCCGCCGGCGACTTCGTCTTCCCGGGGGGCACGCTCGAGGCCGACGACCATCCGGCCGACGCCCCGGCGTGGTGCCGCGGCCCCGAGCCCCGCGAGGCGGCGCGTGTCCTCGGTCTCGAGCCCGGGTCGGGCGCGGCCCTGGCCTACTGGATCGGCGCGATCCGCGAGACGTTCGAGGAGGTCGGGATCTTGCTGGCCCACGGCCCCGACGGCGCGCCGGCTCGGGTCGAGGCCTCACGGCTCGCCGCGCACCGGCGCGCGTGCCAGGCCGATCCTCGCGCGTTCTGGGACATGCTGAGCACCGAGCGCCTGACGCTCGCCACGGACGCGCTCGTGTACTTCGCCCACTGGATCACGCCCTCGGTGAATCCGCTCCGGTTCGACACGCGCTTCTTCGCGTCCGCGGCGCCGCCGGGGCAGGAGGCGGCCGCGGACGAGCGCGAGATCACCGAGGTGCGGTGGCTCACGCCGCGCGAGGCCCGCGACGCCAACGCGCGCGGCGAGTTGCCGCTGCGCGCGCCGACGCTCAAGAACCTCGCCCTCTTCGAGGGCGCCGCGACGGCTGCGGAGGCGCTCGCGCGCGTCGCCGGCCGTGCCGTGCGGACGATCATGCCGAAGGTCCTCGGCGAGGGCGCGGCGCGGCGGGTGCTGATGCCGGGCGACGTCGGGTACGACGACGCCTAGACTCGTCGTCGCACCCCGAGCCCTGGCGACGCGCCGGGGCGAGCGACGACCCAGACGAGGCGGCGCCGGCGGCCAGCAGCGCGACGGCGGTGAGGACGGAGAGGCGTGTGCGCATCTGGTGACCTCGCTCAGTTCAGCGCGTCGTGTTGGAGCCGGCCGGCGACACGGAAGCGCCCGCCGCCGAGCGGGCTCAGCACGACCAGCTCACCCTCGGCAGGGTACACGGAGGTGAGGGCCGCGATGTTGAGCTGGTGGGTGACGAGCACGAGGTTGCCGCCGGGGGGGCGCTCGCCGGCGAGCGCGCGGACCTCGCGCGTGCGCTCGGGCTCGAGCTCGCGGTTCCTGAAGGTCGAGTTCAGCGCGGGCCAGGGGGTCGGCTCGCCGAAGGCCAGGCGCGCCGTCTCGAGGCACCGGCACCACTGGCTCGAGAGCACGCGCCCGATCGGGATCGCGCGCGCCCGGAAGGCGGCGCCGAGGCGTTGCGCTTCCCCGCGGCCCTCCGCGGAGAGGTTGCGCTGCGTCGCGCAGTCGTCGAGACGGAAGCTCGGCGGGTCGCCGACGGACTTGTCGGTCGAGGCGTGGCGCATGACGATCACCTGGCCCCCGGCCTTCAGGAGCGCCCAGAGCGCCTCGTCGGCCGCCGCCGCCGCGCTCGCCGGCGCGTGGGCGGCGGCGAGGATCAGCGCCGCGCGGACCGCGCGCGACACCGCCCCCGTCATCGCGCGGCGCCCTGCCCTGGCTTCGTGGCGTTGACGAGGACCGCCATGTTCCCGTACGGGTGCTTGTTGTCGAGCATGAGCTGGTGGCACTCGGGGATGTCGTCGAAGCGATAGGTTTTCGACAGGCACGGGTCCACCTTGCCCTCCGCCACGAGCTGCGTGACCGCCGCCGCCTGCGCGTCGTTCGAGAGATGACTTCCCTGGAAGCGCTTCTGGCGCATCCAGTGGTAGCGGAGGTCCAGCGTGGCGTTGTAGCCGGTGGTGCCGGCGCAGATGACGACCATGCCGCCCGTCGCACAGACGAACACCGACGTCGGCAGCGTGGCCTCGCCCGGGTGCTCGAACACGAGCCTCGGGCTGACGCGCTCGCCGAGCGCGTCCCAGCAGGCCTTGCCGAAGGCGCGCGCGCCCTTCGCCCACTCGCCGTAGGCCTTCGCGTCCTTGGTGTCGGGCAGGGGACCCCAGTGGGCGAACTGGTTTCGATTGACGACGCCGGCGGCGCCGTGATCGACGCAGAACTTCTTCTTCGCGTCGTCGGAGACCACCGCGAGCGCGCGCCCGCCGGCCGCGCGCGTGATCTCGAGCGCCAGGCTCCCGAGCCCGCCCGCCGCGCCCCACACGAGCACGACGTCGCCGGGCTCGACAACGTGGGGCGGCCAGCCCATCAGCATGCGATACGCGGTGGACGCGCAGAGCAGATAGCAGCCCGCTTCCTCCCACGTGAGGCGCCGGGGCTTCGGCACGCACTGATGCGCCTGGGCGCGCGCGAACTGGCAGTAGCTCCCGTAGTTGGTCTGGTAGCCCCAGATGCGTGTGCTCTCCGCGAGCATCGGGTCCTTGCCCGCGCGCACCCACGGGTCGTCCGCCCGCCACCAGCCGCTGTGGACGACCACCTCGTCGCCGACCGCGACGTTCCTGACGTCCCGGCCGACCGCCCACACGACGCCCGAGCAGTCGCTGCCGCCGGCGTGGAAATCTTCGGGCTCGCCCGCCTTCTGGCGCTCGGCGATCACGTCGAGCGGGGCGCCGAGGGCGGCCCACACGTTGTTGTAGTTGATGCCCGAGGCCATCACGTAGATCAGCACCTCGTCGGCGCCGAGCGTCGGGGTCGGGATGACTTCTCGTTTCCAGGCGTCGCGCGGCTGGCCGAAGCGGCTCTGCCGCACGAGGTAGGCGTGCATCCGCTTCGGCACCTCGCCGAGCGGCGGTCGCTCTCCGAGGTCGTAGAGGTCTGCCATGACGTCCGCGGTCTCCTTTCGGGTCAGTCGACGTAGAGCCTCTTGACGAACTCGGCCCGCTCGAGCTCGTCGAGGAACGAGGTGTCCGCGATCCGGGCGGGCGAGAGCGTGGCCGCCAGGGGGTGCTCGGGGAGGGAGGCGTCGAGGCCGAGCCGCCGGAAGATGCCGGCCTCCACTCCGATCCAGCCGAGGCTCTGGAGCGTCGCGCGGAATCCGATGGCGATACGGGTACGGTGTGCGTCGCTCGGCGCATCCGGGCCCCTACCCATTGAACTGCTGGACGAGCCGGGGGAGCCGGGGGTCGTCGAGCCCGGGCTGGTACGGCTGGTAGAGCGACGTGCGGTCGAGCAGCCCCGCGTAGCGCTCCTTGATCTTCCGGCCGAGCGTCTCGTACGTTCCCGTGACGGCGAAGGTCTCCACCATCTCGTCGGTGATCAATTCCGCCATGCCCTTCCAGTCGCCCTCGACGGACTTGCGGTGGAGCGCGGGCGTCAGGTCCTGCCAGCCGTGCGCGGCGAGCACCGGCTCGTAGGTGCGCGTGGAGGCGTAGAAGGCGATCTGCTGCTTGACCGCTTGCCTGTTCTGCGCGAGCTCCTGCTCCGTGTCCCCGACGACCGCGAACGTCGAGGTGATGTAGGTGAAGTCCTCGCGCCTCCGCTTCGAGGCTGCGAGGCCCTCGTTGACGGCGGGCTGCACGTACTCGCGCAGGTACGTGGGGCTGTTGAAGGGGTGGACGTGGAGGCCGTCGCACACCTCGCCGGCGACGCGGCACATGTACTGATTGACGCCCGCGATGTAGACGGGGACCTTCGGGTGCGCGATCGGGCCCGGGTTGAAGAACGGCGTCATGAGGTCGAAGCGGTAGAACTGGCCCTTGAAGGCGAGCTTCGTGCCGTTCTGCCAGCAGTCCCAGATGGCCCGGAGGGCCAGGACGACCTCGCGCATCTTCGGCCCGGGCGACTCGAACTTCACGGAGAAGCGCCGCTCGTTGTGCCCCTTCACCTGCGTCCCGAGGCCGAGGATGAAGCGCCCGTCGGAGGCCTTCTGAAGATCCCAGGCGATGTGCGCGAGGACCATCGGGCTCCGAGGAAACGTCACCGCGATGGCGGTGCCGAGCTTGATCGTCGAGGTCACGGTGGCCGCGACCGCGAGCGGAAGGAAGGGGTCGTGCTGCGTCTCCGAGGACCAGAGGCAATCGTATCTCATCGCCTCGACCTTGCGGGCGTAGCCCGGGATCGACTTGAGATCGTGGGTGAGCATGCCGACGTCGAGTTTCACGGGGCTCTCCTTTGCGAGATACCCGCGAGCATACTTGACCGGTGTGGGAGCGGTCTAGTGCCGCCGGCGCGCCTCAGGCGGGCTCGAAGAGCTCGATGGCGTTACCGGAAGGATCGTCGAGCAGGATCTGCTTTCCTCCGTTGCCGATCACGATCTCGTTGCGGAACCGGCACCCTGCGCCCCGCAGCTTCTCGACGGTGGACACCAGGTCCTCGACGGCGAGCTGGATTCTGTTCCACCCACCCGGGACGGGCGCTTGGCCGTCGGGCATCGCCCGTCCCGCCCCTCCAGCACCGGGTCGGTTGAGCAGCAGCCTCAAGTCCCCTCTCGCGAGGCTCGCGAAGCCTGGCGCGGGATGCGTCTCCACGGTGAAGCCGAGCATCTCGGTGTAGAAGCCGATCGCCGCGTCGACGTCGGCGACGATGTAACGGACACTGACCTTTCCCATGGGGCCATTGTCGCGTGGCGGTCAATCAGCGTCCGGCGGCCTCGGCGCCCCTCAGCGTCATCACGGTGGAGCTGGCCCGGGCGACGAGCCGCTGCTTCTCGTCCACGATGTCGCACTCGACGAGCCCGATCGTGCGGCCGCCCTTCACGACGCGCCCGGTGGCCGTGAGCTTCCCCGTCCAGACGGGCTTCAGGAAGTTGATCTTGAGCTCCAGCGTGGTGAACGTCTCGCCCTCGGCGAGCCCCGCCGCCCAGGCCATTCCCATCGCCGCGTCGGCGACGTCGCAGAGGATGCCGCCGTGGACTGTGCCCATCGGGTTCGCGTGGCGCTCCGTCGCCTCGAGCTCGACGACGGCCGAGCCGGGCTCGACGGCCCCCAGCGTGAAGCCGACGAGCGTGGCGACGGGCGGCGGTGGAATCGCGCCGCTCTGTAGCATGCGAATGCGGTCGAGCATCGTGGGCATGGCCTGGTCTCCTCAGCGGCTCCGTCGGACGAGCATCGTGAAGATCATGGCGTGGGTGACGAGCAGCGCCGGCACCACGAACGTCGGGATGTAGTAGGCCGCGCCCAGCCTGACGTTGAAGCGGACGCCCTGGTAGAGCGCGTTGACCAGGTCGACGGTCCCGACGACGTTGAAGAGCCAGATGAGCGCGGCGACGCTGATGAACAGCGGCACCGTCACGAAGAAGCCGGCGACGAAGCTGCGACGCAGCCACTGCATATGTCGAACGGCGATCATGAAGATCGCCA
>Ga0209156_10002942_pt1 | contig 13079 bp, 10 predicted proteins | sample GraSoiAngelo_124_FD_185881 | JGI IMG/M metagenome (GOLD analysis project Ga0209156, IMG submission 185881) | Grasslands soil microbial communities from the Angelo Coastal Reserve, California, USA - 14_0927_05_20cm (SPAdes) (version 2) | ecosystem: Environmental > Terrestrial > Soil > Grasslands...
GAGCTGATCTCCCAGACGACCGCGTCAGCGTCCGGCACTGGAATCGCGATCGTGTCCTCGAACATCAATCTCGCCTTGAACAGCCCGAGGCGTCTCTTGATCGCGGCCAGCTGGGTATCGTCACCGCGCACCCTGATGAACACCGCCGGTTTGTCGATGTGCTGCTTCATGATCGGGGCGATCATGCGGCTGCGCCGGTCCTGGAAGTGCTGCCTGAGCGGGAGCGCCCTCACCGACTTGATCGAGTCGTAGTCGATCGTGACGCTCGTCAACATGCTCGAGATCTGTACGCCCTCGTCCAGGACCTTGAGGTTGCTGCGCCAGCGGTACAGAAGAATGGCGCCGCCCAGCAAAAGACCCGTTGGGATGTAGACAAGCCAGACCGCAAACGCCGGTGAGAACAGCTGCCGCTGGTAGATCGCGATGCCGGTCGCGACAACACCCGCTAGCAACAACAAGCCGGCGAAAAAGCGCTGCTGCATCCAGAGGTGGTGCGCGTACAGGTTCTGGTGCCGGGAGGTGCGGGACGGGGCTGCGGTGCTCAAGAGGAACTACTGATTATCGGGGAGGGCCCAGTGGAGGCTCCGGTCTACTGCTTGCCGCCACCGCGCCTGGAGGTCGTCGGCCTGGTCGCGCGACATCACCGGCTCGAACTCGCGGTCCAGCTTCCACAGTCGAGCCAGGTCCCGGTCCGTCCAGACGCCGGCGCCGAGTCCCGCCAGAAACGCGGCTCCCAGAGCGGTGGTCTCAGTCTGGCGCGGCCTCCGCACTGGGATGCCGAGCAGGTCCGCCTGGAGCTGGCACAGCACGTCCATCACCGATGCGCCGCCGTCGACCCGCAGCTCGGTGAGTGGGCGCCCGGTGTCACGCTCCATCGCCTCGACCACGTCCCGGGTCTGGAACGCCATGGCCTCGACGGCGGCGCGCACCAGGTGAGCCCGCGTGGTGCCTCGGGTCAGGCCGACGATCGTGCCTCGCGCATATGGATCCCAGTGGGGCGCGCCGAGGCCAACAAACGCCGGAACCAGAAACACTCCGTCGGCGTCGGGTACGGAGGAAGCCACGGGACCCGCCTCGCCTGCGCTGCCGATGATTCCGAGGCCGTCACGGAGCCACTGCAGCGCTGCACCGGTGACGAAGATGGAACCCTCCAGCGCATAGCTGAGGACGGCGTCTCGCCGCCACGCGACGGTTGTCAGCATGCCGGAGCCCGACGCGACGCGGCGCCCGCCGGTCTGCATCAGCACGAATGAGCCTGTGCCGTATGTGTTCTTCGCCATCCCATCGGTGGTGCACGCCTGTCCAAACAGGGCGGCCTGTTGATCGCCGGCCACGCCGGTGATCGGCGCCTCGATCCGGTCCAGCCCACCCTTTCCCGCATCGGAGATGTGACCGCTCGAGTCGACGACTCGCGGCAGGTTGCTCAGCGAGACGCCGAACAGCTCCGCCATCTCTTCGCTCCATGCGCCGCGCTCGATGTCGAAGAGGAGGGTTCGGGAGGCGTTCGACGCGTCCGTGACGTGGTCGCGACCCGCCGACAAGCGGGCGATCAGCCACGAGTCGACAGTGCCGGCCGCGGCATCCGCAGCCCCTTCGATGTTCTTCAGCGCCCAGGCCAGCTTTGTGGCGGTGAAGTAGGGATCAAGAACCAGCCCGGTGGTCTTGTGGACCAGCTGCTCGTGGCCGGCTTCTCGAAGGCGTGCGCATTCCCCGGCTGTTCGGCGGTCCTGCCAGACGATGGCCGGTGCGATCGGCGCAAGCGTGCGTCGGTCCCACAGGACGAGCGTCTCGCGCTGGTTGGTGATGCCGATCGCTTTCACGTCGCGGGGTTTGGCGCTCGCCGATTCCAGCGCGCGGCGCGCGCTGACCTGGACGGCGGACCAGATTTCGTTGGGATCGTGCTCGACCCATCCCGGATGCGGGTAGTGCTGGGCGATCTCCTCGTAACCCTTGCCCCGCACCTCACCGTCGAGGCCAACGGCGACTGCCGTCGCCCCGGTCGTGCCCTCGTCCAGACTCAGGACGATTTCGCTGATGTCGGCTTCCAGGTGCGGTTGAGGCTGCCGGTCGAGTAACCCTCGAGGTCGGCCGAGACGAACTTGTAACCCGCCTCGCGCACCGCCGCGGTCACACGCTCACGCTCGGTGATGAGCCGCGGAATCTCGGCGCCGTCGACTTCGATCCGGGCTACGTCGCCGTGATGACGGACACGGACCTGGCGGAAGCCCAGCGCCCTCAGCGCTGCTTCCGCTGCTTCGATCTGGCGGAGCGCGGCCACCGTGACTTGCGTGCCGTGCGGGATGCGCGACGAGAGGCACGCAAATGACGGCTTGTTCCAGTTGGAAAGTCCGAGGGTCCGGGCGGCGGCTCGGATCTCCGGTTTCGGCATGCCGGCCTCGAGGAGCGGAAAGCGGACGCCGCGGCGGACGGCCGACGCGTGGCCTGGCCGGTGGTCGCCGGCGTCGTCTGCGGTCGCGCCATATGCAAGGTGTGCCAGCCCGAGCTCGTGCTGCACCGGCCCAAGCGAGTCGAACAGCTCTTCCTTGCAGTGAAAACAACGGTCCGGGTTGTTGCGCGCATACGCTTCGAGCTCTACCTCGCTGGTGTTCACCTCGACCAGCCGGGCGCCCATCGACCGCGCCAGGGTCCGCGCCTCTTCCTGCTCCGACTCGGGATATGCGGGAGAGCTTGCGAGCACGGCCACGGCACCGTCGCCCAGCTCATCCATGGCGAGCTTCAACAGAAGCGTGGAGTCGACCCCGCCGGAGTAGGCGACGAGCACCGACCCGAGATCGCGCACGATCTCGCGCGCGGCATTCAGCCGATTTGCGTCGAACGAGTCGAGCTGGATCACTCCAAGACGAGATTAGCTGGCGCGGGCTTCGGAAGGCTCCATCGCGGGAGTGCCGCACCAGGCCTCGTAGTCGATCAGTGAATCGACCGTCGGGTTCTCTCCGCACAGCGGGCAAGCCTTGTTCTGGCGCAGCTTCAGCTCGCGGAAGCTCATGTCCTCGCCCTCGAACAGCAGGTACCGCCCGACCATCGGCCGGCCGATGTTCAGCAGGTACTTGATCGTCTCGAAGGCCATCATGCTGCCGATGATCCCAGGCAGCACCCCGAACACACCTGCCTCGGCGCAGCTCTGCACGCTGCCCGGAGGCGGCGGCTCTGGGAAGAGACAGCGGTAGCAGCCCGTCCCCTTGGCCGAATCGAACAGCGCAAGCCGTCCCTCGAATCGAAAGATGCTCCCATGCACCAAGGGCTTGGCGAGGAAGTGCGCGGCATCGTTCGCGAGGTAGCGGGTCGGGAAGTTGTCCGTGCCGTCGACCACGACGTCATACGGGGAGAAAATGCGCAGCGCCGTCTCTGAGTTGAGGTGCTCGTTGATCGCCACCACATCCACATCCGGGTTCAGGCTGCGCAGCGTCTCCGCCGCCGATTCAACCTTGGGCCGGCCGATATCGTCGTGGCCGTGCAGGAGCTGGCGCTGTAGGTTGGAGGCATCCACAACGTCGAAGTCGACGATTCCGATCTTGCCGACGCCCGCCGCGGCCAGGTACATCGCGGCCGGCGAACCGAGCCCCCCGGCGCCAAGCAGCAGCACGCTCGAGTTGAGCAGCTTGCGCTGCCCCGCGCCGCCCACCTCGGGCAGGATCAGGTGTCGGGCGTAGCGGGCGACCTGGTCCGGGGTGAAGCTTCGTGTCTGCGACATCTCTGCATGGACTATACCCAGGGTGCTTTGGCGGTTATTCCTATAGTTGGATGGCGCCATGGAAACTGAATACCTCGACGAAGAGCAGGTCATCGCCCTGTACAACAAGGTGCGCACGGGCAAGCGGACCTGGCCCACAGGGATCTGGAGCTCCCCCGCCGCGCTGCAGTACGCGGTCACGGTGTTCGACTACTGGATCCACAACGTTATGGGCTGGAAGGGCTGGCCAGACGCCCGTGGCAAGGTCACCCCAGCGCTGCTCGAAGAGCACCGCCTGGCCGACCTCGTCGAGTCGGTTTTCGTGCCCGAGTTCGGCGATGACTGGCTGGACTTCGAGGTTGTGCTCAACGAGAGCATGCGGCTCTCCGAAGACGAAGGCTGGGCGCCGGATGTTGCCGACCGCCAGGAGCGGGTCGAAGCCGCGTTCGAGCATGCATTCGAGAAGCTCATCGGCTCACCCAAACAGCAGCCCAAGCTGCTGCCCACTTATCACCGGTTTCGCAACCACCTGCTGCGCATGTGGAGCGCGTTCCAGGAGGCGCAGGCCGAGCACGACAAGGCTGAGCGCGAGTCGGCCGAGCGCTTCTGGGCGCAGCTGCGCCTGGTTAGGAGCAGCCGGGGACAGGCCGCCGAGGCGTGGTCGATCGTCAACGCAGACGATGAGCGGCGCGGTGAGGTGGTCGTGGTTTGGGGCGAACCTCACCCCTACTGCGTCGTCGTGCTCGACGACGACATTGAGGTTGGTGGTTGGGAGCAGGTCATCTACCGCCTGGAGCAGGAGATCCTGGTCGAGGAGCCGGGTGTCGTCAGCTACGCGGTATGGCACAAGGGATTTGTTGGGGAGTACTACAGGTGCGCCGACTGCGGCGAGCTTCACAGCCAGTTCGACGAGGACTCGAGCAATGGGCTCCGACTCGACGACCTGGAGCCGCCCGAGGAGCGCTAGCCGGCAGGGTTCACTCGACGGTGAGCGAGAAGTTCTTTCCCTCCCAGCCTGTCATGTAGTGCGCCGTCCACGCGAACTCGGACCCCGGTTCCAGCTCGTGGCACGGGATCTCCGCCACCCACACCCCGAGCGTCGTATCCACCAGGTCGATCTCCTTGTGCGACGCCCAATTGTCGAACGTGTAATGCACCGCGCCCGGCCGCGCCAGCTGCACGCGAAGGCGACGGCCCGGCGCGATGCGCGTGATCTGATGCTTGTGCGACCAGATGAAAGCCGGCTCGAGTGCCATCCCTTCGGTGTAACGGCGTCGGGCCGGCATGACGATGTCAGGAAAACCCGCCAGTGCGATCGTCACGAGCAGCTCCAGATATTCGGCGTGCGCCCAGCCAAGCGGGCAAGCGGAACCGTTGGGGCGGCCGAACTGCACACGGCGGCTGGGAATGTCGGGGCCATCCCACAGCTGCTCGGCCAAGGCAAGTCCCTGGCCGGCGAATCCCTCGAGCGTCCGCACCAGCTCGGCGGCCGGGAGTCCCATCGAAAAGAAATGCCTCGCCCGCTCACCGGTCAGAACCGGCCACGCGCGCCCTCGACCGGTGCCGTCCCACGGCGCGCCGTCCTCGTGCTCCCCGTACTGGTCGCCGACGAAACGCCGCCAGCTCGGGCCGGCCGGAAGGCTGACCTTCAGCGACGTGTCGACTCCCTGCAGGCTCCGAAGCACGCGGTCGTCTTTAGGCCTGCGCAGCCCGTAGCGCACCAGCTCGAGGAACTCGGGGGCGATCGCGCCCTCTTCGGGCCGAACGTCGGGGTCCGATCCGAGCCGCACGTACTGGCCTGAGGGCAACGAGCACCACGCCTCAACGCGGTCGTTCCAGTAATCGGCCACGCCGCGGAAGTAGTTCGCAGCCACGTGCTCACCGGCGTCGGATGCGAACTCCGCCGCGACGATCAACGCAGCGATGCACGCCGCGAGCGTCGACGGCGAGAGTCCACCGGCGTCTTCCCAGCGGTCGAGGGTCGTCAGCGGCCCGTCACGGATGATGAACTGCGCCGCCGGGCGCACCATCGTCGGATAGGGATCGTGGTCCAGGCAGCCGGCCACACCCAGGCGCCATGCAAGGAGTATCGGGAGGGCAACCTGGTCGAGCTCGGTCGATTGCCAGTGGGGTGTGCCATCGAGCTTCCAGTTCTGGTACCAGCTGCCATCCGGTCGCTGGTGCGATTGAAGGTGCCGGAACGCGCGAAGTGCCGCGTCGGTGTCGCCGCCATCGAGCAGAGCGGTTGCAATCCGGCAGAGGTCTCTTGGCCAGACGAGGTGGTAGACGTGGTTGCCGTCATGGTTGAACTCGCCCCAAGGCGCCGCGGGTGCCGCTATGAAAGCGCCTGCGTGTGACTTGTCTTCCAGGCAGTGGAGCAGCGCGAACGACGCCCGCGCGAGCATCCCCTCGTCGCCGCTGACCTTGCCGAGCGCCTGAGGGATCTCGGGCTGGGCGCGCCAGGCTCGTTCGAACGCCTGGCGCACCGCTCCCGCGCCCTTCTGCAGCGCGTTGCGCGCGACCTCTTCCGCGTCGGCCCGCGAGTGCGCGAAACCGATCGCAAGCTGGAACGTGCCGGCGCGGACGCCAAGCTCCGCCCCGACCGCCACGTTGCCTGGACCCGCGCTGTCATAGATGTACGTCAGCCTTCCGTCGGCGTCGCTCAGGTCGATGTGCACGTCCGAGCTGCGGAAATAGCCGACCGTGCCGCGGCTGAATGGACCGACGATGCCGATCCAGATGTCCTGCTGCTGAAGCAGAAGCGCCGGTGGATGCGTGTCGATCACGCTGCCAAAGTTCCCCTCGGTGCCAGGCTCCCAATGGGCCGAAGCCTGAAGGTACAGGCGCAGGTCCGGAAGCTCGGGCGTAAACGTCCCCGCGATGAGCATCGCGTTCTCCTCCGGGTCCGAAAAGAACTCTTTGGTCAGCCGGTACTCGTGATGAGTGGTGTCGACGCGAAATGCCGGCACGCCGGGGCTGATCCAGTTGACGTTGTGCTGCCCGTCCGGCGCGTCGTCGACCGGCGGCGCGCCCCCCGCCGAGACGAAGAAACGAAGCTCGTGGAGCGCAACGTGGTCGAGGAAGGGAAAAAAGACCTCGCTCAGGGTGCCGTCGGCGAGTGTGTACCAGACCTTGCTCCTGGATCCGGGCGCCGCTCCGAACGCCATCTTGCGTCCAGTGCCCCACATCGGGGGCGCGCCTGGACCGCCGGGTGCTTCCATCGGCTGCTAAGTATGGAGAGAGCATGGGGTCGAATAGAATCGATCGACGGCCCCGCTTCGTCGGGGAGGTGGCTGAGTGGCCGAAAGCACCCGCCTGCTAAGCGGGTAGGGGGTGTAAAGCTCCCTCGAGGGTTCGAATCCCTCCCTTCCCGCTTACCTGACCTCCGTTGGGAAGCTGTCACGCCCAGACTGCGATTGGCCCAGATCGACCGCTACAAACTGCCTATTCGGGCCGCTCGGAAAGGGCCGACGATGGAACACCAAGACTTTGCCGCAATACCTCCCCAAGCAGACCTCGACGCGCAGCCTCTGGAGAGTGTCATGACACTTCACGAGCTGCTGGCCCATCGCCGCGTACGTGGCCTGTCTGTGGGCCAATGCGTCGATGGTTCCCCGCTGCCAACAGGGGTCTACGCGCACGCCCACCAGTACCCCAAGGATTCGAACCGGGGATGGGTCTGCATCCGATCGCCGCGGGACATCCTCCGGCGAGGCAGCCGAGAGATCTCGACAACTGTCATGCACGAGTTCGCCCACCTCCTCGCCGCGGCCGGCCACGACGACGACTGGCGGAGGACGATGCGCGAGCTGGGGCAGCCCATCCCGGCCGCGTATCGAAAACGCAACAGGCCGAGCAAGCTGAGTACCCAAAGGGTTTCTAAGCGTCGGCGCTGACCGACGCACCCCGGCGGCACCGATGGGCCGCCGTCAACCGGCGGCCGATCGAATGGTGCCTCGAATCCGGATCAGGGCGCCCTGAGTCGATTGTCACGCCAAGCGCATCCAGTCCCTGCTGTCTGGGCGACAGTCCGATTGCGGCCCCCGCCTCGACCGAGTAAACCCCTTCCCACAGAGGTTGATGAGATGAACGTCTTGGACAGGATCGTTGCGTTCTTCGTTCGTGCGGTCGATCGCCGGCGTAACCGCTGGGTTGAGATCTCGCTGGACCGGGCCTGGAGCCGGGACCTGCCTCCCCGCCTGTTTGACATCTGAATGTCAAGGGTTTTGGTCCGCAGGGGCGTCGTCGTGGCGCTGTCGCGGTCTGGGCGCGCCGCAGCTGCTCGTGATCGCAACAACGGTGAACCACCCCGTTCGCAGGGCGAGACGCTCAGGCGTCTCCGCGCCGGCAATGACTTACGCGTTGCAGCCGGCGGGACCCGGCCACAAGGATTAGCATCCGCGCCGCCCTAGCGACCTAGACGTGCCCGCAGCGTGTCAGAAGAGTCCCGTCAGCCAGCGACGCAGCGGCTTGGGGCCCGCAGGTTCGACGTAATCGGGCACCAACGCGCCCACCGCCTTCTCCCCCGCCTCGAGCACCTGCTCCACCGTCTGGCCGGCGGCCGGAATCGGCTCGCCGATTCGCACAACGAGACGCTTGCCGAGCCACAGGTCCCTCATGCCCGAGAGCCCGACCGGCACGACCGGCACGTTGGCGTCGACGGCGAAGTGGGCGAAGCCCTTTTTGAACGGCAGAAGCTCCCCCTCGCGCGGACCGAAGTCGCCCTCCGGAAACAGCGCGATGGCTCCTCCTTGCGCCAGGCATCGCTCCACATGGCCGAAGAGCCGGCGGTCGCCGTGCTTCGCCCGATCCACCGGCACGATGCCGCCGGTCGCGCGGACCAGTGCCCACAGCGGACGGTTGCGCATCATCGACGTCGGGTCGGCGAGGAAGTGAACTCGTGGCTCGGCGGGGAACAGCAGGAGCAGGCTGATCGCATCCATCCAACCGAGATGGTTGGCGACCACGATGAATGCGCTGTCAGGAATTCGCTCGCGACCGCTGACCTCGAGCCGAAACAACAGATGAAAGAGCGCCCGTGCGACAGATCGCACGACTCGAAAAATCGGAGTCGCGCTACGGCCGACCGGCAGCATGTCGGCCGGCGGAATCGCAGCTTGCGGCACCTCCTCAGCCGGCCGGAAGAGCGTCGCATCCCACCGTTCGTCCAGGTTGATGTTCGTCGTCGCGACGAAACCGGCTTTGTTCAAAGCGCCCCCGCCGTGGTTGCGGTTCAGGTCTGATCGCCCGACCGCCTCACTCGGATACGCGATCCAGAGAGAGCCTCGCGGCTTCAACGCGTTGAGCGCCGCGGCCGCGCTGTCGTCCAGCTGGGCCCGGTTGGAGGCGAACAGCAGGACGAGGTCAGCAGGTCGGTCAGCACTCTCGCCCCGCGGCGTCTGCCCATCGACGTAGCCGGCGGGCGCATTAAGCACCAGGAAGGTGGACCCTGACTCGAGCCCCAATTTGCGAGCGAGCAACGATTCGTGCAAGGGCTCGTATTGTGCGCCGAGGTCCGTCTGCCGGCCAGGAGGCCTGGCTTCGAGTCGCTAGACTGCGATAAGTGACGGGTCGCGTTGCAAAGGTCATGGTGCTCGTCGCGATCTTTCTCGTTGCGTGCACGCGGAACGCGCCGACCGCAACCCACAGCCCAACCCCCTCGCCCAGTGCAGGCGTCATCGCCTGGACCGATTGCGGTGCGGGGTTCCAGTGCGGAACGCTGCAGGTTCCCCTTGATTATTCTCGTCCAGAAGGTCGCACGATCAGCCTTGCTGTGGTCCGCACACAGGCCAAGGACAAGGCAGCTCGGGTCGGCTCGTTGCTCGTGAATCCGGGCGGCCCGGGTGAGTCGGGCATCGAGTATCTGCGGGCAGACATCTCATCGCTCAAGAACCTCAACCAGCGTTTCGATCTCGTGGCTTGGGATCCACGCGGAGTCGCCGGCAGCACACCCGTAACGTGCGTCGACGGGCCTCAGCTGGATGCATACCTCTCGATCGACTCGGTCCTCGACGACCCGCAGGAAAAACAGGACGCGATGCAGGCCGACAAGGACTTCGCCGCCGGGTGTCAGCGGCGGAGCGGAGACCTGCTGCCGTTCATGGACTCGGCGAGCACGGCGCGCGACATGGACCAGATCCGCGCCTCGTTGGGCGACGCCAAGCTGACCTATCTCGGGTTCTCGTACGGCACGTACATCGGGCAGTGGTACGCGCACCTGTTCCCCACTCATGTGCGCGCGCTGTCGCTCGACGGTGTAGTTGATCCGACGGTCTCGGCCAACGACAGCCTGCTCAGTCAGGTTGTCGGCTTCGAGCAAAACCTTCAGGCGTTCCTGGCCGATTGCAAGGCAAGGTCGACCTGCCTCTTCGGTCAAAACGGGGATCCTGGAACCAAGCTGACATCACTCATGAGCCGCCTCGACACGGCGCCCTTGAAGGTTGGCGCCCGACAGCTAACTCGTTCGTTGGCGATGACCGCGGTGCTCCAGGCTCTGTACAGCCAGAGTCTTTGGCGACCGCTCGATCAGGGACTCACAGGGGCCGACGGTGGTGATGGACGGATCCTTCTGCTGATCGCCGACCTCTACAACCAGCGAAATTCAGACGGCACCTACAAGAACCTCTTCAACGGCGCGTACCACTCCGCGTTCTGTCTCGACTTTCCCGCACCATCGGACATCGCGGCGTACGACAAGCTTGGGCCCCAGTTTGCGCAGGCCTCTCCGTTTTTCGGACCCTGGAGCCAGTACGCCAATCTGCAGTGCGGTTACTGGCCGGCAAAATCGAAAACTACCCAAGGACCGCTGACCGTGACGGGAGCGCCTCCCATCCTGCTCGTCGGGGGTACGAACGACCCAGCGACTCCCTACGCGGAGTCCCTTTCGGTCAACAAGCAGATCGACGGATCGATTCTGCTGACGCGCCGCGGTAACGGCCACACGTCATACGACTCGAGCGCTTGCGCCCATGCCGCCGAGGACGCCTATCTCATCGATCTCAAGCTCCCGGCCGCGGGGACCGTCTGCAGCAGTTAGGCGACGGTTTGGGCGGCTGGAGCCTTCGCCTTATCGAAGGTGAGCTCACCGCCTTTGGCGTCGACCTCGACCACGTCGCCCTCGGTGAACTTGCCGCTGAGCAGCAACATCGCGAGCGGATCCTGAACCATGCGCTGAATCGCCCGCTTGAGCGGACGCGCGCCGTACACCGGGTCCCAGCCGCGCTCGATGAGAACCTTGCGGGCGGCCGGAGTGGCGACGAGGGCGATCTTCCTCTCGTCCAGCCGCTTTTGCAGTCGAGCAAGCTGGATGTCGACGATCGCGCCCAGCTGGTCCTGCGTAAGCGACTTGAACACGATGATCTCGTCGACCCGGTTCAAGAACTCAGGCCGGAAGTGGTCGCGCAGCACGCCCAGGACAGACTCGCGAACCTCCTCGAACGGACGGTTCGACATCTCCTGGATCAGCTGGCCGCCAAGGTTCGAAGTCATGATCAGCACGGTGTTGCGGAAGTCGACCGTGCGGCCCTGGCCGTCCGTAAGCCGCCCGTCGTCGAGGATCTGCAGCAGGACGTTGAAAACGTCCGGGTGCGCTTTCTCGATCTCGTCGAAAAGTACGACTGAGTAAGGCCGTCGCCTGACGGCTTCGGTCAGCTGGCCGCCCTCGTCGTACCCGATATAGCCAGGCGGCGCGCCGAGCATACGGGCGACGGTGTGCTTCTCCTGGTATTCGGACATGTCGAGCCGGATCAGCGCCTGCTCGTCGTCGAACAGGAACTCCGCCAGAGCCCGCGCCGTCTCGGTCTTGCCGACCCCGGTCGGCCCGAGAAAGATGAATGAGCCGACGGGACGGTTGGGGTCGGCAAGTCCAGAGCGGGACCGCCGCACGGCGTTCGCCACGGCCGTGACTGCCTCGTCCTGGCCGATGACCCGGTCGTGCAGCCGCGACTCCATCTGGATCAGCTTGGCGACCTCGCCCTCCATCAACTTCGAGACCGGGACGCCTGTCCACTTGGCGACGATCTGCGCGATGTCTTCTTCGCTGACCTCTTCTTTGAGCATCGGGTGTCAGCTCGGCAGCCTTGGCGAAATCGGCCGCGCGCTCGGCGCGCTCGGCGTCCGCGCGGACCTCTTCGAGCTTTGCCTTGAGGCTGCGGATCTTGGTGATTGCTTCCTTCTCCTGGTTCCATCGGGACCGGAGGGCGGTTCGGGTCTCGCTCAGCTCCGCCAGCTGCTTCTCGATACCGGTGAGACGATCCTTGGAAGCCCGATCGGTCTCCTTCTTGAGAGCCTGGCGCTCGATCTCGAGCTGGCGGATCTGCCGCTCGAGCTCGTCGAGCGCGGCCGGCATGGAATCGATCTCTGTCCGGAGGCGGGCGGCCGCCTCGTCGATAAGGTCGATTGCTTTGTCAGGAAGGAAGCGATCTGTGATGTAGCGATTGGAAAGCACGGCGGCCGCCACGATGGCGGTGTCCTTGATCCGTACACCGTGGTGAACTTCGTACCGCTCGCGCAGGCCTCGAAGGATGCTGATGGTGTCTTCGACCGACGGCTCGTCGACGAGAACCGGCTGGAAGCGCCGCTCGAGGGCCGCGTCCTTTTCGATGTGCTTGCGGTACTCGTCCAGCGTGGTCGCGCCGATGGCGCGAAGCTCACCTCGCGCCAGCGCCGGCTTGAGGAGGTTGGCCGCGTCTATGGCGCCTTCGGCGCCGCCCGCGCCAACGAGCGTATGCAGCTCGTCGATGAACAGGACGACCTGGCCGTCCGAGCCTTCGATCTCCTTCAACACGGCCTTGAGCCGATCCTCGAACTCGCCGCGGAATTTCGTTCCCGCGACGAGCGCGCCGAGGTCGAGCGCGATGACGCGCTTGCCCTTGAGGCCTTCCGGGACATCGCCCTGGGCAATGCGCTGGGCAAGGCCTTCGGCGATGGCGGTCTTGCCGACACCGGGCTCGCCGATGAGGACCGGGTTGTTCTTGGTCCTGCGCGACAGCACTTGGATCACACGGCGGATCTCCTCGTCACGGCCGATGACCGGATCGAGCTTGCCCTCCTTGGCGAGCTTGGTCAGGTCACGGCCGTATTTCTCGAGGGCCTGGTACTTGGATTCGGGATTCTGATCGGTGACGCGCTGGTTGCCTCTCACCTGTCTGAGCGCTTTGAGAAGAGCCTCGTGTGTCGCGCCCGCGTCCTTGAGGATCGCCTGGTCCGTGAGGGCGAGCAAGAGGTGCTCGGTCGAGATGTACTCGTCCTTCAGACGTTCGGCTTCGCGCTCCGCCTGCTCGAGGTGCTTGCTCAGCGCCTCGCTCAGGTACGGCTGTCCGCTTCCGCTGACCTTTGGAAATCGCTCGACCGCGGAAACGAGCGCCGGCTCGAGCGCCTGCACGGAGGC
>Ga0209156_10002945_pt1 | contig 13063 bp, 15 predicted proteins | sample GraSoiAngelo_124_FD_185881 | JGI IMG/M metagenome (GOLD analysis project Ga0209156, IMG submission 185881) | Grasslands soil microbial communities from the Angelo Coastal Reserve, California, USA - 14_0927_05_20cm (SPAdes) (version 2) | ecosystem: Environmental > Terrestrial > Soil > Grasslands...
AAACAAAGAAAAAACAAAGACCACGCGAATACATGGCGCGTAAGTTCCAGACTTACGCACACCGTTCAACTGCAAACGCGCAGTTAATCATGCCGAAACCGCGGATGATACGGATATTTGTAGGGCAGCCGCTCCCGGTTGCCAGCGAGGGGGTTTCGGTGAGCGGCGTGCTGCACCCACTTGCCATTCCAAGCGAAGTCGCAATCTTGATGTGTCGCATTTCCCCCGAGCGGAAGATAAAGCGCAAGGGCAAGATGAGCGCAAAATGCGGGCGCAGAGTCGTGGGCTTGCCAAATTATCCCGAGCGTCACGGCACTCGGCCCGCTCAAATGTGGGCGAAAGAGATGAATCATCAACGCCCAGTCGGTTCGGGCGTCAATTCGATACATCTCGTCTGGGAATAGTAAGAGATCCTTCGACTTCACTCAGGATGACAAATTAGTGGCGTACAAACGATGCGGCGCGCAGATAGGCAATGATGGCGGATTGATCGGAGGCAGACAGATTGGCACGGCCGGACATTCGGCTAACGAGGTGTGGCCATTCATCCGGCGAATGTTTCGTCACCAGGGGCAGAGTGTGACATTCGAGACAGCGGGAAACAAATAACTTGCGGCCGGTTGCGAGTTCGTTTGCGCTTGCGTGATCGGGTCGGGCATTTGCAATTATGGCTGGAGTAATTGCGGGCGGCGAGGCAAAGTTTGCGCAGCTAACGATAAATAGGGTAATCATCGCAAATACAACTTGACCTACCCAACAGCTGCGATTCGTGAAAGTTGTAGCGGTCGATGACCGCGGGCCCGGGTCAGCGACACCGGCTACAGGTTTAGGGTAAAGAGGTCGCGGCCGGCGACCGCGGCTACAGGGCAATGGGTTCACAAGCTGACTCCAAAGATGAGCCGCACTTGGTAATCAGGTTCGCCTTCGGTGCCGGTGGTTTGCGCGAGGGCGGTTACGGTGGCGAACCAGCGGTCACTGCGATAGGAAGCATTTGGGCCGAGGAAAAAATTATTTTCTGCTTCCGCGCTATGCCAGGCTGGTAAGAGAATCTCGTGCAGCATCTCCGCTCCCACAGAAATTCTCGGGCTAATTTCATAGCTCGCGCCGAAGACTTGTTGGATTTCGCCGTTACGTTCGCGCAGGCCTTTATCTTCCCATTCCGCCTCCAGAGTTAAGTTATAAGCGACAATGAGCGGGCCGAAGTTTTTTTGCGCGATGAGTTTTGTTTCCGATTCAAACGCGCGCCGGCCAGCGCTGATTTCCTGGTAAAGAGAAACTCCGACCGGATCGGTAACCGGATTGGTGAGGTTGTAGATTAGCTCGAGGGATGAGCTGTCGTAGTGCGCGCCACGATTCTCGTGGCTCCGCGCATAATCCCAGTTCGCAAAATAGATGCTGGCTTGGAAGTGCTCAGCAATTCCGATCTCGAGCTCATGACGAAAAACAGCTTCGGTAAAGCCGTTAGCAAACCGTGTCGTGGCATAGTTTTCGATTTCAAATGAGCCGGGCGGGGATGTAGGCGCTTCATAGATAAACGTGAAATGGCGCGCACCGGCGAAGGCGGAGGCCATCGATAAGAGGAGAACAAGGAAGGGCGACGTCCAGGTCGCCCCGGCGACTAGGAAGGCGCCACTCCTTGGGTTTCCCAGCGCCATCTCGTTTAGGAGCCGTCTGCTTACCGGACGGCCGGAACCGGTCTTGCCATTGGCGCATGGATGTTGACGCGTTTCGCTTCCTCAACCGAGTCGGTGCCGGCGAGCGGGACCGCGCCAAAACGTTTTGCGGCGTAGTAAGAACCGATGACAAGGAGAGCAGCGAGAAATTGTGCGGCCATGGTTTCGTAAGTCGGGAAAACGGCAAACCACAGACTCATCCAAGCCGGAATGGAATGCGCGAGCCAGGAAATCGGTGTAGTCGAGATCCAATTAGCAAGTTGCATTTCCTGAGCTTGCTCTCCAACCATCACCAGCAGGACGACGCCGAGCAGAATGCCGGTGGTAATCAACATTTTGCGATAAGGCAAACGCTGTTGCAGAACGAAGGTGAGGAGCGCGACCATCCCGGTAAGGACGAGACCGAGCAGCGTTCCTTTGAGCACGACGGCGCCACCGAGTCGCAGATGATAGCTCTGGAGGAAAAGCACGACTTCAAATCCTTCGCGATACAGTGAAGTGAACCCAAGAAGAATGAGCCCCCAGCGCAAACGCGAATTGCTAGTCGCAGCATCGAGGAGCGATTTGCGCCGGCGATTATGGGCGCGAATCCAGCCGCCCCAGTAAATTTTGTGGAAGAACCAATTCATGATCACAAGCAGGACGATCACTGCCAGCAGTCCGGTCGCGGCTTGCAAATGCAGCGCGGGAACATTCTCGCTCAACTGCTTCATGATTCCGACGGCGACAAACCAGGTCGCGAAGGTGGCGAGGAACGCGATCGCCGCACCCGACATCACCGGTTTGCGATAATTGCGCCGCGAGCCTGTCATACTGGCGGTGACGGCGGCGAGGACAAGAATGCATTCGAGTCCCTCGCGGAAAACGAGAACACCGATATCGAGCGAGGCGACGGTGGCGCTGGTCTGGGCTTGCAACGGATCGGGCGCCCCGTGGGCAGCGATCCCTTGCCAGATGAAAGCGGCGATGACGAAGAGCGCAGCGAACAATAAACCGACGCGAACGACGAGAGCGCGTGAACTGCGATTTTCCCTCGTGCCTCGCGGGAGTACATTGACCTTTGGCTGTTGGTAAACTCCGCGCGCAACCGTGCTAGCCATATAACAAACTTAACACATTGAATTTCGACATGCTGTCGCTTGGTTGCCATTTTTTAGCGGCTCGTTGTCCGGGAGAGCGCCCAAACGTAGACTTCCAAGTTCGCCAGAAGACGAATCCGTCCCGTGTGCGGATCTGTGTGCCAACCAGGCTTGTAGCCGGTTTCCCCTCCAGCCCCGAAAGCATTCGAGGCTCCGTGCCCAGGTATGCGTGCCGGTATTCCCGCGACTCGTTGTCCGGCGAAGCAATGGAGTGATGAGCGGCGCTGTCGCTGTTTCATTACTTCGTCCGCACCGATCATCGATGAATGACGAAGCACGAATGACGAATACGAAAGGATGACGAAGTCGGAATGACGAAAAGATTCTGGCGAGCAGCGGCCTGGCGCTAAACAAACACTCGCGAATTGGGGGTGCAAGCAGGCGACAGCTTTTGGAGCGGCTGTCTGTGCCGCTTTCCATTGCTCCATTACTCCTTCCCTCCAATCTTCCATATCTGAGTGGCGCATTGTGATTTTCCAGCCAAGTCGTAAATTCCAGGCATGCAGCGCCAGCGCGGGTTTACCTTGGTCGAAGTAATAATCGCGGTCTTTATTCTACTGCTCCTGCTTACTTTGGCGGTGCCGAGTTTGAATGGTGTGCTGGCGGACAAGCGCCTTCATCGATCGCTAGATCGTTTTAATGAGCTGGTGCGTCAGGCGCATGAGCGTAGTCTGGCTGAACACCGTGCCTATTTAATTGTCTGGAATGATGTCCAGATTAGCTTGCAACCAGCGGCATTTTTGAAAACGGAACCGCACCAACCGATCGATACCATGCCTATCGCGCGCCAGGAGAAATGGCGGCTTGAGTTGCCGGCGGCGTTGTCGAAAAAGGTGCCAGCGGAGTGGATCTTTTGGGAGTCGGGTGTATGCGAGCCAGCCAGAATCCGTTTTGCCAGCGACGATGGCAGCTGGACGACAGAGTATTCGCCGTTGAGCGGGCTAGGGGAAATTATCAGTTATGCGCCGCGCTAGGTTGCGTCCCGCTGTCGACGGAGTGCCGGAACATAGACTTTCAAGCCTGTTTCGTTTCAGCAGGCTAAAAGCCCGCTGGGCGCACAGGCCGGCATGCCTGTGTTCCAGGTCAGCTTTTGCCCTTTACGAGGTGCTACTTGGATTACTTATCTTTGCCGTTGGAATTATCGCGCTTGGGCGCGCGGTTAATAATTGCATGAACGCGAGCGCCTTGAGCACGGATGACGCGCGGGTGCGTGAGATTCTGGCGAACCGGATGGTGGAAATCGAAACAACCCCAGGGCAACCGGACAAGGCAAAGGAATCTAAAATCGACACTGGGTTTGGTATAGTAAAGCTAGTGCAGAAAGCCGCGCCGCAGGAAATGAAAGAGGAAGACGGGACCGAGCTAACCGGAATTAATCGCGTAACCTTAACGGCAAATTGGAGGCGCGGCGGAGCGGACCAGTCGAAAACGATTGCATTTTATGTTTACCGGCTCTGAAGATCGCCAGCGTCTCGCAAGTTCTTCTTTGGGGAGCGCAGGCTGCCAGCCTGTCGTTTGCAGCAGTTTGCCGCAAACTGCGGTTTCCCATGACATTCCTGTCTCAGCAAAATCCCCATTCCCGCTGCGCACGAAGCTGCATTCGGCACGGCGGCCGAATGCTGCAGGCTGGCAGCCTGCGCTCCTCGGAAATCTGCGCGCGCGCGCCTTCACCCTGCTTGAGATCATGCTGGCGGTGATCATTCTGGGGATGATGTCGTTGGCGATTTATCGTTTCGTGCAAGCCAACGTCACCGCGATGCGGATCTCATCGGAAGCGGATGCGATGGAAGCGCGCTATGACGGATTACGCGAGTTGTTGGCTCAGCAGCTGCAGAGTTTGCCGCCGGGGACGGCCGCACTCGCGGGCGAGCCATTAAGGATCGACGGCCATGATCGTGATGAGTTGACCTGGTTTTGCCCGGCGGGCCCGGGATTATTGACTCGTTATGCAACAGGCGATTTTCGGGTGAGCCTGCGATTACGGGCGCGCGATGCAAAGAGCCGGCAGCTCGATCTCGGTCTCGTGCGCAAACCAAAGGAGGACACGGCCGTTGGAAGCGAACACGAAACATGGGTCCGTCTGATCGATAACGTCGGCACCTTACAAATTCGCTTTTTTGATTCGCGTTTGAATACGTGGGTGCAGCGCTGGACCGACACCGTCACGCTGCCGCGTCTCGTCAAGGTGGTGATCGGTCGCACCGATGCGAAGGCACCTACAGAAATCACAGTGCCATTGGCGCGAATGCCATTATGAGAAGCTCGAAATCGCGCGGCGCTGCCCTTTTGCTTTCGCTCTGGGCTCTCTTTTTGCTGGCAGCCTTGGTCATGTCTTGGGCGTTGAACATTGATTCACGCCTTAACCTTTCCGGAAGCGAAAACCGAATTCTGGAAGCACAGGCCATGGCGGCCTCGGGCGCGGAAGTGGCAATCGCTCCGGCGATCAAACCGAATTCGCCGAATCTGCAAGGCAAGTTTGGTCCCCGTCAAAGTTACAGCGCTCGCATCACTGGCGAAGGCGGGCGTTTGAATATCAACTGGCTGGTGGCCGGGGAAAATCCGACGCGGATCGAAATGCTGCGGCAGTACCTCGAGCTAAAAGGCATCGAATTGAACGAACGCGATCGGATGATCGACTGTCTGCTCGACTGGGTGGACCCGGATGATCTGGTGCGTTTGAATGGAGCGGAAGCGAGCGAAGACTACCAACCGGCCAATGCGTTATTGGTCCGAATCGACGAACTGAAAAAAGTGAAAGGGTGGGAGACTTTTACTTCGGCGCCGGGCTGGGACGAGGAATTCACGCTCAACAGCACCGGACCGGTTGATATGGCCTGGGCGCCGCGAGACGTCCTGCGCGCGCTCCCGGGATTTACGGATGCCATGGTCGACCGTTTCCTCCAACTCCGGGCGGGACCGGATGGGATTGATGGCACGGCCGATGACACCGTCTTCAAAAGCCTGGATGAGATTCGCGCCGCGCTCGGTCTTACCCCGGAGCAATTTCGGGAGCTTAGTCCGTTCGTTTCGCTCAAGGATCCTGTCCTACGAATCGTTAGCACTGGGCGGTCTGGCGACATCACTCGCGTAATCCAGCTGGTCTTTCGTCGCGCCGGGCTTACGCCGCAGTTGATTACTTGGAAGGAATTTTAATGGGCAAGTTCTTTCTCGTTCCTGGGGCGGAAGGATGGAATTTGATTAGTCGCCCTGCGGAAAACGGCAATTGGCGAGTGCGGGCGTTTCCCAGTTTGGATGCCGCCGCGGAAACCTTGAGTACGGATGATGATGTCGTGCTGGCGCTTCCCATTTCGATGGTGCTGGCGCAACGGATGCGTTTGCCCAGCGTGGAAGGATCGGAATTGCGCGAGATGGTTCGCATCCAACTGGAGAAGGCGCTTCCCTTTTCCACTGAAGAAGTCACCAGCGATTTCGAGGTGATCGAACAAGCCAATGGTGAGTGCGTGATTTCTGCGGTGGCGGTGCAGAATCAGCGGCTGACGGAAATCGCGGCGCCATTGTTGAATCGGAGGGTCATTCCGAGGGTAGTCACGGTCTATGCCGCGCAACGCGTCGCCACCCACGCGGGAAAAGGCTGCGCTTTGTTCATCTATCTGGAATCCGGTGCACTTGTTTCCGCCATTTCCGAAAACGGCAAGCTTAGTTTTGCGCGGACGATTGATGGCGGGGTGGCGGCGCCGCTCGAGCTCGAACTGCCGCAATTAACCATGACGGCCGAATTACAGGGAATCACCGCGTCGTTTCAAAACGTGTTGGTGGACGAAAAATGTTTTGGGCTGCGTGACAAGATCGAGCAGGCCATGGCAGCGCCGACCGAGACGATGGCGATTGAAACGCCACCCGCGTCGACCGGCCTCAATCTTCTTCCACAAGCATGGCGCGATGAGCGTTTACGACAGGTCCGGCGCGAACAATGGAAAAAACGGCTGGCAGTAGCAGGAATAGTCTACGGCGCAATCGTCGCGCTCGCTCTTATTCAGCTTGGTTACTTGAAACTCCGTGAACGGCAACTGAATCGCCAGATTGAACGTGATGCTCCTCATACTGTTTTTGTGCGAGCGGCGGCTAATAATTGGAAAGCGCTTGCTCCGGCGATCGATCCACATTTTTACCCGATCGAAATTTTGCTGCACTTATTCGACAGCCTGCCATCGCCGGACGTGCGCATCACCGCCTACAATCAATCGGCACGTCAAATTTCGGTTGAGGGCGAAGCGAACAAAGCGGCACTGGCTTATCAATTCGCGGATAAAGTCAAAAAGCATCCCGATTTGCAAAGTTTTACCTTCGACATGCAATCGCCGCGGATTTTGCCCAACGATCACGCGCAATTCCGGCTGGAGGGAAGACCACGATGATCGCGCAAGTGTTGCAACGAATGAACCGGCGTGAGCAGGTCCTGACTGGACTGGTGGCGCTGGTGGTATTTTCGCTGGCGAACTTGTTTTTGTGGAGCTGGCTTTTCCGCGCCATTGGAGATTCGCGAGTCGAAGTCGCGAAACGAAAACAAGCGCACAATGAGCAAACGGTCTTGCTGCGGGAAAGCGATCTTTGGTCGAAACGCGAGCAATGGTTGCGCGAGCATCAGCCGGTTTTTCACGGAGCCGGTGATGCCTCGGCTTTGCTCGATCAGCTCAAACAGATCGCCGGCAAGCATAGCGTATTGATCGAAAACCCGGCTATCGGCAACAGCCCTGGGGCGGGCGCGTATCAATCAGTTTTTGCCTCTATTGAAACGAAAAGTCCGTGGCCACCGCTGGTTCATTTTCTTTACGACGTGCAAGCGCCCGATGCTTTCATTGTTTTTGAGAGTGCAAATATTGCCATCGATTCAAGTGACCCAACGCAAATGCGTGGTAAATTTAAAATAGCGCGCTGGTACGCGCCAGCGAGCGCTGCAAAATGAAAACCAGCTTATTCATCGTTATCGGCATAATCCCAGTGACCGCACTGGCAGACGATCCGTTGCCGAAACGCCCGGACTTTAATCGTTATCAAGCGATGTTGAATCGTTCGCCTTTCGCCATTGCTACCGTAGCCGTTCCGACTGCGACGCCCGATTTCGCTAAGGACTTGTATGTCGCGAACGCAGCGCATTCCGCCGACGGCGACCTTGTCACGATCGCCTCGGCCACAGACAAGAATTTTAAAGAGTATTTATCGACTAAAGGGCCGGAGCACGGCTTCGCTATTAGCAATATCGAATGGTCGGACAAAATGGGACAGACGAGGGTTACCATCACCAAGGACGGGAAATACGCGACCCTGACCTTCAATCAGGCTTTGCTTTCCCAGTTAGGGCCGAATCCGAATCAGCCGCAGCCGCCGCTTTACCCGCCCGGAATGCCGCCCCCGCCGCAACCTTACATAAAGCCGGCGCCGATCCCGTCCCTCCCCCCGACATACCAGCAGGGCAGGCAAGCTCCTCAGCCAAGCCAGATCCGTCAGCGTGGCGTGATTCAGCGAAATCCGACTCCGATGCCGACGCCAAACGTGCCGCCTCCGGACGATTCAGAGGAATAGCGGAGCGTTATTATCCCGGATCGTCGTCGTTCGTATCGGGAATTCGATCCGGACCGGCCGAAAATAAATCGTAGCCGCCTGGATTCTTAACCCCGGGACAGCGATAAATGTAGTTATTGTGCCAAGGATCTTTCGGCACTTCTTTAAACAGCTGATACCAACGGGCCGGTTTGGGGTCCGTGTCGGGCTGCGTAACCAGCGCCTGCAAGCCTTGTTCGGTAGTTGGAAAGAATCCGTTCATGCTTTCATACAGCTTCAGCTGTGTGCCGAGTGCCTGAACATCGGCGGACACCGCGGTGTGCTTTGCGATCTCAACGTTACCGACAAGTTTATAGATAGCGGTGCCCATCAAGATCGCGATGATCGTGACCACCAGCATGATTTCGAGCAAGGTGAAAGCTTGTTGTTTCTTTCGCATCAGGACTTAGACACCGGATCAGCGGTCTGGTTTCAAAATATAATCCGATTTGTCCCAAAGATACTTTAATTGGATTTGTGTCGCGCGAATGACGGCGCTGGCAGCATTTGGACCGTTGATGATGGCGATATTGTTGGTCCCGGCGTGGAGCGTGCTTACCGGGACGACCTTCTGCGCACGCAGCCACCCGGTGTATTGGAATTGCATTTGGCTGACGATGGCATGCATTTCCCCGCGATAACCTGGATCGGCCAATCCCGGCATGACCAGCGCGGCGGGTCCAACATTTTCACCGTTCGCGATTACTTGCGGCGGCGAATCAATGCGCGGGCCGGCGATTTCGAAAGTGACAAGCGCAAGCAAGGGTTGCGATTCCATGCCGAACTCAAAGACAGCAGCTTCGCTCGAAGTAGAACCAATGCGGAGCAAATCAGCCGACAACGAGGCGGTGACGGTGCCAAATTCTTCCGAATCCTGCGCAGGCGCGTGCAATGCCAAAGTCGTCGCAAAAGGCTCGGGGATGACAGCCTGCGAGCCCGCGCTTGGCGGGTGCACCATCTCGCTGCTACTCATCCATTCCAAATAAGCGCCGCGTACACTGTTGCCGTCGCCCGGTACTTCCACATCAACGGTGGTAATGCCGTGCATCGGAATCATGACAGATTCCGAGCTCTCCAGATCAACGCCGGTACCGAGAGGACCGGAGCGGAGCAATTGCGAACCGGATTCGTCCCAGGCCACAATCTCGGGACGCGCTGAGGTCTGATCGCTAAAGAAGAGACGGAAAAAAAGAACGCTGGCACGCCCGCCTGGCCTTGCCAGCCGAATGCGGAACACGCTTGGCGCCGCGGTATCCGCCCGCGTGTTCGAGGGAATGAACGTTACCGCCTCGACCCAATCGGGGACGCTTTGCACGGCGCCCGGCTTCGCATTTTGCCGCAGATCGATCCAGGCGTTACCGCTAACGGGAGCTGTGATGGCAACGGCGGCTGATTGCCTCGCAACAATCGAATCGCGATTGACTGCCTCCTGCGCGAGAAGGGTTCGCGTCGCCAGGATCAGTCCCAACGTCAAAGTTCGCTGACGCATCAAATTGGGCGGATGCTATCTCAGCGCATCCGAAACTGCAAACTTTGCGTCATGGAGAATACCGCCGACAAAATGCTGTATACGACAAAGCCAACGACAATGGCAATGATAACGATGATGACCGGCGCAATTAGCCCCGAGGTGATGGTGACGGTACGATCGAGTTCCCGCTCGTAAACGTCTGCGATCGTCATCATGGTTTGACCAAAGTGCCCGGTTTGCTCGCCCACTGCCATCATATCGGTGAGCAAGTCCGGGAACATTTGCTGGGCCGCAAGGGCGGCCGAAAGATGCGCACCGTCTACCACCGAGCGTCTCACTTCCGTTAGCTTCTTCTCGACGTAACGGTTGCCCGCGATTTCGGCGACGAGATCGAGCGATCGCAAAAGTGGAATACCATTTTCGGTCAGGGTGCCGAGCGTGCGGGAAAACTGCGCGTAATAGCTGTGCCGGACGATGCGACCATAACCGGGAATGCGCAGGCGGAATCGGTCCCAGGCGGTGCGCCCTTCGTCGCTCCGGACAAAAGCCCGCCAGGCGGCAAGCCCGCCGATAACGATCAGGACGCCGAGCCACCAGTAGGTTGTGAGAAGGTGGTGTGCTTCCATTAAAATACGTGTCGGCAATGGCAGTGCTCCGCCATTTTGCGACATGAATTGGGTGAGCTGCGGCACCATGAAAGTAATGAAGACGGTGATGAGCGCTGCGCCTGCCAGCGTAAGAAAAGCCGGATAAATCAGCGCCTGTTGCACTCGATCGCGCAGACTTTTTGCCTGCATCAGGTGCTTCACCAACCGCAATAGAATCTCCGGCAACGCGCCGCTCGCTTCACCTGCCGCCACTAGGTTCACGTAAAGCGGCGCGAAAATGCGCGGGAATTCACGAAGCGCTTGGGAAAAACTACGACCGTCGACCAGCGCTTGGTGCAAAGTGCGAATCATCTGCTGCACCCGCGGATGCTTTAGGCGCTTCTCCAGAACACCGAGGCCTTCGTCCAGGGTCATGCCCGCTTGTTGCAAGTGCGCGAGCTGCTCGGTGAAAATGAGCAACTGGTTGTGCGGAATCTTTAACGTCTGCGCCGGAACCTCCGAGCGTTCAGGCATGCCGCGGTTGAAAATTTTCGGCACGAAATTGCGGGGCGCCGTTGGTACTGCCGTGACGGGTGCGGCTGTCATCACCGGATCGATGCGAATGGGAATGCAGTTCTGCTGTTCGATCTGGCGAATGGCGACACCGCGATCGGGGCAGTTCAAAATGCCCTCGACTAGTCCGCCCTGCGCGTTGCGGGCTTTGTAGGCAAACTCAGGCATTCGTTTCCGCCAATCTTATCCCGCCCGAAGCCTACAGTAAACCATTGTCCCTGGTCATCCCAAGCGACAGTCGAGGGATCCCGCGGCGGAACCCTTAAGGCAAATTCGACGGGATCCCTCGGTCCGAGCCGGACTGGCATTTTCGCTCGGGATGACGACGCGCCGCGCACCGTAAAGTTCTGTTCAGGGAGCCGCGTTCCGCTACGCTAGTAAATTTATGAACACTTTGCGCGCAGCCATCGTCCCTGGATTAATTGCCGGCGTCGTCTCCATCTTCACCAGTTGGTTCTGGATGGGGCTGGTTTTCCATCGTTATCAACGCGCTACTCCAGAAACCTGGCGGCCGGAAGGACCGCGTAACTATGCACTCTCGGGTCTCATAAGAGTGCTGTCGGCCGTCGCGATTTCCATCATCTACGTCTTGGTCGCGCGCTTTCATGTCAGCTTTTTTGCTGACGGAATAGCGGGAGCATTACGCTTCGCTGCCGTTATGTGGATCGCGCTGGCCGCACCAGTCGCGATCGAGGCGGCTATCTACGTTCGCATGCACTCAATGGTGGTGCTCGGACAGGTGATTGATTGGTTGACCACGGCGGTTTTAGCCTGCGCCATCACTTTTTTCTGGACCCGGACTTGAAATTTCCATAAACTCTACGCTCGATTGGCACGGTTGCTGCAACACAACATCTCGTGAAAACGGTACGTTTAAAATCCTTCGTCAGCCGCCGCATCTTCATTCTCGTGACGATTTTGGCTGCTGGTGCTGCGATTAACGCAAGTGCGGTTATTCGTTCGCCCTTTCCATTGCGCCCAATCCCGCCCTATCAGGGCCATTATATGATGATCGGCAACGATTCGATCACCGCTTGGCCAAAGGCCGTTACGCCTGCGCCCCCGCGCTAGTTTTTGGCGGTCAGACCGAGCGAAATGGATGGCCGCGCAAGGTCGTAACGATCACATGTCTTCGAGTGTGCGAAGATCGTGGCGGCCAGGAAGTGAAGACGCCGGAAATCAACTTCAGTGGAGCTTATGGGTGATTGCCACCTAACGAGACGTTGGCGCCGGCTTTCACGCCGGTGCTGGCGGTGACTGTCGCGGCCACATTTCCACCAGGGCTAATGGCGCCCGGACTAACGTTGATTGTCCCGCCCGAAGCGGGCGTAGCGTTGCTCAGCAGCGACACAAGTTGAGAGCTGCTGGAGACCGAAACCGCAGGGCTAGAGTCAAGAACATTGTTTGCGGCAGTCGAGGTGTTGGAAACGGTTGCGGTTACGGGCGCGCCGTTGTGACTCGCGGCTAAGCTGGCGAGTGAGGCGATGGTTTTGCTCAGCTGATCCTTTGAAGCCAAGACGACGTTGGTTCCGTGACCCATGACCAAATTTGTCGCAACAAGGGTTCCCTTTGCCAACTCCTTAGCCTGGTCGTTGATTGCCGCCTGAATAAGCGGCATGCTGGGCAAAATATTGGTGCCGGGAAAGTTTACCAAAGTCGATGTCCTAACGATCTGCGCCAAATCAACGTCGATCGGGTCGGGAATCTTTTTTGCGTCCGGTCGCATGATCACCATTTTCCCCGGATGCAAAACTAATGAATCACTAAAGGATCCGTTTCGCGATAAACGCAAGCTACCTTCGAGGACCAGAACTTTGAGATATCGCCCAGGACTATATTCCATCATTATTGTCGTGCCGGTAATGGCCGCCGTGACCGCCGCGGTGTGGATTTTCGCTCCGCCTAATCCTTTCGGAACTTGCAGAAGCATGGATCCTCTCTCCAGAGTCATATCTCGTGTGCCGGTTTTGAAACTGAAGAATGTCTCCGCACCGATGCGCGTCAGGGTGTTATCCTGAAAAAGCAACTCCGAGCGGGATCTGGCGGCCGTCTGTAGACCGC
>Ga0209156_10002947_pt1 | contig 13049 bp, 7 predicted proteins | sample GraSoiAngelo_124_FD_185881 | JGI IMG/M metagenome (GOLD analysis project Ga0209156, IMG submission 185881) | Grasslands soil microbial communities from the Angelo Coastal Reserve, California, USA - 14_0927_05_20cm (SPAdes) (version 2) | ecosystem: Environmental > Terrestrial > Soil > Grasslands ...
AAGCTGTGGGTGAATCTCTATGCGCCCTCGACGGCGGAGTGGGCTCGGGCTGGAGCCCGGCTGGTCATGGAAACGGCATTCCCCGAAGGGGAGACGGCGAAGCTGGTGTTCAGTCTGACAGTCCCGAGGAAGTTCACCTTGGCCCTGCGCCGTCCCTACTGGGCGGTCGACGGGTTCGCCGTCAAGCTCAACGGCGAGCCGCTGCACCAAGGGGAGGGCGAACAGGAGAATGTTGATCGGGAGACAACTCGTGGCCGCCGCCAGTACGGCTACTCGTATCCGGTCAGCTCGTACGTCGAGCTCGAGCGCACCTGGCGCACCGGTGACACCGTGGAGGTCACACTACCCAAGTCGCTGGGCCTCGAGCCCCTTCCCGACAATCCGCGGCGCGCGTCCGTCATGTGGGGCCCGCTGGTGCTGGCGGGCGACCTGGGCCCGGAGCGAGCCCGCGACCGGGCGGAAGGAGAGGCGATCGAGCCGCCGCCCAAGGCGCCGGTGCTCGTCGCCGCCGACCGGCCGGTCGCGGAATGGCTCAAGCCCATCGCTGCGGCGCCGGGGAGCTTCCGCAGCGACGGCGTTGGCCGCGAGCCCGACGCCACCGGTCAAGCGCGCGACGTGGAGCTGGTGCCGTTCTACCGGCTGCACCGCCGCACGTATGCGACCTACTGGGACCTGTTCACGCCGGGCGAGTGGGAGGCCAAGAAAGCCGAGTACGCGGCCGAAGCCGAGCGGGTGCGGCGGTTGGAAGCGGCCACGGTGGCGTATCTCGAGCCCGGCGAAGTCGTATTCGAGCGGCAGTTCAATTACCAGGCCGGTGAGGGCGCGGTGCCGCAGCGCATCCTCGGTCGCCCGGGACGGCGGGGGACCAGCTGGTTCTCGTACGACGTGCCCGTCGATTCCGCGCATCCGATGGTCCTGCTCGCGACCTACTACAGCGGCGACCGGCGCGGCACGCCGGCGGAGTTCGAGATTGACGTGGATGGTCGGCGCGTGGCCGACCAGGCGCTCCGCCTCTCCGAGCCGCACCGGTTCTTCGACGTCGAGTATGCCATTCCTCAGGAATTGATCGGAGGAAAGGCCAGAGTGACGGTGCGGTTCCAGGCGAAGGCCGGGAGCCAGATCGCCACGGTATTCGCGCTGCGGACCATTCGCGGCGACGCCCCGCGGTAGGATCACTTCACCGCACGCAGTACCACTTGGTAGCCGCCTTGGAGCGCGGTTCCCTGCGTGGTGAGCACGAGCCGCGCGACACGGTCGCCCCAGACGGAGCGGAGATGCTCATCGGAGAGCGGAATCTCCTCTGCCGCGGCGGACAGCGTGCGTGCGTCGTAGGCGATGACGTAGTGATCGCCGACGCGAACCTCGCCAGGCCTGGAGGTGTCCACGCGCAGCGATGTCATGAGACTCAAGCGCACCGGCTCCTTCCACTCCTTCAGCTCGTACCGGTCCTCCAACTGCACGACGGACGCCTTCCGGTCGAGGGTGACGCGCCGCTGCCAGCGCCGCACTGCCGCCTCGGTCGGATAGGCGGAGGCAATGTCGGCCGAGAAGGTGACCCGATTCGCGGTCTCGCCGAACGACACGTCCTTCGCCTGGAACTCCCGCCCCGCCCCCTGCATCATGCCGTTGATGGTCGGCAGGTTGTGATAGGCGGATTGCATCGTCCAGATCTCGTAGCGCTGCGCGCTGAAGGTCTTGGCGGAGTAGGTCTCCACCCCGACGTCGATCAGTACCGGCTTGCCGTCCCCATAGACGATGAAGTTGCCGACATCGTTGTGGTTATGGCTCTGGGCGTTGTGACCGCCCCACGCGGCGACGTACAGGCCCACGCCCGAATTGGCAGCGGACCGCGCGGCCATGAGCTGGAGATCCGCGAGCCAGACGGAGCCGAGCAGGGGCTCGGAGACATGAGCCGACGCGATCTCCGAAGCGACAAGCAGCGCCGGGAGGATGCGCCCCGGGGACGACGAGCCGGGTCGATACGGGCCGCGGCGTTGCGCGAGCAGCGCGCCGAACCCCTGCATGACCGGATCGCCGATCCGCTTTCCATATTGATACACCAGCTCTGCATCGGGCGTGATTTTCGCCGAGGCGTCACCCATCGGGACGAAGTATTCGTCCTTGATGTAGACCCGGTAGATGTACTGCCCCATGTTCCGGACGAGCGGCGAACGGTAGATGTCGACCGTGCCGTTGGTCGCGCTGCGCAACAGCTCCAGGTTGTCGAACAGCGACGCCCCGGCCCGTCCCCAGTACCCCGGGCCTTCATCCGAGGCGCCGTCGTCCGGGTAGACATTGATGAAGTTGTCGAGGCTGCGCATGATCTTGTACACGGAAGCGCTGCGTCGCTGCGGGTCGGGCTCGAGTAGCAGGACGGAGGCGAGCCAGTTCGAGTTGATCCACGGGTTCCAGTTGTTGACGTTCTTACGTTCCCCGAACCCCATCCACCAGAAGTCGTCGCGCTCGAACGCCGGCGTGAGAACGCGACGGTTCACCTCCGTGCGGATACGCTTTCGCAGGAGGGGTGACACCTTGTCGAGCCGGTCCCCGAGCAGGTAGTCGGTCCACGCGAGCAACGCGCCGGTTTCTGCGGCGAACAGGTCGACGATCGGCTCGGTGACGTCGGGCAGTCCGTTCCCGGCTCGCTGCATGCCGAGGTGCGCGGTCGATCCCCAGTAGGTTTGCTCGGAAATCGCCCAGATCCCGTTCGCGATGTCGTCCAGGAAGCGCCCCTGGTTCTCGAAGACTTCCGCGAGCACCAGCGTCGCCAGCTTCTCGCGCTGCCGGGTATTCGTCGCGTCGTAATTCGACCGGTTCCCGTTGCGGATGTACTGCAACGTGACCGTAGCCGGGATGCGCTCCCAGGTCGTGCTCAGGTACTGTTGGGCTTGCCGGACGAACCCGGCGCGAATCTCCTGGGGAACCGCCTCCCAGTCGGCCCGTTCCCGGATCGTCGGATAGGGATGCCACTGCGCCGCCGGGAGCAGAGCGGCGGCGACGGCCGACTCGCTCAGTCCGCCGGTCAGCAGGTTCCTCGGACCCTGGCCGGCCGCCAGAGCCGCCCCCAGCGCGACGAGGGTCGGGATCGTCTTCATCCGTCCGCTACAGATTGCCCCGCTTCAGCTCCTCCACCGCGTGGTCGCAGGCGCGCGCCGTCAGCGCCATGTAGGTGATCGACGGATTCACGCACGACGAGCTGGCCATGCACGCCCCGTCGGTCACGAACAGGTTGGGGACGTCGTGCGCCTGGTTGTAGGCGTTCAGTACCGAGGTCTTGGGGTCGCGTCCCATCCGCGCCGTGCCCATCTCATGGATCGCGAACCCGGGCTCGGCACCGAGCTGCCCGCTGCCCCTGTAGGCATCGTACGTGTGGACGTTTTTGCACCCCGCCGCCTCGAGCATCTCCCCGGCCGACGCGGCCATGTCCTTGCGCATGGCGAGCTCGTTGTCGCCCCAGGTGCAGTGGATCTTCAAGAGCGGGATCCCGAACTCGTCCTTCTGGTCGGAAAGCTCCACGTAGTTGTCCTCGCGCGGCAGGCACTCTCCGAACCCGGTCATGCCCATGGACCACTGTCCGGGGTCGTGCAGCTTGCGCTTCAGCTCCACGCCGAACCCGCGCTCGCCGCCGCCGCGCCCCCATCCCTGGCGGCCGGCCCCGCCCTGGTAGCCGAAGCCGCGCACGTAGTCGCGGCGCGAGGCGTCGTCGCCCAGGTTGCGGAACCGGGGGACATAAATGCCGTTCGGCCGATTGCCCTGGTAGTAGTGGTCCAGCAGTCCCTCGATGCTGCCGCCCGCGCCGGCCAGGAAGTGATGGTCCATCAGGTAGTGCCCCAGCACGCCGCTCGAGTTGGCGAGCCCGTTCGGGAAGCGGGGCGACGTCGAGTTGAGCAGCAGACGGGTAGTGGCGAGCGTGGAAGCGCAGAGAAACACGACGCGTGCCCGGTATTCTTGCGTTTGCTTCGTGACCGTGTCCACGACGCGGACGCCTGTCACGCGGTTCGTGCTCGCGTCGTAGATGACCGAGTGCACGATGCTGTTCGGCAAGACCGTGAGCCGCTGGGTGGCGCGCGCCGCCGGGAGCGTGGACGCCTGGGTCGAGAAGTATGAGCCGGTCGAGCAGCCGCGCTCGCACGGGCCGCAGTAGTGGCACGGCAACCGGCCGTTCAGAGGCTGTGTGAGGATCGCCACCCGCCCGATGGTCACGTGCCGGTCCGGAAACGCCCGCTCGATCCCCGCCTTGACGAGCTTCTCGCCGGCGTTCATTTCCATCGGCGGCTGGAACTCGCCGTCCGGGAGCTGCGTCAGGCCCAGCTTTTCGCCGCTCACGCCGATGAACCGCTCGACGTAGCTGTACCACGGCGCGATGTCGGCGTAGCGGATCGGCCAGTCGACGCCGTGCCCGTCGCGCAGGTTGGCCTCGAAGTCGAGATCGCTCCAGCGGTACACCTGGCGTCCCCAGATGAGCGACTTGCCGCCGACCTGGTCGCCCTGGATCCAGGTGAACGGCTTGTCCTCGATGTAGGGGTTCTTCTTGTCCTTGATGAAGAAGTGCTTGTTCGACTCGCGGAACTGACCGGTGCGCGCCTGAATCGGGTACTCCTCGGCGCCCTTGGTCCCGACCGAGAGCCGTGCGTCGCGCAGTGGCAGCTCCCAGCTCGGCTTGTGCTCCGTGATGTAGTCCGTGCGGTGGACCACGTCGCGCCCGCGCTCGATCATCAAGGTGCGCAGGCCTTTCTCCGTGAGCTCCTTCGCCGCCCAGCCGCCGGTGATCCCGGAGCCGACCACGATGGCATCGTACGTGATCATGACCAGGCCCTCCCGACGGAGCCGTAGGGGATGTCGCCGCGGTACGCGCCGAACGGGCTGGGGTGCAGCTCCTGCGTCGCGCCGACCTGCGAGGTGTAATACCCGACCAGGGTCAGCTCCTTCATGCGTCGGAAGAACCAGGTGTCGGAGGTCCGGGGCGAATCGATCCGGACCGCGGGAAACGCCGCCTCGTCCAGCTCGGTGAGCAGGGCCACCTGTTGATCGGCCGTGCACTCGACGAACGTCTTGCCGTGCCCCGACCGCGCCCGCGCGTCGACGTCCGCCAGGCCCGCCACGAAGCGATCGCGCTCGGGCGTCGGATAGTGATCGCTCAGCAGCGTGTCGACGAAGCGGTGCACGCCGGCCGCGCGGGCGCCCGGCGTGTCGGTCTGTGGAACGATGTGGTCTGCCATGGTGGCGACGAGCTCGAGCTGGCCGGCGTCGAGCGTCCGCGGCGCCCAGTCTCGCGACGGCGTCGTCCAGGCGCGCCGGGTCGCGGCGTCGAGCGCGCCGGCCAGGGTGGGCGCCGAGATGGCACCACCCAACAGGATGGCGACGCGGCTGAGGGCTTCGCGGCGGGTGATCAGGTCGTCGTGCTCCATGCGGTCATCCTCACTTGACGTCCCACCAGACGCGGGTCGTGGGGGTGTCCTTCGCCCGCACGGCCGCGTAGCTCTGGCTGTTGTTCGTGATCTCCGTAGAAGGGTACACGATCCGCACCGTGCGCTCCAGCGGCCGGCCGCCGAGCCGGTCGGGGGGCAGCACGGGGTAGTCCGTACGCCGCAGCTCGGCCCACGCCTCGTACGGCTGCACGATCCCCAAGTGTATCCACTTCTCGGTGGCGATGCGCTGCAGCGTTCCGTCATAGACGACGGCGGGCCCGTTGATGAACGCCGTCACGGTATCCGGCGTTGGGGGTGTTGCCTTGGGCACGGCAAAGCTGTTGCGGTTGTAGGTCGCGTAATACATCTCCACCGACAAGTTGATGGCGCTGTCGTACGCGGCCTTGGCGTTTCCCGTCGCCCAGCCGCGCATGTAGGCTTCGGCTTTTAGGAACTTCACTTCTGCGGCGGTCATGACGTAGCCGGGGAAGTTGTCGTTACGCCGGAACATCAGCGCGTTGAGGCGCGAGAAGTGCGCGCTGTCGACGGTCGCCGGTTGATCGTCCGGGGAGGAGGGGAGGCCCACGTACCGGGGGGTGGCAGTGTCGCTATCGAACACGGTATCGAACACGACCGGGAGGCGAGGGTCCTTGGAGGCGACCATCAGGTCCAGCATGACCTTCGGGGCCAAGACATTGTTCGGCAGCTCGCTCGTCGCGCGGCTGCGATTGCCCAGGGAGTTGTGGTCGTAGATCCAGGACGGATCCATGTACCAAGCGACGTTTTGAGAGTTGCCCTCCACCAGCGGGTACGTGGCCGGATCCGACAGGATCTCCAGTACGATCGCCTGGGCCTGGGCCGGCGCGACGTCCGACAGCCGCATCGCCAGGCGCAACCGCAGCGAGTTGGCGAACCGCCGCCAGCCCATCACGTCGCCCTTCAGCAACAAGTCCTGTTTCGCGAGCGCGGGGTGCACGACCGAGAGCGTGCGCAATGCATCCGAGGCGTCCTTCAGGTCTTTCAAGATCGCGTCGTACACCGACTCCTGCGTGTCGAACTTCGGGAATAGGTTCTGGCCGACTGTTTGCCGGGCGGTGAACGCCTCTGAGTAGGGAATGTCTCCCCACAGGTCGGTGGTGCGCGCCGTGGTGAAGGCGTTCACGATCTTGCCCAGGTGCACGTACACCTCGTAGCTCGCTTTTTGGTCCTCGGGGAGCGCGTCGTAGATGACGCGGATCTCCCGCATGTCCATGGCGGCCTTGGTGTAATAATCGGTCCATGTGTTCTGCCATTGCTCGCCGATGGGCTGCATCATGTCCTGGTCATTCACCGTGCCCGAGACCTGCGCCCACGCGGCGACGTTGTGGTAGACCTGCCAGTACCACTCACCGTAGGCAATGGGGAAGTCTGCGTTGACGAGGCCTTGAGTGAACAGGAACTCGATCTTCGCCGTCGTGGACTTTTCGGGATCGAGGAACAGGGCGTCGTAGGCGTCATGGCACGCGACCGTCATGGCGGGCACGATCAGCAGCACGAGGCGACGAGCGCATCTCTTCATGATCGATGTCATGTCATCCTCTCAGAACGAGCCCGTGATCTTGAAGCCGAGGCTCCGCGTCGTCGGGTGGTACCCGATGTAGTCGTTCAGCCCCTGACGAGCGTCCACCGTAGAGGTGGCCGACTCGGGATCCACATTGGGGACGGTCTTGTAGAGGTAGAACAGGTTCCGTCCGATGAGCGACAGCCGGAGATTCCGAGCGGGGACGTGTCGCGTCCACGCCGCGGGCAGGTCGAAGCTGAGCGTCAGCTCACGCAACTTGATGTAATTGTTGTCGTACACGACCTGCGTGTAGATGCCCTGTTCCTTCCAGTTGAAGTTGGTCTCGTAGTAGTCCCACAATGGGACCACCTTGTCGTTCGGCGCGTAGCCGATGATGTTGCCATTCGCGTCACGCACCTCCTTGACGCCGGGGAGGATGATCCCATCGTGATATACGCGTGACCCGTTCGGCGCGAGGGCGTCGTGGCTTGGCAGCCGGACGTAGTTGGTGCCGTCGATGTAGTACGGTAATCCGCCGTGCGCTTGGTCCCTCCCGAACAGCGTTTCCATCGCCCTCCCGGTGGCGAGGGCATAGTAGTCCGACATGCTCACGAACTGGCCGCCCATCCGGACGTCGAACAGCAGGGAGAGCGAGACGCCCTTGTAGCGGAGCGTGTTGTTGAACCCGCCGAGCCAGCTCGGCATTATGTTGCCGACCAGGCTCTGCGTGGTGCTCTTCGCGTAAAAGCCGCTGTCATCCACGATCTTCTGGCCGTCCGGTGAGCGCCGGAAGTCGTAGCCATAGATCTCGCCGAACGGATGGCCGGGCCGCGCCACGACGAACAGGTTGTCCTCGAAGCTCGCAAGCCCGAGCGACCCCAGGCCGGCGGCGAGACTCCGGACCTCGTTTCGATTCCGCGCGAAGTTGAATGTGGTGCTCCACTCGAAGTCGCCGCGCCGAATGGGCCAGCCGGAGAGCTGCAGCTCCTGCCCGGTGTTCGTCATCAGGCCCGCGTTGACGACGATGTGCGTCGCACCGGAGCTGGCGGCGATCGCCAGCGGGATGATCTGATCGACGTTCCGTTGATGGTAGAAGGAGCCGTCGACGTGCCAGCGCTCGTCGAAGAACCCCATCTCCAGTCCGACCTCCGCTTCGTACTTGCGCTCGGGCTTCAAGGCGAGCGGTGGGACGGTGTCGGAAAAGGCGTTCAGCAAGACGCCGCCGTCCCAGGTGGCGAAGCTGTAGACATTGTTGGCCAGATAGCGCGGGGCGCCCCGACCCACCTCCGCGTAGTTCACGCGGAACTTCCCCGATGAGATCTGCCGGGGGAGTCGGACCGCATCGCTGAATACGAAGCTCGCACCGACGGACGGGTAGAAGTACGAGTTGCTTCCCGGCGGAAGCGTCGACGTCCAGTCGTTGCGTCCCGTCGCGGTCAAGTACAGATAGTCGCGATAGGACAACACCGCCTGGCCGAATACGCCGTCGGTACGGTCTTCGCCGCGCCCAGCAGACTGGCCCGGAGTGCTCGCCGAGTTGTTGACGCTGAACCAGTTCTCGGTCACGAGGCCGCCGTTGGTCCATGCTGCCGTCTCGCCGGTACGGTTCCGTGTGGTCGCGGCGCCGACCTGGAGGTTGAGGCCGAGCGACGGCGTCAGGGTGCGTTGCGCGCTCAGCAACACGTCGCCGTAGAGCACACGATCTTGCAGCCGCTTCACGTTGTAGCCGCCCGACGGTCCCACGCTCGCCGGCTGCGTGGTTCGCTGCTTGTTCTGGATGGTGTTGTCGGTGTAATCGGTTCCTCCCTGCAGCCGCAGGCTCAGCCAGTCGGACAGCGCGTAGTTCAGCCTGAGCGAGCCCACCAACCGATCCTGCGCCGATTCGTACTGGTCCTGGAGCCCCGTCCAGAAGATCTGCTGCATCATGGTGGCTTCGCTGGAGTGAAGCCGCGGGTAGATCTGTTGCGTTGCGAGATAGCCGTCGGGCGTCCGGTAGTCCTGCCTCAGCAGATCCGCCTTGAGCGATCGGGGGAAGGAGTAGGCATCGTACACCCGGGGGGGCGGGTTCGTGAGCGGCTTGTCATAGTAGTTGAGTGTCAGGTTCGCCCTGAGCCGATCGGACAGTTGCAGGTCACTCGTGAGGCTCACGGTGTTCCGCACCTGCCGCGCGCCGGGGAAGGTGCCGGTCCAGTCGTTCCGTGTGAACCCGATGCGATAGCGACTGCGATCGGTGGCGTTCGAGAATGTCACCGTGTTCTCGAGCGTCCGACCCGCCTGATAGAGGTCGCGGAAATTATCCGGCTGGGGTGAGAACGGGCGCATCTGCCCGTCCCACCACATCACCATCTGTCCGCGCATCGGCGGACCCCAGCTGTGCGCCGCCCCTATCCCGCCACCGTACGCCACGTACGGCGTCTTAGTCGTCGAGTCGTAGATGAACTCGCCGTTGTTCGGCCGGTGCTGCAAGATCAGATCGAGAATCCCGGCCCCGTACTCGTTCTGGAATTGGGGCAGGAACGCGACGTTGTCGAACAGCGACGACGAGCTGAAGTCCATGCCGAGGCCGTCGCGTTTCGTACCCTGCTTGGTGGTGATCAGGACGACGCCGTTCGCCGCCTGGGAGCCGTACAACGCCGCCGAGCCCGCTCCCTTCAGGACGCTCACCGACGCGACGTCGTTCGGGTTGATGTCGTTGATGCCCGAGCCGAGGTCTCGATCGTACACCCACCCCACGTCGCTGTAGCCCGAGTTATCGTCCCGGATCGGGATGCCGTCCACCACGATCAAGGGCCGGTTGTTGCCGGTCATCGACTTGATGCCGCGGATCGTCAAGTTCGTGCCGCCGGTGGGGCCGGAGCTGTTCTGCTGGATCTTGAGGCCTGGCACCTCGCCGTACAGCGCCGATTGCACGGTGGGTGCGCTGGCCTTCGTCAGCTCTGTGTCGGCCACTCCGCTGATGGCGTACGGCGTCACGCGTTTTGACTGCTCGATGCCCAGCGCGGTGACCGCCTTGACGTCGAGCAGCAGCGCCTTCGCCTCGAGCGAGAAGTCCGCGGTCGCGACGGCTCCCGCAGTCACCGTGACAGTGTCGCTCCGCTCGCCGTAGCCGATCAGCCGGGCCCGCACTTGGTACGTGCCCGCGGGTACGTCGGAGACAACGTATTCACCGCTCTGATTGGTGGTAGCCGATCGGCTGGTCCCCGCCACGAACACGTGGGCGTCGGGGATGGGACGCTCGTCGACTCTCGAGACGACTCTTCCTCGGATCGAGCCCTCGCCGGACCCGTCAGCCTGCGCGGCGGCGGACCGCCCGGCGATTGCGACGAGAGCGAGGAGCGTTGTTAGAAACAGTGAAACGCGGCGAGCGATGGCGCGCATGCGGCTCTCCCGGGCGGTATGAGTCTCACACAGAAACCCTTGAGGGAGAGGGGGGACTGACATGTTGCGAACACGCAACGGGGTGGGGGTGGGGGGCTAGACCTCCTCGCGTGCCCCGCCGATCGCCGTGGTCAGCACCGTCTCCGGCGTCCACTGCTCGATCGGGCGCGCGGGGGAGAGCCGCCCGCGACTCATCACCGCCAGCCGGTCGCACAGCCCGAACAGCTCCGGCAGATAGGAGCTCACCATGAGCACCGCCTTGCCTTGTGCCGCACAGCGCGCGATCGCCTCGTAGATCTGCGCCCGGCTGCCGACGTCGATGCCTCGCGTCGGCTCGTCGAGCAAGAGGACCTCCGCGTTCTGATGCAGCAGCCGGCCGATTGCCACCTTCTGTTGATTCCCGCCCGAGAGCGCCCGCACCAGCTGAGCCGGCGCCGCCGCCCTGATGTGCAGGGCGTCGATCCACCCCCGCGCCGTCACCCGCTGGCGATCGAGATCGAGCCATCCCCAACCCGGCGAACACGCGGAAAAACGGGTCGCGGTGAGGTTGTCCGCGACCGACAGTGCGAGGGCGAGGCCCTCCCGTCTGCGGTCCTCACTCAGGTAACCCAACCCTTGCGCGACACGCCGGGCGGGACTCGCGCCGGGCACGGCGAGTCGCCGGCCGTGCAGGGCGATGCGTCCCGAGGCCCGAGGCTCGAGCCCGAACAGCGCCCGCACCAGCTCGCTCCGTCCCGAGCCCATCAGCCCGGCGATACCGAGCACCTCGCCGCGGGAGAGCTCGAAGCTGGCCTGTTTCAAGACCGGTGGTGCGGCGACGTCGTGCACCGCGAGGATCACGTTGCCCTCATGGTGCTCCCTCTCTCCGGAACGGAGAGGGAGCCAGGGGGTGAGGGTCGAGCGACCGACCATGTGCGCGATCAGCTGATCGTTGCTCGTTCCCGCGATGCTGCCGCTGTCCACACTGCGGCCGTCCCGCAGAACGGAGTATCGACCGGCGATCTCACGGACCTCTTCCAGGAAATGGCTGATGTAGATGATCGCGATGCCGCGCGCGGCCAGCTGCCGGATCAGGGCGAACAGGCGGTCGACGTCCTCGCGCTGCAGGCTGCTGGTCGGCTCGTCCATCAGGAGAATGCGGGCGTCGGCCGCCAGGGCGCGGCAGATCTCGACCACCTGCTGCGCCGCCAGCGGCAGGTCGGCCACACGGGCGTCGGGGTGGAGTGTGGTACGCCCGAACCGCTCCAGCAGGTCGAGGGCCCGCCGCCGTGCCGCGCCCCGATCCACCCAACCCCCGCGCGCCGGCTCGAGGCCGAGCAGCATGTTCTCCGCCGCGCTCAAGTGGGGGCAGAGGCACAGCTCCTGGTGAATGAGGGCGACGCCGCGCCGCCGGGCGTCGCCGGGAGCGGCGGGAGCGTACGGCCGGCCGTCGATCTGCATGGTGCCGCGATCGGGCCGCACGGCGCCGGCGAGGATGTTCATCAGGGTGCTCTTGCCCGCGCCGTTTTCTCCGATCAAGGCGTGCACCTCGCCCGCCTGGACCGCGAGATCCACGCCGTCCAACGCCGTGGTCGCCCCGAATCGCTTGGCGACGTCGCGAATCTCGAGCACCGAGCTCATGGCTCGGCGAGATAGCGCGCGATCGGCGGATGGATGAGCTCCTGGGTCGACGCGGAGTCCAGGTTCGCCGGCGTGACCAGCATGACCCCGGTGTCGATGCGGCGCTCGACCGGCTTGCCGCGCAAATGGTCGACCATCGCCGTCACGCCCAGGTACCCCATGCGCATGGGATTCTGTACCACGACGCCGTCGAGCTGGCGATTGCGGATCGCGTCGATGAGGATGGCGCTCGCGTCGAAACCCACGAATCGGACCTTGCCCGCCTTGCCGATGTCCTGCAACGCGAGCAGCATGCCGATCGTGGACGATTCGTTGGGCGTGAAGATCCCCTGCAACACCGCGCCATACCGGTTGAGCAGGTTTTCCGAAGCCTGCTTGGCGGTCTCGCGCGTCGGCCCGGCGTACTGATCGCTCGACACCAGCTCGACGCCTGGATAGCGGGAGTGCAGCTCTTCGACAAAGCCGGCCTCTCGATCGGTGGTCGAGGCGGAGCCTTCGGCGTAGCGCAGCAGCAGGGCCTTGCCGCGACCGCCCAGCACCTCGCCCAGCCGGTCCGCGGCCATGCGCCCGCCCTTGCGATTGTCCGTCGCCACGAAGCTGATCGGGACGTCCGACTCGAGCCCGGAGTCGATGATCACTGTGGACACGCCGGCCCGCTGCGCCTCTTCCACCGGGCGCACCAGCGCGCGGTTATCGAGCGGGGCGAGCACGATCCCGCGGATGCCCTGACTGAGAAATCCCTCCACCACCTGCACCTGCTGCTCCCGGTCGTCCTCGCGGAACGGTCCCTTCCACACGATGCGCACCGGTGTTCCCTGGGCCGAGAGCTCGCGCGCCGCCTGGATCGCCCCGGCGTGGATGCTCTTCCAGAACTCGTGCGTCGTTCCCTTGGGGATGACGGCGATGGCCAGTTCCTTGTCGGAGCCGGAGCGGCTGCAGCCCACCAGCAGGGCCGCGCCCAGGACCGTGCATGTGGAGAGTCTCACAGCGTCACCACTCCCTTGATGTAGTCCGGGGCGGCGTGGTCCCCGGTGAACGCGCCCGGCACCGCATCGAGCGACCGGTACCGATGGGTGATCATTGGGGCCACGGCCACGCTACCA
>Ga0209156_10002951_pt1 | contig 13036 bp, 10 predicted proteins | sample GraSoiAngelo_124_FD_185881 | JGI IMG/M metagenome (GOLD analysis project Ga0209156, IMG submission 185881) | Grasslands soil microbial communities from the Angelo Coastal Reserve, California, USA - 14_0927_05_20cm (SPAdes) (version 2) | ecosystem: Environmental > Terrestrial > Soil > Grasslands...
TCAACACGTAGGAAAACTTAGAGCGAAGCTCCTCCATGCGGGCTCGCAACGACTCGGATTTCCAAAGTGCGTGCGCCTCTCCGCAACGAGAGCCGGCGGATAGGACAGAGAGGTTGCTTTCTGGAAGAGGGCAAACGAAATCCTGGATCGGCCCCGGCTCCAGGATAGCATCCGTAAGTCCGCGGGAGTTACTTACACCAAAATATCCATGCACAGAGGGAGCATGAAAATGTCCCTCGACAACGCACACCGACGAACCGGTCTGGTTGGCAAGGTTTTCCGCGGCGCGGGCGCAAATACCAATCGCTCCATCTACCTCCCCGACGCCATAAAACACCACAACGCGAGGCACCTCCCGAGCAGGCAGGAGGAACACCTGTTGGACCAAGTCGGCTTCTTCCGCAGAACCGACGGCTTCGGTGGGTTTGGACGGGAGCCGGGGTTCCGAACACTTCTGAGGAACGCTTTTGGGCTTGAACAGCTCCGTTGTTTCTTTGGCCCGCAGAAGTACTTCAATATTTTTGCTCACGATGTGCCTCCCATTCGCTTGCGAGCTGCCAAGACCCTACTTGACTGTGAAGAAGTATTCCTCAGCACACTTCATTGCGTTCCCTTCCGCGCTGAAATTAAAGACGCAGTTTGACACGACCCGAGATGACCTGGGTGCCGGAGACGCCCTCTTCTTCTAGCCATTCGGAAGCCTCCCCATTTTGTTCCGCTGTGATCTGAGTCAGATCCGCCGCGTCTCCGGGCTTGGATTGCAACCGCGCAGAGGTTTGATTTGCAGGAGAGGAGCCGAGCATCTCCATAGCCAGGTCCTCAGACACTTCGTTCAGGGTCGAGGTGTCGATGGTCTTTTGGCCATTGGCGAACGCTAAAGTTAACGCGTGGAAGCAGAGGTTATTGACATTGCGTGGTATTCCCTCGCTTCGGGAATGGATCAACGCCAGCGCCCCGGCAGTGAAGAGGGGTTTGCCGCGGTAGCCCGCGACGCGCAGGCGATGGCCAATGTAATCTGCAGTTTCAGGCGCGCTGAACGGCGCCAAGCTGCACAGAATGGAGATTCGCTGACGCAACTGAACCATATTTTTGCTTGCCAGTTTGTCGGCCAATTGCGGTTGGCCGGCGAGGAGGATCTGCATGAGCTTTGTTCCCGGGACCTCGAAGTTGGACAGCATCCGTACCGTTTCCAGCACTGAGTCGTCGAGGTTCTGCGCTTCATCAATCACAATGACAACGCGCTTGCCAGCGCGCAGTTCCTGGATCAGAAGGTCATTCAACTTGCGGTGTATCCCCCGAAGGTCATCCTGTTCGACATTGACCCCTAGATCGGCGACAAGAGAGCGCAGAAACTCCCGCGAGTCACTGTGCGCTTGAAACAAAAAGGCGGTGCGGGCGGAGCTTCGTAAATGCTCTAATAGGTGGAAGAGCAGGGTGGTCTTGCCCATCCCCGGTTTTGCAATCAGGGCTATGAATCCGCGTTGCGTCTGAATCCCATAAAACAGGGAAGCCAAAGCCTCCTGATGGGACGGGCCGAAATAGAGAAACTGGGGATCCGAAGTAACCCCGAATGGTTGCCCGCGCAGACCGAAATGATCGAGGAACATCGGCTCTACCTATGATCGTTTCTTGGAACAGCAGCCACCAAGGGAATGTCCAGATACTCCTTAACTTCGGCGGTTGTCCGGAAGGAGGGATCGAGATGCTCTTGAAGCAAGCCTGCTCCCAAGCTTGCGAGGGCAGCGATGACAATCGCTAAGATGAGCTTTACCGTCAACGAAAGCCCCGTGGGGACTAATGGAGCGGCTGCCGCTTCTGCTACGGCCACGTTGATAATCTTGCTGCGGTCGAGCGCATCGGCAATGCGCGCTTCTTCGCGCTTCCTGTGATACAGCAGATAGCTGTCCTCGTCCGCTTTAGCCGTGCGCAAGAGGTCCTGCTGAACCACCGATTGTTGGTCCAATTTCAAGGCCTTTTGATGAAGAGTGTTGAGGCCTCGGGAAAGCGCGGAAGAGCGCGCTTCCAAGCCCATTAAGTCGGCCTGGGCTTTGGCCATCTCGGTGCTGACCCACTCATGAGTGGGATTCTGATCAGTGGTCTCTTCGTGAACTGCACCTGCCTTGGCGTCCGCGATTGCTGTCACTGCCTGGGCAATCTGCTTCTCAACTTCTTGAACCAGTGGATAGCCCGGCTCATAAGCCTCGAGCAAATCCGTGCGTTTGATTTCCAAATTCAGCAGGGTCGTTTTAAGGTTTGCCATGAGTTCGGGATTATCCGCGTTACGAACCTGGGTCGTAATGCGGGAAGGAATGGATTCCTCTTTTTCTTGCAAGGCCTGGATCCGTTGTTTTGTCTCGGCGATGGAGGCGCGTGTTTGCTCAAGCGAAACGTCGAAATCGCTGAGTTTCTGCAAAGTGGCTTGTTTCTCGAAGTCCGCGGAAACGACTCCGGTTTGCTGACTCATTTTGATCAGCCGCGACTCGGCGCTGGCCAGTTCTCTCTTGTATTGATCGGCTTGCTGCTCGAAGAACTCAGTGGTCCCCCCTGGACGATGCACCTCGGCGTGCTTTGCTAGGTAGAGGTTCCCTAGCCCGGTAAGCACCTGCTCAGCGGTCTGGGGCGAGCGCGCCTCGTACGTCACCCGGATCATATTTGAGTTGTTCAGCGGAATGACATGCAGGTCCTTTTCCAGCTTAAGGACAGCCTTAAAAATCCGCTCATCCTTGCCGGGCGCAAGTCCGAGGGTTCCCAGCACACGCATCTTGATGCCTGCCAGAGACCACGGATTCTTGATTTCATGAAGTCCGTGATCCACGACGACTTGTTTTAGGGAATCACGGCTCTGGAACAGCTCGACTTCCGAGGAAACCTCGTCGGGAGTGAGGTACCGGTCTGATTCAACTACGTTGCCCTGAGGAGATACGACCGGGTCCACACGTTCATGCTCCACCAGGATTTTCATCTGCGCTTCATACGTGGAAGGCAGGATGATAATTGCGAGAAGGGCGCCCAGCAAAACTCCCATGAAGGAGAGCAGGATCAGTCTTTTGCGGCGAAAAATCGCACCAAGCAAATCCCGCAAAGAAAAAGAGGGCGACGCGCCATTGTTACCATTGTGTTTTTTTTCTGATTTCGCTTCGTCCATGATCGACCTCCTCCAAGGACATTCGAGTCGTGTGGCTAAAACTGGCCCGGATTGAGATACGTTCCTAAAGTAGCGACGGGGATAAAGCGTTTCATCTTCGAGAGTGTATTCTTGGGAACGTACAACATGTCGCCAGGACGCAGATGCGCGTCTTCCCGCAGATCGCCGCTCTTGAGCATTCTCTTTAAGTCAAACCGCTGTGTCTCCGCCCAATCGTTCGAAACGCGGCGGAAAAGCCAGACTTGTGAGTGTTTCGAGCTTTCTGTGAAACCGCCCGCGATGGCTACCGCCTCCGTCACAGTCGTGTCTCCACGCAATTCAAATTTGCCTGGATGTCCCACTTCTCCACCCACGATGAAATACGGTTTCTCGAAGTCCATCAGGCGGACGGTGATGATGGCGTTGTGCAACGTTTTGGCGTAAGCCAGGCGAATCGATTCCCTGACCTCTGGAATCGTTTGTCCCTCCACATGTAGATCACCCACACCCAGCAAAGTGATGTAGCCATCTGGCTGGACACTGACCGTTTGATTTAAGTCTGGTGTCAAAGCGAAATTCAACTGAAGGACATCGTCTTTGCTCAACTGGTATCGCGGATTCCGTCGATGTAGCTCAGGGCGGTCCACCGCCTCTGGAGTCGTCTTGGGACCACCCGCTGCCGTCAGTGCGTCGGCTGTGGACGCCTCTGGCTTTCCTTGGCCCGCGCATGCACGCCCGGCCGTCACAAGAAGAATCCAAGCTCCGAAAAAACAAAGAATTTTGCTATGCATGGACATTTTCTCCTCGAACTCTCCAGGTGTGATTTTCGGTGGCGCCACAAGAGGCAGCGGGTCTACCGTCAATGGCACGCCTGGGAACCCGAATCAGTAAAGGTTTGACCTGCGACTGGTATGAACTGCCAATCGAAGCTGGTTGCATGAAGAGTGATTTGAATGACGCCGTTGGTCGAGCTGTTGCGGACTTCGCTGTTTGGCGCGAGTGTGGTGTCAAAGGACATCAGAGTTTCGCCACCGGTCCCAACGACGAATTCGCGAATGCCGCTGGCTGTATCCAAATTGCCGTTGGGGTCTTGCGGGGCGAAACGTTCATAGTTGTGGGCGTGGCCGTTGATGATCAGGTCGGCTCTGGCGTTGTAGAGAATCTGCCAGAAAGGCTGCACGGCGGGAGTTGCGTCGGCCGTCGAGGAAGTGTAGAGCGGGGTATGCCAGAGAGCCACGGTGCAGGCAGTGGGATTCGCGGCCAGGTCGGCTTGAAGCCATTGCCCCTCGGGCGAAGTGGCTGTGCAAGCGCCAGGTAAGGTAGGCGCCTTGGTACACACACTATTGAGGACCACCACGTGCCAGGCACCATAGTTAAAGCTGTAGTAGCCCTTCGTGGGATCGCCCGCGGAAGGCCCGAAATAATTGAAGTAGCCAAAAGCGTTTGGCGCGATCATGTCGTGCACGCCAGGGACCGGATGCAGGCGACCACGGTGGCGCCCCCAAGTGGCGTCAAAGCATCTGTTGAACTCGGTTTCCAGTCCGTCGACATACGCAAGGTCGCCGATGGCAAAGACGCTGCCGGGAAGGGAATCGAGTAACGTGGCGGTGGCCTGGGGATAGTGAAGGTTTTCCGGGCCGCAACGGGCAATGTCGCCGGCTCCGACAAGAATGACATCCTGAGTTTGCGCTTTGAAATCACCTGCAGGAAAACAAAGAACTAAGAGCAACGCGCAACATAGAACGGCTATTGATTTTTTCATCAGCAGACTCCCTTCAGCCTCTATTGAACGCATAGGGTCATCACTGGCCCGCTCCTGTGAGACTTGCTGTCTGGGGGCTGTTGGTAGCATTGTCCGAGATGGTAAGCGTTGCCGTGCGGGCTCCCGACGCGGCTGGTGAGAACTTCACGTTTATATTGCATTGCGCGCCGGGAGCCAACGAGCCGGGGCAGTTGTTGGTTTGTGCAAAGTCGGTGGCGTTCGTCCCGCCTATCACAATGCTGCTGATCGTGAGCGCGGCATTGCCTGTGTTCTTCAGCTGGATGCCCTTTCCGCCGCTGGTTGTGCCCACGTTCTGATTACCAAAGGAGAGACTGGTCGGATTCAGAGTTGCCATTGGGCCGAAACCCGTGCCGGTGAGGTTTAAGTGCTGTGGGCTGCCCCCCGCATTGTCCGTAATGCTTATGGTCGCGGAGCGGTTCCCGCTTGCAGTGGGAGTAAACGTGACACTGAACATGCAACTGGCTCCGACTGCCATCGTATTTCCACAATCATTCGTTTGCGCGAAATCGCCAGAATTGGGACCAGCAATGGCGATGCTTGAGATGACCAAGATGGCTTGACCAGTGTTTTTGAGGATCGCGGTCTGAGCGGAGCTTGTTGATGCCATCGCTTGGTTGCCAAAAGAGAGTTTGTTGGGGGTCAGAGTTACTTTGGTAGAGCCAGACCTGCCACTTCCTGTCAGGCTAGCCGTCTGAGGACTGTTAAGCGCGTCGTCAGAAACACTCACGGCTGCGGCGCGCGTTCCAATATTCGTGGGAGTAAAGGTCACGCTTATGTTGCATTGCGCGCCCGGAGCTAGCGAATTCGGGCAATTGCTCGTCTGGGTAAAATCAGTGGCGTTCGTCCCGGTAATGGTGAGGCTACTTACGGTGAGTGTCGCATTGCCTGTGTTCTTGAGTTGTATGGCTTTTGCGCTGCTGGTAGTGCCAACATTCTGATTGCCAAAGGGAAGGCTAGTCGGATTCAGAGTCACCATCGGCCCGAAACCTGTGCCGGCCAGGCTTACATGCTGCGGACTGCCGCTAGCGTTGTCCGTAATGTTTATAGTCGCAGAGCGGTTCCCAATTGCAGTAGGAGTAAACGTGACGCTAAAGGTGCAACTTGCTCCGACTGCCACCGTAGTCCCGCAATCATTGGTTTGCGCGAAGTCACCAGGGTTCAGACCACTGATGGTGACTCTAGTGATTGACAACGGCGCGTCACCCGTATTTGTTAGGTTAAAGTTTTGAGGTGCGCTGGTTGCGCCCAGCGGCTGATTGCCAAACGAAAGGCTTGAAGTTGACAAGCTCGCGACGGGCACCCCCGCAGATGTACCTGTGCCCGTAAGCGTAGCCGCTTGCGGGCTGCCAGAGTTGTCATTGATCGTCAGCGTGCCGGTGCGCGTGCCGCTCGCTGTCGGAGTGAAGGTTACATTGAGCGTGCATGTGGATCCGGCGGCGACTCCAGGAGTGCAGTTATCGGTCTCTGCAAAATCGCCGTTGATAGATACGCCTGTGATATGCAAAGGAGCGGTGCCGTTGCTGGAAAGTGTAACTGTCTGCGGAGAACTCGTGGTGCCCACAGTCTGGCTGCCGAAGGTTAAGCTGGTTGGGGAAGGTGTAGCCACGGGTTGGAGCGAGATCTTCGTAACGAACGCATCGCCGTAGCTGCCAGCGAAGGAGGCCTGAACGGCGTTCACCACTGGAAAATCTGTTGAAGCGGCTTGTCCTGTCGACTGAATGTTTGCGGACGGATCGAGCGCAATTCCGGCAATGTCATCGCCGTGCGAGCCACCCAGGTAGGTCGAGAAAATCAGGCCTGAGGCGGAGGCGTTTAGCTCGGCAATGAAGCCAGTGCCGTAATAGCAGTTCGAAGGGGCACACGTGCTTTGGGTGGGAAGCAAAACCGGGAACGCTGGAGAATACGTCACTCCCGCAACGAAGACATTTCCCGTATCCACCGCGATGCTCTTTCCGTAGTTCAGCCCGGTCCCTCGAAGGTATGTTGACCAAGTAAGGGAAGAGAAGCCGGGCGCAATCTTGGTTACAAATGCGGCGGATTGCCCAGTTGTCAGAGTGGTTTGGTAAGCGCCGGAGGTGATCGGGAAATCGGTGGAATAGGTAAAGCCAGTCACATAAATATTGCCGCCTGTGTCGACGGCGATACCGGCAGCTTGGTCATCACCACTGCCTCCCAAGTAAGTGGAGTGGAGCAGGGAGGTACCATTGGGTGCCAATTCGGCTATGAAAGCGTCTGCGAAGCCCGGGCATCCACGGCAGACGGGCTGAAGTGAACCTGCCAAGGGGAAATCGGTTGATCTTGTGAAGCCAACGACATAGGCGTCTCCGGAAGCATCCAAGGCAATCGCATTACCCCAATCCATACTGCTGCCGCCAAGATAAGTGGAATACACCAAAGCTGAGCCGGTGCTGTTGATTTCCGTGACGAAGGCGTCCGAGTCCTGGTTGCCGCCATAAAAGGCCTGGGTCGGCGCGACCGTAGGAAAATCCGTGGAGTACGTTTGACCCGTCACATAGGCGTTGCCGGCAGCATCAACAGCTATGCCTTCGGCATTGTCAATTCCGGTGCCTCCCAGGTATGTCGAATATTGAGGTGATGTTCCCGTGCCGCTCAGCTTGGTTAAGAACACATCTCCCGCTCCGGCGTAAGCCGTATTAAGAGCTCCCGCCGTAGTCGGAAAGTCGGTCGAAAAAGTCTGGCCGGCGATGTATGCGGAGCCAGAAGCGTCTACAGCAATGGCTTTTCCTATGTCATTTGCGCTCCCGCCCAAGTAAGTCGAGTAGACCAACTGTCCGGTGGAATTTAACTTTGTGACGAAAGCGTCCCAAAAATATCCATTACACGTGCCGGTCGTTCCACAGCTGGTTTGCAAAGCCCCCGCTGTCACCGGAAAATTTGTGGATCGAGTGAAGCCGGTAACGTACGTGCTGCCCGAAGTGTCCACAGCAATCGCGGTCCCTGCGTCGTATCCGCTTCCTCCCAAATACGTGGAGTAGGTCAACACAGGGTCAATGATAAGTGGCTGGTTCCGGTCGTACTCGCCGACTTGAAATCCAACGTGCCCTCCGGCTTTGAGGAGATACCCGCCAGGAATACTCTTTCGCCGCGCTGGTCCGTTTGGAGTCATTTGATAGATGTGGGGCTTGCTCAAGAGCAAGTCGCTGCCGGCGATCACGAGGCGAAGATTGCCTTGGGAATCGATTCTCACCTGGCTTGCCCCCAGACAGTCTAGGGCGATGATCTTTGGGTCGACACCGCGGGCAATGACGAGGTCATATTCCAAACGTCCTGGTGTTCCGTAGTAGACCACGCTGACGCCCGGGTACACGTTTTCGTAGCGCACGCGGGCGAAGGTGGAGACCCCGGAACGCCACTGTTTGGGATCGTTGCCGATAAAATAGTTCACTTTGCCTGGAAGCTCGTCCGAGCCGGAGACGCGAGGAGAGCGGTTACCACCTACGAAACGCATCCGCATCGCAGCAAAGGGCTGTGGTTCAGAAACAGAGCTAGCGGTTGAGGATTCGGCTGCCGATTTACGCATCACTACAACAGCTTCCTTCGCCGTGAAAAAGAGGGCATAACCGGTGCCCTGTGAAAGGAACCTCACCCTTGCGTCCGCCTGGCCCTGATTGGCCTCGAAAGCCAAAGGGTTTTTGCCATAGCTTTCCTGCAGGGAAGCGCGAGATCCTGGCGCAGGTTTTGCCAAAAGAATCGATGGTTCCACCAAGGCTGAAGTCCGCTGAGCAGACGAGCTCCAGGGTAGCCTTGTATCGGGGGAGCGCAGAAGCGCCCCGCGATCTTTCCCTTGTCGGGCTGTAAGTCTACTCAAAACGAGGTACGAACCAACTGAGAGAGCGAAGAGGACTGCAAGACAGACCATTTTCCCATCTTGACGATGCAACTGCTCCAGGTTCTTCATGAGGCACGCTCTTGCTATTTGCAACGTGCGTCGATTTGCAGGTGCGCTGACGAGTTACTCCCCACCAACAGACGGGGACACACTCGAGGATTCGTCTATCAGCTGGGGACGCACCATGGGATTGGACATTGCAGAAAACACCTCGGCTCGCTTACGCCGCAGAAAGGGCAGGCCGACCGCTTGTCGGCACAGAAATAGGATTGATTCGAGGAACGGGATAATTTTCAGGCGTTCGCGCAGGTATGCGCTCGACGTGGGTTACGTCGACCTCCACGGCAGCCGATTTTCCGAGCATATCCACGGAAAGAACCAACCGATCGATGTTCTTTTTCCGGAGTAATATGCCTTCCACCCCTGCTATGGGGCCATACTTTACTCTGACCCAATCACCGGATTTCAGGAAGGGATGAGGCTCAATGCGCAAAGTACTTTCAACAATTCGCCGTAGCGCCTCGATTTCTGAAGATGGAATGGCGGCTGGCCGTTCGCCGCAACTGACGATATGGCAGACGCCAGGTGCGGTGAGGATCGGAAGCCATCTCTCTTGCCTTTCCCTGACAAACAAATATCCAGGGAAAAGGGGTAGAGAAATTTCCTTGAAGCGATCTTTCCATCTGCGGCGCGCTTTATAGAGCGGCAGAAAAACCTCAAGTTGCTTATACGCTAGAACTCGGGCTGCAACTTTTTCGTGTTGGTGACGAGTGCAAACCGCGTACCATTCATAATCAAGATCTTGCTCCACCATACGGTTTCCCCTAGCTGCTTCTTGGAAGCAGTTGCGTTGCTTTTTAGTTTCTACGTTCCTGAGAGCCCCAAATGGACATAGCTTCGCCCTGTGACTTACAGAACCCATGTTTATCCCGGCCGGCCATCGGTCCCTGTTCCGGGTGATCAACCTGGGCCGATGGCAATGACTGGAACTTTCCCGCATCAAAACCAACAACTCAATTCAAACGCGACTTCTTGCTACGCTCTCTCCCGATTAATGAGTGTCGTTGTTAATGCGCAAGAGCGTGCGTCGAGTTGAAATCGCAAAGCCGCTGCGCTTTTCGCGAACGCTGGGCCGCTCCACCCGCAGAACTTGGCCCTCTGCGTCCACCTGTGTTTTGGCTTCCAGCCCGGGGAGCATCGGAAGGAGGAAATTGAAGCAAACCTGAGTTCCCATGGGCGGATAAGCAGGGGCAAAAATGAATGCCCCCATCTCGCTGATGTCACGCGTGCGGCCCTCACTCCGTTTCTCATTTCCACAGTCCACCCACCAAAACACAATCGGCACTTCCAACGGGAACCGAATGGCTTTTCGGGCATTTTCCGGCGTTCCCACGGGTCACCTCAACCGAAGGCTTTAGAATTCACCAGGAAAGAGAGTATGTGCGCCTCTGAACTGATCACAAGAAGCGAAATATCCTCTGAGGAGGAAGACATTTGCCTGAGGATAGAAACAGCTTCTGTTTTCCACAACGTGCTGGGTACGAAAGTCAATGCGGTCTCAGGTACAAAAGTCCTTCGTCGTGCCCTGTGATCTAGGGAGACATTTCGCTCCTTGTGCTCGGGGGAAACCTGCGTACAGTCACGGATTCGCCCTTAGGGAGCGACGCGCCCGGCTGCTTCACCTCGACGGTCCGTTGAACTAGAGAGACCTGACAAGGTAGCTCCCCGAAGGGAAAGGACTGGTTATCGAGTTCGGAACAACGGATGTAACTCGGCCAAAGAGGTTTTGTTCGTGCGGGGTTTTACTCAGCCATACAACAAAAGTGAGTTGCGAGATTTTCTCGCGGGGGTTTCTTATGCCTTTCCGAAGCTGGGTCGTAGGGGCACCTTTACTATTAATGGCCATAGGTCTGTCGGGCTGCACCGGAGCAACCAGCTTAAACGCACATTTCACACAGTCACCTCCCTCGATCACGACCCAGCCGACAAATCAGACCGTGATGACGGGGCAGAGTGCCTGCTCATCGTTGTGTTCGACGAGTCAGCCAAGGTAACACTGATGGCGGGGGGCGTCGCGGCAGTGCTAATTAGCCCAAAATGTTCTAAGGTCGCGTATCAATCGACGACGCTTCGGCTTGCGCTGGAGAGTTTGGGTGTCACCGTGCTCCCAGGTGCTGCTGCCACATCCGCAACGACATGGGACTTCTTCAGTTTCTAGCTGTTGGTTTTTGGTAGGTGCGTCCGTTGAGGGTTGGCCTCACCGGAGGTAACGCGTGTTTGAGGCTTTGCGGCTCGACGTTAGGACCAGACGTCCGAAGCCGCCCATCGCTCATCACGGGCGCCGGCTCGTTGAGAAACGCGCGGGCAAACTGTGAGCCGTGATCTGGTCCTCTGTGCCTTATTACGTAAAGGGCTAGTTCGAGACGGCTCGAAATGCCCAGTTTGTTAAAGATGCGAAACAAGTAATTGCGGACCGTATGTTCCGTCAGATTGAGCTGACGAGAGATGTCCCGGTTGGTCAAACCTTGGGCCACCAACTGCACCAACTCTTCCTCTCTTTTGGTCAGCAGTTTTGTACCATTGGCGTCTTTGATAGGCCTCGTCCCGTTAGTAGCCATAAACTCAATGACAAAGCGCAGTTGGTCGCTTCCAGCCCAAATTTGCCCCCGGCCGACTGCATGGATGCACTTGCATAACATTTCAAAGGGTTCGCCGCGGGAGAATACACCGTCAGCCCCAGCGCGAAACCCTTCCACAACCATGGAGCGATCCGGAGAATCGATCAGTACAATATTACGAATCTGCGGCCGAGAAACCCGTATTCCCCGCACCACCTGAAAGCCCTTGGTTGGGCCATCTTTCAAATTTGCGCTGATGATGGCAACGTCTGCGGGATTTTCGCCCAGCCCCTTGAGGATCTCAGCCGACTCAGTAGCAGAACCGACAACCCGAATCGTTCGGCGGCTCTGTTGCAGGGCCCGCACCATCAATTGACAGCCCATGCTGCTTGAATCAGCAATGAACACTCTGACTGGCTTCCCGGGCCTCAGATTGGTTTTCATGGGCTTGGTTTTCTAAGTCACGTCAAACCAAGTTGTCCGGGGCCTAATCGTCCGGGGCCAGGACCCGGGTTCATTGGTCGAAAGAGGGGGCACCCCCCGAGGCTACGCTAAGCTGAGCGGAAGTGCTTTACTATGAGGTGAAAACCTTAAAATTTCATCGGAGACGACCTGACCGGGGCTTCGGGGATGCGTGGCCGCGGTTTCTGCGGATTTCTGGCATTACTTCGCCCTGCACCCCTAGTGAAAGGGCCACAGCCGCCACACCGCTCATTTCAGAGGAGATGGAACGAAAAACAAAACGCCACACGGATCCGGCTGTGGCCGATCAAAATTCGCAAGGACCCGCGTCAAATGGGGCTTGTGGCGGTATGGCGTTATTAATCCCCTACAGGGAAAAGGGAGGGAGGAATTAAAGATGTGAGCCCCGACGGCGGTGAGGTGACGGTATGACGGCGAGCGCAGATACGTGGAGGAAATCGAAACGCTCGGCATCAACTCCGCTCAGCATTTTATTGAATCAACCAGCACAATCACTCTCAAACAGCAAGCGAAACTCTGGCTTAAGTCTCTCGCCAACCGCAAACGTCATCCGTCGAACAGACGACGATCGACAACCGCCGATATGCCCTGGACAAATGGCTGTACCCGAAGACTTCCGCACCTCTATATCTTGCAGAAGGCAAAGCGCGGGGAGATTCAGCCATACCTGAAAAACAAAGAACGGGACTCGCTAAGTGGACCTCTGCCGACAGCTTGCCGTGGTGCTTCGTGAGTACGTGAGCTACCGGCGAACTGGACGCCTGCTTCGACTGGCGCGCAGCTTTTGCAATCGAACGCCCTCAGCGACACCCTGCATCCGAATCTCGACTACGTGCCGCACGAGCGCGGAGGTTTCAACATCTTCCGGCGCTTCCGGTCCACCCATCCTGAAAAGTCTGATTGTCCTGAGCCGTTGAAACACTTTTGGTCGGGACACGCACCTAACCCGGATTTCTCACGAGTTTTGAATTGAGGCTGTGGAATGGTGGGGAGGCGGCTTGTTTTTGCAGCGGGAGCGATACAGCGGATTTTTGAAACGCTGAACGGCCACCCTGGCACGGGCAGCGATTTTTGCGCGCACTTCACGTGCAGGGCGGGACCACGGTTCTGGTTGGAGGTTCTGGTTCGATACGAGGCGGGGCTTTTTCAGCAACGCAGGGCGGTGCAGGCGGCGGCGA
>Ga0209156_10002954_pt1 | contig 13028 bp, 10 predicted proteins | sample GraSoiAngelo_124_FD_185881 | JGI IMG/M metagenome (GOLD analysis project Ga0209156, IMG submission 185881) | Grasslands soil microbial communities from the Angelo Coastal Reserve, California, USA - 14_0927_05_20cm (SPAdes) (version 2) | ecosystem: Environmental > Terrestrial > Soil > Grasslands...
TGGCTCCGCACGTTGTGGACCGTGCCGACGAGCGGTCGGCGCCGCCGGACGAGCGGCCAGAGCCACCCGTCGAAGCGCGTCGAGAGGAGGCTCTGGACGTGGACGACGTCGGGGCCCAGCGCGGCGAGGTGCCTCAGGAGCCGGCCGGCGGCGCGCGGGTACCCGTGGCGCCCGTCGAAGCATCGCTCCACGCGGAACGCGCGCGGCAGCTCGCCGAGCTCGTACCGGACGTTCGTGAGCAGCCACGGCTCGGCGCCGCACTCGCTGAGCGCGTTGCAGAGATTGAAGGCATAGTGGGCGATGCCGCCCCAGCCCCCCGTCTCGACGATGGCGACCTTCACGGCGGCCGCTCGATCCCTACACCGCCGCCGACGGCCCGAGGCCGCGCAGGAGCCTCGCGCACGCGCCCTCTTTGGCGCGGAGCAGGGCCGCGCGCCGCCGGTCGAGCGGCGGATAGCGCACGGGCAGGCCCGCCATCCGGCCGAGCGTGCCGAGCACGACGGCCAGGGTGAGCGCGGCCCGGGCCGGGCGGCCGTGGTGCTTGCGGAAGTAGCGGACGTAGCTCAGGTAGTACTCGACCTGCCGTGCCGACGTCTCTCGCGTGCTCGCGCCGAGGTGGTGGACGGCGCGCGCGTCGGGGCAGAAGGCCACGCCGAGCCCGGCGGCGCGGAAGCGCCGGCAGAGGTCCGTCTCCTCGAAGTACATCCTGAAGCCTTCGTCGAAGCCACCGACGCGGGCGAAGGCGTCGCCGCGGATCAGCATCACCGCCCCCGACACGCAGTCCACCGGCGTCTCGCGCGAGAGGTCGCGGTCCGCGTAGTAGAACCTCCGGACCCAGCGGTTCTCCGGCAGGAGCGCGTGGACGCCGAGGAGCTCGCCCAGTGCCTGACCGAGCGTGGGGTAGCGCTTGCACGACCGCTGCGGCGTTCCGTCGGGATAGGCGAGCGCAGGCCCGGCGAGTGCGCACTCCGGATGGCCCGCGAGGTAAGCGCGTAGCGTTCGGAGGCTCGCCGGCGCGAGCATCACGTCGGCGTTCATCGCGCAGAGGTACACGGCCGGGTGGAGAGCCGCCGCCCGATTGATGGCAGGGCCATAGCCGGGGTTGTCGGGGTTCTCCAGCAGCACGACGTCGGGGAACGCGGCCCGCACCGCCGCGCACGTGCCGTCGCCCGAGCCGTTGTCCGCGGCGACGACGACGGCGTCGCGCCCGTCCGTCGCGACCCGCGCCGAGGCGAGCGCCGCGAGCGTCAGCTCGCGCGTGTTGTAGCTCACCACGACCACCGCCATCTCGGTCATGGTCCCGACGGGGCGGCGGCGCGGCCGCGGAGCCACCTGAGCCACGCGCCGCGCTGCAGCGGCCAGAGCCGGAGCGACGCGGCGAAGTATCCCGCGGCCTCGCGCCAGCGCCCCTCGGCCGCCAGCGCGTCGCCGAGGCCGTTGTACGCGTCGGCGACCGAGCGGCGGGCGGGCACGCCGGCGTCGCGGACGGCCGCGGGGTGAAGACGGTGCGCCGTCACGAGCGTCAGATATCGCATCCGGTCCATGCGCGCGCGGTCGCTCGAGAGCGTCCGCGGGCGCGCCCGGTAGACGAACGTCGGCTCGACGCTGTAGGCCACCTCGTGGCGAACGGCGAGACGGAGCCAGAGCTCCCAGTCCTCGGTGCCGCGGATCGTCTCGTCGAAGCCGCCGAGCCCGCCGACGACGTCACGGCGCGCGATGACGGCGTCGGCCGTGATGAAATTGCGGCACAAGAGCCCGGTGAAGATCCGTCCCTCGGCTCGGCCGTCGACGGGTGGGTAGAGTGCGGAGAAGCGTCGCCGCGCCAGGGTCGGGTCCTCGAGCCAGCCGTCGGTGTGGCCCCAGACCGCGTCGGCGCCGGCGAGGAGCCGGGCGCGGCACGCGAGCGCGCCGGGGAGCAGGAGGTCGTCGGCGTCGAGGAACACCACGGCGTCCGTCCCGAGGCGGGTCAGGCCGACGTTGCGCGCCGCGGCCGGGCCCCGATTCGTCTGGGTCACGCACGTGATCCGCCCGGCGAAGGCCCGCAACGCCTCGGCGGTCTCGTCGGTCGAGCCGTCGTCCACGACCACGACGTGGGCGGGCGCCGGCTCCTGGGCGAGGGCGCTCTCGATCGCCGCCGTCACGGTGGCCGCCGAATTGTACGTCGGGATCACGACGCCGACGCTCAGCACGGCCGGGCCCCGCGCGCTCGTTCCTTCTCGACGACGATCACCGTCCGGTACGCGGGCCTGCGGTCGAGCAGCCTGAGCAGCGGCCTGAGGGGCCGCGCGATCGCGCGGAGCGCGTTGGTGGGCGCGCGGTGTGAGCACCAGTCCCAGTTGGTCGGGGCGAGGAGGTCGGCGAGGAGTGCCGAGTAGCGCGCTCCGCGAGCCCGCGCCTCCCAGCGCATGACGACGCGGTGGGCGGGCAGCCAGGCGTTATCGAGGACGGCCCAGCGCACCCCGTCGAGGGCTCCGGCGACCTCGCCCGCGCTGGGGAACGGGTGCGCGAGATGCTCGGCGAGCCAGCCCGGGCGTGTGAGCCCGCGCGCCCTGAGCCAGCGGTCGTGCTCGCGGTCGTGCGCCTCGGCGGAGGCACCGGCCGGAAACCCGATGGCGACCGTGCCGCGCGCCACCCGGACGCACTCGCGGACGATCCCGGCGCGCGCGCCGGGCGCCACGTGCTCCAGGACGTCGATCATCAGGACGAGGTCGAAGGCGTCCGCGGCGAAGGGCAGCGCCGCGCCGTCGGCGCGCACCGCGAGCATCCGGTCGCTCGGGCGCCGCACGCCACCGGTGTAGTCCGAGAAGTCCGTCTCGGCGCCGACGAAGCGCCGCGCGAGGAACTTCCCGAGCCCCTGCGAGCCCGGCCCGACCTCGAGGATGCGCCTCGGGCGCCCTCGCTCGATGAGCGGGATGACGGGCGCGTAGCGGACGAGCTGGCTCATCATGGAGCGCGCGTCGGCCGCGTCCGCCTGAGGAGCCGCCGGACGGCCCCCGTCGCCAGCGCCCGGGCGAGGTGCCTGAGCGAGCCGAGCCGCCGCGCGTCGGGGTCCCAGCGCGATTCGAATCCAGAGAGCTCCCAGGCCTTGGCCTCGACCAGGAACCGGTAGAACGCGAACAGCACGCTCAGGAGCAGCCCGGCCATGCCGTCGCGATATCCCCGCGCGGTGATGAAGCGGAACCAGAACGCGGAGAGCCCGGCCCACAGCGCGGCCCGCGGCCCGCCGAACGGCTGGCCCTCGGCGAGCCTCATCCGGGCCTCCTTGCCCGCGTAGGTGTCGAACTTGAGGACGACGTCGGTGAGAGTCGTGCCCTGGCGGTCGTGGACGATCCACGCGCCGTCCTCGACCGGGAGGTACGCCACGGGGCCGTCGATGACGGCCGCGCCGTGCAGCCGGTCCGGATAGCGGCCGGTGCCGCGCCGGAAGAGACGCAGCTGGTAGTCGGGAAATCCCCCGGTGTGCGGCACGGGCAAACCGAAGAAGTAGTTCATCCGCGGGATCCAGACGCCGGCCGTCGCGGGGCTCGCCGCGACGTGCTCCTCGAGGCGGCGCACGAGCTTCTCGGGGATCAGCTCGTCGGCGTCCACGATCAGGACCCACTCGCCGGTGGCGGCGTCAATTCCATGATTCCGCGCGAACTCCATGTGGGGAATCCACGCCTGCGGGAGAATCGCGGTCGCCAGCGGGGCGGCGAGCTCGCGCGTGCGGTCTTCGCTCGTCATGTCCACGACGATCCGCTCGTGGCACCAGGCGAGGTGCTCGAGACAGCGGCGGATGTTGAGCTCCTCGTTCCGCGCGACGACGACGGCGGAGAACCGTGGCCGGCTCGGGTCCGGCTTCATGCGGTCACCCTCGCCGGGCGACGCGCGGTCGCGATCATGACGTTGAACGCGTCGTGTCCCGCCAGCACCCAGGCCCGATCCCGAAGCCGGCCGAGCACCGCACGGAGGCCGCGGGCGGGCGGCGGCGAAGTGTCGCCGGCGTCCCCGAACTGGTCCGCGTCCTCGATGTGCACGGCCGCGAGCCCGGCGCGCTCCAGGGCCAGGCGCAGCGCCCACGGCGAGAAGTGATAGAGGTGGAACTCGACGAACTGTTCCCAGCGACGGCCCATCCACGCAGCGGTCACGCTGTTCGCGTTCTGGGTCTGGATCACGAGAAGCCCGCCGGGCCGGAGCCAGCGCGGCGTCTCGGCGAGCGCCGCGACGGGGTCGGTGAAGTGCTCGAGCGTGTCCCACATCGTGACGACGTCCACGGGTGCCTGACCCGGCGGCAGCGGCCGCCCGAGATCGCCCTCGTAGACCGGAGCTCCCGAGACCGTGGCGGCGAGCCGCACCGCGGAGGGCGAGAGATCGAGTCCCGCCGCCTTCCAGCCGCGCGCGCGTGCGATCGCGAGGAAGCGGCCCGCGCCGCACCCAGCGTCGAGGAGACTCCCGACGCCGGTCTCCATCTCGATCCTCGTGAGACGGCGGTGGGCCAGCCGGGTCTGCCCCTCCTCGGTTTCCGCGGGGTACTCGCGCGCGAAATAGTCGCTCGAATAGAGCGCGGCGGCCTGACCGGGCGACGGCTGCGGATCGTAGAAGACGAGGCCGCACCCGCGGCAGCGGACCACCTGGCGGCCCGAACGTGTCGCGGTGTACAGCACCCGGAGATCGTGCGAGCCGCAGAGCCGGCAGTCGACCCACAGGGACCACACCTCGCCACTCACGGCGTCATCCCCCGGAGCCGTCGGATCCCGTCCCGCAGCGCGCGCGCCGTCTGCCCGGGGAGCGCGCGGAGCGACGCCCGCAGCGAGAGGTTCCTCGGATCGGACAGCTCGGACAGCAGTCGGCACTTCTCGGTGTAGAGCTTCGGGTGGACGACCGACAGCCGGCGCCGGTCCGTCGCCAGCCACTTCCGCTTCAAGGCGGCGTGCCGGTCGAGCTGGTCGCGCCGGCAGAAGAAGAGGACGTTCTGCGCGTACCACCATTCGACCTCGGTGGTCTCCCACAGCTCGTCGCGGAGCGCGTCGATCGGGACGAACCCGCGCTGCTCGAATCGTTCGACCCAGTATGGTGGCCACTGCTCGTTCAGGTGGCGGAAGCCCCCCTGGCCCGGGACGGCCGCGGAGAAGAGCACGACCGGCGCGAGCTCCGTCACCGACCCCACGAAGCCGTCGGCGGCTTCCGGCGGCAGGTGCTCGGCGACCTCGAGCGTGACGACGAGGTCGAACCGCTCGACCACGTCGAGCGGCCGCGCGACGTCGCGCGCGCGGAAGCACTCGTGCGGGATCTCGAGGCGTCCCGGATCCACGTACTCGCCGTCGATCCCGAGGATCGTCCGCACGCCTCGCTCTCTGAACACCGCGAGCCAGCTGCCCACGCCGCAGCCGACGTCGACGACGCTCGCTGGGGAGACGAGCTCGAGCACCAGCGGCACGACGCGCTCGGCCGAGCGCCGGGCGGTCTTCCGCAGGCCCTCGAAGAACTCCGGCGGGTAGCCCTGGGTCATCCCTGGAGCGCCGTCCGCCAGTCGGCGACGAGCTCGACGCGCCACGCCGCACCGCCCAGGAGTAGGACGAGACCGACGTAGGCCGCGAGCGACACGCCGCCGCCGATCAGCAGCGAGAGGAGGTCGTGGATCCACACCTCGGACAGCGTGCCGAGCGCGAGCGCGCTCACGAGGGCGGCGACGAGCGGGACGCGGACCGCCGGCAGGAAGCGGATCGGGACCGAGCGGCGCAGCACGAGCAGCGGGGCCACGCTCGTGACCGACACGCCGACGCTCGCGACGGCGAAGCCGAGGAAGCCGAGCCAGGGGACCAGCCCCAGCGTGAGGCCCCAGACGAGCGCCGCCCACCCGAGGCTCAGGCGGAAGACGAGGTCGGCGCGGCCCAGACCGTAGAGCGCGTGGACCAGGATCGTCGAGGTGCCGCCGAGGAGCGTGGTGACACAGAAGAGCCGCATCGCCGGGATCGCCGGCGCCCAGGCTTCCCCGTACACGAGCCGCACGATCGGATCGGCGCCCGCGAGCAGCAGGAGCGCCGCCGGATAGAGCACGGTGGCGATCCGGTTGAGCGCCCGCTCCGTGGCCAGGCCGAACCGCTCGCGATCGTCCTGGACGCGTGAGAGCGCCGGGAAGAGCACCTTGCCTGCGATCGTCACGAGCTGGAGCGGCTGGAAGGCGAGCGTCGACGCCCAGTTGAGGAAGCCGACCGCCGCGACGCCGCTCCACGCCGTCACGATGGTGGGCATGCTCGCGTCGCGGGCGATCCCGATCAGGGCGCTCCCCTGGAACGGCAGGCCGAACCGGAGGACCGGGGCGAGCTCACGCGGCCTCCAGGCCGGGCGCAGCCGCGCGGGCGCGGCGCCCCAGACGATCGCGACGTTGGCGAGACGCGCGACGAGCGCGCCGAGGACGAAGCTCCAGAGCCCGGCGCCCGCCAGGGCGGCGGCGACGGCGAGCGTGTAAAAGACGACCGTGTCCACGGTCTCGGCGATGGCCAGCGGCAGATACGCGAGCCGCCGCTCGAGGAGAACCGCCGCCGGCATCCGCAGGGACGCGAGCACGATCAGCAGCGCCAGACAGCGAAGCGGCGCGGCCACGTCGGCGGCGGGGTCGAGCCAGCGCGCCACCACGGGCGCGAGCCCCACGACGCCGAGGGCCAGCACGCTCGCGAGGGCGAGGTTCAGCGTGAACGTCGTCCCGAGCGTCACGCTGGGGTCGAGATCGCGCCGTTGGACCAGCGCCGCGCCGAGGCCGAGGTCGGAGAGGGTGACGCCGAGGCCGATCACGAACGAGAAGATCGCGTAGAGCCCGAACTCCGCCGGCGTGAGGAGCCGGGCCAGGGCGATGCCGCCCGCGGCGATCACGAGGAGGCTCGCGACCCGCTGCGCCGCGAGGACGATGAAGCTGCGAAGGGTCCGGCCGCGGAGCCCGAGTGCGTCGGCCGGCGTCATCGACCTCCGTGTTCGCTCACGTAGCCGCGAAGGGTCCGCTGCCAGGACCCCTGGGCCTTCAGAATCAGCTCCACGCACTCACGGACCGCCCCCTGCCCGCCCGCGGCGCGCGTGACGGCGTGGGCCACCCCCACGACCGCCGCCGCCGCGTCTCTGACGGCGAGGGCGAGGCCCACGCGCTGCATCGCCGGGATGTCGAGGAGGTCGTCGCCGAGGTACGCGACCGCGTCGGCGGCCAGGCCGAACTCGGTCATGAGCGCCTCCACGGTCTCCCCCTTCCGGCGGGCACCCAGGACGACCGAGTCCACGCCGAGCTTCGCCCCGCGGGCCTTGGCGATCGGGCTCGACTCGCCCGTCACGATCGCCGTGCGCAGGCCCGCGCGCTTGGCGAGCGCCACCGCGACCCCGTCGCGGGTGTGGAAGGCCTTCAGCTCGTCACCGCGCTCGGAGAGGATCATGCGTCCGTCCGTCAGCACGCCGTCCACGTCCATCACGAGAAGCCGGACCCGGCGGGCCCGCGCCAGCACACGGCGGGCGAGCCTCACGCGACGCGCCGGGCCGGACGCACCGGACGCAGCGGACGCGCCGGCGCCGCCGTCTCCTGCGCCGCGAGGACCGGGAGCGCGATGACCACGGCCGCGAAGAACCAGAAGGGCTCCATGATGCGCACGATGATGAAGGTGTTCGCGCCGATCGCGTGCACGAGGAGCCCGACGAGGCCCGCGACGAAGCCGAGCGCCAGGCCCCGCTCGTCGCCGTCCGCGAGCGAGCGGATCGAGCCGACGCCGCCCCGGAACACGGACCAGGCGAGCCAGAGGAACGCGCCGAGGCCGATGATCCCCGTCTCGACGAGGGTCCGCGCGTACTGGGCGTCCATGAACGCGAACCCCGTCACGCCGTAGCCGAGGAACGGGTGCTTGGCCCAGCCCGCGAGCGCCGACTGGAAGCTGATCAGCCGCGCGGACGTCGACGGGTCGAAGGCGACGCGCCCCAGCTTCACCGTCGCCTGGCCCGTCTCCGGCTGGAACGTGTAGAGGAGCCGGTTCACGACCGGCGTGGGTAGGAACGTCAGCGTCAGGGGCGAGGCGACGACCGCGAGCAGCAGCGCGAGGATGACGACCCTCCGGCGCGTGGAGAACGCGGCCAGCGCCCCGAGCACGAACGGCACGCCGAGGAACGAGGCGCGCGAGAGCGTATAGGCGAAGGGCAGACCCATCAGCGCGACCAGGCCGATGCACACCGCGCGCACGCGGATGCGCGTGGTCTCGAGCGCGATGCCGCCGGCGATCGCCAGCATCAGGAGCAGATAGCCGCCCAGGGTGTTCGGCTCGCCCTCCTTGCCCTCGAACGGGGCCGACACGCGCTCTCCCGACGGGATCTGCGAGGCGCCGATCAGGCTGACGATGACCGCCGTGAGGAACGCCGCGGTGACGAGGCGCCACACCTGCGGCCGGTCCCCCAGGTTGTTCACGACCATGAAGTAGACGATGAAGTACTCGACGTACTTCAAGACGTAGAAGAAGCCGCCGAGGCCCTGGACCGTGCCCGTCGCGTAGCCGACGAGCGTCGCGAGCGCGGTCGTCGCGAGGTAGGCAAAGATTGGCCGATTGAGCGGCGTCTTGAGCGTGAGACCGAGCTCCTTGTTGACCGCAGTCTTGGCGAACCAGCTCAACGCGACCACGAGCAACAGGATGTCCTCGCTCCGGATGACGAGCCGCCGGCCCTCGGCGAGCGCGCCGCCCGTGCCGAACTGGGGCGAGAGCAGCATGGAGAAGACGACGAGGTAGAGGCCGATCTCCGTCTTGATGAAGACGACGAGGAAGACGGCGAGGGCGATCGCCAGGACGAACGCGGAGTCCATCGGCCGGCGGGAAGCCTGGCGCTACTTCACCCGGACGACCCGGTTCGCGTGGCCGGCGCGCGTCAGCTCCTGGCTCGTCGTCTGGCTCTCCTCGGACGTCGCGAAGCTGCCGAGCCGCAGCGTGAACGTGAGAGCCTCCCCGGGCTGCAAGGCCACGCGCACGCGGTAGCCGGCCGCGCGGACCCGCTCGGCCAGCTGCACCGCGCCGCGCAGCGGCAGCGGCGCGCCGACGCGCACGCCACGCGGCTCGCCGTCGCCCAGCACCATCGCATCGCCGAAGCCCTGCTCACGGAGGGTGGCGACGACCGCCTGCGCCTCACGGGCGCTCGGGACCCGCTCGATGAGCACGGCGTACACGGCCGCGCCCGTGTCGCGCTGGCGCAAGCGGACGGTCGCGTAGCCGGCCCGGCTCAGCTGGAGCTCGACGCGCTCCACGTCTTCCCGCTTCGTGAACGGCCCGAGCTCCAGCGCGAAGCGCGCAGCGGCCGGCGGCGGCGGCGCCGCGGGTGCCTGCACCTCGGGCGCGGGCGGGGGCCCCGGCGCCTGAGCCGCCGCAGCGGGAGCCACGCTCTCGGGCGCGGGGGCCGGGGCGACCGGCGCGGGGGCCGGCGGGGGCGGTGCGGGGGCCGCCGCGACCGACTCGGGCGCGACCGGAGGGGGCGCCGGCGCCACAAGAGCGGGCGGCGCGGCGCTGGCCGGCACCGGAGCCGGCGGCCGGGGTGCCGCGAGCCTCTGGCGCAGGAGCTGCCGCGGTCCGAAGTCGCTCGTCAGCCACCCTGCACGCCACGCGAAGAGCCCGGCGACCGCGGTCCCCGCGAGGACCACGAGCAGCGCGAGCAGGAGGCCGCGGCGGCGTCCGCGGCGCGGCGCCCTCGCGGGCTCGGCGGCGGCCGGCGGGTGCGCGCCCACCGCCTCGGCCGGGCGCTCGACGATCGTCGTCTCCTTGCCGCCGCCGCGCCGGAAGAGTCTACGGAAGAAGCCGCCGACCCGCTGGAGCTGCTCCTTGCGGGCGTCGACGACCGTCTCCTCGCCGTAATAGTGCGTGTAGTAGTGCGTGTACGCGTAGCCGGCGATCTCGCTCTTGACGTCGTTGAGGACGACGCCCCAGACCTTGCCGCCGACGTTGTCGATATGGACCTTGGCGCGCTTCAGGACGAGGCGCCCCACCTTGCCCGCCTGGTAGACGAGGATCACGCCGTCCGTCTGCGACGCCACGATCGCAGAGTCGGTGACCGGCAGGACCGGCGGCGTGTCGATCAGGACGATGTCGTACTCCTCGCGCACGGCTTGGAGGAACGCGGTCATCGCCGGCGTCGAGAGGAGCTCGGAGGGGTTCGCCGGGATCGGCCCGGCCTCGATGATGTGCAGGTTGTCGAGGCCCGGCGCGGACATGACGTCTTCCATCTCGAAGCGGCCCATGAGGATGTCCGCGACCGTGCGAATGCAGTCGCGCCACTGGACGCTGCCGACCAGGATGTCGGAGAGCCCGGGCTCGCGCTCGATGCCGAAGAAGCGATGGATGCTCGGGCGGCGCATGTTGGAGCCGACGAGGAGCGTGCGCTGCCCGCTCTGCGCCATCGTGATCGCCAGGTTGACGATCGTCGTCGTCTTGCCTTCCTGCAGGGTCGCGCTGGTCACGACGAGGAGCTTTCCGGCCCGCTCCAGGCGCGCGAACTGGATGTTCGTGCGGAGCGTGCGGAACGCCTCGGCGACCGGCGACTTCGGGTCGAAGTGGGTGATGAGCAGCGAGTGGCTCAGGAGCGCGTCCGGCTCCATCTGCGCCAGCGCGGGCCGTCGCGCGAGGATGCTCTGGACCGTCGCCCGCGCGTCGATGTGCGGCACCACGCCGAGGACCGGGACCTCGAGGTACGCCTCGATGTCCTCGATCGTGCCGATCGAGGTGTCGAGCGTCTCCTGCACGAAGGCGAGGACCAGCCCGAGCGACAGGCCGAGGATCGCGCCCACGAGGACGGTGTTCAGCATCTCCGCGCCGATCGGCGTGTCGGACTCGATGGCCGGCCGGACGATCGTCACCTCCTCGATCTTCTCCGACTCCTTGATGAGCGCCTCCTGGTGCTTCGTCTTCAGGAGCGTGAGGAGGTCGTCGTTGTTCTTCGCCTCCCGCTGGAGTCGCTGCATCGTCAGCTCGACCTCGGGGATCTCGCGGTTCTTCTGGAGGAGCTCGCCCATCTGCCGGTTGAGGATCTCCTCGCGGCTGCGGAGGGCGGCGATCTGGGCCCCGACCTCGCGCCGCATCTCCATGCGGACCTCGCGCATACGGTCGTCGAGCGCCTGGAGCCGCGGGTGCTTGTCGGTCACCTCGAGCGCGAGGTTGTTGCGCTCGAGGAGGAGCTCCGAATACATGCTCTGGAGCCGCTGTACGGCCGGGTTCGTCGTGTCGACGAAGACGCGCTCGCCCGTGTTGGCCGCGTCGGTCCGGACGAGCCGCTGCTGCACCAGCTCGAGTTCGGTCCGCTGCTGGCGGGCCTTCTCGATGTCGCCCCGCACCTGCGTGAAGAGCGAGAGCAGCACCGACGACTCGGCGCCGGGGGAGATGATCCGGTTGGCCTCACGGAACGCCCACACCTCGGACTCGGCCCGCTTCACGCGCCCCTCGACCTCCTTCAGCTGGCTCTCGATGAACTTGCGCGCCTCGGTGACCCGGACGTTGCGCTGGGCCTTGTTGTAGTCGCGGTAGACCTCGGCGACCGTGTTGGCGATGTCCCGGGCCTCGCGCTGGTTGGTCGAGGTCACCGTGATCTCGAGGATGCTCGTGGTCGGCACCCGGGCGACCTTGACCTTCGAGCCGATCGCGTCGAGCGCGGCCCAGTAGCTCTTCGCCTCGCGGAGCGCCTCGCCGGAGGCGGTCTCCGGCAGCCGGCCGAGCCGCTTCGCGACTTCCTCGAGGATCGGGTAGCTCTTGATGAGCGTCACCTGGGTCTCGATGTTGTCCGCGCTGGAGTACGAGAGCACCTCGACGAGCAGACCCGAGAGCTGGGTGGACTGCTCGAACTTCACCGCGGCCGTCGCCTGGTAGTTCGGGACCTTTTGCCTGGCGATCCAGAAGCTGAGCCCCGCAACGAGCACCGTCGCGGTGATGATGATCACCCGCCGGCGGCGGATGATCATCCAGTAGTCGCGGAGGTTCATCTCGTACTGTGCCACTAGTGCCCGCCCTCCGCGACCGGACCGGTGATGTAGAGGAAGGGCGCCTCGGCGAGGTCGGTCGTCTTCGGCGCGGTGAGACGCTGGCCCTTGCCGTCGGCGATCATCTCGACGCGGGGCCGGAGCGGATGGCTGCGGTTCACGGCGATGACGCGCCCCATCTCGCCCGTGTTGAGGCGCACGAGCGTGCCCGGCGGAAAGACCGAGACCTCGGAGAGCAGCGCCTTGACGAGCGCGGACGGGAAGGACTCGTGCTTCCCGCGCACGATGTCGCGGATCGCCTCGTGCGGGCGGACGCGCGGCCGCGAGGTCGGCGGGACGGTGAGCCCCGCATACGTGTCGACGAGGCCCAGGATCTTGGCGTCGGGGTGGATCGCCACGGCGGCGAGCCCCTGGGGGAAGCCCTGCCCTTGCTCGCGCTCGTGGTGCTGCAACACCGCCTCGACGATGCCCTCGTGGGGCGGCGTGAAGCGCCGAAGCAGGTCGGCGCCGAGCCGCGGGTGCGAGTGATACTGCGTCTGCTCCTCGGCCGAGAGCGCGTCGAGCCGCCGCAGCACGCCTTCGGGCAGTTGCCAGAGCCCGACGTCGATGAGGGCCCCCGCGATGCCGAGCGGGATGAGGCGCCGGCGCTCGTAGCCGAGGTCGATGCCGATGCGGATCGCGAGCACCGCGACGCGCGCCTGGTGGAACGCGAGGTAATCGATGCCGGGCGGCGCCGCCGGGTTGTTGGCCGCCCAGAACAGGTCGCCGGAGCGCTCGAGCGAGCCGACGGCGCGCACGATCAGGCGCTCGAGATCGCCCCACGGGAACTGCCCGCCAGCGCGTGCGACCTCGCGCACCCGCGCGATGCAGACCTGCAGCTCGCCCAGCAGCGGCTCGACGCTCTCGCCCGGCGCCTCGGCTCGCGCGCGCGTCTCCGGCGCCGGCCGCGCGGGCTCGGCCTGCTTCGGCGGCGCGGGTGGCGGCGCCGTCAGATCGGCGAGGCGCGTGCGGGGGAGCGCGGGCGGCACGCCGGCTCCCGCGGCCGGCCGCTTGGCGGCCGTGTCCTTGTCCGTCTCCGCCGCGG
>Ga0209156_10002958_pt1 | contig 13019 bp, 15 predicted proteins | sample GraSoiAngelo_124_FD_185881 | JGI IMG/M metagenome (GOLD analysis project Ga0209156, IMG submission 185881) | Grasslands soil microbial communities from the Angelo Coastal Reserve, California, USA - 14_0927_05_20cm (SPAdes) (version 2) | ecosystem: Environmental > Terrestrial > Soil > Grasslands...
GGCGAGCACCCAGTCGGCGGGCCGCCGCACGGCGACCGCCGCCGCCTTCGCGCGCGCGAGGCGGAGGACGAGGTCGGCTGCCGCCTCGCCCGGGAGCGAGCGCTCGTCCACCTCGGCGGGCAGGACGTGGTAGGGCACGCCGAGCCAGGCGAGGAGCTGCTGGCGCCGCGGCGACGCGGAGGCGAGCACGAGCACCGGGGCATGCTCCGGGGCGCGTCCGGAGCTGTCAAGTTGCCGGGGCAGCAGGCGCATGGTACGCCAGCCGCGCCTCATGCGGCGCTCGGCGTGGTGGGTCGGTTGGATGGTGGCGGCCGTCGGGTGTGCGGCGCCGCCGTTCGACTCGCGGCCGGCGACGCCGCCCGCGGAGCTGGCGGCCGCGCTCGCGCACGGCAGCCCCGGGGAAGTGGCGCAGCTGGTCGCCGACGTGGCGCGGCCGCATGCCGCGCTGGAGGACTACGTCCTCTACTTCCAGGCGCGCGCGGCACGCGCGGCCGGCCACGCGAGCGAGGCGCTCGAGAGCGCGCGCCGGCTCGTCGGCAGCCATCCGGACAGCATCTGGGTCGGGCCGGCGTGGCTCATGGCCGGCCAGCTCCAGCGCGCCGGGGGCGACCTGGCGGGCGCGCGCGCGTCGCTCACCGCGGCGCGCGCCGTCCTGCCGGCCGCGAGCGGCCGCTGGCCGAGCGCCACGCTCTCGCTGGCCGAGGTCGAGGGCGCCTCGGGCGAACCGGCGGCGGCGCTCGAGCTGGCGCGCGAGCTGCGCCGCGCGCGCCCGCGCGGCCTCGCCGCCCGGCGCGCGCGGCGGCTCGCCGAGCGCCTCCGCGCCGCGCACCCCGAGCTCCCGTTCGACCACGCCGACGAGGCCGAGATGCGTCTCAAGGAAGGCGACGCCCGCGGGGCGCGGGAGCAGGCAGAGATGGCGCTCGCCGGAGCGGAGCCGCTGGAGCGCGCCCGTATCCTGTGGGTGCGCGCGCAGGCGGAGCGCGCGCTCGGGTTGGGCACGGCCGCCGAGGCGACCTGCCTCGAGCTCGCCCGCGAGACCTCGGAGCCGCTCGCGCCGCGTGCCCTCACCGCGGCCGCCGGCTGGCGGTGGAACGCCGACGACGACGCCGGGGCGCTGCGCCTCTTCGGCGAGGTGCTGCGGCGCTTCCCGGACAGCGCGGCGGCGCCGGATGCGCTCTACGCCACCGGACGCATCGCGCAGGAGGCGGGACACTGGGCCGATGCGCGGGCCGCCTACACGCGCCTCGCCGAGCGCTACCCGCACGCCGCGCTCGCCGCGGAGGCACGCTGGCGCGCGGCGTGGGTCCGCTACCTCGGGGGCGAGATGGCGCCCGCCGCCGAGGCCTTTGCGCGGCTCGCCGGGCGGAGCGCGCGGGCGGCACGCATCGCCGCGGAATACTGGCAGGCGCGCGTGCTCGCGCGCCTCGGGCGCCGGGCGGAGGCGCGCGAGCTCTTCGCGCACGTAGCCGAGCGCCACCCCCGCTCCTACTACGCCGGGCTCGCCGAGCAGCGCCTCGGCTGGCGCGACGCGGCGGGCGAGCCGCCCGCGACCGAGGGGACGCCGCCGTTCCCGGGCGAGCTCGCCGGAACCCATGGCGAGCGGGCGCGCATCCTCGCCCAGCTCGGCTTCGCGCGCTTCGCGCGCCGTGAGCTCGACGCGATCGGGGCGGCCGAGGTGCCGCGCCGCCGGCTGCTCGAGGCGTATCGCGCGGTCGGGGCGGTGGGCGCGGCGCTCCGCCTCGCGCACGCGATGCGACCCTCATCGCCGGGCGCGCTGCGCGAGTACCTCTACCCGCTCGGCTACTGGGAGACGGTGCGCGGCGCGGCGCAGGCGCACGGCGTCGATGCGCTCCTCGTGCTCGCGGTCATCCGCCAGGAGAGCCACTTCGAGCCCGAGGCCCTGTCGTCCGCCGGCGCGCGCGGCCTGATGCAGCTCCTGCCCGCGACCGCCCGGCAGGTGGCGAGCGCCGACGGCGCCGCTCCGCCCGCCGAGCCGGCGCTCGAGGACGTCGGGACCAACATCGACCTCGGGACGCGGCTCCTCGCGCGCCTGCTCCGCCACTACGACGGGTCCATGGTCAAGGCGCTCGCCGCCTACAACGGCGGCGAGGACGCGGTCGCAAAGTGGGAGCGGCGCTACGCGGGGCGCGAGCCCGACGAGTTCGTCGAGTTGATCAGCTTCCGCGAGACGCGCGACTACGTGAAGTCCGTGCTGCGCAACTACCGCGTCTACCGCCGCCTCTACGCCGCGCCGAGCCCGGCCACGAGAAGCGCCGGCAGCCCGCCGAAGGCGCCGTTCGACATGACGGCGATGACGTCGCCCGGGCGCGCGGAGGCGACCAGGTGGTCCCGGATCGCGGGCACGCCGTCGATCAGGCGCGCCGGCACGCCGCGCCGCTCGAGCTCCGCGACGATCGTCTCCGGCGCGAGCCGCTCGGCGGGCGGGATCGGGTCGCTCGCCTTGGTGAACACGGCGGCGAGGACGGCCTCGTCGGCGGCGGCGAGCGCGGCCACGAACTCGTCCTGGAAGACCCGGCGCCGGCTGGTGTTCGAGCGGGGCTCGAACACGGCACGCAGCCGCCGGCCCGGGTAGCGCTCGCGGAGCGCCGCGAGCGTGCCGGCGACCGCCGTCGGATGGTGGGCGAAGTCGTCGATGACGGTCACCCCGCCGACCGTGCCGACCACCTCCTGGCGCCGCCGCACGCCGCGGAACTCCGCCAGCGCGGCCGCCCCGTCCTCCCATCCGACGCCGACCTCGCGCGCGACCAGGAGGACGCCGAGCGCGTTGCGCGCGTTGATCGCGCCGGGCGGCTGGAGCGCGAGGCGGCAGACCGCGCGGCCGCGCTCGCAAACCGTGAAGCGGGTGGCGCCGTCGTCCGTCAAGTCGGTGACGCGCCACTCGTTCGCCTCGTCGAGGCCGAAGCGCTGCACGCGGGCGTGCGTGCCCCGGATCACGTCGAGCACGTGCGGGAAGTCGCCGCACGCGATCAGGGGCGCGCCGGCGGGCAGGATGCCGAGCAGCTTCCGGAACGCGCTCTTCACGTGCTCCAGGTCGCGGTAGATGTCGGCGTGGTCGAACTCGATCGCGTTGAGCAGCAGCATCGCCGGCCGGTAGTGGAGGAACTTCGCCTCCTTGTCGAAGTAGGCCGAGTCGTACTCGTCGCCCTCGATCACGAACCACGGGCCGCGGCCGAGCGCGAAGCTCCGCTCGAGCTCGCGCGGCACGCCGCCCACCAGGAAGCCCGGATCCCGCCCGGTCCGCTCGAGCACCCAGGCGAGCATCGCCGACGAGGTCGTCTTGCCGTGCGTGCCCGCGACCACGAGCGGCGAGCGGCCGGCGAGGAACATCTCCTCCACGGCCGCCGGCATGGAGAGCATGCGGAACCCGCCGGCCTCCGCCGCCTCCGCCTCGGGGTTCGTGCGCCGGACCGCATTGCCGCACACCACGAGGTCGACGCCCGCGACGCGCGCCGGGTCGTAGCCGTGGAAGACCGGGATGCCGAGCTCCTCGAGGAGCGTGCTGGCCGGCGGGTAGACGTGCTCGTCGGAGCCCGTCACGCTGTGCCCGGCGGCGCGCAGCAGGCCGGCGAGCGCGCTCATCCCCACCCCGCAGGCGGCGATCAGGTGGACCCTCATGCGCCGAGCGCCTCCATGACCGCGTCGTGGACACGCGGCCGCACCTCGCGGATGCGCTCGTTGTCACGCTCCGGGTGGACGCGGTTGGTCAGGAAGACGACGCTCACCTCGCGCTCGAGGTCGATCCACAGCGAGGTGCCGGTGAAGCCGAGGTGGCCGACGGCGGTACGCGACATGCGCGTCCCCGCCATCGAGCCGGTGGGCGACGGCGTGTCCCAGCCGAGCGCCCAGGTCGCGTCGCGCACGGTCGCGTCGCGCGTCCAGAACTCGCGCACGATCTCGCGCGGCACGAACTCGTCCTCGCCGCGCCAGCAGGCGAGCAGCCGCGCGGCGAGCGCGTCCACCTCGGCGGCGTTCGCGAACAGCCCCGCGTGCCCGGCCACGCCCCCCATGGCGTAGGCGTTGTCGTCGTGCACCTCGCCGCAGAGGATGCGCTGGCGCCACGGGCAGCGCTCCGTGGGCGCGATCAGGTCGGTCACCGGCGTGAGCCTTCGGGTGCGCACCGCGGTCAGGTCGACGAAGGCGCTCGCGCGGAGCCCGAGCGGCCGGAAGATGCGCTCGTGGCAGAAGCGGTCGAGCGGCATGCGCGAGAGCAGCTCGATCAGCTCGCCGAGCAGCATGAAGCCGAGGTCGCTGTAGACGCTGCGCGCGCCGATCTCGTACTCGGGCCGCTCGCGGTGGATCTGCTCGTAGACCCACTCCTTGGCGCCACGGCTGGCGAGGAAGTTGAGCCGCCCCTGGTGCTCGATGCGGTCGATCTCGCGGGAGAAGGGCCGCCAGCCCGGGAGGCCGGAGCAGTGCGCGAGGAGGTGGCGGAAGGTGACGTGCGTCTTCCCGTGCACGCCGAAGTTGTGGAAGAAGCGCGTGACGCGATCGTCGAGCTGCACCTTCCGCTCCTTCACGAGCAGCATGAAGGCGGTGGCGGTGGCGAGCGGCTTGGTGAGCGAGGAGAGGTCGAAGATCGTGTCGGGTTGCATCGGTGAGCGCGCGGCGGGCTCGAGGCTCCGGCAGCCAAAAGCGGCGTGGTAGAGGACGCGGCCCCCCCGCGAGACCAGGATCACGGCGCCCGGGAACGCGCCCGCGGCGGCGCCCTCCTCGATCTCCCGCCCGACGCCCGCGAAGTCCACGTCAGACGACCGCCGCCTCGAGCGCGGTGAGGCGCCCGCGCTCGGTGTCGAGCGCGACCTCGACGCCGAAGGGGAGCGCCAGGTTCTCCGCGCGTGCGCCGCCCGGAGCGTGCCCCGAGGGCAGGCCGAAGGCGATCGGGCAGGGCAGGTCGCCGACGCACGCGCGCACGACGTCGAGCGGGCCCACGCCGTCGACCGGCGGGCACGCCGCCATGGTGCCGAAGACGAGGCCCGCGACGCGCTCGAACGCGCCCGCCTGGCGGAGCTGCGTGAGCATGCGGTCGAGGCGGTAGGGCCGCTCGGCGACGTCCTCGAGGAAGAGGACCGTGCCGTCGGTGTCGGGCGCCCAGGGCGTGCCGAGCGCCGCCACCAGCACCGCGAGGCAGCCGCCGACCAGACGTCCGGTGGCCTTGCCGGGCCGGATCGTGATCGGCGCCTCGGCCTCCCAGCGCCACGCGGGGTCGGTGAGCAGGGTTTGCAGGTGCGCGGCGGAGCGCTCGGAGAGACCGCGTGCCATGTCGTCCGCGACCATGGGGCCGTGCACGGCGAGCACGCCCGCCTCGACCGCCGCGCCGAGCAGCGCCGTCGCGTCGCTGTAGCCGATGATCGGCTTCGGCTGACGCGCGAGCCTGCCCAGGTCGAGGCGGGGGAGGAGCCGCTGGCTTCCGTAGCCGCCGCGCGCGCAGAAGATCGCCCGCACGCGGGCATCGTCGATCATCTGCACGAGGTCGACGAGGCGCTCCTCGTCGCTCCCCGCCAGGTACGCCTGTCGCTTCAGCACCGCGCTCCCTACCTGGACGCGCAGCCCCCAGCCCTCGAGCACCGCCACCCCCGCGCTCAGGCGCTCACCGTCGACGGCGCCCGCGGGTGCGATCACGCCGACCACGTCTCCGCTCCGGATCCGGGGAGGCTTGCGGATCGGCGCGCGCTTCAACTTCGCGCCGAGATACCGGCTGCACCCCATCAAGTCAAATCGTTCCCTTGCAAATCGAGCGCCGGCCGCCTAGGTTTTCGCCATGCGGCCGTCTCCCGCACAGATCGAGCGGGTGGCCGAGAGCCTCGTCAGGCGGCTCGTGCAGGCCCAGCTGCTCGAGCCCGACGCGCCCGAGGAGACGATACGCGCGCGCTTCGCCGCGATCCTCGGTCGCAACTTCGAGGAGGAGGCGGAGATCGAGCGCGAGGCGAGCGCCGAGGCCGAGCGCCTGGTCCGCAAGGGCGCCCCGGGCGTCCGCCGCGAGGACCTCGACCTGCGCCGGGTCGAGCAGCTCGTGAAGCAGCGCATCGCACAGCAGCGGGGGTTCGCGCTGTGACGCTCTCCGAGGCGCGCCTCTCGTTCCTGTCCCACGCCCTCCTGAAGGCCGTCACGGGTGAGAAGCTCGGGCGCGTCCGCAACGAGCGGCTCTTCCTCGCCGAGACGAAGCGCGGGCTCACCGAGGGCTTCTCCCTCGACGGCCGCCTGGACCAGCTCGCCCGCGCCCGCATGCCGAAGCGCGTCGTCCCCGGCAGCCGCGAATGGGACGTCCTCTACCGCCGCTACTACGAGGAGGAGCGCCGCAAGCTGGGTGGGTAGGCGCGTCCGAGAAATGCGGGATCAGGCAAGCGGACCCGGGCTACGGGGTCTTCAGCTGGCTCGCCTCGCGAACGAACGCGTCTCCGAAGGAGGCGAGGGCCTGCCGCCGGGAGCGCTGCACGGCGTGCTCCGCCCGCGCGTAGGCGAACGGTCGAAGCATCCGCTCCTCGCCTTCGCCGCGGGCGAGGACGTAGAGATACTCGTTCCGATTGTCGATCATCGCGCCCTCGATGATCGTGAGCGCGTCGACGTGATGCCCTGGTATCACCCACAGTCCGACGAGCGTCAGGTCCAAGATGCTGGCCGGGTTGACGTATTCGTCCACGTCGGTCGCTACGTTCAGGACCAAGAGGGCATCCGCCTGAAGGCGGGCGGCAGCGGCGCGGCGCGCGCGAGTGACGCATCCGGGATCGTCGGACTTGCAGGCCTCGACCAGCAGCGGAGGGAGAAGGACAACCTCGCGCACGACTCCCGCTGACCGCAGCCGCTGCTCCCAGGACTCGATCTCGGACGACTCCCCGGGGCTCCAGCTGTCGAGCTGGTCGGAGCGCGACCATCTGCGATCGGCGAAGACAGGCGGTGCCACCGCCAAACGGATGGGCAGCTTGACCTGCGGCTGAAGCTTTTCGATTTCCTCCACGCTCAGCCCCGAGGAGGTGTAGCGCGGGCTCGACGCCCGCAGAGCGCTGTCCATCTGACCGCGGTTGAAACCCTTGGCGCAGCCGGTGAGCAACAGGCCCGGCAGCACGATCACGAACGCGGCACGGCGTCGTCGGGTCATGTCCCTGCCTCCCCCACTGCAAGCGTCAGACCTCGTGGCACGCGGCGTCCGGCGTGGGGTCTGTAGGATCCCACGCGCTCGGCTGTCAACCCGTGTTCGCGCACGGTAGTGCGTCAGTTTGAAGTCGTGGAGATGGGAAGCAGAAGCGGACTCGGGCGCCGACTCCACGGCGGCTCTTGATTGCAACGAAGCGAACCAGAAGGCTGCAGGAGGCAGATTACCGTGGGACCCGACCTCGGAACGATGCTCGGAACGATCACCCCGTGGGGGGCCCGCGGAGGTGGTACGGTAACAACCTGGTGCCGGCCGGCATGCATAAACCCCCAGACTGCGAGGAGTCCGATGAACACCGCAAGCCGCAGCCGTCTCGCCATCCCGGCAACACAGACGTTGCCTTGGAGCCGGGGATTCAAGCTGACCCATTACATAGCGCACGCGCCGTCCGGTGCTCGGCCGTGCGCAGCGACCGCTCGCGATCCTCGGCGCTCTTTGCGCGACCGAGACCGCTGCAAGCCCGGAGGGTGGCCGACGCCGAGAGGCGCCGAGCTTGGCCGACGGGATCTGGGGCCCGCAGCGGAGCCGCGCGGGAGTTTGGGCGCCGGCCGGCGCAGCGGGCGGGCCAAAACGAGGGTGGAGGCCGGCGCCGAGAGGCGCCAAGCCGGCCGCCGGCGCCCCGGGCGCGCGGCGGAGCCGCGCTGGCGTTGGACTCGCAGCCCACGTAGCGGGCGAGCACCGGACGGAGCCCGCGCGAGGACGCCCGCCCCAACAGCGGGCGGAGGCCGAGCGCGAGAGCGCTCACGCCGGCCGACGGGGTCTGGGGGCATCGGAGGAGCGGAGCGCGGCGCCAGCCGCGCGAGCACCGGACGGGCCCCCAGAATCTATTGACCCCTGCGTAGCCGGTGGTTACTTAAGGCCCGGCAATCTGCACATCCCAGGGAACACCCATTGGCGGCAGCGCCTGAGTTTCCCAATATTTCGAGGACTTAGGGCATCAGGAAAGGAGCGGTGGGCATGAAGATCAGGCCACTTCAGGATCGCGTCATCGTGAGGCGCCTCGAAGAGGCGGTGGAGAAGACGAAGGGCGGCATCATCATCCCGGATACCGCCAAGGAGAAGCCGCAACAGGGCAAGGTGATCGCGGTCGGCAAGGGCAAGGTGAACGACGACGGCAAACTGACGCCCCTCGACGTCAAGGTCGGCGACAAGATCCTGTTCGGGAAGTACTCCGGATCGGAGATCAAGATCGACGGCGAGGAGCACCTCATCATGCGCGAGGAGGACATCCTCGGCGTGGTCGAAGGCTGAGGAAGGAGAGACGACATGGCGGCAAAGCTGGTGAAGTTCGGTCAGGACGCGCGCGAGAAGATCCTGCGCGGCGTGAACATCCTGGCCGATGCGGTGACGGTGACGCTCGGGCCCCGCGGCCGCAACGTGGTGCTCGACAAGTCGTTCGGCGCTCCCACGGTGACCAAGGACGGCGTCACGGTGGCGAAGGAGGTCGAGCTGGAGGACAAGTTCGAGAACATGGGAGCGCAGATGGTGAAGGAGGTCGCCTCCAAGACCTCCGACGTGGCGGGAGACGGGACGACGACGGCCACCGTCCTCGCGCGCGCCATCTTCACCGAGGGCTTGAAGATGGTGGTCGCCGGCCACGACCCGATGACGCTCAAACGCGGCGTCGACAAGGCAGTCGAAGCGATCGTCACGGAGCTCAAGTCGCTCTCCAAGCCGACCAAGGAGCAGAAGGAGATCGCGCAGGTCGGCACCATCTCCGCCAACAACGACTCGACCATCGGCGAGATCATCGCCGAGGCGATGAGCAAGGTGGGGAAGGAGGGCGTGATCACGGTCGAGGAGGCGAAGAGCCTCGACACGCAGCTCGAGGTGGTCGAGGGCATGCAGTTCGACCGCGGATATCTGAGTCCCTACTTCGTCACCGACCCGGACCGCATGGAATGCGTGTACGAGGACGTCTACATCCTGATCCACGAGAAGAAGATCTCGGCCATGAAGGACCTGCTCCCCCTGCTCGAGCAGGTGGCCCGCTCGGGCAAGCCGCTCCTCATCATCGCCGAGGATCTGGAGGGCGAGGCGCTCGCCACCCTGGTGGTCAACAAGATCCGCGGCACGCTCCAGTGCGTGGGCGTGAAGGCCCCGGGCTTCGGTGACCGCCGCAAGGCGATGCTCGAGGACGTCGCCATCCTGACCGGCGGCCGCGTGATCGCCGAAGAGCTCGGCATGAAGCTCGAGAACGTCACGCTCCAGGACCTCGGGCGCTGCAAGCGCCTCGTGGTCGACAAGGACAACACCACCCTCGTCGACGGCGCCGGCAAGAAGGCCGACATCGAGGGCCGCATCAAGCAGATCAGGGCGCAGATCGAGGAGACCACCTCGGACTACGACCGCGAGAAGCTCCAGGAGCGGCTCGCCAAGCTGGTCGGCGGCGTGGCGGTCGTGCGCGTCGGGGCGGCGACCGAGATCGAGATGAAGGAGAAGAAGGCGCGCGTCGAGGACGCGCTCCACGCGACGCGGGCCGCGGTCGAGGAGGGCATCGTGCCGGGCGGCGGCGTGGCGCTCATCCGCGCCAGCGCGGTGCTCGACAAGCTCAACGTTCCGGACGACGAGCGCTTCGGCGTCAAGATCGTGAAGAAGGCGATCGAAGAGCCGCTGCGCTGGATCGCGAACAACGCCGGCGCCGAGGGCTCGATCGTGCTCGACAAGGTGAAGAACGGCAAGGGCGCCTTCGGCTTCAACGCCGCGAGCGAGGAGTACGAGGACCTGCTCAAGTCCGGCATCATCGACCCGACCAAGGTGGTGCGCACCGCGCTGCTCAACGCGGCGTCGGTCGCGGGGCTCCTCCTCACCACCGAGGCGATGGTGGCGGAGAAGCCGGAGGAGAGGTCGGCCGCGCCGGCCATGCCGCCGGGAGGCATGGGCGGCATGATGTAGCTCGGCTCACGCGTGGGCCCCCGGATGCACGTCCGGGGGCCCATTTTTTTTGGTGGTCGGCGCGGCGGCGTTTGACAGCCCCATCCCCCCTACAGTACGGTCCCGGTTTCCCGAACGACGGCCACCCCCGGCGATGTTCGAATCCCTCGGCGAGAAGTTCGACGCCCTGCTGCGCAAGCTCCGGGGGCAGGGGAAGATCACCGAGCGGAACATCGAGGAGGCGCTGCGCGACGTGCGCCTCGCCCTCCTCGAGGCCGACGTCAACCTGAACGTCGTCCGCGACTTCGTCGAGGCGGTGAAGCACGACGCGCTCGGCGCCGAGGTGCTGCGCAGCCTGACGCCCGAGCAGCACTTCGTGAAGCTCGTGCACCGCGAGCTGGTGCGTCTGCTCGGCGAGAAGCCCGCCGAGCTCGATCTCGGCGGGCCGTCGCCCGTGGTCGTGATGCTGGTCGGCCTCAACGGCTCGGGGAAGACCACCACCACGGCGAAGCTCGCGCGCTGGCTCCACGCCGAGCGCGGGCGCACCCCGTACCTCGTCCCCGCCGACGTGTACCGGCCGGCCGCCACCCTGCAGCTCGAGACGCTCGCGCGCGAGCTCGCGTTGCCGGTCCATCCGGCGACCGCCGGCGGCGACGCGGTCGCGATCGCGCGCGAGGGGGTCGCGGCGGCGCGCGGGCGCGGCCTCGACACCGTGGTGGTCGACACCGCCGGGCGGCAGACGGTCGACGACGAGCTCATGCGCGAGCTCGAGCGGATGGTGGCGGCGATCACGCCGCACCAGGTGCTCCTGGTTGCCGACGCCATGACCGGCCAGGACGCGGTCGCGACCGCGCAGGGCTTCGCGCGCCGGCTCCCGGTCTCCGGCGTCGTGCTCACCAAGATCGAGGGCGACGCCCGCGGCGGCGCGGCGCTCTCGCTGCGCGCCGTCACCGGCACGCCGATCGTGTTCGCAGGTACGGGCGAGAAGCTCGACGCGCTCGAGCCCTTCTACCCCGAACGCATCGCCTCCCGCATTCTCGGCATGGGCGACGTCCTCTCGCTCATCGAGCGCGCCGAGAAGGCCTACGACCGCTCGCAGGCCGAGGTGCTGCAGAAGAAGCTCCGCCGCAACGCGTTCGACCTCGAGGACTTCCGCGAGCAGCTGCGCGCCGTCAAGAAGATGGGCGCCGTGAGCGAGCTCATCGGCATGATCCCGGGCGTGAAGAAGATGCTCCGCGGCGCGGACCTCTCGGGCGCCGAGGACGAGTTGAACCGCGTCGAGGCGATCATCAACTCGATGACGCGTGCCGAGCGCAAGAACGTCCAGCTCCTGAACGCCAGCCGTCGGAAGCGCATCGCGAGGGGGAGCGGCACGTCGGTCGCCGACGTGAACCGGCTGATCAAGCAGTTCACGCACACGAAGAAGGTGTTGAAGCAGCTCGGCTCGGGACCGATGATGCCGAGGATTCCGGGGCTTCCGGGCCTGCCCCGCTGACCCTCCGGAAGGAGTACCGCATGGCAGTCAAGATCCGCCTCGCCCGCCACGGCGGCAAGAAAAGCCCCTTCTACCGTATCGTGGTCGCCAACGTGGAGTCGCCGCGCGACGGGCGCTTCATCGAGCAGGTCGGCGTGTACGATCCCGGCCGCTCCCCCACCCTGATCCAGTTCCGGGCCGAGAAGCTGGCCGCCTGGCTCAAGAAGGGAGCGCGGCCCACCCAGACCGTGGCGCAGCTCATCCGCAAACACGAAGCGGCCGGCACCACCTCCTGATGATGGCCGGTTCAAGGAGCGGTCACTTCCATGAAAGAGCTGGTGGAGTTTCTCGCCAAGCAGCTGGTCAACCACCCGGAGGCGGTCGAGGTGAAGGAGACGCAGGGTGACACGGCCTCGGTCCTCGAGCTCAAGGTGGCGAAGGAGGATCTCGGCCGGGTCATCGGCAAGCAGGGTCGCACCGCGAAGTCGATCCGCACCATCTTGAATGCCGCCGCGTCTCGCACGAACCGCAAGGTCGTCCTCGAGATCGTCGAAGAGAGGTGAGCCGGCACCGTCGCCGAACGGCGCGGTGGTCGCCGTCGGCGAGATCGTCGGCGCGCATGCCCTGCGGGGCTGGCTGCGCGTCCGCGCCTATCAGCCGCCCGCCCCGAGCCTGGTCCCCGGCCGCCGCGTCCTGATCGAGCACGCGGGCACGTGCCGCGAGCTGGAAGTTGGGTCGGCAACCCCGCATGGTCGCGGCCTCGTGCTGCTCGCGCTCGCGGGCGTCGACGACCGCCGGGCGGCCGAGGCGCTGGTCGGTGCGCGCGTCCTGGTGCGCGCCGCCGACCTGCCGCCGCCGGCTGAGGACGAGTTCTACTACCACGAGGTGGTCGGCTTCCGCGTCGAGACCACGGGCGGCGAGCCGCTCGGCGTGGTCGCGGAGACCTTCACCACCGGGCTCAACGACGTGTGGGTGGTGCGCGGCAGCGGCCGCGAGCACCTGATCCCGGTCATCGCCGACGTCGTGCGCGCGCTGGATCGAGCCACACGCCGGATCGTCATCGAGCCGCTCCCCGGCCTCCTCGCGTAGCCCGGCCGTGCGCCTCCACGTCCTCGCCCTCTTCCCCGAGATGCTCGCCTCGCCGCTCGCTGCCGGCGTGCTGCGCCGCGCACGCGAGCGGGGCGTGGTCGAGGTCCTCCTCCACCAGCTGCGCGATTACGCGAGCGGCAGGCACCTCCAGGTCGACGACACCCCGTACGGCGGCGGCCCGGGGATGGTGATGCGCCCGGAGCCGCTGGTGGCGGCGATCGAGCACGTGGCCGCCGCCGAACGGCCGCGGCGCATCCTGCTCTCTCCGAGGGGCGTCCCGTTCGGTGACGAGCGGGCGCGCGCGCTCGCGTGCGAGCGCGCGCTGTTGTTGATTTGCCCGCGCTACGAGGGCGTGGACGAGCGCGTGACCGCCTATGTGGACGAGGAGCTCTCGATCGGCGACTACGTGCTCAC
>Ga0209156_10002969_pt1 | contig 12984 bp, 7 predicted proteins | sample GraSoiAngelo_124_FD_185881 | JGI IMG/M metagenome (GOLD analysis project Ga0209156, IMG submission 185881) | Grasslands soil microbial communities from the Angelo Coastal Reserve, California, USA - 14_0927_05_20cm (SPAdes) (version 2) | ecosystem: Environmental > Terrestrial > Soil > Grasslands ...
GGCGCACACGCTGCTCTTCACGATGGGCTACAACGCTCCCGACGATCGCCTGCTTCCGGAGAACTACGACTGGAAGGATCGCAGCAGGCTCGACGAAGCGCTTCGCACGGTCACGAGGGCGCTGCGCCCCTGGACGATCGACTTCCACGTCGCGCAGAACGACGCGTCGGTGTTCGGATCGGGCACGCACGACAAAACGGGACGTCACTGTCTGCCTGCCGATCCCAACGGCAAGCTCGACGTCGTCCGCCATGCGGGCTTCTGGATGCGCGACGAACAGGGAGAGCCGACGAAGGCGTTCGATCACATCTGCTGGGACGGCTGCATGTTCCCGAACGCAACGATGATGCAGCCGAAGACATGGAATGACGTCCTGCGCCTGCTGCTCGACGTCCGCAGCGCGCACGGCTGGGACGCGCCCGTTGCGGCGGTCGTGTAGGTGCCCTCTGAGACCACGACATGAAACAAACACTCAACATCGGCCTCGTCGGCTACGGCTTCATGGGGAGGACGCACTCGAACGCGTTCCGGCAGGCGCCGCGATTCTTCGACGTGCCGTACGAGCCGGTCCTCAAAGCGGTGTGCGCGCGCAACGCCGATCGCGTGACGTCGTTCGCGTCGAACTGGGGCTACGAGTCGATCGAGACCGACTGGCGCGCGCTCGTCGACCGCAAGGACATCGATCTGATCGATATCGCGAGCCCCAACGACACGCACGCCGACATCGCGTCCGCGGCCGCGCGGGGCGGCAAGATGGTGATGTGCGAGAAGCCGCTGGGGCGAAATGCCGGCGAGGCCGAGAAGATGGTGACGGCGGTCGAATCGGCGCGCGTGCCGAATTCCGTCTGGTACAACTACCGCCGCGTTCCCGCGGTCACGCTGCTCAAGCACCTCATCGACGAAGGCAGGCTCGGACGCATCTTTCATTACCGCGCGCAGTTCCTGCAGGACTGGACGATCTCGAAGGATCTCCCGCAGGGCGGCGAAGGATTGTGGCGCCTCGACGCGGCCGTCGCGGGCAGCGGCGTCACCGGCGACCTGCTCGCGCACTGCATCGACACGGCGCTGTGGCTGAACGGATCGATCGCCGACGTGACGGCGACGACCGAGACGTTCATCAAGGAACGCAAGCACACGCTCACGGGACGGGTGGAGCCCGTCGGCATCGACGATGCGAGCGCGTTTCTCGGACGGTTTCAGAACGGATCGCTCGCACTGTTCGAAGCGACGCGCTACGCGCGCGGCCACAAGGCGCTCTATACGCTCGAGATCAACGGCGAGCACGCGTCGGCGCACTGGGACCTCCACGATCTTCACCGGCTGCAGTGGTTCGATCACCGCGACGAAGGACAGCTGCGCGGCTGGCGCAGCGTGCACATCACCGATGGCGATCATCCGTACATGAAGCACTGGTGGGTGCCCGGTCTGCAGATCGGATACGAGCACACGTTCATCCATCAGTTCGCCGAATTCCTCCAGGCGGCGGCGCAAGGCAAGGCGCTGGCGCCGACGTTCCGCGACGCGCTGGCGACCGATTACGTGACCGACGCGGTGTTGAAGTCGGCGAAGAGCGGACGATGGGAGAGCGTTGCCATGGCGCAGCAGGCAGGTGCGGCATGAATCGAATCACGTTTGCGCTTCTCTTCGTCTCCGTCGCGTTGCTCTCGGCGCAGCCACCACAGCGAGGCCAGGGCGGGGGCCGGGGCGGAGGCGGTCCGCGCGGCGCCGAACCGCTCGTGCTCGACGACCACACCGGCTTCGAGGCGATCTTCGACGGGACGACGCTCAGGGGCTGGGACGGCGATCCCGCATTCTGGCGCGCCGAAAACGGCGCCATCGTCGGCCAGAGCACGGAGCAGAACCCGGTCAAGCAGAACACCTTCATCATCTGGCGCGGCGGCGAACCGAAGGATTTCGAGCTCAAGGTGGAATTCCGGATGAATTCGACGAACAGCGGCGTGCAGATCCGCAGCGTGCAGCTGCCGGCCGGCCCCGACACCGGCAAGTGGGTGATGAAGGGCTATCAGGCCGACATCGATTTCGCCAACCAGTTCACCGGGCAAATCTACGAAGAGCGCGGACGCGGATTCCTCGCCATGCGAGGACAGGCGGTGTACGTGCCCGACAACGGACGGCCGAGAGTGATCGGCAACCTCCAGCAGAGCGCCGACGAGCTGAAAGCGATCATCAGGACGAACGACTGGAACCAGGTGCACATCGTCGCGCGCGGCAACACGATCATCCAGATCCTGAACGGCGCCGTCACGAGCATCGTCGTCGACGACGACTCGAAGAATCGCGCGCTCGGGGGACTCCTGGGCTTCCAGATGCACGTCGGGGCCCCGATGAAAGCGGAGTTCCGGAACATCTGGCTCAAGAAATTGTGAGCGACACGTACCTCGCGTTCGATCTCGGCGCCGAGAGCGGGCGCGCCATGCTCGGCACGCTGCAGGGCGGCACGCTCGATCTCCGCGAGATTCGACGGTTCCCGAACGAGCCGGTCCGGCAGAACGGCTCGTTGTACTGGGACGTCCTGCGCCTCTGGCACGAGGTGACGCAGGCGCTCGAGTCCGCGGCCGACACGCGGCTGACGGGCGTCGGCGTCGACGGCTGGGGCGTCGACTACGCGCTCATCGGCGAGCGCGGCAACCTGCTCGAGAACCCGTATCACTATCGCGACGTCCGCAACGAAGGGATGATGGAGGCGGTCTTCGAGCGCGTGAGCCGCGAGAAGATCTACGCCGTCACCGGCATCCAGTTCCTGCAGATCAACACGCTGTTCCAGTTCTACGCCGCGTGTCGCCTCACGCCGCGAATCGTCGACGCGGCGGAGGCGCTCGTGACGATTCCCGATCTGCTGAACTACTGGTTGACCGGCCGGCTGTGCTCCGAGTACACCGTGGCGACGACGACCCAGTTCGTCGATGCGCGTCGGCGGACGTGGGCGACGCGGCTCCTGTCGGAGATTGGTCTGCCGACGCGCACGCTGCCGGAGATCGTGCAGCCGGCCACCGTCATCGGCGCGATCCGAAAGGATGCGGCCCGCGCGCTCGCCGGCACGCCGGTCGTGGCGCCGGCGTGCCACGACACCGGATCGGCGGTGGCGTCGGTGTGCGCGGGCGGATCGACGGCGTTCATCAGCTCGGGGACCTGGTCGCTGGTCGGCACCGAAATCGACGCGCCGGTGATCACGGCGAAAGCGCGCGATCTGAATTTCACTAACGAAGGCGGCGTGTGCGGGACGATCCGGCTGTTGAAGAACGTCAGCGGGTTGTGGCTGCTGCAGGCGTGCCGTCGTTCGTGGGCCGCGCGGGGACAGCCGTTCGGCTACGACGCGCTCCTGTCGGAGGCCGCCGACGATCGGCTGTCGTTCGCGTCGCTGGTCGATCCCGACTGCCACGCGTTCCTGAATCCGAGCGACATGCCCTCGCAGATCGCGCTCTATTGCCGCCAGACGTCGCAGCGCGAACCGCCTGGACCGGCGGCCTACGCGCGCACGATTCTCGAGAGCCTCGCGTTGAAGTACCGCGTCGTGATCGATTCGCTCGAGGAACTGACGGGCCGCCGGTTCGATCAGATCCGAATCGTGGGCGGCGGCGCGCGCAATCGACTGCTGAATCAGTTCACGGCCGACGCCACCGGACGGACCGTGCTCGCGGGCCCCGTCGAAGCGACGGCGCTCGGCAACATCGGCATGCAGATGCTCGCGACGGGCGCCGTGAGATCCGTTGGTGAAGCGCGGGCGGTCATCGAACGATCGTTCCCCGTGGAGCGGTTCGAGCCGTCGGCGACCGATCGATGGGACGCGCAGTATCGGCGCTTCCTCGACTACCTGGAGTTCACGTGTGCCTGATTCGATAACCGCCGAGACGAAATTCCTCCAGAACATGTGGGACGGCGGCGAGGCCGCGCGGCTCGCGGGCGATCCGTTGAGCCTCCTTCGTTATCGATCGAATCTTCTCGGCGCGGATCTGCGGATCACGAACTTCGGCGGAGGCAACACGAGCTCGAAATTCGAGCTGGCCGATCCGCTGACCGGCGAACCGGTCCGCGTGATGGCGGTAAAGGGGAGCGGCGGCGACCTCCGGTCGATCACGAACGCGGGGTTCGCGATGCTGCACCTCGACAGGCTCGAGCGGCTGATCGGCCGCTACCGCGGCGAAGCGCACGAAGACGAAATGGTCGCCTTCTATCCGTTGTGCGCCTTCGGCGAGAACCGCGTCGCCGCGTCGATCGACACGCCGCTGCATGCGTTTCTTCCATTCGACCACGTCGATCATCTGCATCCCGACTGGGCCATCGCGCTCGCCGCGAGCGCGAACGGCCGCGAGAAGCTCGACGAGTTCAACAGCCGGTACGGACGGCACATCGCGTGGGTGCCGTGGCAGCGTCCGGGCTTCGAGCTCGCGCTGATGCTTCGAAAGGCGGTCGCGGATCATCCCGGTTGCGACGGGATCGTGCTCGGCAGCCACGGCCTGTTCACCTGGGGCGACAGCGGGCGCGACTGCTACGTCAACAGCGTGAAGACGATCGACCAGATGGGCGAGTTCGTCGACGATCACATTCGGAGTCGCCGAACGGCGCCGTTCGGCGGCCAGGCCGTCACCGGCGCGATCGATCGCGAGTTGACGGCCGCGGCAATTCTTCCGTATCTCCGCGGCGCCGTCTCATGCGAACGGCGTGTGATCGCGCACTTCGAGCGATCGGACGAGGCGCTCGCGTTCGCGAACAGCGCGTGGGCCGAACCGTTGTGCGACCTCGGAACGAGCTGTCCCGACCATTTCGTGCGCACGCGCATCTCTCCGATGTTCGTTCGGTGGGATCCCGGCCAGCCGGTAGGGGACGGCCTTAAGGCCGTCCCCTACCACGCACTGCAGCAGCGCATCAGCGAGCGCCTCACGTCGTATCGCGACGCGTACGTCGCGTATTACAAGGCGCACGCGCGTCCGGATTCACCGGCGCTGCGCGGCTCGAACCCGTCGGTCGTCGTCATTCCGGCGGTCGGCGTCTTCGGATTCGGCGAGGACAAGCGCGAGGCGCGGATTACGACGGAGTTCTTCGTCAATGCGGTTCACGTGATGGCCGGCGCAACCGCGCTCGAAGACGGCGGCGTCGCGCCGAAGGCGCTGCCGCAGGTGCGACACCCGGAAGACGCGGACGCGTTTGCCAGTTTCCACAACTACGTCGCGCTGCCACGTTCGCAGGCCTTCCGCATCGAGTACTGGGCGCTCGAGGAGGCCAAGCTGCAGCGCATGCCGCCGGAGCGCGAGTTCGGCCGGAAGATCGCGCTCGTCGTGGGAGGTGGCAGCGGCATCGGCCGCGAGGTTGCGCTCGAAATCGCGAAGCGCGGCGGTCACGTCGTCGTCGCGGATCAGAACGTTGCCGCGGCGCAGGCCGCATGTGCCGAGGCGCGGAAGGTGTCGTCGGCCGAGACGGGAATGGCGACGCCGCTGGATCTGTCGGTTCGGGAGAGCATCACCGCGGCTTTACGCGCCACGGTCCTGGAGTTCGGCGGCGTCGACATCATTGTGAATACCGCCGCCATCTACCCCACGCCCGAGCCGGGCGGAGAATCCGATTCGGCGTGGGGCCGGACGCTGCAGATCAACGTGACCGGCAATTACGTGCTGGCCGAGGAAGCACGCCGCGTCCTCGCCGCGCAGAACCTGCCGGCGGCCATCGTGCTGACGAGTTCGGCGAACGCCATCGTGCCGAAGTCGGGCAGCGAGGCGTACGACGTCAGCAAAGCCGCCATCAACCACTTGATTCGCGAGCTCGCCGTCCGCCTCGGCCCGCTGGCCCGCGTCAACGGCATCGCCCCGGCGACGGTCGTGGCCGGATCGTCGATGTTCCCGCGCGACCGCGTGATCGCGTCGCTGGAGAAGTACAACATCGCTTTCGCCCAAGACGAAACGACCGAGGCGCTGCGGACGAAGCTGGCGGAGTTCTATGCGCAGCGGACGATTACACGTCGTCCGATTCTGCCGGAGGATTGCGCGCGCGCGATCTGCTGGCTCGCCAGCGATCTCAGCGCGAAGACGACGGGGCACATCATTCCCGTCGACGGCGGGCTGCCCGAGGCGTTCCTGCGCTAAGCCATCACCGCCGACGACACCCCCATCAACTCATCGTTCGGATAGATGTGATTGATGTTGTCGGGCGTGACCATCTGGTGCTTCACGAAGACCGCCGGCGGCACCGGACGGCGATGCAGGATGTCGAGCGCAACCTTGAGAATCTGGTCGCCGTATTTTTCGGGGAAGTAGGCGACCGATCCGACCAGGCGTGTGCCGGGCTGCCGCAGCTCCGCGCGACCTTCGGGCGACGCGTTGTGCCCCACGATCGCGCACGATGCCGTGCGGCCGGCTTCCTGGAACGCGCGCAGCGCGCCGAGCGCGCTCGGATCGTTGATGGCGCCGACGACGATGCGACGCGACTTGCTGGTGCGGAGGTGCTTGCGCATCGCCTCGAAGCTGTCGCCGAGCACGCCGTCGCCGTCGACGTAGGTGGCGCGGCAGCTTTCGAGGTGCGGGCACACCTCTTTCATCCCGACGAGCATGCCGGTCAGACGCATCTGGGGCAGGCTTCCTGCCCGCTTCAATGCCACGAGCACGATCTCGTCGACCTCTCCGCCCCAGTGCTGCTTCGCCCATCGACCGAGGTAACGGCCGCCGATCAGGCCCGCTTCGTAATTGTTCGCGCCGAAGTACGTCGCGCCCGGATGTGGAATCTCGATCGCGATCAGCGGGATGTTCGCTTCGCGATACTTGGCGGCGACGATCGGCGCAATCTGCTCGTCGGTCTGGAACTCGATGACGAGGTCGACGCGCTCGCGGACGAGAACGTCGGCATTGCGCTGCGCGATCCGCGGGCTGTAGCGGTTGTCGACGCAAATGAGCTCGATGCCTTCGGCGGCAGCGGCGCGCTGCAGGCCGGCTGACACCTCCTTGGAGAACTGATAATCGGTGCCCTGCGCGGCGTAGCCGATTCTGTACAACCGCTGCTTGAATGGCCGCACCGACGATCGGTAGAGGTTTTCGCCGACCTTCTCGATCATGCCGCAGCGTTCGAGCGTGTAGAGCAGGCGGAAGGCCATGCTCTTCGGCAATCCGCTGCGGGCGGAGATCTCCTTGAGCGGCAGCGCCTCGCCCGACACGCGAAAGGCAGAGAGCGCGCGCGACGAGTGGACGACCGACTTGACGAGATAGGGATCGCGGGACGCCGTCTTCGAAGACATGGACACCTCGGACTCGTTGAACCACCCTCGCAGTTGCAGATCGCACAACGTCGCGTTTCGATCGGGTCGCGCTGGGCGAACCAACACTTTAGACGATTTGCGAGGATTAGTGCCTCTGATTGTGGAGGTTAGGGGATCGATCCGGTTGAATGGTTGGTTTTGCAGTGCCAAACGGACTGAGCGCTGTCGAATTGTTTTGACGCGATCGAAGCGACGAGCCTACAAGGTCCCAGCAACACGCTATCGGAGAGGGAGGGTTCTTATGTTCCGCAGGCTGATGAGCCTGACCGCTGCCGCGCTTCTGCTGTTGTGCGCCGGTGTACGCGCACAGGAATCGGCCTCCGGCGGGATCGCCGGTCAGGTGCTGGATGCGACGCACGCCGCTCTTCCGGGCGCCACCGTGACCGTGATCAATGCCGGCACCAACGCGCAGCGCGTCGTGACGACCGATGCCGAAGGGCGATTCACCGTGCCGAATCTGCCGTCGGCCACCTACATCCTTCGCGTCGAGTTGTCCGGCTTCACCGCAGTCGAGCTGAAAGACTTCATCGTGCGGAACGGCGAGATTGCGAAGCCGACGCTCACGATGGCGCTGGCGAACGTCGCCGAGAACGTGATCGTTCAGGGACTGTCGCCACTCCTGCAGGTGGCGAACGCGTCGGTGAGTCAGACCATCACGCAGAAACAGATCGAAGATCTGCCGGTTGCCGGCAGAAACCTGCTGGCGTTCGCGGCGCTGTCGGCCGGCGTCTCGCCGCAAGCGTTCACGCGCGGCACGCAGTTCGGCGCCGCCGGCAGCAGCCGCAGTCAGTTCGTGACGGTCGAAGGCGGCCGCGACAGCTCGACCAACTACGCCATCGACGGCGTGTACGTCCGCTCGCTGCGGTTCAACAACATCTCGCTGAATCCGCCGCTCGACGCCGTGCAGGAAGTCAACGTGCTCCGCAACTCGTTCACCACCGAGTACGGACAGGGCCAGGCCGTCGTCTCGATCGTCACCAAGTCGGGATCGAACAGCTTCAGCGGATCCGGTTACGACTACATGCGCAACACCGCCTACGAGGCGGCGAACTTCTTCGGTCAGAAACCTGGCAACCGCACGCAGGCGGGTGCGACGTTCGGCGGGCCGGCGATGAAGAACCGCGCGTTCTTCTTCGGCGCGTACGAAGGGCTCAGAACCGATCAGGACAAGACGCTGTTCGCGAGCGTGCCGAATCCGGCGTTCGTGCGCGGCGACTTCTCGAGCCTGTCGACGCCGATCATCGATCCGCTGACAGGTCAGCCCTTCCAAGGAAACATCGTTCCGTCGACTCGCTTCTCGAACTTCGCGCGGATTCTCGCGCCGACCGTTCCCGCGCCGAACGCGAGCGGGGTGAACAACTACGTGACGATTCAGCCGTTCAACGACGATGCGGACACCGCGACGCTGCGGGGCGATCAGACGCTCAACGCGAAGCACCAGCTGTTCGAGCGGTTTCTCTACTACAAAGGCGCGCAGGTCAACCCGAGCGTGTTCAGCTTCACGAACTTTCCGCAGAACGGCCGCAACCTCGCAATGGGCGAAACGTGGGTCGTCTCGCAGAACATCGTCAACGAGATCCGGTTCGGCTACAACTACGCCTACCACCTGAACTCGCCGATCAGCCTCAACGGCCGAAACTGGGTCGGCGACATCGGCCTGCGCAATCTTGCCGGCGCCACCGATCCGATCGACTACGGCCGGCCTGGCTTCACGATGACCGGGTTCACCGGCAACGGCGAAGGCGGCATCACGCAGGGCGCGACGGAAAACATCTTCAGCGTGTCGAACGCGACGAGCTGGGTGAGGGGCAGCCACAACATCCGGTTCGGACTGCAGGCGCAGTATCGGCGGTACCAACAGCTCACCGAAGTGCCGCCTCGTGGCGGGTTCACGTTCAACGGTCAGTTCACCGGGAACAACGTCGCCGATTTCCTGCTCGGGTACTGTTCGACCTGCACCGGCGCGTTCGGCAGCTCGCGATCCCTGTACACGTCGCCGACCATCGCGCGTTCATCGACGACAACTGGCAGATGTCGTCCAGGCTCACGCTGCAGATGGGGCTGCGCTGGGAGTATCTCGGCCCGTGGCACGAGCAGAACAATCAGGAGGGATCGTTCGACGCCGCGACGGGCAAGATTGCCTTCAACGTCGTGCCGTCGAACCTGCCGGCGCAGCTCGTCCCGCTGATCATCAATCAGAACGGGTTCTTCCCACCCGGTATCCTCCAGAAAGATCTGAACAACTGGGGACCGCGAATCGGCGCCGCGTACACGGTGAACGACAACACCGTCGTCCGGAGCGGATTCGGCATGTATTACGACAACCTCAATCTGAACGAGCTGCAGTTCTCGCGGCTGGTGCCGCCGTTCTACGGTCAGTTTTCGCTGCAGCCGACGCGGACGGACCTCAGCATGCAGGTCGACACGCTCTTCCCCGATCTGAACAACATTCCGCAGTTCCCGGCGCCGTTCTCGATGGATCCGACCAACCGCACGGCGTACACGGTCCAGTGGAACGGCAACGTACAGCGCACGCTCGGCAACCACTACGTGTTCGAGGTCGCGTATACCGGCAGCCGCAGCTACAACGAGCACAAGCGGTACAACATCAACCAGGCGCAGCCGGGGACGACGCCGATCGCGACGCGCGTGCCGTATCCGGCGTTTCAGTCGGCGATTCTGTATTCGTCGGACGGCGGATGGGCGCGGTTCAACGGTCTGTCGCTTCGTCTCGAGAAGCGCTACTCGAGCGGGCTGTTCTTCCTCGGCAACTACCAGCTCTCGAAGAGCATCGACAACGGCTCGGGCGAGGTGGAAGCGAACGACACCGCGTTCGCCTGGAATCTCAACGCGGACGAGAGCTACTCGCGGTACGACCAGCGGCACCGCGCCGCGATCAGCTGGGGATACGAGCTGCCGTTCGGTCCCGGCAAGGCGCTGCTGTCGAACGGCGGCGCGCTCGCGTACGTCTTCGGCGGCTGGCAGGTGCAGGGCATCATCAGGCTCGGCAGCGGGTTCCCGCTGACCGTCACGTCGACCAACGTCTGCCAGTGCGGATCGTTCGTGCCGCAGCGCGTGAACATCGTCACATCCGGCAACTTCGGGATCCTCGACGACCCGACGGTGACGCACTGGTTCGATCAGACGGCGTACGCGGTGCCCGCCAACGGCACGCAGGGCAACGCGGGACGCAACACGATCCGCGGTCCGGGGACGCAGCAGGTCAACCTCTCGCTGAGCAAACGGTTCCCGATCAATCGCGCGCGGCTGGAGTTCCGCGCCGAAATCTTCAATCTGCTGAACCACGACAACTTCGGTAACCCTGACACGAACATCTCGAACGGGACGGTCGGCACGATCACGACCGCCGACGACGGGCGCAATCTGCAGTTGGGGGTGCGCGTGGCGTGGTAAGCCACGAAAACACGAAAGACACGAAGAAGAGCAAACCACGGAGAATGCTCAGCGCGCAGAAGGCAAACCACTGAGACACCGAGACACCGAGCGCGTCGATTCGGCGGCCGCCGAATCGATCGGCGTCTCCTCTGCGCGCTCAGCGTTCTCTGTGGTTATTTCGTGCATTTCGTGGTTTCGTGGTTTTCGTGATCTATCCCTGATCTATCCTTTCGCAGTTTGGCAGGACTCCTTTTAGAAGCCGCGCACATCACCAAGACGTTCGCGGGCGTGCACGCGCTGCGCGGCGTGTCGTTCGATCTCGCGGCCGGCGAGGTGCACGCGCTCGTCGGCGAGAACGGCGCCGGCAAGTCCACCTTCATCAAGATCGTCACGGGCGCCGAGAGCGCCGACTCCGGCACGTTGACCGTCGCGGGACGCGCGATCCATCGCATGGATCCGCCGACGGCGCGCGCGCTCGGCGTCGCGGCGATCTATCAGAACCCCGCCTTGTTTCCGGGGCTGACCGTCGCCGAGAACATCGCGCTGCCGCTCGACGGCGGCCGCGCGTTCGGCCGCGTCGACTGGCGCGCGCGCAGACGCAACGCATCGCAGATTCTGAAACAGGTCGGCGCCGCGATCGATCCGGATCGTGAGGTCGGACGCTTGAGCATGCCCGAACGGCAGCTCGTCGAGATCGCGAAGGCGATCGGCGCGAACGCGCGCATCCTGATCATGGACGAGCCGACCGCCTCGTTGACCGAGCGTGAGATCGGCGGTCTGCTGGAGGTCGTGAGGCGCCTCCGCGCCGCCGGCGCCGGCGTCATCTACATCTCGCACAAGCTCGAGGAAATCTTCGCGGTCGCCGATCGGGTCACCGTGCTGCGCGACGGCGAGTCGATCGCCACGCGGCCGCGCGGCCAGATCGAGCGCGGCGAGCTCGTGCGCCTGATGATCGGGCGCGAGCTGACCACCATGTATCCCAAACGAGTCGTTCCTCTCGGAGACGTCGCGCTGGAGCTGCGCGGCGTGTCGAACCGGACGCGCGGCGTGCGGCAGATCTCGCTGACCGTGCGCCGCGGTGAGATTGTTGGCGTCGCCGGCCTCGTCGGATCGGGGCGCACCGAGCTTGCCGAAACGCTGTTCGGCCTCACGCCGCCGGACGAGGGCGACATCCTCGTGAACGGCGCCGCCGCGGCGATCGCGTCGCCGGCACACGCGATTCGGCTCGGCATCGGCTACGTGCCGGAGGATCGGCAGCGGCACGGCGTGATTCCGGCGATGTCGATCGCGGCGAATACGACGCTGAGCAACCTCGCGGCGGTTTCGTCGCGGGGTCTCATCGATCGTGCTGCGGAGCGGCGCGCGTCGACGAAGTACGTCGAGGAGCTGCGCATCAGGACGCCGTCGGTTCTGGACGCGGTCGAAGGGCTGTCGGGCGGAAACCAGCAGAAAGTCGCGCTCGCGCGCTGGCTGTCGATTCAGCCGGCGGTGCTCATCCTCGACGAGCCCACTCAAGGCATCGACATCGCGGCGAAGGCCGAGATTCACGAGATCATGGAACGCCTCGCGGAGGCGGGCGTCGCAATCCTGATGATCTCCTCCGAGCTCCCGGAGCTGCTGGCGATGGCGGACCGCATCGCGGTGATGCGGCGCGGTGCGATTGCCGGAATCGTGTCGCGAAGCGACGCCACCCCCGACCGCGTGATGGCGCTGGCGCTGGGCCATGCGGCGTGAATGGTCGGTCGCGATTGCGATCGGTGCGCTGGCGGCGGCGCTCGCTCTCGTGGCGCCGTCGTATTTCTCCGCCGAGAACCTGCGCGACATCTTCCTGGTCAACATGCCGGTTCTCGTCGCCGCCATCGGGACGACGCTGGTCATCCTGACCGGCGAGATCGACATCTCCGTCGGTTCGGCGTTCGCGGTGTGCAGCGTCGCCGCTGGCGTCGCGGCCAAGGCGGGCATGCCGACCGCGTTGGCGGGACTCACCGCATGCGCCGTCGGCGCCGCGGCCGGCGCGGTGAACGGTGCACTCGTCGCGTACGCCGGCATTCCATCGATCGTCGTGACGCTCGCGGCGATGGTGGCGCTGCGCGACGGATTGCGCTGGACGACGCAAGGTGCGTGGATCGCCGATCTGCCGCCGCGGTTCCAATGGCTCGGAGTGGCCCAGTCAACGTTTCCCGTCGTCGCCGGCCTCGCGTCCGGGTTGCTCGTGGTCGCCTTCGCGTGGGCGATGCGGAATCTCGCCGCCGGCCGCGCGGTCTACGCAACCGGATCGAACGCGCAGGCGGCGCGCCTGGCGAGCATCGACACCGCGTTCGTCAAGCTGG